>Ga0316204_10003070_pt1 | contig 34980 bp, 34 predicted proteins | sample 6monrhotite_MG_2_FD_205661 | JGI IMG/M metagenome (GOLD analysis project Ga0316204, IMG submission 205661) | Microbial mat bacterial communities from mineral coupon in-situ incubated in ocean water Damariscotta River, Maine, United States -... | ecosystem: Environmental > Aquatic > Marine >... | reverse complement strand
TTGAAGTCATCTACGATCATGTGATTCTGGTGTTGAAGGGGGTTTCCCTCCAGGTACCCGAGGGGGGCATCGTTGCCCTCCTCGGCGCCAACGGAGCCGGCAAGTCGACGACGCTTAAATCGATTTCGAATCTGCTGCGTGCCGAACGCGGCGACGTTACCAAGGGCAACATTGAATACAGGGGCGAGCGTATTGATATGCAGACCCCGGCCGATCTGGTCAAAAAAGGCGTTATCCAGGTCATGGAAGGGCGCCACTGTTTTGAACATCTGACGGTCGAAGAAAACTTGATGACGGGTGCGTATACCCGCGCCGACGGCAAGTCCGCCGTCGCTGAATCACTTGAAAAAGTGTATCATTATTTCCCTCGTCTGCGAGAGCGCCGCACCAGTCAGGCCGGATATACATCCGGCGGCGAACAGCAGATGACGGCATTGGGGCGAGCCCTGATGGCCAACCCGAAACTGATCTTGCTGGATGAACCGTCCATGGGACTGGCGCCGCAACTGGTCGAAGATATTTTTAGCATTGTCGAGCAATTGAACAAAAAAGAAGGCGTCAGCTTTCTGCTCGCCGAACAAAATACCATGGTTGCCCTGAAACATGCCGATTATGGCTACATCCTTGAAAATGGCCGGGTTGTTATGGAAGGCGAGGCCAAGTCCTTGGCCGAAAACGAGGACGTCAAGGAGTTCTATCTGGGGCTCAGCACCGCAGGACGTAAAAGCTTCCGCGACGTCAAACACTATCGCCGCCGCAAACGCTGGTTGGCTTAAGAGAAAACCATGACCGATTTTTATGACGATCTGGAAACCCGGTCCGACGATGCCCGGGAAGCAGCCTTGATGACGGCCCTGGCCGAACAGGTCGGCCATGCCAAGTCGAATGCTCCCTATTTTGGCGAATTGCTGGCCGATGTTGACGCACCATCTGTTGTGTCGCGCGAAGCACTGGCCAAATTGCCGGTGACGCGCAAATCGGCGCTCATCGAAGCCCAGAAAGCCGATTACCCGTTTGGGGGCCTGACGGCCATGGCGACGGGGAGCCTGGCCAGAATTTTCCAATCTCCGGGCCCTATTTATGACCCCGAGGCCAAAAGCGAAGATTTCTTCCGCACCGCGCGCGGCCTTTATGCCGCTGGGTTTCGCGCAGGTGATCTGGTGCTCAACACGTTTTCCTACCACCTGACGCCGGGCGGCTTCATTATGGACGCCGGCGCGCGCGGGGTCGGTTGCGCCGTCATTCCCGCAGGTATCGGCAATACCGATCAACAGCTCGATGTGATTGGCGATTTGCAGCCGGTGGCCTATGCCGGGACCCCGTCATTCCTTAAAATACTGCTCGAAAAGGCCGACGCAGCGAGTATCGATGCCAGCTGCTTCAAGAAGGCCACGGTGGGCGGCGAATATTTCCCGCCGGCCTTGTGCGCCGAATGGGAAGCGCGCGGGATCATGGCCTACCAAACCTATGCCACCGCCGATCTAGGCCTGATTGCCTATGAAACGCCGGCGCGGCAAGGCATGACCGTCGATGAAGGCGTGATCGTTGAAATCGTCCGCCCCGGAACTGGTGATGTGGTTCCTGATGGCGATGTGGGCGAAGTTGTCGTCACGTTGTTTTCAAAGGAATACCCGCTTGTTCGCTTCGCCACCGGTGATCTTTCTGCCGTGCTTGTCGGGCCCAGCCCGTGTGGCCGGACTAATATGCGCTTAAAGGGCTGGATGGGCCGGGCTGACCAGTCGACCAAGGTCAAGGGCATGTTTGTGCGACCTGAACAGATTGCCGAAATCCAGAAGCGACACTCAGAAATTTTCCGTGCACGGCTGGTGGTCGACACCAGGGATGGCCGGGACGCCATGACCTTGCACTGTGAAACAGACCAAAGCGGCGGCGGCCTGGTTGATTCCATCCGCGAGACGCTTCAGGCCGTTTGTAAAATGAAGGGCGATGTCGAACTGGTCGCTCCGGGCAGTCTGGCCAACGATGGTATCGTCATAGAAGACAAGCGTTCCTACGACTGAAGCCGATTTCCTGCTCGGGTTTTTAAGGTCCGTTGGGCACGCCATGGCGGAAGAAAACATGCTTTTGCCGCAATTGGCAGGGTTCTCGTCATAAAGCTGCCACAGTCCCCATGCTAAATATGATCACTGCGGATATCCCCCTTATCCGTATCCCAGAGGTACCCCTCTCTGGTCTTCAAAAGGGGCACTCAGTTGCCCCGATCATTCGGCCGGATTTAGCTCCCTGCGGTCCGGCCGATTTTTTTGTCAGGCTTTCTGCCGACAACGCTTTCTCGAAATGGCGATATGGGATACCTTGCGAGCCACTCACTTCGGGCATGACGATCACGGGGTTTCCATGGGTAAATTCAGCGGCACAAACCTGACCTGCATTCGCGGCGAACGTCGGGTATTCCAGGGCCTCGACTTCAGCATCGAAGATGGCGGTGTGTTGGTCTTGACCGGGCCGAATGGCAGCGGCAAGTCCAGCCTGCTCAGGCTTATGGCAGGCCTGATTACACCGGCAGAAGGTACGCTCACCTGGAACGGTGAGGCGACTTCGGAAGACCCTGAAAGTCACGGCGGCCGGTTACATTATGTGGGGCATCTCGACGCCGTCAAGCCGATGCTCAGTGTGGCTGAAAATGTTTCATTCTGGGCTTCCCTGCGGGTTGCAGACAAAGCTTTGAAAGACCTTGTGCCCAGCGCCCTGGACGCCTTTGGTATTTCGCATCTGGCCGATGTTCCGGGACGTTTCCTTTCCGCAGGTCAGAAGCGCCGGGTCAACCTGGCCCGCATTGCCGCGGCCCCGGCCCCGGTGTGGTTGCTTGATGAACCGACCACGGCGCTGGACCGGGCAACCATTGAAGGCCTTGAAAAACTTATTTCCCGCCATCGAATGAGCGGCGGCATGGTTGTCGTTTCAACCCATTCGGACCTGAATCTTGGGGCGGCCCAAAACCTTGATCTGGCAACCTGTATCACCAGCCCTATGGCAGAGCAGGTGGCGCAGTGAACGGTTTCTTACTCATTTTGCGGCGCGATCTTCGTCTGGCCCAACGTCAGGGTATGGACAGTATCATGGCGGTGATGTTCTTCGTTATTGCCGTTGTTCTGTTTCCCTTCGGTGTCGGCCCGGAACCCAATATCCTGGCCAGGATCGCAGCCGGTGTCATCTGGGTGTCGGCGTTGATGTCATCCATGTTATCGCTGGAACGCCTGTTTCAGACCGATTTTGAAGACGGCAGCCTGGAATTGCTGACCTTGTCGCCGATCACTCTGGAGATCGCAGTGCTGGCCAAAATCGTCGGCCACTGGCTGACCACGGGCTTGCCGTTGATCATTGCCGCCCCCTTGTTGGGGGTGTTGTTGAACATGCCGTTGGATGGTTTTCCAATGCTGATTGCGGCATTGGCGTTGGGGACCCCGTCGTTGAGCCTGATCGGGGCCGTGGGTGCAGCACTTATTCTGGGGTCGCGCCGTGGCGGCGTGTTGCTGTCGCTGTTGATTTTACCCCTGTATATCCCGGTATTAATCTTCGGGGTCAGCGCCGTAGACGCGGTCATCGGCGGTTTTGATGCCAAGCCGCAGTTGCTGATTATGGGTGGGTTTTTGCTGGCGGCATTGCCATTGTGTCCGTGGGCGGCGTCGGCGGCGGTGCGGCAGGCAGTGGAATGAACCAGCTTTGCGTGACAACGACACGATCAGCCATTAAATTGCCACTTTCTGAGGTTTAATACGAAATCATGTCCATGATCTTTCATCGCTTCGCCAACCCAACGCGATTTTTGCGTCTTGCCGCCGTTGTCCAGCCCTGGATGGCGGGCCTGACCATTGTCTTGGGCGGGGTCGGGCTGTATCTGGGATTACTTGGCTCTCCTGCAGATTACCAGCAGGGCGAAAGCGTGCGGATCATGTATGTGCATGTACCGGCGGCGTGGATGGCGATGTTTGTATATACCGGCATGGCCGTATCAGCGGCGGTCGGGTTGATCTGGAAACACCCGCTGGCCGACCTGATCGCCAAATCCAGCGCCCCCATCGGTGCCTGCTTTACATTTCTGGCGTTGTTTACCGGGGCCCTTTGGGGCAAACCCATGTGGGGTGCCTGGTGGGTCTGGGATGCTCGCCTGACATCGATGTTGGTGCTGTTTTTTCTGTATCTGGGCTACATGGCGTTGATCGAGGCATTTGATGATCCCAGTCGGGGTATCAAAGCGTCTTCGATCCTGGTTCTGGTTGGCGTTGTCAACATACCGATCATCAAGTTTTCCGTCGATTGGTGGAATACCCTGCACCAACCCGCCAGTGTGTTGAAGATGGGCGGTCCGTCGATTGATCCGTCCATGTTGTGGCCGCTGTTGTTAATGGCGGTTGCCTTCACCACATATTACTTCTGGGTGCTTCTGGTTCGGGTACGGGCGGAAATTATTGCCAACCGGGTTCGCGTCTTGCGCCTGAAACAGGTTCATGGCTGATTTGGCGCAAAGTCTGAAAGGGATTTCATGGCAGCACTAACAGAATATTTCACCATGGGCGGCTATGCTGGCTATGTTTGGGCGTCATACGGCGTCACGGCCATCTTGCTGTTGGGCATGCTGATCGCCAGCCAACGCCTGCTGCGTCGCAATCAGGCTGTTCATGAATTATTGGCACCCGCGGACTTGGATAAAAATAAGGACGGAACCGTTGAAGAGAAAACATAAGCGGCTAACATTTGTCGGCGTCGCCCTGCTTTTGCTGGCCGGTGCCGTGGGATTGATGTTGAATGCCTTCGAAGAAAGCATCGTATTCTTCCATAGCCCGACCGATATTGCCGAAAAGCCGATGACGCCGGACCGTCGCATGCGCCTGGGTGGCCTGGTCGAAGAAGGCAGCGTAATAAAAATGCCCGACGCCGTCGTTGTTTTTAATATTACCGATCTGGCTAATTCAACCAAGGTGACCTACCGTGGCATTCTTCCTGACCTGTTCCGCGAAGGCCAGGGGGTCGTCGCCGAAGGAACCTACGCCAACGGCCTGTTTACCGCCTCAGAAGTATTGGCCAAGCACGACGAAAATTACATGCCGCCCGAAGTCGCAGACGCCCTTAAGAAGTCCGGTAAATGGGATGAAATGAGCGAAGAAATGAAGCGTCAGGGCATGATCGAAAAGGAAACGCAGCAATGATCGCAGAAGCAGGCCATTTCGCCCTGATCCTGGCGCTGTTCGTGGCCATGGTGCAGGCCGTGGTGCCCATGGTTGGTGCCCAACGTGGCAATGAAACGTGGATGGCCATGGACAGGCCGACAGCGATCTCGCAGGTCTTTCTTGTCGCTTTTGCCTTTGGTTGCCTGACCTATTCGCATGTTGTGTCCGATTTTTCCGTGCTCAACGTTTATCAGAATTCCCATTCCGAAAAGCCCATGCTGTACAAGGTCGCGGGCGTTTGGGGCAATCACGAAGGCTCGCTTTTGTTGTGGGTCTTTATCCTTGCCCTGTTCGGTTCGGCGGCGGCATTTTTTGGCAACAATTTACCCCCCACCCTGCGGGCCCGGGTGCTTGGCGTTCAGGCCATGGTATCGGTGGGTTTTTACCTGTTTATGCTGCTGACCTCGAACCCGTTTGAACGCATGCTGCCCGCCGCACCCGATGGTCAGGGGCTTAACCCCTTGTTGCAAGACCCGGGACTGGCTTTCCATCCGCCGTTTCTATATTTGGGTTATGTGGGTTTTTCCATGGCCTTTTCGTTCGCCATCGCCGCCCTTATCGAGGGACGGGTTGATGCCGCGTGGGCGCGTTGGGTGCGACCGTGGACGTTGGCCGCCTGGTGTTTCCTGACCATCGGCATCGTGCTGGGGTCATGGTGGGCCTATTACGAACTGGGTTGGGGCGGTTGGTGGTTCTGGGACCCGGTCGAAAATGCATCATTTTTACCGTGGTTGGCGGGCACCGCCCTGCTGCATTCGGCGATTGTTGTTGAAAAACGCGACACCATGAAAGCCTGGACCATTTTCCTGGCGATCCTGGCGTTTTCAATGAGCCTGCTTGGGACCTTCCTGGTTCGTTCGGGTGTGTTGACGTCGGTGCACGCCTTTGCGACCGATCCTGAACGGGGCGTTTTCATCCTGATGCTGCTGCTGGTCGTTATCGGTGGTTCGCTGGTCTTGTTCGCCGTGCGCGCACCGGCGTTAAAAAGTACCGGCGTATTCAAGCCAATTTCCCGTGAAGGCGGCTTGTTGCTGAATAATCTGGTGATGTCCGTGGCTGCTGCGGTGGTCTTGTTGGGCACATTGTATCCCTTGTTTCTGGATGCCGTCGGCGGCGCCAAGGTTTCTGTCGGACCGCCATTTTTCAATATGGTCTTTATCCCGTTGATGATGCCCATGTTGATTGCTATGGGCGTTGGCCCCATGCTGTCGTGGAAACGCTCGGATCTGGGTGCTATCGCCAAACGCATGCGACTGACGTTCATGTTGTCCATTGTCGCGGCTGCCGCCGCCTGGTCATACGAAACTGACGGGCCGTTTTTTGCAATCATGGGCATCGGAGTGGCGGTTTGGTTGTTTATGGGAACGTTGATCGAACTGGCCGAAAGAATTCGGCTGTTTACAACGCCTCTGGGCGAATCCTTCAGGCGCTTGGTGCGTCAACCACGCGCCTCGTGGGGCATGACCCTGGCCCATGGCGGGCTGGCAATTATGATTGCCGGTATGGCCGGTGCTGGTGGCTGGCAGGTCGAAAGCGTCCAGGTCATGAAGCCCGGTGAAACGGTTCAGGTCGCAGGTTACGACTTCACCTTCAGGGGTGCTGAAGACGGGCAAGGGCCTAATTACAGCGTTATCCGCGGTGTGTTTGATGTTACCAAAGACGGCAAGATGATTGTCGAACTGCATCCGGAAAAACGCGATTACCCGGTGCGGGAGATGCCAACAACAGAGGCCGCGATCCACACCATGTTTACGGGGGATCTTTACGCCGTGATTGGCGACCATGAAGGTACGGAAGGTGGCTATGTCACGCGAATTTACTTCAATCCGCTGGTCGTCTGGATGTGGTTCGGTACGCTGGTCATCGTCATGGGCGGGGTGATTTCCATATCGGATAGACGGTATCGTGTCGGTGCCCCGGCGCGGCAAGTGGCTAAACCGGCGGCGGTAAAGGCTTGAGGTCATATTGAAATGAAGCGTTTTACCTACCTGCTGCCACTGGCAGTTTTCCTGGTGATTGCCGGGTATTTTGCGGTTGGGTTGACGCTCGACCCGAAAAAGCTGCCCTCGGTTCTGATCGATCAGGAGGTACCGGAATTTTCGCTGGCACCGATTAAGGGGTCGGACAGAGGGTTTTCCAGCGCCGATCTTAAAGGCCAGGTCAGCGTTGTTAATATTTTCGGCTCGTGGTGCTACGCCTGCCTTGCTGAACACCCCATCCTGATGCGTATCAAGGAGCAGGACCTGGTTCCCATTTACGGCATCGACTGGAACGAAAAAGATCCTGACGCCGGCCCTGCCTGGCTCAAAAAACAGGGCAATCCGTATACTCTTGTCGGCGATGACCCCGATAGCAATGCGGCCATCGCGTTTGGTGTAACCGGTGCGCCGGAAACCTTCTTCGTCGATAAGCGCGGTTTCATCCGGTACAAGCATACCGGGCCGATAACCATATCCCTTTGGAAACAAACCCTGTATCCGTTGATCGAGGAGTTGCGAAAGCAATGAAAAATCTGCTCGTTGCGCTGGCCGTCCTGATGGCTTGTTCGCAAGCCTTCGCCGTCGAACCCAGCGAAATCCTGGATGATCCGGTGCTTGAATCGCGGGCTCGCGAGATCAGCAAGGAACTAAGATGCGTGGTTTGCCAAAACCAGTCCATTGATGATTCCAACGCGGATCTGGCGCGCGACATGCGCGTTTTGGTACGTGACCGCTTGTTGGCGGGTGACAGCAATCAGCAGGTCCTCGATTATATGGTTTCCAGGTACGGAGATTTCGTCCTGCTGACGCCACCGTTCAAGGCCAGCACCTACGCCCTGTGGTTGGGCCCCGGGGTGATCGGTGCCTTGGGTATTTTTGCCTTGGTGAGTTTCTATAGGTCCAAGTCCAAACTGGCCGCCGCTTCGGACGCGCCATCCCAAACTGTGGTGGCGGGTTTAAGCGAAGATGAACAAAAACGTTACGACAAATTGTTGGAGAATGATCAGGTATGAGTGGCGAAACCCTTCAGTTATGGGGGCTTGTCGCCGCCGTTACGATTATCACCCTGGCTATTTTAATCGCACCTTTGGTGCGCCGTCGGGCGGCGGCACAGGCTGCTCGCGAAGTGTATGACATAAATGTCTACAAGGATCAGCTTGAAGAAATAGATCGTGATCTTGATCGTCGACTGATGGACGAGCCCCAAGCCGCCGCTGCCAGGGTCGAAATCAAGCGCCGTATGCTCAGCGCCGCTAGTAAAGTCGACGCATCGCAAGAAACGAAAAGCGGCGATACGCCGTCATCCAACCTGGTCATGATCGTCGTCGTGGCGCTTGTCTTGCCAGCCGCCGCGTTGGCGACCTACTTTCATCTTGGTCGACCGGGGCAACCTGATCTGCCTTTTGCCGAGCGCCCGGCCCCTACCCGCCTTGCCGCCGATACAAAAAACAGTGAATTAAGCTCGGTCACTGAACAGCTGAAAACCCGCCTGCAACGCGAACCCGGTGACCTGCGTGGCTGGATGCTGTTGGGGCGCAGTTATATGTCGCTTAGCCAGTTTTCCGATGCCGCCGAAGCTTATGGCCGTGCGTACGGGTTAAGCGGTGAAGATGGCGAAATCGGCTCTGAATATGCTGAAGCATTGTCACTTGCCGCCAATTCGGTGATTACGCCGCTGGCCTTTGGCATTTTTAGAGACGGCCTTGCCGCCGATCCTTTTAATGCCAAGGCGCGCTTTTATCTGGCCATGAAGAAGGCGCAGGACGGTGATATTCAGGGGGCACTGCAAGGTTGGATTGACTTGGCTGCCCTGTCCGATCCCGATGCTCCGTGGATGCCCGTTTTGTCGGCGCAAATCGCCCGTGCTGGACAGGAAATCGGTATTGACCCACAATCAATGGAGCCGTCGCCCGCCGTCAAAATTCTTGCTGCTTCTATTCCGCAGGCAACGCCGCAAATGACCCCCGTGCCCCAACGGTCAGCTCCGGTGGCCGGTCCCGGCCCCAGCCGTGCCGATGTTGAAGCCGCCAGCGAAATGTCGAGTGAAGATCGCAACGCGATGATCAGGTCCATGGTCGAACGTCTGGCCAACCGCCTGAAGGACGAACCCGGTGACAAGACCGGCTGGCAACGCCTGGAACGGGCTTACCGTGTTCTTGGTGAAACGGCAAAGGCTGACGAAGCCGCCGCTGCCGCTGCGAAGTTACCCTGAACCTTCCGGTCTTGAACCCACACTAAGGGGTGTTGCAAACTTTTCGCACACCAAGGATAAATCTCAAAAATCAACGGCGACGTCTTCTTGCAGGGGGGCGATTGGCCAAGCGCAACAGTGAGGGCTCTTTATGTCTCAGTTTAAAACCATCGATGACCTGGATGTGGCCGGTAAAAGGGTACTCGTTCGTGCCGATTTGAACGTACCCATGAGCAACGGCAAGGTGACTGATACCACCCGCATCGACCGCACGGTGCCGACCATCCTTGAGCTCTCGAAAAAGGGCGCGAAAGTTATTGTGATGTCGCACTTTGGCCGACCCAAAGGGCAGGTCGTTCCGGAACTGTCACTAGAACCTATCGCCAAGGCGCTGGCCATGGCCTGTGGTCAACCGGTCAAGTTCGCTTCTGATACCATCGGCCCGCAGGCGGAAATGTTCATTGCCGACATGGCAGGCGGCGATATCGTGATGCTGGAAAACCTGCGCTTCAACGCCGGCGAAGAAGCCAATGATCGCCTGTTCACGTCTAGCTTATCAAAACTGGGTGATGCCTACGTCAGTGACGCATTTTCCTGTTCCCATCGGGCCCATGCCTCGACCGAGGGGCTGGCGCATCTGCTGCCTGCCGCTGCCGGACGATTGATGCAGGTCGAAGTTGAATCCCTTGCCAGGGCGCTGGAAAATCCTGAAAAGCCAGTTGCCGCCGTCGTTGGCGGGGCCAAGGTATCGACCAAAATGGAAGTGCTGGGAAACTTGTCTGCCAAAGTTGAAGTGCTGGTCATCGGTGGCGGAATGGCCAACACCTTCTTGTTTGCGCAAGGTTTTGATGTGGGCAATTCCTTATGTGAAAAAGATATGGCCGACGAGGCCCGGGGTATTCTGGAGCGAGCCGAAAAGGCCGGTTGCCAGATCGTCCTTCCCGTTGATGGTGTCGTGGCACGCGAGTTCAAGGCAGGGGCCGCCAGCGATGTCGTCGCCCTGAATGCAATTCCCGCCGACGCCATGATGCTCGACATCGGCCCCGCGTCCATCGCGGACGTATCGGCGCACCTGGAAAAGTGCAAAACCCTGGTCTGGAATGGTCCCTTCGGCGCCTTTGAAATCGAACCTTTCGATATCGGTACCAACGCGGTCGCCCAGGCCGCTGCGCGCCTGACCAAGGAAGGTAAGTTGCTTAGCGTTGCCGGTGGTGGCGACACGGTGGCGGCGTTGACCCATGCCGGGGTAGGTGGTGATTTTACCTATGTATCGACGGCCGGGGGTGCCTTCCTGGAATGGATGGAAGGCAAAAAGCTGCCGGGCGTAGAGGTTCTGAGGAAGTAGTTTAAGCCCCGTTTTGTTCCTGTCGGCGGGCTAAAAATCCTTGATCAGTTTGGTCGTTTCCGGGTCAAGGAACCCGGCTATTGTCGCATCGGTCTCCAGATGCAGCGCCAGGTTCAGATCACCCGATGCCGATTGGTTCAACACACGCTTCATGGCGCGCACCGAAAGCGTCGGCAAGGCACTCAGGCGATCGGCTACCTGGTGTGCTTCGGCCATTAAAGTCTCATCATCGACAACCCGCCAGGCGACGCCAATTTCCAGCAAATCAGATGCACTGTAGCGATCTCCCAACATCAGCATTTCCCGCGCCTTGTTCAGGCCGACCAATGCTGGAAGCAGTGATGTAACCGCCCCGGTAACGAACAGGTTCAAGGAGACTTCCGGGAAGAAGCCCTTGGCGCTGTGTGCCCAGATCGGGAAATCGCAGTTAATCGCCCATTCGAAACCGCCGCCCACGGCCCAGCCATTGATTGCGCCAACCACCGGCTTGGCCCCCATAACGATGGACCGGGTCGCCCGTTGGATGGCATCGACCAGTTCGCGCGCCTGTGTTTCACTTTCCGGGTGAACGTGTTGATGCCGGTCATCGCCAGCACAAAAAGCCCGGCCCGTGCCGGTGAAGATTATCACCCGTGTCGCGGGGTCTGAATTGGCGTCATCAAAAGCCTGCGCGACATCTTCGATCAATTGCCGGTTCATGGCGTTCAAGCTGTCCGGGCGGTTTAATGCGATGGTTCTGACGCCCGTTTCGTTGATTTCGCTGGTGACGGTTTCATAGGTTTTGGTTGTCATTCGTAAGTCCTCACAACACGTATTGTTTTGCCTTCGGTCACGGGAAAGCTCGCCGCTGGCAGGATGCTGACGTGCGCCGTCGCACCCAGTTTGGATTTGATCGCTTGTTCGACGGCGGACCCGATGTGGTTGCTGCCGACCTGGCCTTTCGCCAGCTCCACTTGCACCGGCAGGAAATCGTAGGGCGGTGGTCGATCAAGAACGATGCGATAATCGCCCGACAGTTCCGTAAATTCGTTGATGACGGCGGCGACCATTGTCGGAAACAGGTTGAGCCCCCGAACCACGACCATGTCGTCACTGCGTCCGACGACGCGAAAACGCATGCCGGCGCGACCACAGATGCAGGGCTCTGTTTCATCGACGGCAATGATGTCGCCGGTGCGAAAGCGCACCAAGGGCTGACAGTCCCGCGCCAGATGGGTCAATACCAACTCGCCTTTCTGTCCGGCAATAATGGGCAAAGGTTGTTCGGTTTCGGGAGCAATCAGTTCCGGGTACAGCACATCGCCGGCCAGAAAATGCAAACGCGTATCGTGTTCGCACTGTGCTGCGAAATTACAAAAGACATCGGACACGCCGTAATTGGCGTTGCGCGCTTCCATGCCCCAGGTTTTCTTGATGCGATGCCGCAAGGTGGGGTCATCCAGACCGGGTTCGCCGCCGAACAAGCCGAGCTTCAGGCCAAGATCGATCGGTTTTAGGTCGGGGAAGCGATCGTGTAAAACCCGTTCAAGAACAGCCGGGTAAGACGGTGTGCAGGAAATGGCGGTTGCGCCGATATCACGAATGGTTCGGATCAGCAGTTCCGTGCCGCCAACCCCAAAGGGCACAACCGTAGCGCCGGTCCGTTCCAGCGTCATGTGATCGGTTAGCCCGCCCATCCACATCTGATAATTCAGGCAATGAATGACCGTGTGACCCGGGCCAAGTCCGGCGGCTGTTTGACATCGCCCGCCAACGATTTCGGTAATCTCGCAATCCCGCGCCGATAGCCCCAGGTTCATGGCCTGGCCGGTCGTGCCCGAGGTGCGATGAAGGCGCTTTACGGTATCCCGCGACGATGCCAGATAATCTCCGAAAGGCGGGTGATTTTCCTGGGAAGCCCTGATTTGTGATTTGTTCGACAAAGGCAAAAGGGCAAGGTCTCGCAAATCGGCAGACGGAGCTTTGCCGTTCCAAAGGTTCTGGTAAAAGGCGGAATTTTGGCCGACATAGTCCCGCTGCTTCTGCCAAGCGGCTTGTTGATGGGGGAGCAGGTCAGCGGCCCCCAGCGACACCGCATCCTTTACAATCGTCATTCGGCCATTCCCCGTTTTCAGATCAGCGTCAGCGTTCAGATTTACCCATCAATTGCGCCACGCAAGCCGCTTGGTCAATGTTTCAACATATTGGTTCTTATGCCAGCATTCTCATTTCCGGGCATGGATCATCGGGTTCATCCGGGAAACGGGAACCTGGATCACGAAACATCCAGATCATTGCTGCCGGGTTGCGCGCCTTCTTCACCGCCCTCATCGAAGAGTTGGTCGCGCATCTTGTGGACCAGCGAATCTAGCATGAAGCGCAGATTCTCCGATTGCTCCAGCAAATCGGTGGTCACATTCAGGGCCTCGGCTGACGTGGTTTGGGCGATGGCCAAAGCCAGGTTTCGGGCATCAAGAATAACGCCGTTGATGTCGCGCAAAGCCCAGGTTGTTTGGGACGCCGTGGCGCGGATAACATCAAATCGCCGCCCGATAGAACTTTCCATTTCCGGGTGGCTCGGGTGCGGTGCCGATGTCCCCTGTTCATCGCCGCGGGGGTCTGAATTGAACATCACCAGGTTGTCACCCGCCGAGGGTGTGCCCTGTTCGCCAAGCGGAGCCCCGACCCACAACAGATCGGCCTGATCGCCAATCGTTTTGATCAGGGATTCTATGCTCAAAATGCGCTTGGATGCATCGTTGAGGCCGCGGATCAGGGTCCCGGTTCGCTCAGCCTCTTCCGCCGCAATGGTCACACTTTGCGAGGATTGCGCGACTTGTTGGGATATCTGGGAAATTGTATCAAGGTTGGGAGTTTCCGTATTCTTTTGTTCGGCAGCCTTGTCGTCGGGCCTTTCCTGGGGCTCGGGCTGCACTTGTTGGGCGGCCTGGGCATTGTTTTCCAGGAAGTCACTTCGCATGGCCTCGATGACCTTGTGCAGCAATTCCACCTCGTCAATCGCCGCTTGGCCCTTGGCCAGTTCCGCTTTCATGGATTCAAGGTCATGGCGCAGCCAGGCCGCTTCCTCCGTTGCTGCGCGTCCGCGCTCGGCCTCGGATTTCGCCTTTTCCATATTTTCGCGCACGGCGACGATTTCGCCCAGCCTGAGTTTCAAAACCGATAATGCCCGGGCGACATCGCCCGTTTCATCATCATTGCCAAGCCCCCAGACAACGACATTCGTTTCGCCGTTGGCAATTCGACGACCGGCCTCGGCCGCGGTGGAAACGGGTGCCGTTACAGATCGTAAAATCAACGCGCCCGACAGCAAAACCAGCAACATCAACCCGGCCCCGACTAAGGCAATCAGGGGGTGATAAAGATCTTGTCGGGTGGTGTTGTTGAGGATGCTGGCGGTCAGTTGTTGATCGGCAGATGCCTGCAGGGAATCGATGCTGGGGGTCATGTATGAAAATATTTCATCCAGGCGTCGGCTCTTGTCAGGTGTGGATAGCTTGCCGTTGGCGTATTTAGTCATGCGGTGCTGGTAGATTAACATCAGTTTTCGAAGATCGGCTGCGTCGGTTTCTGAAAGCGGGACCATGGACAGCAGGCGAAGAAAACCGTCTTGGGCGTCGCCGATGGCAATCAGGGCAGCGGTCTGGCCGTGTTTCATGAAGGCGACTTCGGCATCGCGCATGTCGGCGATCGTTTTATTCAGGCTAAGAATGTTGACCTGATCAAGTCGGGCTTGCAGGTTGTTCCTGGCACCCTGCACGGCTGTAAAAAGGGCTGTGGTATCGGCAGCAGGCGGTGCCTGGGGCCCGGATGCGAGGGCCCCATAGGCCTCGGCATACTGGGCAAGTGCCTCGCGAACCGTGGTGATATGTTCGCCCGGCGTCGCGGTGTCGAAGCGACTGTACATATCATCGAGCAGACGCCCGAGTTCGATGGCCTTGGTTATATGGGCTTCCATGGCTTCTGTGGATTGTGCAGTGCCGGTTTGTTTCTTTGCGATTCCTTCGGCGCGAAGGCGCCAGGCTGTGGCCTCGACGGTGTCGACCAGTTTTGCCAGTTCATATGACGCAGTAACCTGTCTTTGTGCTTCTCCCAGATCTTGCTGGGCGCGGAACAGGCCAAATCCACCGGCCACCAGGCAGCCGATGCCAATCAAAACGAACAGGCTGATACGGCTGGAAAGTTTCATGCCACCCAGAAATGTGCGGTCCATGAAGTCTCCGGGGGCGAAGGAAGGCGCAGGGCTTTGGCTGGAAGCAGCTTTGGTTTGCGCCCCCCCGTTAGGTTGATCAATTTGTGTGTTCACGGCCATGCGGCCCCCCGGCAGTGGCTTATTCACCCGTTTTGAATTGGCCATTATATAACAGAATCAATGCCTTTTCGTCAAAATCTAACGATCACACACGGTATCATTTCCTTTTGTCGCCTAATTATGGCATACTGTTAGGCGTGGCAGAATGTCACGGGCCCGATCAGAAGATTGGGTGAGTAGCACAGAAAGGAGAACAGAATGTCAGTGAACCCGGCTGTAGCGCCGGCGCACTTCAATCTGGCGGTGGAGTCTCTCAAACAGACTCTGAAGCGAGAGAAGCAAGCGGCAACAGCCATTTCCCAGGCGCAAAAGCCTCCGGATCCATCCGGGGTGAAAGTTGATGTGATCGGCGAGGTGACCCAGGGTCATCGCGGCGGGATCGTCAATACCAGCGCCTGACATAAACCCACTATACGTTTGGCCAAAACCGGTGGCGCTTCTGGCGTCTTTGCGGCGGCGCTGCCGGTTTGACCGAACCAAAACATGTAATGCCGGATTTGAAAATTTCCGGGGCAGGGCTAAATTTGAATCATTTTACAGATTCCGTTAACTTTTTTCGGGCATGTTTCCTGAATGAGTACGATCAATAGCATCTCGCCCCGGACAATCTCGCTGAATTCAGAGCGTCCGCGCGGCTATTCCGGTGCCGAAGAGGTCCGTAACCGGGCCGCCGTTACAAATTCGGGAGACTCGCCACTGGAACGTCGGGCCTTAAACAGGCTCGAACAGGTTCTGGCCCCGGGTCAGGCACCCAAAGCAGATGTGCCTCGTGGATTTTATCTGGATATCAAGGTCTGATTTCTTAGATTGCATCGCCGCGGTAACCCGGTTTGCAACGATGTGACGCGCAATGGTTCATTTTGGCGTGTGGATGCTTTAGAGTGGCAATAGAGTAAGAACCCAACCATTGCTGTGTTTCGATTAGGAATAGATCATATGTGGTCCAGGATATTTCAGCTGTTTGTGATCATTGGCGTGATTGTCGGGGTGTCGGCCAATAGTCCTTTGATGGCGCAGAACACCAGCACCAAAATTCTTAAGTACGACAAAAGCGGTCGGGTTATTGGTGTAGTTGAATCCAAGCCCAAGAGTTCAAGCAGGGGCTTCGGGGGCAGTGTTAGTTCGAAGGCAAGAAGCGTAAAGCCAGGCGAATTCGATCCCGATAACAGTTACGAATTGGGCGAAGTCATCGTCATCAATCCACCAAAACGTTTTTCAGCGGGTGTTGGGGCGCTCGGTTACAGGATTTTAGAAACCGTGCGTATCGATAACCTGGGCCTGGTTGTGCAGCGCCTGCGTATTCCTGCCAAGGTATCGGTCCCAAATGCCATTCGCCAGTTGCGCGCGCGGTTTCCAGGCGTCGAGATCGATGCCAATCACCAGTTCGATGCATCGGCTGGCGTAGAATTTCCGGGCAAAGTCGCGCGTTCGTTAATCCGCTGGGACAAGGTTCCCAAAACTTGCGGCAAGGGTGTGCGCATCGGTATGATCGATGCGGGTGTCGATGTCAGCCATCCGGCATTAAAAGGTCAAAAAGTGACCTACCGGTCCTTCCACAAGAAGGGGCGCAAACCGGGACCGAAAGATCACGGAACCGCCGTGGCCGGGATCATGGTTGGCCGGGCCGAATGGGGCGGCCTGTTGCCGGGGGCGGAATTGTTTGCCGCAAACATGTTTGAATATAACGAAAAAGGCAAAAAGGTCGGCAACGCGATTGGCTTGATCAAGGCGGCAAACTGGCTTTTGAAAAGTGATGTTCATGTTATCAATCTCAGCGTCGCCGGGGCCGATAACAAGATCCTTCGCAAGGTCTTTAAAAAAGCTGTTGGCCGGAAGCAAATGATGATCGCCGCCGGTGGTAATTGGGGCCGGTCAGACAGGCCGGCCTATCCAGCAGCCTACAAAGGGGTTGTCGCGGTAACGGCACTTAATGACAGGGGGCTGATCTATTCGAAGGCCAATACGGGAAGTTATATCGATTTTGCCGCTCCGGGCGTGCGGGTTTATACCGCAGCACCAGGCGGTGGTGGCCGATTGCAAAGCGGTACGTCGTTCGCTTCGCCTTTTATTGCTGCAATGATGGCGCTTGATATCAAGAACGGTAAGGGGAATTCCCTGATTTCCCTGGAAAAACTGCTGCAAAAAAATATCAAGGATCTGGGCACTCCGGGACGGGATGATATTTTTGGCTGGGGGTTCGTCAGGCGCAAGCCCCAGTGCTGAGCTCATAAAAATACCGGACCCATTTGGGTCCGGCGAGTTTTTTTACAAGGGAGAGTTCAAATAAGTCGGGGAGTGAGTAGCTCCCCTATGTCCAATAATTCAGTGTGATCATTATTCATGACAATCCAGTCCTGCGCTGTGATCTGTGTCACAGCAGGACAATTTAATTGATGTGTCGTTTTTGAAAAAAGTCAGGTCAGCCCAACCAGATTGCGGGCGAAGGCTTTCGCCTCGAACGGGTGCATGTCGTCAATACCTTCACCCACACCCACGGCATGTACGGGTAGCCCGAAACGTTCGGCCAGCGAGACCACGACCCCGCCGCGAGCCGATCCATCCAGTTTGGTTAGCAACAGCCCCGATACGTCGACCGCATTTTTGAAAATTTCCACCTGGGAATGGGCGTTCTGTCCGACGGTGGCATCCAGCACCAACAGGCAGTCATGGGGCGCTGCGTCATCAATTTTGCGGATGACGCGGATGATCTTTTCCAGTTCCGCCATCAGGTCCGATTTGTTTTGCAGGCGACCTGCGGTATCGATCAACAAGACGTCGACGTTTTCACCCCGCGCCCGTGTCAGCGCGTCGAAGGCGAGGCCAGCGGCATCGGCCCCGGCGGCGGCAGTGATGACCGGTGTGTCGGTGCGTTCACCCCATACTTTCAATTGTTCCACGGCGGCGGCCCGGAAGGTGTCGGCGGCAACCATCATCACCGACTTGCCTTGTGATTTGAGGTTCTTCGCCAGCTTCCCGATGGACGTCGTCTTGCCGCTGCCGTTAACGCCGCAAACCAGCACCACGTGCGGCCGGTTGGTGGGATCGACGCTAAAGGGCACGGCCACGGGTGCGATAATTTCTTCCACCTCGGCGGCCAATGCGGCCAGCACATCTGCCGGGTCGCGGGTTGACTTGAAGCGTTGGGTGGCCAGCGCCGAAGAGAGTCTGGCCGAACTTTTGACGCCCAGGTCGGCGGTGATCAGCAATTCTTCGAGTTCACCCAGCGCCGCGTCGTCCAATTCGGACTTGGTCAGCAGGTCGGCAATGCCGCCGCTCAGTTTTGATGACGTTTTGGCAAGACCTTGCTTCAGGCGCGCCGCCCAGCCGACCTTGGCCGGGGCGCTTTCCTCTGGCGGGTCATTCTGGTCTTGTCCGATGATATAGGTCATGCCGCAAAACGGGCGATCAACCGCCCCCTGTCTTGATCAATACTTTCGGCGCGGGCCTTGACGATGCCCCCGACGGGGAAAACAACGCCCGCCGTTGCGGTCAGGTCGACGGGGACAAAATGCTGACTGTGACCGCTGTGACCCTGTTCAACCAGGACCTCGACAGTGGTGCCAACGCTTTTCTCGAGTAATTGGTGTAGCGTTTGATCGCCAGCTTCGCGCAGGTGTCGGGCGCGTTCTTTTGCGATGTTCCCGGGTACGGCGGGCATGCGTGCCGCCGGGGTGCCGGGGCGGATGGAATACGGGAAAACGTGCAAGAACGTCAGTTCCATTTGCTTGACCGCTTTTAGGGTGTTTTCGAACATGGCGTCGGTCTCGGTCGGGAATCCGGCAATCAGGTCGGCGCCGAATACGGTGTCGGGCCGGGCGTCGCGGGCGCGCCTGACCACATCGAAGGCCATGTCGCGGGAATGGCGGCGTTTCATGCGCTTTAATATTGTATCGTCGGCGGCTTGCAGGCTTAGGTGTAAATGCGGCATGAAGCGCGGTTCGTCGGCCAACAGGCGATATATATCGTCATCGATGGCGGCGGGGTCAAGGGATGTCAGGCGCAGGCGTTTCAGGTCTGGAACGGCATCAAGGATCGTCCGGCTTAATTGGCCCAGGGCTGGCAATTCATCAATGTCGGTGCCGTAGGAGGAAATATCGACACCGGTCAGCACCACTTCAAAGTGGCCGTTTTGAACCAGCAGGCGGACCTGTTCGATGATCGCGGCAACCGGGGCGCTGCGATTGGGGCCGCGACCGAAGGGAATGATGCAAAACGTGCAACGGTGATCGCAGCCTTGCTGGATTTGCACAAACGCCCGGGTCCGTTCTTCAAAACCCGATATCACCGGTACGTCAATCAGGTGTCCCGCCGTTTCGCGCGCTTCCATGATATCCGAAACAACCATGTCCGGGCCATGCGCAGCGCTGAGCACGGTGGCATCCAGTTTTTCCATGTTGCCGACGACCCGGTCGACCTCGTCCATGCGGGAAAAGGTTTCGGGGTGCAGTTGTGCTGCACACCCGGTGACGATAATGCGCGCATCCGGATTTTCCCGCGCCAGCTTGCGAATCGTTTGTCTGCCCTGGCGTTCGGCTTCGGCGGTGACGGCGCACGTATTGATGATAATTGCGTCACCGACCCCCGCGTTACGGGCACCGGCCGCCATGATCTCAGATTCCAAGGTATTGAGGCGGCAACCCAGGGTGACGACGCGTGTTTCGGCCATAACCTTACTTACCCCTGCGCCAGCAGAGAGCGATCGATAACACCGGTAAAGCTGATCGCAACCGGTCCCGTCATCTGCACGTGGGTATCAGGCAGCCACTGCATGGCGAGCGTGCCGCCGTTCAACACGACGTCGGCGCTTGTGGCCGTTAACTTTCGGCGGCAGGCGGCGACGATGGCAGCGCATGCTCCTGAACCGCAGGCGGCAGTTTCGCCGACCCCGCGTTCCCATACACGCAGGCGAATCTGGTGTTGTGAAATAACCTGGGCGACGCCGATGTTGGCGCGTTCGGGGAACAGCGCGTGATGTTCCAGCAATGGACCATGGGTGTGCAAGTCGGTCGCGTCGGCATCGTCGACGAAAAAGACCGCATGTGGATTGCCGATGTTGACCCCGACGGGATCGCTCAAAGGGCCCGACTGAATACCCAGATGCAGGGTATCCATGGCCTTGCCCAGGGGAATGTCGCGCCAGTCCAACCGGGCGGGGCCCATGTCCACGGAAATCAGTTTTTCATCGGCGGTTTCGGCATCCAGCAAGCCCGCGACGGTTTCGATGATGGTATGGCGGGTGGTATTTTCGCGCATGATCATGGATGCCACGCAGCGGGTCGCATTACCGCAGGCTTCGGCGGCGGTGCCATCGGCGTTGCGGATGGCCATGAAAACGTCGGCATGTTCATCGCGGGGCGGTTCGAGCACAATTAACTGATCGCAGCCGACGCCGGTACGTCGATTGGCGATGGCGGCTGCCTCGGCATTACTTAGGTCAAGCGAGCCTGCACGGGCGTCAATGACAACGAAATCGTTGCCAAGGCCGTGCATCTTGATGAACGGGATGTCATTTGTAATTGTCATAATGGGCTTAATATGTCGCTCCGGGGCCGGAAGTCCACCCTTTTAAGGGTTGCCTACCCTTTATTGACCATCAAATGGCTGTTTGATCTAGCGATGGGCGGCGAAGAATTTGCCCAGATGAAAGCGGGCCTGGTCTTCGTCGTAGGCGTACCGGGTTCCGACAGGACAGGCGGCGCGGGCCAGGCAGCCCAGCCTGAAACAGTCTTCCCCGGCACCGCTGGCCAGATGTTCGACGCAGGCGGGGACATTATAGGCGGTGCCGTCAAAGGCATGGACCGGGCAGGCCGCGAGGCAAGGTTTATCGGCGCACGTATCGCATGGCGAGGACATCACCGTAAGGGGCGGCAGGGCCAGTTTGGCGGGGATCAACAAGGCCCCCCGGTAGGCGTGCCAAAGCCCATATTGATGATGCACCACCGGCCCCAAGGGGGACCTGTGGACGTTGCCGGTTCTTTGTGCCCACTTTTGAAATGGCAGGTAAGGGGGGCCGTCGAAGGGAAACAGCGCCGTGACCGGCAGGTTAAATTCCTTAGACAGGGTCGCCGCGCGTGTCCTTATCGTTTCGCGGGACCAATCATCCAGGGGGTCGGGATCGCTTTCCCGGCGGCGGTGTTTGTTGAAGGCGCGCCACATGGCGGGCCCGGCGTTGCCGACAAGAACAAGGCTCGTCGTTTCCGGCGCACTGTTTTCAAGGCCAGGCACACCGTCGTCATGGGTGGGATGGAATGCGCCCAACAGGGTCAGCCCACAGCCCGCAAGCAGGGTATCGATGGCTTTTAAATCCATCCCCGTTTATGCCGTGCGTCACCCGGCAAGGTCAAGCGACGGTCTGGTAAAGGGGGCTATGTTATCGCCGTAGGATGGGTCGTTGACAGCGGCATTGACCAGGCCGATGACCGTTCTACGCAGGGCCGGGTCTTTTATATCCTGAAAGGCCATGATCAGGTCCGCCGTTTCCCTGCTCATAAGAGGTGTGTTGCGGATTGGTCTGTCATCGCTGCGAAGGCCTTTAAAAAACCGGGCGGGTTCGACCTCGAAGGCCCTGGCCAGCGCGTATAATTGGGTTGTTCCGAAAAAGGTCATTCCCTGTTCCAGTGCCTTGCATGTGCCGGTGGGTAGTCCGGCCATGGCATCGACCCCGCTGTGGGACAGTTCGCGCGCCTTGCGCAGGGCCTTTAATTGATTGCATATATGACGTTCGACGGCGTCCATGTGGTTCGGGCCGTTACCAGATGTCACCATGGCGGATGCTCCCAATGAATACCTATAAGTGTATAAATTATTAAAATACACCTATAAGGTATAATCACAGAGCCATAATATGGCAAGGGGAATTGCTGCGGTGTTTTGGCCTTTGTCGATGCTGCACGATCATCTTGACTTGCGGGCCTTGCCTGCATAGAGTGCGCGCCGTAACAACGACCCCATAACCCATGAACCCTTTCCGCCTCATGGGGCGCCGCCAGTCCGCGAGTATCGCGCACTGGCGTAAAGTCATTTGGGTTTTTTGTAAGAAATTGTATTTGGCCCGCAAGGCGAGTAGACGATGTTCGATAACCTGACCGGCAAACTGGGAGGCATTTTTGACTCCCTCAAGAAGCGTGGCGCGCTGTCCGTCGCCGATGTGGATGCCGCTTTGCGCGAAGTCCGGTTGGCGCTTCTGGAAGCCGATGTCGCTCTTCCCGTGGTCAAGGATTTTATTGCAAGCGTCAGGGAACGGGCCGTCGGCGAAGAAGTGATCCGTTCTGTCACTCCGGGCCAGATGATGATCAAGGTCGTCCACGACCATCTGGTCGAGGTTCTGGGCGGTGACGATGACGCCGACGCCTCAGGTGCATTGCCGTTTGCCCAAGGTTCGGGCCTGAACCTGGCGGGAACGCCGCCGGTCGCGGTGTTGATGGTCGGGTTGCAAGGTTCGGGTAAAACCACGACCAGTGCCAAGATCGCCTTGCGTGTCAAAAATCGGGAAAAGAAAAAAGTCCTGATGGCGTCCCTCGATATCTATCGCCCGGCAGCGCAGCAACAGCTGGCTGTTCTGGGTGAACAGACAGAGGTGCCGACCTTGCCGGTGATCATGGGTGAACAACCCCTGGCAATTGCCAAAAGGGCCATGGATACGGGCAAGCGCGAAGGCTACGACGTGGTCATTCTGGATACCGCGGGCCGCTTGCATCTGGACGATGTTTTGATGGATGAAGTGGTCAAGGTCAGCGCGGCGACCAAGCCCATCGAAACGCTTCTGGTTGCTGATGCCATGACCGGGCAGGACGCCGTAACCATCGCCCGGGAATTCAATGAAAAAGTCGGCATCACCGGCATCGTGCTGACCCGTGTCGATGGCGACGCCCGTGGCGGTGCGGCACTTTCCATGCGCGCCGTTACCGGCGTACCTATCAAGTTGATGGGTGTGGGCGAAAAAACCGACGCCCTGGAAGCCTTCCAGGCAGATCGTATTGCCGGGGCCATCCTGGGGCAGGGCGATGTCGTCGGCCTGGTTGAAAGAGCTGCCGAAGTCATCGACAAGGAAGATGCCGAGAAGCTCGCCAAAAAGATGATGAAGGGCGACTTCACATTGGAAGACATGGCCAGCCAGATCGGCCAGATCCGCAAGATGGGAAGCGTCAGCGGATTATTGGGCATGTTGCCCGGTGCGGCCAAGATCAAGAAGCAAATGGCCGGTTCTGATATGGATGACAAGATGCTGGTTCGCCAGCAGGCGATCATTTCGTCCATGACCAAAACCGAACGTCAAAAACCCAAACTTCTTAACGGTTCGCGCCGGCGTCGTATCGCCGCCGGGTCGGGAACATCCGTGCAGGACGTCAATCGCCTGATCAAGCAGCACAAGCAGATGGGCCAGATGATGAAGAAGATGGGTAAGATGGGCAAAAAAGGCCTGATGGGTATGGGTGGCATGGCCGGTGGATTGCCGCCGGGCATGATGCCTCCCCAAAGATAAACACCATTCAAATTATTGAAGAATTAGCGAAACACAACAGAACTTAAACAAAGGAAATGTATTAACTATGGCTTTAAAAATGCGGTTATCCCGGGGCGGCGCCAAAAAGCGGCCCTTCTATCATATCGTTGTTGCCGATTCCCGCAGCCCGCGCGATGGCAAGTTCATCGAACGGATCGGAACCTATAATCCGATGGTCGCCAAAGATCACGCCGAACGCCTGACCCTCAAGGAAGAGCGCGTCAAATACTGGTTGGGTGTTGGCGCCGTGCCGACCGACCGGGTTGTGCGCTTCCTGGCATCTGTCGGCCTGGTCGAACAGCCCGTTCGTCACGAGCAGACCAAACAGCAATTGCCGAAGGCCAAAGCCCTGGAGCGGGCGAAAGAAAACGCCGAAGCCGCTGTTGCTAAAGCAGAAGCCGCAGAAGCCGCCAAGGTAGAAGCCGCCGAAGCCGCTGCAGCCGCTAAGGCCGAAGCTGCTGAAGCCGCCAAGGCCGCAGCCGAAGCTCCGGCTCCGGAAGAAGCAGCTCCTGCTGAAGAAGCTGCCGCTGACGTACCGGCTGAAGAAGCTGCTGCAGAAGAAGCTCCTGCTGAAGAGGAAAAGGCTGAAGGCTGATCCGGTCCTTTGGATCTGTCGCCGCCTTCGTCCGGTTTGACCATGGCAAGCTCGAGTTCTGCACCTGAGATGATCTGCATCGGCGCGATTGCCGGGGCCAGAGGCATCAAAGGCGAGGTCAAGATCAAGAGCTTCACCGCCGAACCCAGGGCCATTGCCGATTACGGCACGGTTTTGGACGAAAGCGGAGACAGGTCTTTTGGCATCAAGGTGACGGGGCTGGGAACCGGCAAGTCACTGGGAATGGTTTTCGCCCGACTGGGCGGGGTCGATGACCGTGACGTGGCTGAAGCACTGAAGGGTACCCGCCTGTACGTGTCCAGATCGGCACTGCCCGAACCGTCGGACGACGAGTTCTATCACGCTGACTTGGTTGGTGTTCGGGCCGACCTGGTGGATGGCGGAGTGCTGGGCCTGATCCGGGAAGTCCATGATTTTGGTGCCGGTTCGGTACTGGAAATCGCCGGGGAAGAGCATAGTGTCGTGATGGTGCCGTTTACCTTGGCCACCGTGCCGGTCGTTGATTTGGCCTCGGGAAGGGTCGTGATCGACCCGCCGGTGGGTTTGTTGGAGCCGGTCTCGCCGGGCGAGGAAGAAGCCGAAGGAGGCGAAAATGACGGGAAATGATCCCCACACCGCTCCGGGTTCGCCCTGGCGGGTGACGGTTCTGACCCTGTATGAAGATATGTTTCCAGGCCCCCTTGGTCTGTCACTCTCTGGACAAGGGTTGAAAGACGGGGTCTGGGCCATGGAAACGGTGGACATTCGGGCCTTTGCGAGCGATAAACACCGCTCTGTGGACGATGCTCCGTTTGGCGGCGGTCCGGGAATGGTCATGCGGGCCGATGTGGTCGATCAGGCGATCGCCTCGGTAGGATTGAAAGACGGTGATGAAGCGCAAAAAAGGCCGTTGATTTATTTGTCACCGCGCGGTCGTCCATTGGACCAGCAGCGGGTCAGTGAATTGGCAAATGGTCCCGGTGTGGTGTTGCTGTGTGGTCGTTTTGAAGGCTTGGATGAAAGGGTTCTCGAGGCCCATGACATCGAAGAAGTCAGCCTTGGCGATTTTGTTTTGTCTGGCGGCGAGCCTGCCGCGATGGCTTTGGTCGATGCCTGCGTCAGGCTGCAACCCGGCATTATGGGGTCGGTAACGTCGGGCGAAGAAGAAAGTTTCGAGAAGGGATTGCTGGAATATCCCCATTATACCCGGCCCAGAGATTGGCAGGGACGAGCGGTTCCGGAAGTTTTGACATCCGGCAACCACGAAAAAATTAAAGCCTGGCGATTAGCACAGGCTGAACGGATAACCGAGGAAAGGCGTCCCGATTTATGGCGCCGCTACTTAGAAACAAACAACGAATATAAGTCAGACTGAAGGAATAGAAATCATGAACGTCATTGAAGAAATTGAAAACGAACAACGCGAGAAACTCGTCGCCCAGCGTGGTGTTCCCGAATTTGCTGCCGGTGACACGGTGAAGGTCAACGTCAAAGTGGTCGAAGGCACGCGTGAGCGTGTCCAGGCCTACGAAGGCGTCTGCATCGCCCGCAAAAACTCGGGCATTAACTCCTCATTCACCGTGCGCAAAATGTCCTCGGGTGAAGGTGTTGAACGTGTGTTCCCCCTGCATTCGCCGAACATTGCCGGTATCGAAGTGGTCCGTCGTGGCGACGTGCGTCGCGCCAAGCTTTATTACCTGCGTGGCCGCACCGGTAAGTCGGCACGTATCGCCGAAAAAACCGATGGATATTCAGGCAAGCTGACCGCAATTAGCAAAGCCGAAGCCGCCGCCGTCAAGGCGCAGGGCCGTGCCGATGGTACTGGCAAGTCCAAGAAGGGCTCGAAAAAAGCCAAAGCCAAAGCCGCCAAGGCCGCATCTGAGTAATCTCTGTTTCCTGCCGGTTTAGATACCGCCCCGGTCGCCTTCGTTCTTAGACCGGGGAACGACCGGGACGTGATCGCATCAAACCAACGAGAAGCCAATGCCAAAAACGCTGTTCGATAAAATCTGGCAAGACCATGTTGTCGATGTTCAAGAAGACGGAACCAACCTGATCTACATTGACCGCCATCTGGTCCATGAAGTCACCAGTCCGCAGGCTTTCGAAGGCCTCGCCAATACCGGGCGCTCGGTTCGTCGTCCGCAGGCGACGCTCGCCGTGGCCGATCATAATGTGCCGACAACGGATCGTACCAAGGGCATCACAAACGAAGACTCGCGTATCCAGATCGAAACTCTGGAAAAAAACTGCGTTGATTTCGGCGTGCCCTATCTGGCCATGGATGATATTCGCCAGGGCGTTGTCCACATTATTGGACCGGAACAAGGCTTTACCCTGCCCGGCATGACCATCGTTTGTGGCGACAGTCACACTGCCACCCACGGGGCCTTTGGCGCACTGGCATTTGGCATTGGTACGTCGGAAGTCGAACACGTGCTGGCGACCCAGACGTTGGTGCAAAGCCCGGCCAAGAACATGCGCTTCAACGTGGTTGGTGATTTGCCCGCTGGTGTTACCGCCAAAGACCTCGTGCTCGCCATGATCGGCAAGATCGGCACCGCAGGCGGTACCGGCCATGTGATCGAATATACAGGTGATGCCATCAAGGCGCTGTCCATGGAAGGCCGCATGACGGTTTGTAACATGACCATCGAAGCCGGAGCCCGCGCCGGACTGATCGCGCCTGATGAAACCACATACGCCTACCTGATGGGCCGCCCCATGGCACCGAAAGCCGGAAATTGGGAAGCGGCAATCGCCTACTGGAAAACGCTCGCCAGTGACGAAGGGGCTGTTTACGACACTGAAATTACGCTCGATGCCTCGACCTTGGTGCCGCAGGTAACCTGGGGCACGAGCCCTGAAAATGTCTTGCCGATCACGGGTCAAGTGCCCGACCCGGCCGATATTGCAGATGAAGCCAAGCGCAATGCCATGATGCGTTCGCTTGACTATATGGGCCTGACACCGGGCACGCAGCTGGACGGTATCGCCGTTGATCGTGTGTTCATCGGATCGTGCACCAATGGCCGCATCGAAGACATGCGCGCCGCCGCCGCCGTCGCCAAGGGCCGCAAGGTCTCCGGCGGGGTCAACGCCATGGTCGTTCCCGGTTCCGGGCTGGTCAAGGAACAGGCCGAAGCAGAAGGCCTGGATGTGATCCTGATCGAAGCAGGTTTTGAATGGCGCGAGCCCGGATGCTCCATGTGTTTGGCCATGAACGATGACAAGCTGGAAGCTGGCGAACGCTGTGCGTCCACATCCAATCGAAATTTTGAAGGTCGTCAGGGACGCGGTGGGCGGACCCATCTGGTCAGCCCCGAAATGGCCGCCGCCGCCGCCGTCACCGGTCATCTGACCGATGTTCGCAAGCTGGATCAGGAGTAAGCCTGTGGAAAAATTTATTAAACTGACCGGCGTCGCAGCACCCCTGCCGATGATCAATATCGATACCGACATGATCATTCCCAAGCAGTTCTTGAAAACCATCAAGCGCACGGGCCTGGGCAAAAGCCTGTTTTTTGAAATGCGCTACGACGATGACGGTGCCGAAATCGCGACCTTCGTTCTTAACCAACCGGCCTACCGGGATGCAAAAATTCTCGTCGCCGGTGATAACTTCGGCTGTGGTTCGTCGCGCGAACATGCGCCATGGGCACTGCTTGATTTTGGTATCCGGTGCGTTATCGCCACCGACTTTGCCGACATTTTCTATAATAACTGCTTCAAGAACGGTATTTTACCGATCAAGTTGCCGCAGGAAGATGTCGATAAATTGATGGAAGACGCCGAACGCGGTGCCAATGCCACCGTAACGGTGGATCTGGAAAAGCAGGAAATTAGTGGTCCCGATGGCGGTGTCATTTCGTTTGATGTGGATGCATTCCGCAAATACTGCCTGATCAACGGCCTCGACGATATTGGCCTGACCATGAAAAAGTCCGACAAAATCGCCGCCTTTGAAGAAAAGTCCAAGGCCGAACAGCCCTGGTTGTAACCCGACATCAAGAAGAAAGAAGCTAGATCATGAGCGCCAATAAGAAGCTGCTGTTTTTACCCGGTGACGGAATCGGCCCGGAAGTTATGGATCAGGTCGACCGGGTGCTCGACTGGATGGCGAAAAAGCGCACGGTCAGCTTCGATGTCAGCCGTGACCTGGTTGGGGGTGCGTGTTATGACGCCCACGGCAGCGCCCTCAGGGATGAAACAATGGCCGACGCCATGAACGTCGATGCCGTTATGTTGGGTGCCGTCGGCGGCCCCAAGTGGGATAACGTGGCCCGCGACGTTCGCCCTGAAGCCGGGCTTTTGCGCCTGCGCAAGGAAATGGACCTGTACGCCAACCTGCGTCCGGCCACCGTGTTTGATGCCCTGGTTGATTCCTCATCGCTCAAGCCTGAACTCGTGCGCGGCCTGGATATCCTGATTTTGCGGGAATTGACGGCGGGCGTTTATTTTGGCGAACCGCGTGGTGTTGAAACCCTACCTGATGGCACCCGTCGTGGTTTTGATACCCAGGTGTATACGGAAAATGAAATCACCCGCATCGTTCGCTTGGGCTTCGAACTGGCCGCCAAGCGCGACAGCCGGTTGACCTCGGTCGAAAAAGCCAACGTCATGGAATCGGGCGCCTTCTGGCGCGAAGTGGCGACTGGCGTGCACGCCGACTATCCCGAGATTGAACTTAGCCATATGTATGCCGATAACTGCGCCATGCAGCTGGTGCGCAATCCCAAGCAGTTTGACGTTATCGTTACGGACAACCTGTTTGGCGACATCCTGTCTGATTGCGCCGCCATGTTGACGGGCTCGCTTGGCATGTTGCCATCGGCGTCCCTGGGCGAGGCCGATGAAAGTGGGCGCCGTCGCGCCATGTACGAACCGGTACACGGTTCGGCACCGGACATCGCCGGAAAGGAACTGGCCAACCCGTTGGCGACGATCCTTAGTTTCGCTATGTGTCTGCGCTATTCCTTCGACATGGGCGAAGACGCCGACATGTTGGAAAATGCCGTGCAAAGTGTGTTGGCAGCAGGCTTGCGCACGGCCGATATCATGTCCGACGGCATGACGGCGGTGTCGACCAAAGCCATGGGCGAGGCCGTTATCGCCGAAATGGATAAAGTGGTTGGGTAGGGATTTGGTGAAAGGCTCTCTTGCCTTTTTACCATCTCCGGTGTATCTGTCGCTGCAGAGCAAACAAGGTTAAGCAAGATCATGCGTTTTACGATTAAAACCCCGACGGAGAAAACCACCACTGGCAAATAGCCGGGGCCGTTCTTGCATGCGAATTTTACAGGCCCGCGGCATCGTCCAGCGGGCCTTTCGTTTTTGTGACGTAGGGTTCGGGGTCGAATTAAGCGGGTAGCAATTCTAAATTGGAGTAGATAAATGGGTTACACAGTCGCAGTCATCGGGGCCACGGGAAATGTCGGTCGCGAGATCATCAAGACCCTGGAAGAACGACAGTTCCCGGCCGAAGAAGTCATCGCACTGGCCTCGGCGCGTTCGGTCGGCATGGAAATTTCCTATGGTGACGATGAAGTTCTCAAAGTAGAAGACCTGGCGACGTTCGACTTCACCGGCGTCGATATCGTGCTTTCTTCACCCGGCGCCAAAGTGTCGGCAGAATTTGTGCCCAAAGCCACTGCCGCCGGCGCGGTCGTCATCGATAACACGTCGCAGTTTCGCATGGATCCTGACGTGCCTTTGGTCGTGCCCGAAGTTAATCCGCAGGCCATTGCCGGATACAAGAAAAAGGGCATCATCGCCAACCCCAATTGTTCGACCATTCAGATGGTTGTGGCCTTGAAACCGCTGCACGACCTGGCCCAAATCAAGCGTGTTGTGGTTTCCACCTATCAATCGGTATCCGGTGGCGGCAAGGACGCCATGGATGAACTTTTCAACCAAACCAAGGGCATTTATGTCAATCAGCCCATTGGCGACAACAAAGAGGTCTTCCCCAAGCAGATCGCCTTTAACGTCATTCCTCATATTGATGTTTTCATGGACGATGGGTCGACCAAGGAAGAATGGAAAATGGTCGTCGAGACCAAGAAAATTCTGGATCCGAAGATCATGTTGAACGCGACCTGTGTCCGGGTGCCGGTGTTCATTGGCCATGCCGAGGCCATTAATATTGAATTCGTCAATCCGATTTCCGACGAAGAAGCGCGCGAGGCTCTGAAGAAGGCGCCGGGTGTCAGCGTTATCGACAGCCGGGTTGATGAAGGTTATGTCACTCCGGCTGAATGCGCTGGCGAAGACATGGTTTACGTCAGCCGTATTCGCAGCGACCCTACCGTCGATAACGGCATTACCATGTGGGTTGTCAGTGACAACCTGCGCAAGGGGGCTGCCCTAAATACGGTTCAGATCGCCGAAGAACTGATCAAGAATCATTTGAAATAAAAACTTTCTAGGACGTCCCGACGTCAGTGCCCCGCGCCTTACCCTCGGCGCCCATCAGGGCATTGACGTCGTCCTGAGATAGTTCGCCCCCGTTACCCATTTGGTCTGGCAGGGTGCTCTTGCGCTTTTCCCCATCGCGGACTTCAACCTGTTTGCGCCTTCGGTCAGGCCCGAAGTAATTGCCGACCTTAACGTAGTTACGGGGCCGTTCAATCACCATCTGGACGCGGCTGAACAGGGCTTTCACCGAAACGGGCTTGATGACAATTTCGTTAATTCCGCTATCCCGGGCCTCGATAATGCGGGTCAATTCGGAATGTGCTGTCAACATGATGATTGGCACGAAGGGGTTTTTGCTGTCGTTGGCGGTACGGATCATGCGGGTCATTTCAATGCCGTCGATGGGATCCATTACCCAGTCCGTGATGATGATGTCGGGCGAAAAAATGCGAAGTAACTTAAGCGCATCGGCGCCGTCTTCGGCTTCCTGAATTTTTTTGCTGCCCATGGTGCTAAGAATCCGTTTGACGATCTGACGCATGAAAGCGTTGTCGTCAACGATCAGGAAACTGATATTTTCAAGATAAGCGACAGTCATAAAAGACGGCGCCTTTCATATTTTTAATCAGGCCAGCCCAGGAACATTAGACACAACCATATCCTGTAATAATTTTCAAAACATTACTGGGGGGCTTGGCTCTTATTAATCGGCGCGAGCTTGCCATCAAATTCTTACGGATGTAGTTTTTGCACACCTGCTTACGGTTTCAATTTTTGGAGAGATAATATGGCGATCACCGTCCGCCCGCGGCGCAGCGTGCTCTACATGCCGGGGTCCAATGCGCGCGCCCTGGAGAAAGCCCGTGGCCTGCCAGCCGACGGCCTGATCCTTGATCTGGAAGATGCGGTGACCCCGGACGCCAAGGAAACCGCCCGCCAACAAATTGTCGACGCCCTTGCCCAAGGGGGATACGGCGGGCGGGAATTGATTGTCCGGGTGAATGGCCTGGATACCCCCTGGGGACAGGATGATCTGAGCGCCATGGCAACGGCGGGCGCAGACGCGGTTTTGTTGCCCAAGGTCGATAACGCCGCCATGGTGGTCGCGGCCGAACAATTGATGGTCAGTGCCGGGGCGCCAGACGATCTGGCGATCTGGTGCATGATGGAAACGCCGCTGGGTATTCTCCATGCCGAAGAAATCGCCTTTTCTTCACCCCGGCTTGGTGCCTTTGTCATGGGCACGTCTGACCTGGCTAAGGACCTGCACGCCGCCCATACCCGCGACAGGTTGCCGATGATCACCAGCCTGGGGCTGTGCTTGCTGGCGGCCCGCGCCACCGGATTGGCGATCCTGGATGGTGTGTATCTGGACCTGGCCGACGATGCTGGTTTTGCGAACTCTTGCACACAAGGTGTCGAGCTGGGGTTCGATGGCAAGACCCTTATTCATCCAAAAACAATCGATGCCGCTAATTCGGCCTTCGCCCCATCGGCAGAAGAACTGGCGTGGTCGCGCAAAATTATCGCCGCCCACGCAGAGGCCGAAAAGGCCGGTCAGGGCGTTTTGCTGGTCGATGGCAAGTTGATCGAAAACCTGCACGTGGAAAGCGCTGCACGGCTTGTGCTTATGGCCGAAACCATTGCGGAAATGGAAAGGGCGGCATCATGACAACAAAAACCAACCCGGGAAATTTCTTCGAGGATTTTGCCCTGGGCCAGGAAATTATTCACGCCACACCGCGCACCATCACCGAAGGAGATACCGCCCTTTGTACGGCGCTGTACGGCAGCCGTTTTGCGGTGCCGTCATCGGACATGTTCGCCATGTCGCTGGGATATGAAGGGGCGCCCGTGGATGACTTGCTGGTTTTTCATGTGGTGTTTGGCAAGTCCGTGCCCGACATATCGTTGAATGCGGTGGCGAACCTGGGGTACGCGGCGGGCCGTTTTGGCGGGGCCGTTTATGCTGGCGATACATTGCGTGCGGTTTCCCGGGTTATTGGGCTTAAGGAAAATTCCAACGGCAAAACCGGCGTCATCTACGTTCATACCGTAGGCTTGAACCAGCGCGATGAACCGGTTCTTGAATATGTGCGCTGGGTGATGGTCAACAAGAAAGATCCCGCATCACCCGCGCCTGAACCCGTCATCCCCGACCTGGACCCGTTTGTTGGTGAAAAGGAATTGATGGTTCCCGAAGACCTGGATCTGTCCGGTTACGACACCGCCCTGTCGGGCAGCGATCTTATGTGGGGCGATTATGAAGTCGGCGACAGGATCGATCACGTTGATGGCATGACCATCGAAGAAGCCGAACATATGATGGCGACCCGGTTGTATCAAAATACCGCGAAAGTGCATTTCAATCAGCATACCCAAGGACAAGGCAGGTTCGGGCGTCGTATCGTTTATGGCGGACACGTCATCAGCCTGGCCCGGTCGCTATCGTTCAATGGTTTAGCCAACGCTTTCCACATTGCCGCAATCAACGGGGGAAGCCATGTAAACCCCACATTTGCGGGTGATACCATTTACGCCTGGAGCGAGGTGTTGGGGAAAATGAGCGTCCCGGGCCGCGATGACCTGGGGGCATTGCGCCTACGTACGGTGGCGACCAAGGACCAGAATTGCGCCAGCTTTCCTGATCGGGATGGTAACGGTAAAGCGGACCCGGCCATGGTGCTGGAACTGGATTATGCGGTGCTCATCCCGAAATAGTATTTGGTAAGATATAAAGCCGGGCAAGAAAAAGGCGTCAGGTACGCGAATCCTGGGAAAATCGCGAACAGCGTCGCCTGAGCGACACTCCTGACGCCTCGATCTGGAGCCGGCCAGGCTCCGCACACTCAGTATCCGGTTTCCCGGATCTGCCGCAGACCTTTCAAACGTACTCTGGGCAGAGAATCGTCTGTTCAGTCAATGGCTTAAGGGGTGTTCTTCGAATTTTGCCGTTATCGGTATGCACCGGCACCGGCATCACGATCCAAACAACCCATCGACGGCGTTTTCCATGTCCTTAAGCGTTGCGGACCGAAAGAAATAATCTGATCAAGGCCGACGCCTCGGTGCTGATCATTCCTTGGGGGAAGCCCCCCTGAACCGGGCCTGACTGCATGACAGCCTGACCTTTCTGTCCCTCGCGGGCTCCCGGCAACGGCCAAAACCGAAACCGGGGCGCTGAATTTTTAAATTCCTCCGGCTCCACCAGGGAAATCCGACAGGTTTAAAAAATGTCCGCCTCACGTTAATGAGGGCATCTCGACGCTGGTACCTTTCCAGGCTCCTGGAACCGGGTCGAAACCCGGCTTGGTACCTGTTGGCCACCGTCCCGCCGACACTTTCGTGTGCAGGTGTATGATCGGAATATTAGCGGCGGCGTTCAATACGAAATTCGATGTATTTTGTCGACGGATAATATTTTTTGTGAATAAAAGATGAGTGTTTGCACAAGTCGCCCACACCTTATCCACATTCTTGCGCACAACTCTTTTAAGGTATTTAATAAAAACAACAAGTTGGCGTATTTTAGCAGTTTATTAATTAGGCGGTACTAATAGATGGCGTCTCGTTAAATAACGGGTCGATTTAGATACTTGTTGCGGGCTTCATCGTCGCCGCCTTCGTTGACTTGATCTCGTTCAGGGAGTAAACGGGATCAAGACGTTTTAATAACGTCAAGCGTATCTGACCCGGCCACAATCAAACGGCTTTTTAATATGTCTACAGGCACAATAAAAAAACAAAGACCCCTGTCACCGCATTTGCAGGTTTATCGTCCGCAGATCACATCGGTTTTGTCGATCTTGCACCGTATCATGGGTGTTGCCATGGCGGTCGGTGCGGTTTTGCTTGTTTACTGGCTTGCCGCCGCCGCCTATGGCCCGGAACCTTTTGCACGGGCGCAGGCGCATTTTGCCGCGTGGTATGGTCGGCTGGCATTGTTCGGCCTGACCTTTTCGCTGTTTTTTCATATGGCGAACGGCATCCGCCATCTGGTGTGGGACGCAGGGTTTGGCTTTGAATTACCCACCGTGCGGACCGGTGGAATTGTCGTTGTTGTTGTCGCCCTGGGGATGACGATGCTGACCTGGATTGTCGCCTATGCCCAAGTCGGGGCCAGTTAGATGATATTAAGTGTGTTTATAGAGGATGCTCGCCCATGGATATGAGCTCACCCCTGGCGCGTGCGCGCGGTCATGGGGCCTCCAAGGAAGGGGGCACCCATCATTGGTGGTCACAGCGCTTGTCTTCAGTGGCCCTGGTGCCATTGTCGCTTTGGTTTGTTTATTCAGCGCTGGGCTTGATTGGTGCCGATCATGGGGCGTTTACCGCCTGGATCAGCGCTTATGGCAACCTGTTGGCGATGTCGCTTTTCATTCTCGCCGTGTTTGTCCATATCGGACAGGGGATGCAGGTCGTGGTCGAAGATTATGTCCACGGTGAAGGCGC
>Ga0316204_10003069_pt1 | contig 34982 bp, 27 predicted proteins | sample 6monrhotite_MG_2_FD_205661 | JGI IMG/M metagenome (GOLD analysis project Ga0316204, IMG submission 205661) | Microbial mat bacterial communities from mineral coupon in-situ incubated in ocean water Damariscotta River, Maine, United States -... | ecosystem: Environmental > Aquatic > Marine >... | reverse complement strand
CCCAAGATCCGTCAGCTTTGACCGCTTCCATGAAATCATCCGTGACCAGCACCGACATGTTGAACATACGCAGGCGGGCGGGGTCGGATTTGGCGGTGATGAAATCCTCGATATCGGGGTGATCGCAGCGCATGGTCGCCATCATCGCACCCCGGCGCGATCCGGCTGACATGATCGTGCGGCACATCGCATCCCAGACATCCATAAAGCTCAGCGGGCCGGAGGCATCTGCCGATACGCCCAGAACATCCGCGCCCTTGGGGCGGATGGTCGAGAAATCGTAACCGATGCCGCCGCCCTGCTGCATGGTTAGCGCGGCCTCTTTGAGCATATCAAAGATGCCGCTCATGCTGTCGGGGACGGTGCCCATAACAAAGCAGTTGAACAACGTCACGCGCCGCGCTGTGCCAGCGCCAGCGGTGATCCGGCCTGCGGGCAGGTATTTGAAGTCTTCAAGCGCGGTGTAAAACCGATCCTCCCACTCAGCTGCGTTGTCTTCAACCCGCGCCAGATCCCGCGCAATACGCCGCCAGCTGTCTTCGACAGTGGCATCCTTGGGCGTGCCATCGGCCGCTTTGAAACGGTATTTCATATCCCAGATTTGTTCGGCAATCGGGGCGGCAAAACGGGTCATAGCAGGGGCTTTCTGAGCAGGCATTGGCAGGGAGATCTTTATCTTAGGCGGGGCGGCGGGATTCTGAAACGGATGATTTCAACTGGCCAGACGATTTCTATATGTTGTGACATTTGGCGGCGCAACAACAATATCAGGTAAAACGTGATGCAAAGCCTCTTGCCCTCAAATCCGTTAAATGCGATGAAACCTCATGACCTCAACCGTGAACCTGATCAAGCTTTCTGTCGGAACGGAAACCGTCGAAGGGCTGGCCGAATGGCACGCCACAAAACGGGCGCAAACCGCCGATGGGCTGCCACGGCACGTCACACGCATGTGGCCCAAACGCGAGGCCGAGATTTTGAACGGCGGATCGATCTTTTGGGTGATCAAAGGCGCGATCCAATGTCGCCAGCGCATCCTGCGGCTGGACGAACAGATCGGATCAGACGGCATCCGCCGCTGCGCCATCGTTCTTGACCCGCAACTGGTCCGCACCCAAAGCAGTCTGCGCCGCCCCTTTCAAGGCTGGCGTTACCTCACCACCCAAGACGCACCTTTGGACCTGCCCGAGGGCCGCGAAAACGAAGAGGCTTTGCCGGTGGAACTCAATCAGGCTCTCGCGGAAATTGGCGTGCTCTGAGCCGTTTGGGCAGCGCCACCACTTCCCCCTTTTTGGCCCTAAATATTCCGGGGGTCCGGGGGCTGGCCCCCGGTTCAACGTCACCTCAGCCCAAACGGCGATTGATCTCGCCAAGGGTCTTGCGATCGAGATCGCTCATTTCTGCCATGCGGCTGCGCCAGAGCGTGGCTTGCGACTGCAAGACCAATCCATCACTCAAGATCTTCAAATGGTTCGCCCGCAGTGTTTCGCCGCTTGAGGTGATATCCGCCACGGCCTCGGCGGTTTCGTTTTTCACGGTGCCTTCGGTCGCGCCCTGGCTGTCGACCAGCGCGTAATCGGCCACGCCGCCGGCCCGTAGAAAATCGCGCACAAGGCGGTGGTATTTTGTGGCGATGCGCATCCGGAACCCGTGATGCTGGCGGAAGGCCGCGGCGGCGGCGTCCAGATCATCCAGTGTGTCCACATCGACCCAGGCTTGCGGCACCGCGATGATCAGATCGGCATGGCCAAATTGCAGCTCTTCCAGCGGTTCCACCAATTGGTCCCAAAGCGCCAGTTTCTCGCGCACCAGATCGGTGCCGGTGACGCCCAGATGAATGCGCCCTGCGGCCAGTTCGCGGGGGATTTCCCCGGCGGACAGCAAGATCAGGCTGACGTTGTCGATGCCTTCCACCGCGCCCGCATATTCGCGTTCGTTGCCGGTCCGCTGCAAGGTGATGCCGCGCGCGCCGAACCATTCAAAGGTCTTTTCCATCAGCCGCCCTTTGGACGGCACGCCAAGTTTCAGCGTCATGCCTTGCCCTCCAGTTGCAGCATCAATCCGGGGCGCATCACGCCGCCCACCGCCGGGATCTCGTCGCCCTGCCCCAATTGCCGGGTGAGCGCATCATAGCGTCCGCCGCTGGCAATGGCGGGCAGATCCGGGCGGGTCTCGGCGCGGAATCCAAAGACAAAGCCATCATAATATTCCATCGAGGCGCGGCCATAGCTGGCCTCAAAGATCAGATCACCCGTATTCACGCCGCGGGCTTGCAGTGCCTTTTCCCGTGCCGCCACCCGCGCCACAGCGGGCGCAATTGAGGGCAGGTCCACCGCCAGATCATGCAGACGGCTGAGGGCGTTTGGCATGGTTTCGCGCACTTCAAGCAGCACTTCGATCAGGTCCACATCGCGGGCCGAAATCGGATCGGCAGCGGCGTCTTCGCGCAGGGCGGCCACCCTTGCGTCGATCTCGGCGGCGCTGCGCAGGCCCACAAGCGGCGCGCCTTTGGGCGCCTCTCCGGCCAGCAGGGCGGCGCGGGTGGGCGGCACAGGCGTGCGGCCTGCGAACCGTTCGAGCAACCCGCGAAACCGGCGCGGCCTCCAGATATGCCGCATCAGCGCATGTTTGCGCCGCGCCGTGGTGTTGAGCCCTTCCACCGCAGCCATCAGCACGCCGATGTCGCCCGTCACTGGCGCAGCGGGCAGGTCTTTGAGACCAGCTGCGATCAGGGCAAAGACCTCGGCGTCTGCGGCAGCGGGATCGGTGCGGTCAAAGACCTCATAGCCGACCTGAATATATTCATTTGCGCGGCTGGGGTCATGTTCCTGCCGCCGGAAGACCTCGCCTGCGTAGGTATAGCGGGCGGGTTCAGCGCCTTCGCGCATATGCATTTGCACCACTGGCACCGTAAAGTCGGGGCGCAGCATCTGTTCGCCCCGCAGGGCGTCAGAGGTCACATAGGCGCGGGCGCGGATGTCCTCGCCGTAAAGCTCCAGCAGGGTATCGGCGGGTTGCAGGATCGGTGGTTCGACAAGGGCCGCGCCCTGCGCCTCGAACAACGCCCGCAGACCCGCAGCGCAGGCCAGTGTTTCAGAACGGGTTGGCATCAGCTGTGCAGGTCCAGAATTTCGCGCACTTTGGCGATCAGTTGGTCGCGCGGCACTTCGTATTGGCTGGGCCGGTCTTTCCATTCCTCCAGACTGGCGTTCTCGGCCAGTTTGGCGCCAAGGATCAGATCCTTGATCTGCACCACACCTTTTTCATGTTCATCCCCGCCTTCGATCACCGCGACAGGGCTGCCGCGTTTGTCTGCATATTTCAGTTGGTTACCGAAATTTTTGGGATTGCCAAGGTAGACCTCGGCGCGGATACCTGCCTGCCGCAATTCGGCGACCATGGTCTGGTAATCGGCCATCCGGGCCTTATCCATCACGGTGACGACAACGGGGCCATCCGCCGTTTTATCGAGACGCCCTTTGGCATCCAGCGCGGCCAACAGGCGGTCCACCCCGATGGACACACCCGTTGCGGGTACCTCTTGTCCGGTGAAGCGTTTGACCAGATCGTCATAGCGCCCGCCCCCCGCGACAGAGCCAAAGTTGCGTGTGCGGCCTTTTTCGTCCTGAATATCGAAGGTCAGTTCGGCCTCGTAGACGGGTCCGGTGTAATAGCCAAGGCCGCGGACAACAGAAGGGTCGATGACGATGCGGTCGGGGCCATAGCCGCCTGCGCTGAGCAGATCTGCGATCAGTTCCAGCTCGTCCACGCCCTGCGCACCGACGGTCGATCCGTCGACCAATTCACGCAGGCGGGCAACGGTTCCAGCACCGGTAGAACGCTTGGCATCCATAAAGCCCATGACCACTTCGGCTTGCGTGTCATCCAGCCCCGCACCCTTGGTAAAGTCGCCGCTTTCGTCCCTGCGGCCTTCGCCCAGCAGCGCACGCACGCCGTCCGGGCCAAGCCGGTCGAGCTTGTCGATGGCCCGCAGCACAATGCCGCGTTCGGCCTCTTTGTCCTCGCCCGCAAGTCCGGCCACTTCCATCACACCGTTGAGCACTTTGCGGTTGTTGACGCGTACCACGTAATCGCCGCGGTCAATCCCGACCTCTTCCAGGCAATCGGCCAGCATCGCGCAGATCTCGGCGTCGGCGGCCACGGAAGGTGCGCCAACGGTGTCTGCATCACATTGATAAAATTGACGAAAACGCCCCGGCCCCGGCTTTTCGTTGCGCCAGACCGGACCCATCGCATAGCGGCGGTAGGGTTTGGGCAGGTCATTCTGATGCTGGGCATAGACACGGGCCAGAGGCGCGGTCAGGTCATAGCGCAGGGCCAGCCAATCGCCGGGTTTGTCTGAGTCTGCGTCTTCCTGCCATGCAAAAACCCCCTCGTTCGGGCGGTCCACATCGGGCAGGAATTTGCCCAGCGCCTCAACCGTTTCGACGCCGGAACTTTCCAATGCGTCAAAGCCGTACCGATGATAGACCGCCGCAATTTTGGACAGCATTTCAGCGCGATGGGTGACTTCGCTGCCGAAATAGTCGCGGAAACCCTTGGGCGTTTCCGCCTTGGGGCGTGGGGTCTTTTTGGGTTTGGCCATGGATCATGTTCCTTGAGGCGTGATTTCGCGCGTCTCGCATCTACCCCAGCCCCTGTCAGAGGGCAAGCAATGGCGGGGTTGATGGTGTCGCAGGGGCGGTTGCGGTCTGGCCTTTGTCACGACGGGCAAGGCATGTTAGGGCAGCGCGGCAACAAGGAGAGTGCTCATGGAAAAGCTGGAAGAACAGATCGCGCATCTGACACGGATGGTGGATGACCTTTCCGAGATCGTGGCGCGGCAAGAGGGCGAGATCACCACGTTGAACCGCCGGGTGCATATGTTGATGCAGCGCGAGGGAGAGCGCGATTCCTCAGGCGGCGGTGCGGTGGTGATCGGGGATGAGCGTCCGCCGCATTATTGATCGCTGGCGGCGATCTTTTTGAAAAGATCGCTGCGCATTCTTTCAAGAATGCGGGGCACGTCCGGGTGCGGCTGTTGCGGTTGGTGGCGATTTCTTTAAAGAAATCGGTTCGGAATTTTTAAAAATTCCGGGGCTATGTCATTCGTTGCTTTTGAGAGAGGCGGCCAGCACTTCACCGTCGTGGATCAACAATTCTGACCACCGGGCATTGCCGCCAAAGCGTTCATAGGTGTTCACAAAAAACGTGCTTTTCTCAAGCTGGCCGATCTTGCTGCCGCAGGGTTTGCCTTTGCGGGCACCGCAAACGCGGGATTTGACCTTTTCGTAGGCTTTGTCCGTGTCGCCGTAAGCCAGATGTTTGCCTGCGGGACCATAATGCAGTTGCTCATAGAACGAGGGCGCCCCCAGAAGGACGCTGGCGGCAGTCAATTGGCGCGGGCAGCCGTCCGGAAATCCGGTGAGGTAAAAGGTGCGGGGCGCGGCGGAATCGGGATCGCTGTCAAACAGGGCAAAGCCGCGCGCGTTGGCTTTCTCCACCTTGCGGCCCATCGGTTTGCGGCGGGCCTCGCAGACGCGGGCGATGACGCCGTAGGGCAAGATCGTGCCATAGGACACGTCCGCCGCATCCGGGCCGGTGCGCGGCTTGTCCTTTTTCGGGACAGCGATGCGGGCAAACAACCCGGCGCGTTTGCGCGGGGTTTCTTCGGTGGGGGTCAGACTGGCCAAGAGGACCGGTTCGTCCGTGGCGGGGTCTTCTGGGGTTGTCTCCAGCACTGTGGTGGTTTGCTCAACTGGGGTTTGTGGGGCTGTTTCGGTGTCCAGAACCACGGGCGCGATGGCAGCGGTATCTTGCGAGGCTGGGTCGGTGTTCGGCACCACGCGGCGCAGCAGGCCCAGAAGACCGCCGCGTTTTTCCGGCGCGGGGTCTGCGGGCTGCAACCGCGCGGCGGTGTTGGTGGCCGGATCAGCCGCGGTTGTCCCAAGAAAGCCCTCGCGGGCGATTTCATCTTCGGTCGGGAGCGCCTGTGCCACGGGTTCGGTTTCGGCCAGATCCACATCCGACAGCCGATCCAGATTGCGCAGCGGATCACCGCAGGCGGCAAGACTGGCCAACAGGGCCACAAGGCACAGTTTTTTGAGCATGGATCCCCCCTCCCGCACCGGCGTTAACTAAACCAAAGGAGGCCGCGCGTCCACTGAGCCGGACGATTTTCTAGATTTCCTGCACTTCCAAAACCCCGCCCAGCGACCGGATCGCGCCTTTGATCTGGGGCGTTACAGGGAACTCGCGGCCAAGGTCCACCTCGACTTCGCCGGGCAGGCTGGGGTCCATCAGGCACAGTTGCACCGGCCCGCGTCCGCGAATGGCTTGAGGCGCACCTTTGAGCACACCTGCCACGGCGGCGATGGCGGCGGGTTCGTCGATGAAAACCCGCAAGCCCATGCTGCCTGCATCGGCGACGGCAGTGTCGATCGGGGTGACGGACCGGCCCAAGAGCTTGAGTTGATCACTTTCCATCGTGGCCTCGACTGTGACCACAACCTTTGATCCGGTTTCAAGGTGTTCGCGTGCGGCCTCAAGCGTGTCAGAGAACAGTGTAACCTCGTAACCGCCCGTGGTGTCGGACAATTGTGCAAAGGCAAAGCGGTTGCCCCGTGCCGATTTGCGTTCCTGCCGACCGGCGACAACGCCCGCAATCTTGGCGACCAATGCGCCGCCCTCGGCCTTGGCGGTGACTTCGTCCAAGGTGAGAACGCCCTTGCGTTTCAGCGGCCCCATATAGTCGTCCAGCGGATGGCCAGAGAGATAAAAGCCCACGGCCTTGAACTCTTCGGTCAGGCGTTCGGCGGGCAGCCAATCGTCGCTGGGCAACATGCGCGGCTCAGGCAGATCATCGCCCGCCTCACCAAAGAGCGAGACCTGATTGGAGGCTTTTTGTTCGTGGATTGCGGCGGAGTAGTTGACCAGCGGGTCGAGCGCCTGAAACACGCGGCGGCGGTTTGGGTCAAGCTGGTCAAAGGCGCCGGAGCGGGCGAGCATTTCCAGTGGCCGCTTGCCCACCCGTTTGAGATCGACCCGGCGGGCAAGATCAAAGAGCGTGGCAAAGGGTTTGTCCACGCCTTCGACAGTTCGGCCATCGGTGATCAGTTTCATCGCCTCAACGCCAACGTTTTTCAACGCGCCCAGCGCATAGACCAGCGCCCCGTCAACCACTTTGAACGTTGCATCGGAGCGGTTCACACAGGGCGGCACCCAAGGCAGTTCGAGCCGTTTGCGCACCTCTTCAAAATAGATCGCCAGTTTATCCGTGAGGTGGATATCGCAGTTCATCACGCCGGCCATAAACTCGACCGGGTGGTTGGCCTTGAGCCATGCGGTTTGATAACTGACCACCGCATAGGCGGCGGCGTGGGATTTGTTGAAACCGTAGTTGGCGAATTTTTCCAGAAGGTCGAAAACTTCGGCGGCTTTTTTCTTGTCCACCCCGTTTTCCATCGCGCCCTTTTCGAATTTGGGGCGTTCCTTGGCCATCTCTTCGGCGATCTTTTTACCCATCGCGCGGCGCAGCAGGTCCGCGCCGCCAAGGCTGTATCCGGCCATGACCTGTGCGATCTGCATCACCTGTTCCTGATAAACGATGATGCCTTGGGTTTCCTCCAAGATGTGATCAATTGAAGGGTGTACAGATTCGCGTTCGCGTTTGCCGTTTTTGACCTCGCAATAGGTCGGGATGTTCTCCATCGGGCCGGGGCGGTAGAGGGCCACCAGCGCCACGATGTCTTCGATGCAGGTGGGTTTCATCCGCTTGAGAGCATCCATCATGCCCGAGCTTTCCACCTGAAACACGGCCACGGTTTTGGCGCTGGCATAAAGTTTGTAAGACGCCTCATCATCCAGCGGGATGGTGGCGATGTCGTCGATCAACCCTTCGGGCGGCTCAAACAGTTCGGAGCCATCCGCCGCGATGTGCAGATGCCGGCCCGAAGATTTGATCTGATCCACCGCGTTCTGGATCACGGTCAGGGTTTTCAGGCCGAGAAAGTCGAACTTGACCAGACCGGCCTGTTCCACCCATTTCATGTTGAACTGGGTTGCGGGCATGTCGGAGCGCGGATCCTGATAGAGCGGGACAAGCGCATCCAAGGGGCGGTCCCCGATCACCACACCAGCGGCGTGGGTCGAGGCGTTGCGCAGCAGCCCTTCGACCTGTTGGCCGTATTCCAGCAATCGCGCGACGACCTCTTCGTTTTTGGCCTCTTCGCGCAGGCGCGGCTCGTCCGCCAATGCCTTTTCGATGGAGACCGGTTTGACGCCTTCGACCGGGATCATCTTGGACAGGCGATCCACCTGCCCGTATGGCATTTGCAGCACCCGGCCAATGTCGCGCACCGCCGCTTTGGACAAAAGCGCACCGAAGGTGATGATCTGGCCCACTTTGTCGCGGCCATATTTCTCTTGCACATAGCGGATCACCTCTTCGCGGCGGTCCATACAAAAATCGATGTCGAAGTCGGGCATCGAGACCCGTTCGGGATTGAGGAAGCGTTCAAACAGCAGTTGATAGCGCAGCGGATCCAGATCCGTGATGGTCAGGGCATAGGCCACCAGCGAACCCGCACCGGACCCCCGCCCCGGTCCCACCGGAATGTCATGGTCCTTGGCCCATTTGATAAAATCCGCAACGATCAGAAAATAGCCGGGAAACCCCATACCTTCGATGATGCCCAGCTCAAAATCGAGGCGTTTTTCATATTCTTCGACGCTAGTGGCATGGGGAATGACGGCCAGCCGCGCCTTGAGGCCCGCGTGGGACTGGCGCTTGAGTTCTTCGATCTCGTCATCGGCGAATTTCGGCAAGATCGGCGCACGGCGATAGGCCATAAAGGCGCAGCGTTTGGCGATCTCAACAGTGTTGGACAGCGCCTCGGGCAGGTCGGCAAAGAGGGTCGCCATTTCGGCGGGCGTTTTGAAGTAGTGTTGCGCGGTCAGGCGGCGACGCGGGTCTTGTTGATCCACGTAAGCCCCTTCGGAGATGCAGATCAGTGCATCGTGGGCCTCGTACATCTTGGTGTCGGGGAAATAGACATCGTTGGTGGCGACCAGCGGGATGTCCATCGCGTAGGCCATCTCGATAAAGCCGCGTTCGGTCAGGCGTTCGTTTTCGGGCAGGCCATCGTCGCCCGGATGGCGCTGCAACTCAACATAAAGCCGGTTGCCAAAGGCCTTGTGCAGCCGCGCCATCAGCGTCTCGGCGGCGGGGCGTTGGCCATTTTGCAGCAGTTGGCCCACCGGGCCGTCCGCACCGCCGGTGAGGCAGATCACATCGGCGCTCAATGCCTCAAGCTCGTCCAGTGTCACCTCGGGGAGCGCACCGCCCTTGTCGATGTACAGACAGGAGTTCAGCTTCATCAGGTTTTCATAACCCGCCTCGGCCTGGGCCAGCAGAACCACCGGCGCAGGATCGCGGGGCTTTTCGCCCGGCTGCACCTGGACATAGGCCAGATCAACCTGACAGCCGATGATCGGCTGCACCCCGGCGCCCGCCATTGCAACGGAATATTCCAGCGCCGCAAACATGTTGTTGGTGTCGGTCAGGGCCAGCGCGGGCATGCCCATATCGCGACACATGCCGGGCAGCTTTTTCAGCCGCAGCGCCCCTTCGAGAAGGGAATATTCGGAATGGGTGCGCAGGTGAATGAATCGGGGTGTGTCGGTCATGACCGCAGGTTAAGCCAGCCGCCCTGCCACCGCCAGGGCCAGAGTTTGCTTGACAGCCATTTGCGCATCCCGCCGCAAATGAGGCCGTAAAACGCTTGCCAAATGGCCCTGCCCCCGACTAGCCTGAGCGCTGATATTGCCCGCGCCGCGTTCTACGCCGCATCGAACGCCGCGCACCCCTTGGGCCCTTTAGTACCGCGGCTGGTCAAACACATGGACATCACTTTTCTTCTCAACGAAGAGGTTGTGTCGCTTACTGGCGTATCTCCGACGACAACATTGCTGGACTGGCTGCGCGAGGCGCGCGGTCTGACGGGCACCAAGGAAGGCTGCAACGAGGGTGATTGCGGTGCCTGCACGGTGATGATCACCGATGAGGCTGGAAGCCGGGCGTTGAACGGCTGCATCCTGTTTCTGCCGCAGATCAACGGCAAGCGGGTGACGACAATCGAAGGTCTGGCCGCGCCGGACGGGGCCATGCACCCCGCGCAAGAGACGATGGTGGAGCATCACGGCAGCCAATGCGGATTTTGCACGCCGGGTTTTGTGGTGTCGATGGCCACTGCGCATTTGAACGGGGCGCGAGATCATGACGTGCAGCTGGCGGGGAACCTGTGCCGCTGTACCGGCTATGCGCCGATCATCCGGGCCGCCGAGGCGGCAGAAGGCACGCCGGTGCCGGAGCATCTGCGCGATCTGCGGGGCGGTTTGCCTCAGGCGGCGGAGGTTGCGGATGCGCTGGCTGCAAATGTGGTGCAGCCTTCCAGCGCAGTTGAACTGGCGATGTGGTTTGAGGCCCATCCAGAAGCGACATTGGTGGCGGGGGCCACGGATGTGGGGCTTTGGGTAACAAAACAGTTCCGCGATCTGGGCGATGTGGCATTTCTGGGCCGCTGCGCCGATCTGCGCGGCGTCGAGGATGAGGCGGACACAATCCGCTTTGGCGCGATGACCACGATGACAGATGTTGAGGCGGCGATTGCCCCCTATTACCCCAGCTTTGCCGCGATGATCCGGCGTTATGGGTCAGTGCAGGTACGCAATGCCGCGACGATTGGCGGAAACATTGCCAACGGATCGCCCATCGGCGACGGCCCGCCCGCGTTGATCGCGCTGGGCGCACGGTTGCATCTGCGCAAGGGCGGTGCGCGGCGTGAGATCGCGCTTGAGGATTTCTTCTTGGACTACGGCAAGCAGGACCGGGCGCCGGGTGAATTTGTCGAGGCGGTGAGCGTGCCGAAACAGAAAGACACCCTGCGCTGTTACAAGCTGTCGAAGCGCTTTGATCAGGATATTTCTGCGGTGTGCGGCTGTTTGTCGATCATCCGCGAGGGCGACACAATCACCGAGGCGCGGTTGGCCTATGGCGGTATGGCAGGCATTCCCAAACGGGCTGCGGCGGCAGAGGCGGCGATGATCGGGCAGCCCTTTGGCGAGACCACGATGCGGGCCGCGATGGCGGCGATGGCGGATGATTTTGCCCCGCTGTCGGACATGCGGGCCAGTGCCGGTTACCGGCTGGAGACGGCGCAGAACATGCTGCTGCGGTACTTGCATGAGATGCAGGGACATCAGACCAACGTGCAGGAGGTTTCGCTATGAGCGTGGCCAAGTCCCTGCCCCATGACGCCGCACGCCTGCATGTGACGGGCGCGGCGCGATATGTTGATGACATCCCCACGCCGCAGGGCACATTGCATCTGGCCTTTGGCCTCAGCACCGTCGCGGCGGGCAGGATCACCGCAATGGACCTCAGCGCCGTGGCAGACGCGCCCGGCGTGGTGCGGGTTTTGACGGCGGATGATCTGGCGCATGATTGCGATGTCTCCCCATCAAACCATGATGAGCCGCTGCTGGCGGACGGCAGGGTGCATTACGTCGGGCAGCCGATCTTTCTGGTGATTGCCACCTCGCATCTGGCAGCCCGCAAGGCGGCCAAGCTGGGCCGGATCGAGATTGCTGAAGAGACGCCTATTTTGACCATCGAAGCGGCGCTGGCCGCGGATGCGCGGTTTGAAGACGGGCCGCGCATTTATCAAAAGGGTGAACCGGACGCTGCGCTGGAGGATGCCCCGCTGCGCCTGAGCGGCCGTATGGAGATGGGCGGACAGGAACATTTCTATCTTGAGGGACAGGCCGCGCTGGCCTTGCCTCAGGACAATGGCGATATGGTGGTGCACAGCTCCACCCAACACCCGACGGAAATCCAACACAAGGTGGCCCATGCCATCGGCCAGCCCATGCATGCGGTGCGGGTGGAAACCCGGCGGATGGGCGGCGGCTTTGGCGGCAAGGAAAGTCAGGGCAACGCATTGGCTGTGGCCTGCGCCGTAGCAGCGATGGAGACCGGGCGCTGCTGCAAAATGCGCTATGATCGCGATGACGATATGATCATCACCGGCAAACGCCATGATTTCCGCATTGATTACACCGTGGGCCATGACGCCGATGGGCGCATTCAGGCGATTGAATTTACCCATTACACCCGCTGTGGCTGGGCGATGGATCTGAGCCTGCCGGTGGCGGACCGCGCCATGCTGCATTCCGACAACGCCTATCATCTGGAACATGTGCGCATCACCTCGCACCGGCTGCGCACCAACACGCAATCGGCCACGGCCTATCGCGGGTTTGGCGGGCCGCAGGGGGTGCTGGGCATTGAAAAGGTCATGGATCATCTGGCGCAAGAGCTGGGCCTTGATCCATTGGCGGTGCGGCGGGCGAATTATTATGCCGACAACCGGAAGGAAACATCGGCTGGCAAAGCGATCGACGGGCGCGAGGTTCCGGCAGACGCGGGCGATCTGGCCTCACGCGGGGCGCCGCAGGCATCGGGGGATGTATCTGTTCCGCAAAGCGGGGGACAGACCACGCCCTATCATCAGCCGGTCACCGATTGTATTATCAACGCCCTCACGGACCGGCTTGCAGACAGCGCCGATTACCAAACGCGCCGCGCCGCGATTGCGGCATGGAATGCCGATCAGCCGGTGTTGAAACGCGGCATTGCAATTACGCCGGTGAAGTTTGGCATTTCCTTCACGCTGACCCATCTCAATCAGGCAGGCGCGTTGGTGCATGTCTATCAGGACGGTTCGATCCACCTGAACCATGGCGGCACCGAGATGGGGCAAGGGCTGTTTCAGAAGATAGCACAGGTCGCGGCCAACAGGTTTGGCGTGCCTTTGGAAGCGGTCAAGATCACCGCGACCGACACGGGCAAGGTGCCCAACACCTCAGCCACGGCGGCTTCCTCTGGTTCCGATCTGAACGGGATGGCGGTGCAAAACGCTTGCGACACGATCCGAGGCAGGATTGCCGCGCATCTGGCGGAGCGGTATGACTGCGACGCGAGGGACATCGCATTTGACGGTGGCATGGTTCAGGCAGGCTCTGAGCGGATCAGCTTTGCCGCTGCTGCGGCTTCGGCTTATGAAAACCGGATCAGCCTGTCGTCTACCGGATTTTACAAAACGCCGGATATCGAATGGGACCGGATCGCCGGACGCGGCAGGCCGTTTTTCTATTTCGCCTATGGTGCGGCTTGTACGGAGGTGGTGATTGACACGCTGACCGGCGAGAACCGGATTTTGCGCACTGATATCCTGCATGATGCAGGGGCGTCCTTGAACCCCGCGCTTGATATCGGGCAGGTCGAGGGCGGTTATGTGCAAGGGGCGGGTTGGCTGACCACCGAAGAACTGGTCTGGGACGACAAGGGCAGCCTGCGCACCCACGCGCCATCAACCTACAAGATCCCGGCCTGTTCGGACCGGCCTGATGTGTTCAACGTCGCGCTTTGGGATGAGCCGAACCCGGCGCAGACGATTTACCGGTCCAAAGCGGTGGGCGAGCCGCCGTTCATGTTGGGTATTTCGGCATTCATGGCGCTCAGCGATGCGGTTTCGGCTTGCGGTGCCGCTTACGGTGATCTGCAAGCGCCCGCGACCGCCGAAGGGGTGTTGCGGGCCGTCCAAAAGGCACGCAACTGATGTTTGATCTGGCGGCCCTGACCCAAGCGACCCAGCACCACGGCAAAGTGGCACGGATCGTTCTGGTGCAGGTGCAAGGGTCAGCCCCAAGGCAGGCGGGAACCGCGATGCTGGTCTGGGATGGCGGTAGTTCCGGCACGATTGGCGGCGGGCAGCTTGAGCTGCAATGCATGGAACAGGCCCGCAAGATGTTGGCGGGTGATCAGAGGCTGCATCTGCGGCGGGCGGCGCTGGGTCCGGCGCTCAATCAATGCTGCGGCGGTGCGGTTTCTGTGGTCACGGAGGTGTTTGACCCAGAGACACTGGCCGGTTGGCGCAGCGACTATCCGGCGATTCATGCGCGGGCGGTGTCCCCCGATGCAGAGGCGGCGATCCCTGAAAAGCTGCACCGGAAACTGGCCCGTGCAGCGGCTGGCCCAGCGCCCCTGCCCCTGACCTATCAAAACGGGTGGTTGGCCGAGGCATTGTGGCAGCCGCAACAGCAGGTGGTGATCTATGGCGCGGGGCATGTGGGCAAAGCATTGGCTGCGGTCTTGGCCCCGTTGCCGCAGTTTGACGTGGTGTTGACCGACCTGCGGCTAGAGCAATTGGCGGATGTGCCGATGGGCGTGCGCAGTGATGCGGCGATGCCGACCGAGGTGATGGCCAAGGCCGCGCCCGATGCGGCGCATTACATCATGACCCCCGAGCATGACTATGATCTGGAGCTGTGTCACCACCTGCTGCGCCGTGATTTTGGCCATGCCGGATTGATCGGATCAGCCACCAAATGGGCGCGGTTCCGCAAACGGCTTGCGGCATTGGGACATGCCCCCGCCCAAATTTCCCGCATTGCTTGTCCGATTGGCGATCCTGCCTTTGGAAAACACCCGCAAGCCATTGCGCTAAGCATCGCGGCGCATATGCTAGCGCCTGTTTCAACACCCCGGAAAGTGAGCCATTCATGACCGACACGCCCCTACTTGATCTCACCGGGTTGACCAAAGCCTATCCGGGCGTTGTCGCCAACGACAGCGTTTCCCTCGCCATTATGCCCGGCGAAGTGCATGCCTTGCTGGGGGAAAACGGCGCGGGTAAATCGACGCTGGTCAAAATGATCTATGGCTTGGTCAAGCCGGACGCAGGCAGCATGAAAATGAACGGCGAGGCCTTTGCTCCGGCCGAGCCACGCGCGGCGCGGGCGGCTGGGGTTGGCATGGTGTTTCAGCATTTCTCGCTGTTTGACGCGCTGACCGTGGCGGAGAATATCGCGCTTGGCATGGAGAATGCCCCCAAACTGAACGCGCTGAGCCAACAGATCCGCGATGTGTCGGACACCTATGGTTTGCCACTGTCGCCCGACCGTGTGGTGGGGGATCTGTCCGCGGGGGAACGGCAGCGGGTTGAGATTATTCGTTGCCTGCTTCAGGAACCCAAGCTGTTGATCATGGACGAACCAACCAGCGTTTTGACCCCGCAAGAGGTTGAAATCCTGTTCAAAACCCTGCGCAAGCTCAGCGCCGAGGGCACGGCGATCCTGTATATTTCACACAAGCTGGAAGAGATCCGCGCCCTATGCGATGGCGCGACGATTCTGCGGCTCGGCAAGGTGGTGGGGGAATGTGTTCCTGCCGAAACATCGGCCCGCGATATGGCCGAGATGATGGTGGGCACAGTTTTGCAAACCCCGACACGGGCGGGCAAAACCCCCGGCGAGGTGGTGCTGGAGCTGAAATCACTTTCGGCAAAATCGCAAAGCGCTTTTGGCATGCCCCTGCGCGACATTTCCGTGGAGGTGCGGCGCGGCGAGGTTTTGGGCATTGGCGGGGTTGCGGGCAACGGGCAGGACGAATTGCTGGCGGCATTGTCCGGCGAGATGTTGACCACGCCGGGGATGATCCTGTTTCAGGGGCGCGAGGTCGGCCTGCTTGGCCCGAACCCGCGCCGGGGGCTGGGCATTCTGACCGCGCCAGAAGAACGGCTGGGCCATGCCGCCGCGCCCGATATGTCGCTGACGGAAAATGCCATGTTGACCGGAGCCGCCCGTGAAGGGCTGGAAAAGGGCGGCTTGCTCAATTGGGGCGCGGCGCGGCAGTTTGCCGAAAAAATCATTGCGCAATTTGACGTGCGCACCCCCGGCCCCGGCAACGCAGCGCGGTCGCTGTCGGGCGGGAATCTGCAGAAATTTGTCATTGGCCGCGAGGTCTTGCAACGCCCTGAACTGTTGGTGGTGAACCAGCCGACATGGGGCGTGGATGCCTCTGCCGCGGCGTCGATCCGGCAGGCGCTGCTGGATCTGGCGGAGAATGGCACGGCGCTGGTGGTGATCAGCCAGGATCTGGACGAGTTGATGGAAATCTCGGATCGCTTTGCCGCGCTGAATGAAGGGCGGTTGTCGCCGCCACGGCCCGCGCATGATCTGACGGTGGATGAGATTGGCCTGATGATGGGCGGGGCGCATGGCATGGAGGTGGCGCATGTTTGATCACGCAGCGCAGGAGTTTTTCTTGCCAAATGAAGCAGGGGGCCACGCATGATCCGGTTGGAAAAGCGACCAGAACCAAGCCGTGCATTTTCGCTGGCGACGCCGTTGTTGGCGGTTGTGGCGACAATGGTGTTTGGCGGGCTGCTGTTTATGGCGCTTGGCAAAGATCCGTTGACCTCGATCCAGACGATTTTCTGGGAGCCGCTCTTTGGTGAGTTTGCGTTCTATTATCGTCCGCAACTGTTGATCAAAGGCGCGCCGCTGGTGCTGATTGCGATCGGGCTCAGCCTTGGATTCAAGGCAGGGATCTGGAACATCGGGGCCGAAGGGCAATACATCATGGGCGCGCTGTTTGGTGCCGGCATGGGGCTGGCGTTTTATCCGCTTGAGGCCTGGTATATTTTTCCGTTGATGGTGATGGCGGGGGCCTTTGGTGGCTGGATCTGGGCGATGATCCCGGCGTTTCTGAAAGTCCGCTTTGGCACGAACGAGATTCTGGTGTCCTTGATGCTGGTCTATGTGGCGGAGCAGTTTTTGGCCTCCATGTCATTGGGATTGCTGAAAAACCCCGAAGGCTTCGGCTTTCCCGGATCGCGCAACCTGCAACAATACGAGAGCGCCTTTAACGGTGATCTGATCGAAGGCACGGGCATGCATTGGGGCGTTGTTGCGGCGATGATCGCGGTGATCTTTGCCTATGTGTTGCTGAGCAAGCACCGCCTTGGATTTGCCATTCGTGTCACCGGCGAAGCGCCGCGTGCGGCGAAGTTTTCAGGGGTGAACCCGACGCGACTGGTGTTGTTCTGCATGGGCATGTCGGGGCTGCTGGCAGGTTTGGCGGGGCTGTTCGAGGTTTCCGGTCCCGCAGGTCAGGTGACGATTGATTTCAACGTTGGCTATGGGTTCACCGCGATTATCGTGGCGTTTCTGGGCCGGTTGCATCCGGTTGGCATTCTGCTGGCCGGGCTGCTCATGGCGCTGACTTATATTGGCGGGGACATCGCGCAGAGCAATCTGGGCCTGCCTGCCGCTGCCATTCAGGTGTTTCAGGGGATGCTTTTGTTTTTCCTACTGGCGCTGGATATGTTCACAAATTACCGGCTGCGCTTTGGCCGGGCGGAGGTGGCGTGATGGACCTTTCAGCAATCAACCCGATCCTGTTTATCGCCGGTTTCCTCGTGGCCGCGACACCGCTGATCTTTGCGGCCATTGGCGAACTCGTTGTCGAAAAATCCGGGGTGCTGAACCTTGGGGTTGAGGGGATGATGATCACCGGGGCGATCTGTGGCTTTGCCACGGCCGTGGAAACCGGGTCGCCGATGCTGGGCTTTGTGGCGGCGGCGGTTGGGGGTGCGGCGCTGAGCTTGCTTTTCGCGTTCCTAACGCAGATCACACTGGCCAATCAGGTCGCCTCTGGTCTGGCGCTGACGCTGTTCGGGTTGGGGCTTTCGGCGCTTTTGGGGCAATCTTACGTCGGGATCAAACCGCCACGGCTGGGCGATATCAACTTTGGCCCATTGGCGGATATTCCGGTGATCGGGCCGATCCTGTTCACCCATGACATCATTCTTTATCTGGGCATTGCCCTGGTCGCCGGGGTTTGGGCGGTGTTGAAATTCACCCGTGCCGGGCTGATCCTGCGCGCGGTGGGCGAAAGCCATGATGCGGCGCATGCTTTGGGCTATAAGGTGGTGCGCATTCGCACCTTGGCGATCATGTTTGGTGGGGCCTGCGCGGGTATCGGCGGGGCTTACATCAGCCTGATCCGCGTGCCGCAATGGACCGAAGGCATGACCGCCGGTGTTGGCTGGATCGCGCTCGCGCTGGTTGTGTTTGCCAGTTGGAAGCCCTGGCGGCTGTTGCTGGGTGCTTATCTTTTTGGCGGCATTACGCAATTACAGCTGAACTTGCAGGGCGCAGGCGTTGCCATTCCTGTCGAGTATCTGGCAATGTCGCCTTATGTTATCACGATCATCGTGTTGGTGATCCTGTCGGCGGACAAATCGGCGGCTCCGGCCTCGCTTGGCCGCACCTTCCATGCCTCGCATTAGAGGCCAAATCAGACCACTGCCCCGGATCATCCGGGGCCAAATCAATGGGGAACCCTGAATGAAACTCTCTGCACTTTTGACAAGCGCGGCGCTTGCGCTGGGGCTGGCCACGGCGGCGGCGGCTGACGACAAGACCAAGGTTGGTTTTGTCTATGTTGGACCGGTTGGCGATGGCGGCTGGACATATGAACACAACAAGGGCCGTTTGGCCGTTGAAGAAGAATTCGGCGATAAGGTTGAGACCGTGTTCGTTGAGAACGTGGCCGAGGGCCCGGATTCCGAGCGGGTGATGACACAGATGGCGCTGGATGGTGCGGATCTGATTTTCACCACGTCTTTCGGCTATATGGATCCAACGATCAACGTTGCCAAGAAATTCCCGAAAGTGAAGTTCGAGCATGCGACCGGCTACAAGCGGGCAGACAACGTGTCGACCTATTCGGCACGTTTCTATGAAGGCCGCGCCATTCAGGGCCATATTGCCGGGTCCATGACCGAGAGCAACATCATCGGTTATATCGGGTCTTATCCGATCCCCGAAGTGATCCGTGGCATCAACTCTGCGTTTATCCATGCCCGTAAGGTGAACCCTGATGTGCAGTTCAAGATCGTTTGGGCCTACACATGGTTTGATCCGGCCAAAGAGGCGGATGCCGCCAAGGTTCTGATCGAACAGGGCGCTGACGTAATTTTGCAGCACACCGATTCCACCGCGCCGCAGGCCGCAGCTCAGGAAGCGGGCAATGTCATCACCTTTGGTCAGGCCTCTGACATGGGTCAATATGCACCACATCCGCGTGTGTCTTCGATCATTGATGACTGGGCGCCTTACTACATCGCACGGACCAAGGCCGTGATGGATGGCACATGGGAAAGCACAGACACATGGGATGGCATCGGCGCAGGCATGGTTGGCATTGGCGAGATTTCCGATGCGGTGCCTGCCAAGGTCAAGGAAGAGGCACTGGCGCTGAAGGCGGCATTGGCGGATGGGTCTTACCACGCCTTTACCGGCCCGCTGAACAAGCAGGACGGCAGCGCGTTTCTGGCCGATGGTGCGACCGCTGATGATGGCACGCTGGCTGGCATGAACTTCTATGTCGAAGGCATCGAGGGCACGATCCCGCAATAAGCGGATCATGTTTTGAGAAATGGAAAGGCCCCGCGTTTGCGGGGCTTTTTTGTTGTGGGTGGGGTTCTGCCCTGCATTCAAACGAAACCGGGCTGGCGGGGATTGGCCATTGATATGGCACGGGCATGCATCTCAACTTCCATATCAGAGGTTTGGGAAAGCCCAAATGATGCCTAAGCTTAATTGACAGCACCACATGTTGGACGCTCAATGCTGAGCATCAATAAAGGAGACTCTTTGCCGATGCACCTTTTGGATATCTTGCAAGTTACAAAACCAATTTTCTCAGCCCCGATGGCCGGCGCGGCAGGGCCGGAACTGGTGGCTGCGGTCTGCAATGCGGGCGGGTATGGTGTCATACCCCTTTGGGGAAGGCCGAAGGATCAGGTGCATCGGGGGATTGATGCGCTGCGCGCCCTGACGGATCGGAATTTTGCGGTAAATCTGAACCTGTCTTTCCCCTATCAGGAACAACTGGACGCCTGCATCGCCGAAGGGGTGCATGGCGTGTCATTGTTCTGGGGAATGGAGCCAGCGGCCATTGCGCGAGCAAAGGCAGGTGGATTGAAGGTGCTGGCGGGCGTCGGAAACGCCAAGGAAGCGAAAACAGCTGCGAAGGCCGGTGCCGACGTGATTGTTGCGCAGGGTTGGGAGGCCGGAGGTCACGTTTGGGGGCAGGTGTCGACCATGGCCCTGATCCCTGCCGTTGTGGATGCGGTCGATATTCCGGTCGTGGCCGCAGGCGGGATCGCCGACGGACGGGGCATGGCAGCCGCCATGATGCTGGGCGCATCGGGTGTTTGGATCGGAACACGGCTGTTGGCCAGTTCGGAGGCGACAATTCACGAGGTGTACCGCGACCGGATTTTGCTGGCCTCAGAGGCCGATACGCAATGGGCGCATGACCTTTATGACGTCGGCTGGCCGGACGCGCCACATCGGGCCTTGTCCAATACAACCTCGCGAGGCTGGTTGGAGGCAGGAGGATCTGCCCCCGGTCTCAGGCCAAATGAGGATGAACAGATTGGCGCACGCCCAAATGGCGATCCGGTTGTCCGGTATCAAAGCTATACCCCCCTGCCCGAAACCTCTGGTGACGTGGAGGCGATGTCGCTTTGGTCAGGGCAAGGTGTGTCACTTGTGCGCGAAGTGATGCCGGCCGCCGATATCGTCGAAGAGATCTATCACGATGCGAGGAGGCTACTGCAAAGGGGCGGTTCTGCGCTTTGATCTTTGCCAGGTTCATTGCGGGATTTTGATCGGGCATTCGGGCTGACAGTGGTTGTTGGGGGTCTGATCTGCCGGGGTGAAAGCTGTCTTGATTACTCCGCCCAGACCGCAGCAGAATGATGGCGATGAAGCTTGCTTGCCTGCTGGGAGGGCTGAGGAAGACAGTCGGATGTCAGCTATGAGCCTTTTGATATCCTATGAGATGAAGCCGAATTGCCAAATCTCCGATTTGGCAGCGCCCGAACCGCCCCGTTTTGCCGAAGGCAAACCTAGGGTTTGACGGGGCGGGCGCTTTGCTTCCTGCCCCTCGGTTCGGGCGCGGTGGCACTTTATGGGCAGCTGAGTCCGCATAGCCGACATCTGCCACAAACCAATTGCATCTACCCGGCCAAAATTGGCCGGATAGCCGTTTTTACCCGCCTCTGGCCCGTTTCACCCTATTCCGCCTGTCCGGTGAGATCTTCGGCAAGCATCAACGCGTTGCCATCGGGGTCATAGAAGGTTGCTGTCTTAACCATCCCTTCGACCACATCGGTTGGGCCATCGAATTTGACATCGGCCTGTTCCAGCGCTTGGCGTCCGGCATCCAGATCAGCTGTGCCAAAAACCGGCACGCAATTGCCGGGCGCGGGTTTTGTGTGCTCGCCCAGGCCGATCGTGACGCCTGCCGTGTTGGTTTGCAGCTCTGACCAGCCGGCCTCGTCGGCGTGGTAGAGCGCCTCAAACCCCAGCATGCGTTCATACCATGCGGCGCTGGCGTGCCGGTCTTTGACGGAAAGGGCGATGGTGATGGTCTTGTCCAACGAAATGAGGGGCATGGTCTTTCCTTTTGATTCTAAATATACTAACTATACTTTATGGACATTGAGTTGTTTGTCAACATTACCTCGCGCGCATGGGCGCTGCCCATTCTGTCAAAACTGCACGAGGGCATCGCGGCGCGGCAGGCGCCTTTGCTGGCTGCGACCGGGGCGAGCCGGACGGCATTTGCCCAAAGCATGGATCACCTGATCAAGATGGGGCTGGTGGAAAGAAACCCCGGTTATGGTCATCCTCTGCGCCCGGAGTTCCGCCTGACGGCGCAGGGCATTGCCGCGGCTGCAATCGCCAGCAAAATTCAAAGCGTTCCGGTGGAGGAAGGTCGCGAACTGCTGCGCAGGTCATGGACATTGCCGGTTCTGACCTCGCTTTATGCGCCAAGCCATTTCAACCAGATCAAACGAAATCTGCGCAGCATCACGGATCGGGCTTTGTCCCAATCGTTGAAGGCGATGGAAAGCAGGCAGTGGGTTTGCCGCAGCGTTGATCAGGACGCCCGCCCGCCCAGATCTATTTATCGTGCGGTGAACACCGGTGCAGTGATCAGCAAGATCACCGCGCCAGAAATCAGGTTCGAGTAGCGTCCCGCCATCTCACCCCTCCGGCGCGGCATAGCTGCCATCTGGCCCGTGCACCTCATCGCCTTGCAACGCGGGTGAGAAGACGCAGATCAAATGCAGCGCCTCGCCGTCCTCGGGCACATGGACCTCGTGCCGGTCATGGGCGTTGGGGGCGTATAGCACCCCCGGCGTGATCTCGTGGCGCGTGCCGCTGTCCAGCTCAATCACAGTCCCTGCCCCGCCAATGCAATAGCAGGCCTCGATATGGTTTTTATACTCCAGCCGCAGTACCGCGCCGGGCAGTACATGGGTTTCCGTCATCGAAAACCCCATGCCGTCAGATTTCACCAAAAGCCGCAGGCTGGTCCAGCCCGGCCCGGCGGCATCACGGTCTGTGCCGCGCAATTGTCTGTGATCGAGAACAATCATTTCACCGCATCCCTTTTCATTCCGCATCCAAGGTCTAGACTGACATCAGCCGCATTTGAAAGTCCATGCCATGATCCATGTTCACCACCTCAACCGATCCCGTTCGCACCGCGTTTTGTGGCTGCTGGAGGAACTGGGAGAGCCCTATACCATCGCCCATTACAAGCGGGACGCGCAGACCAATCTGGCGCCGCCGGAATTGCAACTGGTGCACCCCTTGGGCAAATCCCCGATGATTGAACTGGATGGCACCTTGATCACCGAAAGTGCGGCAATCGTTGAGGTGCTTTGCGGCCGTTATGCGCCAGAGATGATCCCAGAGCGGGACACGGCAGCCTATCTGCGACATCTGGAGCTGATGCATTTCGCAGAAGGGTCCGCGATGACGCCGATCTTGTTGAACCTTTATGTCGGGCGCTTGGGGGATGCGGGCAAACCGCTGCATCCGCGCATCACGGCGGAATTGGACAACCACTACCGTTATATGAACAGTCTTGTGCGGCCCTCGGGGCATTTCGTGCAAGACAGCCTGTCTGCGGCGGATATCATGCTGAGCTTTCCAGCGGAAATTGCCATGCGGCAGGAGCGGGCCAAGGACTTTCCCGCGCTGGCCGGATTTGTCCAGATGATCCAGAACCGGCCCGCCTATCAACGGGCGTTGGAAAAGTCCGAAGAGTAGCCCCGCGCCCCATTGCACCGCCTCGCGCCGCGTGCCACCGTCGCGGGATGAAACAGACATTGACCAGCCCCAATGGCACCCCCGCCAGCCGCTTTGCCTTTGGCACCATGCAATTTGGCGGACGCGCCGATGATGCGCAGTCGCGCGAGATGTTTGATGCCTGCATTGAGGCTGGCATCACCCATTTTGACACGGCGCATGTTTACACGGGCGGCGCATCAGAAACGCTTTTGGGACAGTTTGTGCAGGACCGCCGCGAGGATCTGATCATTGCGACCAAGGCCGCCTATGACGGCGGCGCGGGGCGCGATAACCTGCTGACCTCGGCGGAAACCTCGCGGCAGCGGATGGGTCTGGACACGTTGGATGTGCTGTACCTGCACCGGTTCGATCCAGACACCGACATGCACGAAAGCTTTGAGACCCTCGCCGATTTGAGGGAGCGTGGACATATCCGCCATATCGGCCTGTCAAACTTTGCCGCGTGGCAGGTGGTCAAGGCCGCAAACATCGCGGCCAAATTTGATCTTGGGATCGCGGTACTGCAACCGATGTACAATCTGGTCAAGCGGCAGGCCGAGGTCGAGATCCTGCCAATGGCGGATGATCTGGGCATTCTTGTTGCGCCCTATTCGCCGCTGGGCGGGGGGTTGTTGACCGGGAAATATACAGCGGGTGATGACGCGGGGCGTCTGGCGCAAGACAGCCGCTATGCCGCACGATATGGCCAGCAACAGATGCATGATGCGGCAAAGGGGTTGAGCCAGATCGCGGCGGAGGTCGGGATACATCCAGCGACATTGGCCGTGGCATGGGTGGCCAAACATCCCACCGCACCCTCGCCGATCATTTCCGCCCGCAGCGCCGCACAATTGCAGCCTTCGTTGGCGGCGCTGAGCTATGTGATGTCTGATCCGCTTTATGATCAGATCACCGCGCTTTCCGTGACGCCGCCCCCGGCCACGGACCGGTTGGAGGAACAAGGTGAGTGATATTGTTGTTATCGGCGGCGGCATTGCCGGGTTGTCGGCGGCGGCGCGACTGTCGGAGCATTTCAGCGTTACAGTACTCGAACGGGAACCGGCCACGGGGTATCATGCCTCTGGTCGTTCGGCGGCGATGTTTGAACAGAACTACGGATTGCCCAGCACCGTTGCGCTGAACAAGGCCAGCGCCCAATACCACCGCGAGGCCAATGGCGGATATCTCAGCCCGCGCGGGCTGATGATCATCGCTGCCCGCGAGGACGCCGAGGCGTTTGACGATGATGTGGTTACTATGGGCATCGAACGGATTTCCAAGGACCGCGCAGTGGAGCTTGTCCCGATCCTTGATCCGGCCAAGTTCACGTTCGCCGGCTATCACGAGGCCGGCTATGACATCGATACCGACCGTTTGATGCAGGATTTCATCCGGCAGATCCGGCGCAACGGCGGTGCAATTGTCACCAAGGCCGAGGTCACGGCGATCACCCGTCAAACGGATGGTTGGCAGGTTGTGGCCGGAGGCCAGACCTATGATGCGGCCAAGCTGGTCAATGCGGCAGGGGCATGGGCCGATACGGTGGCACAAGCCGCAGGCATTGCGCCGATAGGGATCACACCGCGCCGCCGGTCCATGGCCCGCATTCCAGCGCCCGAAGACCGTGATCTGCGGAATTGGCCGATGTTCTTTGGCGTTGGCGAAAGCTGGTATGCCAAGCCTGATGCGGGTGCATTGCTGGTCTCTCCCGCAGACGAAGACGTGGTTGCGCCGCAGGATGCATGGGCCGACGATATGGTGCTGGCCGAGGGGCTGGCGCGGTACGAGGGCATGGTGCGCACGCCGGTCATCCGGCTGTTGGCGTCCTGGGCGGGCTTGCGCAGTTTTGCGCCCGACAAAGCGCTGGTTTTAGGGCCTGATCCGGATGAGCCGGATTTCATCTGGTGCGCCGGGCAAGGCGGCTATGGGTTTCAGACCGCCCCGGCGGCATCGCAATTGCTGGCTGATCTGGTGCGTGGGGTGACACCTGCCCTGCCCCACGATCTGGTGGCGCAGCTTTTGCCGGATCGGTTGCGGACATGACCCGGAAGTTGCCCTCAACCGCCAGTGTGGCCATCGCCCAAGACGGCGCAAAACTGCACGCCCCTGCGGCGGCGCGGAATGCGCTGGCCCTCAGTGATTTGCTTGTGAACCATGCGCCAAAGGCGGGGCGGGCGCTGGAGATAGCCAGCGGCACGGGACAACATATCGTGGAATTTGCCACTGCCCTGCCGGAGATTCACTGGCAGCCGACGGATATTGAGGCGGAGCGTCTTGCCAGTATTGATGCCCATGTGGCCGAAGCGGGGCTGGCCAACGTGGCCCCTGCCGCGCATCTTAATGCGTCAGAGGCGGGATGGCATGGCACCTATGCGCCGCTGGATCTGATTGTGCTGGTGAACCTTTTGCATCTGATTTCCGAGGCGGAGGTGCGGACCGTGATCACCGAGGCGGCGCTGGCACTTGGGCCGCAAGGGGTGCTGGTCCTTTATGGCCCGTTCAAACGTGAGGGGCGGCTGACCAGCGACGGCGATGTGCGGTTTGACGATCAGCTGCGCACCGCCGATCCGGCCATCGGTTACAAAGATACGCTCGACATGTATCGCTGGCTTGGGGATGCTGGGATGACGGCGGTGCAGACCATTGAGATGCCCGCCAACAATCTGGCTTTTGTTGCGCGAAAGATTTGATCATGAAATTATCCCGGTGCCTTGCTGTTCTTGCCCTTCTTGCCCTTGCAGCTTGCGGCGGATCCAGCGGGCCACCGGCAGAGCCCGGCGTATTGTTCCCCGCCCGATTTGGCGATACCGATCCGGTTGATTTTGCCAATCCCAAGCCCTCGCGCTTTGCCGTGCACGGGATTGATGCGGCGCGGTTTCAAAAAAGTATCAACTGGAACACCGCACGGCGCAACGGAGTGAACTTTGCCTTTCTGAAAGCCACAGAGGGTGGTGATCTGCTCGACCCATCGTTCAAGAGCCATTGGCGCGGGGCGGGCCGTGCAGGGATGTATCGCGGCGCCTATCATTTCTATTACTTCTGCACCGCGCCCGAAGTGCAGGCGGCGTGGTTCATTCGCAATGTGCCGCGCAGTGCCGGGGCCCTGCCGCCGGTGCTGGATATGGAGTGGAACCCGTTTTCACCCACCTGCGCCCATGTGCGCCCTCCAGCCGCCGAGGTGCGGGCGCAAATGCGCAAGTGGTTGCGGATCGTGGAGGCACATTATGGCCAAAGGCCGATCATCTACACCACGCCCAAGTTTTTTTCCGAGAATGGGCTGGGCCTGTTTCAAGGGTATGATTTCTGGCTGCGCACCACAGCCAAAACACCGGCAGAGGCCTATCCGGGCCAAAACTGGACGTTCTGGCAATATACCGCAACTGGGAGTGTTCGGGGGATTGTCGGGGAGGTGGATTTGAATGCCTTTGGAGGATCAGCAGCGGCGTGGGACGCATGGGTCGCGCGGCGGGCTGCACCCTAGGGTCCTGACCCTAAGATCTCTGGCGGATAGGGTGGGTAAGCCGGGCAAAAAATGCCCGGCCTACGTTTTGTTTAACCGTCTACGCGGATGGTTGCGTTTTTCGGGTCATAGGGGCTGTCTTCGACAATTTCGGCATCCCAGAGCTGATCAAACATTTTGACCTTCAGCTTGGTGCCGACCACCGCATGCTCTGGCTTGACGTAGCCCATGCCGATGGATTTGCCGAAGGCCACGGAATAGCCGCCCGATGTCAAACGGCCCGTGCGTTCCCCTTCGACATAAAGAACCTCTCGGCCCCACGGGTCAGCGTCATCCGGCCCGTCGATCAGGATGGTGACGCATTTGGCGCGGATGCCGGTCTTTTGCATCGCGTCTTTGCCGTAAAAGTCTTTGTTCAAGTCAACAAAGCGTGGCAAATCGGCCTCAAGCGGGGTCGCATCGCGGCCCAGTTCGGTGCCAAAGGCGCGGTAGGATTTTTCCTGACGCAGCCAGTTTTGCGCCCGTGCGCCGACCAGCTTCATCCCGTGCTTTTCACCGGCTTTTTCAAGCTGATCAAAGAGATAGTTCTGCATCTCGATGGGGTGGTGCAATTCCCAGCCCAATTCGCCCGTATAGGCCACGCGGATCGCCTGAACCGGGCACATGCCCAATTCGACGCTGCGCATGGTCAGCCATGGGAACCGTTTGTTCGACAGGGCGGTTTCTGGATCGGCGTCTTTGATGATCTCTTTGAGAACATCACGGGATTTTGGGCCGGCGATGGCAAAAACACCCCATTGTGTGGTCACATCGTGGCATTCGATATAGCCAAATTCGGGCGCTTTATCCTCGATCGCCTTGCGCAGATAGTCGCTGTCATAGGCGGTCCAACCACCGGCGGAGACCAGATAGTACGAGTCAGTGCCAGTGCGCACGATGGTGTATTCGGTGCGCGTGGTGCCATGGGAAGTCAGCGCATAGGTCAGGTTGATCCGGCCCACAGAAGGCAGTTTGTTACAGGTGAACCAATCGAGGAACTGGGTTGCGCCCGGCCCTTTGACCACATGCTTGGTAAAGGCTGTGGCGTCGATCAGGCCCACACCTTCGCGCACGGCTTTGGCCTCTTCCACGGCGTATTGCCACCAACCGCCACGGCGGAAGCTGCGGCTGTCGTGGTCGTTGAACCCTTCTGGGGCAAAGTAGTTGGGGCGTTCCCAGCCGTTGACCCAGCCAAATTGCGCGCCGCGTGCGGCCTGACGGTCATAAGACGGCGAGGTGCGCAGAGGGCGGCAGGCGGGGCGCTCTTCGTCCGGGTGGTGCAGGACATAGACGTGGTCGTAGCATTCTTCGTTTTTGCGCGCGGCAAATTCGGTGGTCATCCAGTTGCCATAGCGTTTGGGGTCAAGCGACGCCATGTCGATCTCGGCCTCGCCCTCGACCATCATCTGGGCAAGGTAATAGCCGGTGCCGCCCGCAGCGGTGATCCCGAAAGAGAAACCTTCGGCCAGCCACATGTTGCGCAGGCCCGGTGCGGGACCGACAAGCGGGTTGCCATCGGGGGTGTAGCAGATCGGGCCGTTGAAATCGTCCTTGAGACCGCAATCTTCGCAGGATGGCACACGGTGGATCATCGCGGCGTATTGGTCTTCGATACGCTCTAGGTCCAGTTGGAACAAGTCCGCGCGGAAGCTGTCTGGCACGCCGTATTCAAAACGCGCTGGCGCATCCTTTTCATAGACGCCCAAGATCCAGCCGCCGCGTTCTTCGCGCACATAGGACTGCGCGTCGGCGTCGCGGATGACGGGATGTTCGGCATGGCCTTCGCCGCGGAATTTCACCAGTTCGGGATCTTGATCCATAACGATAAACTGGTGCTCAACCGGGATAGCGGGCATTTTGATGCCCAGCATCTGCGCGGTGCGCTGTGCGTGGTTGCCGCTGGCGGTCACGACATGTTCGGCGGTGATCACGATCTGTTCGTCGGAGGGCACAAGGTTGCCGCCCTTTTCAACCATCTTGGTGGCCGTGACCTCCCAAGCAGTGCCGTTCCAATGGAAGGCATCGGCCTGCCATTTGCGTTCGATCATCACGCCGCGCTGACGGGCACCTTTGGCCATCGCCATGGTGACATCGGCGGGGTTAATGTAGCCGTCGGTCTGGTGATAAAGGGCGCCCTTGAGATCCTCGGTGCGGATCAGTGGCCATTTCGCTTTGACCTCATCGGGGGTCATGAACTCATACGGCACACCGCAGGTTTCGGCAGTGGAGGCGTAGAGCATATATTCGTCCATACGCGCGTCCGTTTGGGCCATGCGCAGGTTGCCAACAACGGCAAAACCGGCGTTCAGCCCGGTCTCTTCTTCCAGCGTTTTGTAGAACTTGATGGAATAGTCATGAATATGCGTCGTGGCATAGGACATGTTGAAATACGGCAGCAACCCCGCCGCATGCCAGGTGGAGCCGGATGTCAGTTCATCCCGTTCCAGCAACATAACATCATCCCAGCCCGCGCGGGCGAGGTGATAGGCGATGGACGTGCCGACAGCACCCCCGCCCACGACCAATGCTTTGACTTGCGTTTTCATATGACGATTCCTTTGATCTCAGTTGATCCTGTTTTACGGATTGGCCTTTCTAAACGCGGGCACCAGCCGACCCAACATGTTAAAAAACCGACCTGCGCTCTGCCGTGGTGACGTTAAGTGACCTGTTTCGTGAAAATTTGACGAAATCCGGGGGCAGAAAGCAGGCGCCAGAGGTCTGATTTTATCTATTGGCATCAAGGGATCAAGCCCGGCCGACGTGGTGCCTGATTTCTGGCGAGTGTTGCTGCGATCCAAATAATGGCTGCAAACCGCCCCACTCCGAACACAAAGCCTTGCAACTTGTCGGCGCAATTATTGTCAGCCCCGGTTTGTTTTTAATGTTAACAGTCATTTCCTGTATCACCGTTGAACATGATCTTAGTTTGGTCCTTGTGGCCGGATTGCTTTGTGCGTTTGGCAGCTGGGTCACCTCGCGGCTTTATAAATCCGCGCAGTTGCGACCCAAACACCGCGCGATTTCGTGGCATTTTCTGACGGCCCTGACCGCAGGTGTGACAATCTGGTGTACCCATTTCATTGCGATGCTTGGCTATCGCCCCAGCGCACCGGTGAATTTTGACTACACATTGACCATTCTGTCCCTGATCATCGCAATTGCGGGCAGCGCCCTTGGGGTGCTTTTTGCCAGCCTGTCCAAGATGCGACTTGCCCCGGTATTTGGCGGTGCGATCCTTGGCCTTGCCATTGCCGGAATGCACTATGCCGGGATGATCGCCTATCGTGTGCAGGGCGTGGTCTTTTGGGACAAAAGCTTTCTTGCGATTTCCATCGTTCTTGCGGTTGTTTTTGCCGCTCTGGCTCTTTGTCTGGGCAGCAAGACCAAACGCTGGAGCGAGTTTCAGATGACGGGCGCATTGACCGTTGGCATCGTCAGCCTGCATTTCACCGGCATGACCGCATTTCACGTCGAGCCGATGAACATTTCCGGCGAATTTGTGAATCCTGAGGCTTTCAAAATGCTGGCGCTGGCGATTGCGGGCACCGCGGTCCTGATCGTTGTCGGAGGGTTCATGAGCTATGCCGTGGAAAACCGCATCCGTCTTGAAAGCATCAAGGAATTGACCGAAGCGCGCAACGCTGCCGAGGAAGCCAGCCGCGCCAAATCCGAGTTTATGAGCGTGTTGAGCCATGAGCTGCGCACGCCGCTAACCATCGTTTTGGGGTACGCGGGGATCCTGACCAAGCTTAAGGAACACCACGAAAAGGTGGCCGCCCGCAATGGTGAACCGCTTGACCTCAGGCCCAATCCCATTGGCGAACAGGCCGAGCTTTACGGGCAGAAAATCACCGTGGCGGCGGACCATCTTTTGACGCTGATCAATGAGATCCTCGACTACACCAGCATGGAGCTGGACGACGCCAAATTGACAAAAGAGACCTTTCCACTGCCTGCCTTGCTTGATCAGGTTGCCGATCAGTTTGAGAAACTGGCACTGGACAAGTCCATTTCGCTTGAGGTCCAGTCCGAACAGATCGAGGCGCTTGCCGACCGTGGCCGGATTTTGCAGATCCTGATCAACCTTGTCGGTAATGCGGTGAAGTTTTCCAACGGATCAAAGATTGCACTGTCCGCGCAACTGTCGAAGGACGGGTTTACCATCGATGTGCGCGACAACGGCTGCGGCATCCCCGAGGAACATCTGGACCGCATTTTTCAGGCGTTCCAGCAGGTTGAGACCGCAGATAACAGATCCGAGGGCGGCACCGGCCTTGGGCTGGCGATCTGCAAACGGCTTGCCATTGCCCATGGCGGCGACATCAAGGTGCGCAGCTATCTGGGGGCTGGCACAACCTTTACACTCTCAATGCCGTCCTCGGCGGTTGTCACCAAAGACCTACCCGCCGCCGCAACATCACAAGCACGCCCCAGCTTTCGCTTGGCAAACGCGGGCTAGCACCTCACCTTGCTTGGGTCCGGGGCAGGATGCCCCCCACGTCACTCCGGCAAAATCTTACCGGGGTTCATGATATTGTCCGGGTCAATCGCGGATTTGATCGCACCCATGATGCCCACGGTGCCAGCGCCCAGCTCCTTGATCAGATAGGGGCGTTTGCCCTGCCCGATGCCATGTTCCCCGGTGCAGGTGCCGTCCATTGAAATGGCCAGTTCATTGAGCCAGCTCACAAATGCCCCCGCGCGGGCCACTTCATCAGCATCTTCCATGTCGATCATGATGGAGGCGTGAAAGTTGCCGTCTCCCGCATGACCCACAATCGGCGCAAAGAGGTTCATCTCTGTCGCTTTGGCCTCTGTTGCCGTCACAGCTTCGGCAAAGCGCGAGATCGGCACGCAGACATCGGTGGCAATACCCTTGCGCCCCGGACAGGCCTGGATCATCGCCCAATAGGCATCATGGCGCGCCTGCCACAGTTTGTTGCGCTCTTCCAAGGTTGCGGTGGCCTCGTAGCCGGTGCCGCCTTCCTCTTCGGCCAACATGCCAAAGGTTTCGGCCTGTTCGGCCACCCCTGCCTCCGAGCCGTGAAATTCCAGCAAAAGCAGCGGCGTTTCCGGCAGGGACAGTTTGGAATAGGCGTTCACCGCCTTGACCAATTGCGCATCCATCAATTCGATCCGCGCCACGGGCAGGCCATATTGGATCACCGCCATCACGGTTTTTGACGCCGCCTCAACGCTGGGAAAGGAACATCGCGCCGCCGAGATCGCCTCGGGAATGCCCTGCAAACGCAAGGTGATCTCGGTGATCATCCCCAGCGTCCCCTCAGAGCCGACCATAAGCCGGGTCAGATCATAACCTGCCGACGATTTCCGCGCCCGGCTGGCAGTGCGGATCACCGTGCCGTCCGGCATCACCGCCTCGAGGCTCAGCACGTTGTCCTTCATCGTGCCGTAACGCACCGCATTGGTGCCCGAGGCTCGCGTCGCCGTCATCCCCCCGAGAGAGGCATTGGCCCCCGGATCAATCGGAAAGAACAGCCCCTGATCGCGCAGATGGGTATTGAGCGCCTCGCGGGTCACGCCCGGCTGTACCCGGCAATCGAGATCACCTGCGTTGACCTCAAGCACCTGGTCCATCTGGCTGAGATCGACGGAAATGCCCCCCGCGGGCGCGTTGACATGCCCCTCAAGCGAGGTGCCCGTGCCATAGGCGATCACCGGCACCTTGTGCGCGGCGCAGGCTTTGACAATGTCCGAAACCTCTTGCGTGGATTGGGCAAACACCACCGCATCGGGCAGCTGGTTTTCGATCCATGTGGTGGTATGGCCGTGTTGTTCGCGGATCGAATGCCCGGTTTGCAGCCGTTCGCCAAACTGTTGCTTCAAGATCCCCACAACAGTGGTGATCCCCTCTTCGTTGCGCGGCAAGGTTGCGGCGTGCCCCATACTGTCTCTCCCTTTATTCTCCGTATGCGATGCCTTCGCGGCGCGGGTCGGCCCCACCTTGCAGGTCATCGCCAATGGCAATCAGATGCAGACCAGAGGTCAGCCCCCGCGCGTTCACCTCAAACCCCATCGCCTCAAGCGGGGCGGCCAGTGTTTCGGCTTGTGTGCCCGCCTCCAGATCATAGGTGCCAAAGCGGTTGACCGCATGGGGCACCATCACCGCCTGCTGCACATCCAGCCCCCAGTCGATCACCCCGACGATGGCCTGAGCGACATATCCGATGATGCGGCTGCCACCGGGGCTGCCCACGGCCAGCACGGGTTTGCCGTCTTTCAATACAATGCTCGGTGCCATAGAGGACCGTGGCCGCTTGCCCGGCTCCACCCGATTGGCGATCGGCACCCCGTCGCGGTGCGAACGAAACGAGAAATCTGTCAATTCGTTGTTCAGCAGAAACCCACCCGCCATCACGCGCGAGCCAAAGCCGTTTTCAATGGTGGTGGTCATGCTGGCCACATTGCCATAGCTGTCAACAATCGACACATGGCTGGTCGAGGGCAGTTCAATCGACGCGTCGTCAGCCCAGTTCAGCGCATGATCAAAGGCCGGATTGCCCGGCGCCACTTCGATTAGCGCTGCCGCCCCGCCAAGCAATGTCGCCCGCTCCGCCAGATAACCCGGTTCAAGCAATCCCTGCACCGGGACCGGCACATAATCGCTGTCCGCCAGATAGCGGCCGCGGTCGGCAAAGGCCAAGCGCCCTGCATCCCCCATCAAACGGCGCACCTCTGGGTCAAGCGGTCCGGCACTCAGGTCGGAACCTTCGAGCAGCCCAAGGATCTGCCCAACCGCCACCGCGCCCGAGGATGGCGGCCCCATGCCGCACACCTCATGGCCGCGATAGGGCGCGCAGACGGCGGCGCGTTCCTTGACCTGATAGATCGCCAGATCCATCTCGGACAGTACCCCCGGATTGCCCGCTGCGCCCTGAACAGCCGCAACGATCTGCCGCCCGATGGCACCGCCATAAAACGCTCCCGCGCCATCCTTGGCAAATGTCGCAAGTGTCTGGGCATAGGCCGGATTGCGTAGGGTGGTCCCCACTTCAATCGGCACCCCTTCCGGCAAAAAATACGCCGCCGTATCTGGCGAAGTTGCCAAACGTGCCGCATCACCGGCCACCAGCTTGGCCAAACGCGGCGATACGGCAAACCCGTCCTGCGCCAATTGCTGCGCCGGGGTGAGCAAAGACGCCCAGTCGCGATTGCCCCAGCGGGCATGCACGTCCGTCATCAGCGCCGGCGTGCCGGGCGTGCCAACAGACCGTCCGCCCACAACCGCATCAAAAAACTTCAGCGGTGCGCCCGTTTCATCCTGAAACAACTGCGGCGTCGCCGCCAAGGGCGCGGTTTCCCGGCCATCAAGCGTGGTCACTGCCCCCGTGTCAGCGTCATACCAAACCAGAAACGCGCCGCCCCCCAGACCGGAGCTTTGCGGTTCGACCAGACCCAACATTGCCTGCACGGCCACCAAGGCATCCGCCGCCGTGCCACCCGCCGCGAGCACATCTGCCCCGGCCTGCACCGCATGGGGATTGGCCGCCGCGACCATCCAATTGTCCGCCGCGACCGGACGGCCCTGCGCCTTGGCCTCGGCCGATGCCGCCAAACCCGCCGGAAGATCTGCAAAGACACCCGCCCCTGACGCCTCGGGCGCAACGCTGTCTGCAACCTGCTGCGCTGCCGCAGCTGATCCAAGACACAAGGCAAGTCCTACCAAAGCAAATCGCATAACACCGCTCCTTTACCCTTTTTGGCTCAAAATATTCTGGGGGAGTTTGAGGGGGCAAAGCCCCTTCATCCCTATACAAATCACTTGCGGGCTTGCCCGCACCGCCACCCTAAAGCATCGACGGAACGACCTGATCTGGCGGGCGGTGGCCGTCATCAAAGGTCTTGATGTTGATGATCACCTTCTCGCCCATCTCCATCCGGCCCTCTACAGTCGCCGATCCCATATGCGGCAGCAGCACGACATTTTCCAATTCGCGCAGGCGCGGATTGACCTGCGTGCCATGCTCATAAACGTCCAGCCCTGCGCCCTTGATCTCGCCTGCGCGCAGCATCCGCGTGAGCGCGTTTTCATCAATGACTTCCCCGCGCGAGGTGTTCACGATCACCGCGTCCGGTTTCATCAGCTTCAAGCGCCGCGCGTTCATCAGATGGAAGGTGCTGGGGGTGTGCGGGCAATTGATGCTGATCACATCCATCCGCGCCACCATCTGATCCAGGCTTTCCCAATAGGTCGCCTCAAGATCCGCTTCGATCTGGTCGTGCAGGCGGCGGCGGTTGTGGTAATGCACCTGCATCCCAAAGGCATGGGCGCGGCGGGCCACGGCTTGACCAATGCGGCCCATACCCAGAATGCCAAGCCGCCGGCCGCTGACGCGCCCGCCCAGCAATGCCGTGGGCGCCCAACCTGACCAGGTGCCTTTTTGCATCTGCGCCA
>Ga0316204_10003068_pt1 | contig 34986 bp, 27 predicted proteins | sample 6monrhotite_MG_2_FD_205661 | JGI IMG/M metagenome (GOLD analysis project Ga0316204, IMG submission 205661) | Microbial mat bacterial communities from mineral coupon in-situ incubated in ocean water Damariscotta River, Maine, United States -... | ecosystem: Environmental > Aquatic > Marine >... | reverse complement strand
GAATAACGGTGTTGGATTTTGCATGCTCGATAGACCATTTGAGGTATAAAATTACGCTCTATTTTACATGCTAAAGCGGCTTAAGTTAGTGCCATTCGGGTCAGACATTTTTAATCGCCAATCACCATGTTCAAGATCATGGCAATCGGCGAACTCCTCACCCGCAAGCAGCATGGGGATGCCGACGGAAGTAAACAACAGAGCTTGTGTGCTTCTCGTGATTTCCAACGCATCGCGGTGTGCGTGTTGAATTGACTGACTTTGATGTTCAATATGGTCCACAAAATATTTAATTGCATTAATGTTTCCGTCGGATAAATTTCTTTCCTGCAATATTGCGCCGAAGCAATAATTGAAATATCGCTGTTCATGATGAGCCTCCACATCGTGTGACGTGACATAATTTACCAATTGAGCAAGATCATGAAAACCAGGTGTAAATGATCTATCCATGTCGTTCCAAGTTTGCCAACTGGTAATCATGGCTTCAATACGTTGTCTTCGAGAGGGTTCTCCCCACTGAGTGTGAATCTCGTTTCTCATAAGCCTTCGCAGCTCATCTCTAAACGCAAAATTCCACATGCTGTCTACAATTTTACGGCCGTTTGGGTTTGTCGGTTGATCTTTAACAATTGCCGTGCGCCGCCACGAATCTTCAGCGATCACGAGAAATGGTCGTTCGGGGAAGAGCTGGTTGAATGTTTGTGTGGCTCGTTCGGTGAAAGTTTGAATAAACTCCCAATGATCTATACCGCGGAACTCATCAATACGGAAACCGTCTATGTGATAATTTTCAATCCAAAACTCAGCCATTTGATAATGAAACTCGCGAGCGCGGTAAATACCGTGTTTATCGGCTTGGCGATAGCGGAAAAGCCTAGCGCCATAATCTTCACCACGACCAGGTTCTTCATTTCGACTATTCAAAAAATAACTCTGCTCAGAAAGATTTTCCAGTGGGCATTCACGTGCATGGTTCATCACAATATCGAGAAAGACACGAATTCCTTTCTGATGGCAGCTTTTAATAAAAAACTTCAGATCGGTCGGTGCCCCCATATCGAAATCTGTTGTGAAAAAGAAACGAGTACCATAGCCCCAGTTTAAGGTATCAGCGGAGTCCTGTACGGGTAAAAGTTCAATGGCATTTACGCCAAGTTCGACAAGTTCATTTAAGCGTTCAAATATCACTTTATCAAACGTACCCAGTCCAATTTGACGTAGTTTTGCGGTTTCTCCTGCGGGAGAACTCATCCAACGCAACGGCATTTCATAAATGATTATTTCGTTATTATCGGGAAGCTCAAGCTCTTCTGGTAATTCGTCATGCCAGGAGAAATTTTGTTTAGTGCGTTTCCCGTTCTTAATATGGAATATTCCTCGATACCCACCAAATCGGGTTATCTCTTCCGCATACGGATCAGCAATTGGATGAGTCACGTTTCCATCAAGAATAAATTCGTATTCGTAACTACCGTCGGTGAGATTCAGCTGATCAAGGTTTAATTCATAAAAGTGTGGATCAGCACTGTTAATCTTCAGTGGGACAGATGTCCAATTATCCGGATCAAAACAGTCACGTTCTGTTAACGGGGCATAATACATTTCGACTGATTGGGCGTAATCGGTGGGAATTCGGATAATGGAAGAGACTGTTGCTTCGATATCTGTGTTCGAAGTATCAGCAATCAGTGAAGTCGCCATAGTCTTATCCCCCTATGGATTATTGTGTGAGGAACTACTTGATGAATGTATTAGTTATTAGCCTAGCAGGGGAAGTGTCATTTTGTAAAACAGGGCGATAAATTTTTGGAAGCGATTTTTTATTGACTATTTTTTGATTAAAGAATAGTCGTTTTATGGTGATCAACTGTGATCTTCTTCACACTTGAAATGGAAATGAGATATAAGAATAGTCAAATCTACGTTACGGGATAAGTTATGTCTACAAATTATACAAAAACAAGAGCGCTGTTTCGTGAAATATTAGAAAAAGACGATTTAGAGGAATTTCTTAGTAAACTTAAGCCTAACGCTGAAAATCCTGCGCCACAAATACCACGTACAGAAAATTGCACACAGCAAGGTGTGAATGCACGATGGGATCTTTTTGAAAATAGTGAAAAAGTTCGTGAGCAAATCACTGATCCGCAAACAAAGACACAAATGGATCAATACAAACGCAATATCGAAAATTTTGTGGGTACGGTAAAAGTACCGGTGGGATTGGCGGGACCATTACGCGTCAATGGTATGCACGCCCAGGGCGATTATTATATTCCGTTGGCAACTAGTGAGGCTGCATTGGTTGCTTCCTACTCACGAGGAGCAAGTTTGATTAGTCTTGCGGGTGGCTGTACTTCGATTGTTCTGAATGAAGGTGTAACTCGTGCGCCTGCATTTGCGTTTGACTCTTTGGCGGAGGCGAGCCAGTTTGCTTTGTGGGCCATTAACCATATAGATGATTTAAAAAAAGTGGCAGAGTCGACCACCCGATACGGAAAGTTTTCTGATTTACGCATTACCGTGGAAGGTAATCACGTCTATTTAGGTATTGAAATTTGTCCTGGTGATGCCTCCGGGCAGAATATGGTGACTATCGCGGCTGATGCGATTTGTGCTTATATCGCCGAAAACGCTGAAATAAAACCTAAATACTTTTTTGTAGAAGGCAATCTCTCCGGAGATAAAAAAGCCAGTGCACTCTCTTTTTTGAATGTGCGTGGCAAGAAGGTCTCGGCTGAAGCGGTGCTGAGTGCCGAGTTAATTTATAAAGTGTTAAAAACTTCACCAGAATCGATGATTGAATATTGGCGTATGTCTGCGCTGGGTGGCGTGATGAGTGGCACAATTGGCGTGCAAGGTCACTACGCTAATGGGCTTGCTGCGCTTTATATTGCTTGTGGGCAAGATGCAGCTTGTGTTTCAGAATCCGCAGTTGGTGTCACTCGGTTTGAATTGACTGAGCAAGGCGATTTGTATGCGAGTGTGACATTACCGAATTTAATTGTAGGGACTGTCGGTGGTGGAACAGGCTTACCCAGCCAAAACGCGTGTTTGGAAATGATGAATCTCTCGGGGTCGGGTAAAGCAAGAGCTTTAGCTGAAGTTGCCGCCGGACTTTGTTTAGCCGGTGAGTTATCGATTATCGGTGCTCTATCAGCCGGACATTTTACAAGTGCTCACCAACGGTTAGCGAGAGGGGCTAATGAGCACTAAGGTTAAACTATTTTTCTCACGTTGGTGGACTTATCAGCGTGAGCGCTTTCCAGTTTTTGCTCACGGACTGTTGATCGCAATATTTGCTTCCTCCGCGATGGGGTATACCTATAGTGTTCAGGATCAATTAACGGCAATATCACTTCCCGCTTTGCTCGTGGCTTTTATCAATTGTTTCTTGTTTTTTCTTTTACTACGCATTGCCGACGAGTTTAAGGATTTTGATGATGATATGCGATATCGCTCATATCGCCCGGTACCGAGAGGTTTGGTCTCCTTAAAAGAGTTGGGTTGGCTAGCCGTGTTAATTAGTTTAATACAGCTGTTATTAACGATCTGGATTAGTACGTCAATTTTGACCATCTATGCGATCGCCTTATGCTATTTTTTGTTGATGAGTAAAGAATTTTTTGTTCATGAGTGGTTGAAAAAACATGCGATTGTTTATCTTTTAAGTCATATGTTGATTATGCCCTTAATCGCATTATATGCCACGAGTTTTTACTGGTTGAAAAACGAAACAGAGTTGCCAATGCTATTGGGCTTTTTATTAGTGAGTTTTGTTAGTGGAATTGTTTTGGAAATTGGTCGAAAAATTCGTGCGCCGGAGATGGAAGAGCAGGGCGTTGAGACTTATAGTGTGCTCTGGGGAGCGGACCGGGCAGCCAAGGTTTGGTGTATTGTGCTTGTTTGCTCGGCATTCGTTGTCTTGTATGCAGCAAGTTTCATTGAGTCTGTTCCTGTGGTGTTATTTGTTTGTTTACTGATAGTCATTCTTGCATTGATTAATACACATTCATTTTTGAAAAATAAAACCCAAAAAACGGCAAAGCGATTTGAGACGCTCTCAGGGCTGTGGACTTTGGGTGCTTATGGTAGTTTAGGCTTGTTGCCTTTGGTGCTTAAGTGAAAAATAAATCACTAATATTAAAACCTGGTTCCAGTCACTCGCTTGAAGAACTGGGTGGCAAGGCTTGGGCACTCAATCAATTAGCCGAAGCCGAGTTTTCCATACCCGATTGGTTTGTGGTAACACCGGCATTTTTCTATGCGGTTATGGATAACAGTGGATATGGAAATTTATTATCGCTGGAAGGGCTTGCTGAGCTAAGGGATAAACTGCTTAATATCGAGTTGGACAGCAATTTACAAGCACAGTTAAATCAGGCCATAAAATCCTTATCAAGTGAAAATCAAAAATTTGCCGTTCGATCCTCAGCTGTTGATGAAGATAGCAGTCTGTTTTCATTTGCGGGTCAGCTAGAGAGTTATCTGTTTGTTCTACCTGAACAGATCTTGGGAAAGTTGTGTGCGGTATGGCGATCGGGATTTAGTGAACGTATTGTTGAATATCGATCGAGGAATGGATTGATTCCTCTACCTTCGCCCCCTGCAGTTATTATTCAAAAAATGGTTGATGCTGATGCCTCAGGGGTTGCATTTAGCGCCGATCCCACCACCGGGCAACGTTCGGTAGTTGTTGTTAATGCTGTATTTGGGCTTGCGGATGCTTTGGTGTCTGGCGAAGTTGAAGGAGATGTGCATCGTGTTCAACAGCAGCAGATAATCGAACGAGCAATCGCTGAAAAGCCTACTGCGCAACGTCAATCTCAACACGGCGGCATAAAAACGGAACCGCTCAGTAATGAACAAAAAGCGAATGCCGTATTGAATAATGATTCGGTTCTCAAAATCACCCAGCTAGTAAAAAAAGCGGAACGTCTTTTTGATCGACCCCAGGATATTGAATGGGCAATCGAAGATGAAAAACTCTACTTATTACAATCCCGCCCAATTACGACTTTGCAGAACATGCCAGATCCTGACGGTGATGTGATTATTTGGGATAACAGCAATATCGTTGAGAGCTATAGTGGAGTGACCACACCACTCACTTTTACTTTCATCCGGCGAGCTTACGAAGCGGTATATCTTGAGCTGGTGAAAATACTAGGGGTGCCAGAATCGCTGATTAGTGAAAAGCGCCATGTATTTGCCAATATGTTGGGGCTGATAAAAGGCCGCGTTTATTACAATTTGTTGAGTTGGTATCGCGCACTTGCTTTGCTGCCCGGTTTTTCCCTTAATCGAGGTTTTATGGAGCAGATGATGGGGGTGAAAGAAGAGCTACCCGCATCGGTTTTAGCACCGGATAAGCCGTTAACGACAATGGGGCGGATAAAAGATCTTATTCGTCTTGGTTCTACTGTTGTGGGGTTGGGGTTTAGCTATTTTAAGTTGAATAAAAAAATAGCGGCTTTTTACCAACGTCTGGATGATACTTTGCAGAATCCCGAAGTGCCAATTGAATCCATGCGTGCTGATCAGTTGGTTAACGATTATCATAGATTAGAGCAGCATCTGTTAACGCGTTGGGATGCGCCGTTAATCAATGATCTTTTCGCCATGATATTTTACGGTTTGCTGAAAAAGCTCGTTAGTAAATGGTGCAATGATGAAGACGGGACATTGCAGAATAACCTGCTTATCAACGAAGGTGGAATGATTAGTGCCGAACCCGCCCATCGGGTTAAACAGATGGCACGTATCGCATGTGACAACAAATCCTTCGTCGCAGTATTGGTGGGTGGTTCCCTCAAAGAGTGCAGGGCTGCTATCGAGAGTCATCAGGAATTTTCACAACACTATTCCGACTACTTGCAAAAATTTGGTGATCGTTGTTTGGAAGAGTTAAAACTCGAAAGTACCACATTAAATGATGATCCTCTCTTGCTAATACGATCCATTGGTTTTTTAGCGCAGCAAGGAGAACAGTCTGCCAGCGAGGCATCGGGTAAAAACACTTTACGGCAGCAAGCAGAAGAGATTGTGCAAGCACGTTTACAATCTAGCTTGCTACGAAGAAAAGTTTTTTCCTGGGTTCTCGATAACGCGAGGCAACGGGTAAGAGATCGGGAAAATTTACGCTTTGAGCGTACGCGCGTTTTTGGTCAAGTGAGAAGAATATTTGTTGAGCTAGGTAAACGTTTCTATGCTCAGGATATGTTACATGATCCCCGAGATATTTTTTATCTTGAATTACAGGAGATCTTAGGTGCGGTGGAAGGGACTAGCAGTAGTTTGTCTTTTAAAGGAATTGCTGCGGTTCGCAAACAAGAATACGAGGAATATCGTGCAGCCAGTGCACCCGACGAACGGTTTGTCACTCGCGGTGGCGTTTATTTAGGAAATACATTTAAAGGTAAGAAACAACCAGAAATTGTTTCAGCTGGTGGGATTAAAGGTATTGGATGCTGTCCTGGTGTTGCAAGAGGGATCGCCAGGGTTATTACTGATCCGAGGAACGCTGAGTTACAGCCTGGGCAAATTCTTATCGCAAAACATACTGACCCAGGTTGGATTATGTTATTTGCCTCTGCTGCAGGAGTGATAGTTGAAAGAGGGAGTTTACTTTCTCACTCTGCGATTGTGGCGCGTGAAATGAATATTCCTGCGATTGTCTCTGTAAATAATGTAATGCACTTAATTAGTGACGGCGATGAGATAGAGATGGACGGTGCCAGTGGTATTGTGAATGTCGTAAAAACCACTGCACGGGAGGAGAGCTAGTTTGCTATCTCGCGAGATGTTTGCCGCTCATCTCTATGGGAATCGTTTCCGATATTTGGTTCTGTTGCTCGTTTTCACATTAGGTCTACTTGTTTCCGCGAGTCAGGTCGGTATCGATAATTCTTTAAAAGTCTGGTTTCCCGCTGATGATCCTGCTTTTGTTGAATATAATTATTTTCAGAAGACTTTTGGAAATGATGAAGTTATTGCGATTGCAATTAGGGATGAAAAAGGTTTTTTAAGTGAACAAGGACTCCTACACCTTAGGCGCATAACGGAAACATTGGAAGCAATCGATGGTGTGAGTCGAGTCACTTCACTTTCGAGTTTTGTTGAGGCATGGGATGAAGGCTACGGCGGCCGTTATCCTCGCATGTCGGACCATCCCGCGGCGAAGAATCGTCTCATCAGTGTTGACGAAAAAACGACGTTATTACTTGTCGAATTAACCTCCTTTGAAAATGTCGATATTGTCAGGCCGAAAATTCTCGCCGAGATTCGGCATCGATTGCTTTCTGAATCGGCAGTTCATATTGCGGGTATCGGCGTTATCTATGATGCGTTAAACCAATTAGCGATGGAAGACTCAGCTAAGTTTATCGCAGCAGGTTATCTGCTCATTCTTTTGTTACTTTGGTATTTTACAGGGCGTATCGTGCTGGTAATCGCAGCAGTGAGTGCCGCTGGAGTTTCGAGTGTCTGGTTAATGGGGTTTTACGGTGCAGCTGGGCGTGATATAAATATGGTGACTATGGTCATGCCGAGTATCTTGTTGGTTATCTGCATCTCTATGTGTATTCACATATTTCACCAATTTAAACAGCTCTCTCCTAGTTTGGGTAATCAACATCGAATTGTGCAGACACTTAGCATAATGGTAGTTCCTTGCACATTTAATATTTTGACTTCTGCCGTTGGCTTTCTCTCGTTGTGTTTATCTGATCTTAAAGTTGTCAGCGATCTGGGCTTGTTCTCCGCAGTGGGTTTATTGGCGAGTTTAGTGGTTTGCCTGATTTGTTGTGCTGTTGTGTTAGGGCGTAAAAATCTCGATCTTGAAATTGTCGACAGGGATAGTTCTTCATTTTCTTTGAGTGAGAACTTAACCAACTTTGCTTTAGATAAGCCCTATTGGGTGATTAGTGTGACAGCCCTTTTGTTTGTGGTTTCCATCATCGGAATAAACCGCATTGTGGTAGATACCAATTCATTGGGATTTATTGTTGATGAACATGTTGTTGTCAAAGACTCAAGAGCCATTGAAAATGAGATCGGTCCCTATACGCCATTAGAGTTTATCGTCTCTGGAGAACAGGTACTATCAGCACCGGTGATTAGGGCGATTCAACGCTGGGAAAAGGCATCTGTGGAGAGCGGAGTAGTTGCCTGGAGTCACTCGGTTAGCACTTATATCGATCGCTTTCCGGTTGCCGCCTCAATTGAGTTACTGCGAGACTTTCCGTTGGTTGATGGCCTTTATGATTCATTGGTGAAAGAACCGAATGAAGTCAGAGTCACATTTGGGGTACCAATTCAATCAGCGTCAGAAATTGAAGCTACTTTGCATAAAGTAAAGGTGCTTGCCGATTTTCCTGAAGGCGTTGATATTCGACAAAGCGGCTACGTTCCTCTCTATGTCAGTATGATGAGTTTGATTGTGGATACCTTAGTGCAAAGTTTGATGATTGCATTTGTCGTGATCTTCATTATGCTATTTTTCTTATTCTGTTCCTTTAGCATTGTTCTACTAGCGATACCTTCCAATCTGTTACCCGTGGTTCTGGTTTTAGGTGTGATGGGATGGATGGGGATTAATCTGGATGTTGCCACGGTCACTATTGCGGCAATAGTGTTGGGTTTGGTTGTGGATGATACAGTTCAATTTCTTTATCGTTATCAATACTTACGTAAGTCTGTAGAACCAATTCATGCTATTAAACAAACCGCAAAAACCATTGGCCATTCGATGTCGGCGACGACAATTGCAATGAGCGCTGGGTTGATTGTATTGACTCTTGCCAATGTCAAATCAGTGATCTGGTTCGGGCTACTGATTCCTTGTGCGATGATTTTTGCACTCATTGCTGATTTACTTGTTATTCCTGCGCTAATTGCTATATTTTCGAAAACTAAACCGCTAGGGGCAGAGAAGTGATTTATGAGTAGTGAGATTAAACAAAAAGCCGATTTCTCGTTTATCCGCTATGCACAATGCTGGGAAGATGCTGATGTCCTCAACGAAGCGTTGCAGGTTAAAGCGGGTGATGTCTGTCTTTCTATTGCCTCGGCTGGCGATAATAGTTTATCCCTATTGGCAAATAATCCCGAACGGGTCATTGCGCTTGACCTGAATCCTGCTCAGTTAGCTTGTTTGGAATTGCGAGTGGCGTCATATAAAGTTCTTGAACATCACGAACTATTATCGCTGATAATTCCAGGAGGAGAGGTCGATCGTCTTAAACTTTATCAGCGTTGCAAAAAAGCAATGTCAAAGTCTGCGTGCGATTTTTGGGATGCAAACCAGAATCTTATCGTTTCGGGTATTGGAGCGAGTGGTAAGTTCGAAAAATATTTTTCTCAGTTTAGAGAAAAAGTTTTACCCTTTATTCATAATAAAAAGACAATTCGGAAGTTATTGGAAAAGAAAAGCAAAACCGAACGGGAGAATTTTTACGCCAGACATTGGAATAATTGGCGTTGGAAGCTGCTATTTCGAATTTTTTTCTCACGCTATCTTATGGGGAAGATGGGGAGAGATCCGCAGTTTTTTAACTACGTAAAAGGTAGCGTAGCTGATCGTATATTGAACCGCACACAACATGCGTTAACCGAAATTGATACCGCTGAAAATTCCTATTTACATTGGATTCTCACCGGCCGTTATGATCACGCATTACCGCGTGCGTTGAGAGCGGAATATTTTGATCCGATCAGGGATAATATCCATAAAATCGAATGGCATTTGATGTCGATTGAAGATTTCTTTCAGTGTGAAAAAGAGCTTAAGGTTGATAAATTTAACCTGAGTGATATTTTTGAATATATGTCGTTAGAAAGCTACCATTCGCTGTTGCAATCATTGGTGAAGCACTCATCGAAAAATGCACGACTAGCGTATTGGAATATGCTCGCACCAAGAAGCCGTCCGGAATCTATGGTTGGGCAATTGCACCCCTTGGAAATCGCTGACCAACTGCATAAAAGAGATAACGCATTTTTCTATAGCCGGTTTGTAGTGGAAGAAGTGTTGTGATGAAAGAGATATTGTGATGGACTTTCAGCTATTTTCTATGTTTGTAGTATTAACCTCTCTGGTGGTTATGCTAACGGGTTTTAGTTATTTGCAAAACAAATGTCATGTCCATCCTGAAATAACGCGGAAGAGTGTTCATGTGGGTATGGGGTTGGTAACTTTGAGTTTCCCTTGGGTCTTTAACTCGTATATTCCTGTGCTGTTACTGGCGGGAATTGCGTCAGTTTCGCTTGTTTTGATACGATCTATAAAGTTTTTAAGGAAGAATGCGGGTTCTGCGCTTAACGAGGTGGAAAGAAAGGGGTTCGGGGAACTGTTCTTCCCCATTGGTGTAGCTGTCATTTTTACATTTTATGATGGTGAAATTTTACTTTACGTTATTCCCATATTGATTCTGACGTTTGCTGATGCACTTGCCGCCATTGTTGGCCGTTTTAGTGGTCGTTTGTTTTTCACTACGCCTGATGGATTGAAAACGCTGGAGGGTTCAGGCGTTTTTGTGTTGATAGCGTTTCTCTGTATATTTTTTCCATTAACTCTGTTTTCAGATCTAACGTTGATAAATGTCATCCTTATTGCGGTCCTATTGAGTCTCATCGTTACGCTGTTTGAAGCCGTCTCATGGTCCGGGTTGGATAATCTATTTATTCCTGTTTTTTCATTTTTACTATTAAAGAAATATCTTGTTTTGGATAACTCTCTGCTCTTGATTCATATTTCTTTCATGGCAGCGTTATTGGTTTTTTTAATTATCTGGCGAAAATCCGCTTCACTACGGACGGAATCGATATTAATGGCCACTTTGTTTGGGTATTTTACATGGGCCATCGGTGGTTGGCCGTGGTTTACCATTGCCTTGTTGGCATTAGTCTCATATCCTTTTCTAACACCGCGCATTGACGATGTTAAAGTAAAGCGCCATGGTATTCAGGTTATTCTCCATGTGGCGGGGACTGGTGTCGTTTGGTTGGTTGTTTCTCAAGTTTGGCAGTATGATATTTCATATTTTATTTTTGTACTGGGTTATGCTACACACCTTTCTATTATCTTGCTTGTCAGACACAAAGCCGCTCGGCCTCGGACAGGTACAGGTCAACTTGTTGTCCAATCGATTGTTAAATCGTTTGCTGTACTTTTTATTCCCTTTATATTTTTTACCGGTGTCGAGTTCAATCTAATTTGGTTGATGCTTGTCGGTTTGTTGTTGGTGAGTCTGGCATGTATGAATTTTGTTTATGTTTGTCCGGATCTTAGGGATTATAAGTTAAACATTAAAAAAGAACGTTGGATTTTGCAAACATCTCTTGTCATGTTGTACGCCAGTATTAGTATTGTACCGATTACATTTTTGTTGAGGTACGCTTGATGGAAGTGATAGAAATAAACGATTTTTCTCAGCTAATACGATATCAACCATCAAAATCTTTCACTCACATCAGTGCGGAAAAATGGAATACGGATTTTCCCGAGCTTCATTTGCTTGTGGTGGAGAGTGATGAATTGAAGGCGAGATGCTCTCTTTGGTGGAAAAACACGCCGGAGCTAGAAGGTCAACGCCTGGGATTTGTTGGCCACTATTTCGCTTCAGATTCACAAGCGTCGGAATTATTGTTTACCGCGTGTTTTGAAAAATTGGCACTGCAAGGGTGTGGCTTATGTATTGGCCCAATAGATGGCTCAACCTGGAAGCCCTATCGTTTGGTATCTGAAACAAATGATTTTCCACCGTTTTTTTTGGAACTAGAAACGCCTCTATGTTGGAACGAGTATTTTCGTAATGCGGGGTTCCAAATGCTCAGGTCATACTGTTCTGTTATGAACCAGCAGCTAGACTGGGAGGATGCTAAAACTGACCAAGTTGCTAAACAACGTTTGAATGAGGGGTTTGTCTTACGGAATTTCAATCGGGATGAGTCTGCTATCGATTTTCAAAAAATACATCAGCTTTCGTTGCAAAGCTTTCAAGGTAATTTTCTCTATTCGCCGATTACAGAGCAAGAATTTTTTAATCTCTACGACAAGGTGCTTTCGCATATAGAGCCTGAATTTGTGTTATTGCTTGAGTTGAATGATGAATTAATTGCTTACCTATTTGCGATTCCTAATTTGGCCCAAGCTATCCGTGGAGATGTTATTGATGAAGTGATTATCAAGACCTTGGCAGTCCATCCTCAATATACGAATCAAAGGATAGGTAATTGGTTAAGCAAAACACTCTATCAAAAAGCAAAAGAGTTGGGTTTTAAAAAAGTGATTCACGCCTTGATGATTGACGATAATCAGTCAAGTAAGATGCACAGCAGTGAGGCGACGGTAGTCAGAAGGTATTCGCTTTACGCTAAAAGACTTGGTCGATATTAATATGAACATCGCGCAGTTATTGGAAGAACAACTTTCCGAGCGGGGAGTGCATACAGCAGTTATTGAAAACATTAATGGTCAGGAGAAACAGACCAGCTTTCGAGAGTTACAAACCGCAGTTTTATCGATGTCGGATTTTTTACAAAAAGAAGGCTTTAAAAAGGGCCAAGGAATTTTGTTATTTCAACCGATATCTGCAAATCTTTATGTTTACCTCTTAGCGTGTTTTCGTTTAGGTATTGTTGCCATGTTTATCGACCCTGGAATGGGGCGTCGTTATATTGAACAGTGTTGTCAGCTCTTTCAGCCAACAGGATTTATCGGCACATCAAAGGCGCATCTTTTACGTATTACCGCTTCGTCGATTCGCCAGATTGAAAAAAAATATCACGACAAAGGCTGGGTTCCAGGTTCCAAGGCAATTGTGTTTGAGAATCAGGGGGGGCAAGATGAAACCATTAATGCGAGTGGTGACGATATTGCGTTGCTCACGTTTACCAGTGGTAGTACGGGTAAACCGAAAGCGGCAGCGCGCTCGCATAACTTTCTCTTGGCGCAGAATCGTGTATTAGCAAAAAATTTGAATTTAACTGCAAGCCAGTTAGATATGACAAGTTTACCGATTTTTGTATTGGCGAATCTTGCGGCAGGGCTAACGAGTATTATTCCTGCTGGAAATTTGCGGCGACCAGATTCAGTTGATGCGGCGTTATTAGTATCCCAGCTTGAACGATTGAAACCTCATCGGATTTCAGCGCCGCCAGCATTAGTCGAACGGATAATCTCTCATTATGAGAAAGTGCAAAAAAAATTACCTTTTTCATGTCAGGTTTATACTGGTGGTGCACCGGTTTTTCCTCGGTTGATGAAGCGTTTTAAGAAAAGCATGCCGCATTCCAGTTTAACTGTTGTATATGGTTCCACTGAGGCTGAGCCGATTGCGCATATTTGTGAAGAAGATATTTCGAACGAAGATTATGCGCTTATGTCGTCAGGTGTCGGTCTGTTAGCAGGTAAACTCATTGAAGATGTGGATCTGAAAATAATTGATGTAGACAAGATTGAACAATTTTCAGCACTTTCAACAAAGGCGTTTAATGATTTTCAATGCGATGTTGGAAAAGCAGGGGAGTGCGTGGTTACGGGTGATCATGTGTTGAAATCGTATTTGAATGGGATAGGGAATGAAGAGACCAAGTTTCGAGTAGATAATACGCTTTGGCATCGCACGGGTGACATGGCTTTTCTTGATGCGTCGAGTAGACTTTGGTTGCTGGGGAGATTAAGTGCTGTGACAAGAGACAGTCGCGGCATTGTATATCCCTTTTCGATAGAGTGCGCCTCCAATGAGATAAAAGGCGTGAAAAGATCTGCTTTTTTGCCTCATAATAACGAGCGCTTTTTAGTTTTAGAAACGGACGATGAGATTGATGAGAAGGGCGTAGAATTGTTGCGATCAAAGATCAAGATAGATCATGTTGTATTTACTTCATCGTTACCTGTTGATAAACGCCATAATTCTAAGGTGGATTATCCAGCGTTAAGAAAACAATTAAAACTCAGATAGACTATTAAGTAAGTGTGTAGTCATGGAAAAAGTGTGTAGTCATGGAAATTGAACATAAACAACCCGATTTAAAACGAGAGTGGGAACTTCTTCATACAGATAATGAAAAGTACGAGCGTTATTCCCTGTTAATAAAGCTAGTTGCAATTAGCTGTTCAGTGCTATTGATTGTTTTTTCTTCAACTGTCTTCTTGTCACTGCTGATTATTGTAGTGCTGTGGGGGCAGGAAGCGATATGGAAAACCTTTCAAGATCGAATGTGTGATCGAATCATGCTCATTGAGCAGGCGATGAGCAGTAATTCAACGCCTCTGCCCGATGCTTTTCAGTTTTATTCTGAATGGAGTAAAAATAGACCGGCGACCGTGGGAACGGTTAAGGAGTATGCCAAAAGCGCTTTGAGGCCAACGGTACTTTATCCTTACTTGGTCTTGATAGCTTTGGTCTGCCTATTTTAGGTTGGAAAGTCTACATCGAGGCATAGAGTTGAACGAGTTAGATGGTTGGGAAGAGAGGTGTGATCCCCTATAAAGCGATTTGCGCACCCTCTACTGCGCCTTCTATGACAATTTGAAAGTTGGAGGCCTGGGGCGTTGGCATTTTGAGTCATTCGATGAACGGCAACAAATTCAACCCATAGTGAATATCGACCATCAAGTGGTGCAGAAGGATTTACAATATCCGCCTTCACTAAAACACAGGCTTTGAAAAAGTTTTCCTTTTCAATGTCTGATCGATATTTAGCGTTCTTTTCTTCTCCTTGCTTATGTTGAAATGATTTGATTGGAATTACTTGATGCAGCCTATACTGATCTGGTAATAGGGTTTCGGATTTTTTAGAATAGCTGACCTGCATAGATGAGGGAAAGGCAGTAAAATACAGGCCAGCTGTGAAGTGTAATGAGGGATTTCTTTTATTTCTGAAACATGGTTTTCCACAATTCTGAATTAAGAGAAACTCCGACGCTGAATGCTTTAACAACTTTGTCCTCGTTGTTTTCGTTATTGTGTGAGTAGAAGCTAGCTAATAGAGCGATGCTTGCTCCTTTTAGTACGTCATATGCTATACCTGACGAATATATAGGCCCACTTATACTGATTTTATCGTTGAGTGATTCCCCACTTCCGAACGCGACCATAAATGATAAGCGTCGTCTAAAATCCCATTTTCCTGGTACGTGTCTTAAATAAGTCGGATAAAAACTCGCTGATAAAGAGGTCCCCACACCGTCGCTATCCTTTAAATATGATGTCAGAATTCCAAACCGTATACGATCAGAATCCCAATCAGGATTGTTTATTTCCAGATGAATTTTGCCAATTCGTTCTATTAACTTTTTGTTGGAATTTTCGTTTAGCCCTAACCTGTTTTCCATTAATACGAGGCGACAGGATTGAAAGTCGCTAAGAATTTGTTGTTTTTCTTCTTCCGATACCCCATTTTCTCTATTCTTTTCTTGTGTATATTTACTTTCATCAAAATCGAGTGTTCCAAAAAAATCAAGTTTCAGGCCTGTAATTTCTTTATGCGTGTTTTCGATACAAACCATGGTGTCTTTATCACCATTATTTAGGACTACTTCGTAGAGAAATTCGATTTCTTTTGCAGGGCTAATCATTTTTTTAGTCATACCGAGACTTTCCAGCTTCCGAATTCGCTCTAGCATATCTTCAACCGTTAACGCTTTTATTTTTTTTAGTTCCTCTTCCGATTTGGTTGCTGTTTCATTTTCAGTTGGTTCTCCATTTTCTTCAGCGATTACAGAATTTTCATTTATGCTGAAACCTAATATTATTGAAAATGTAAAATAGATAGCGATCAATTTAATGTTCATAGTTTTAATTATCCTTATGATTTTTTTTACTCGGCGTTGCTGTTGAAATTATTGTGTCATCTGTAGTGAAGTTATTCGTCACTACTTGTGGACATCGATAACAAGCTTGTTCATGGTGCTCATCCCACCATCGGCATGATTCTCTGATGGGGCATTTAGGAAGGTTTTCCGTAACGGCTTGTAAATTAGCTACAGTTCGTTTAACCAGTTGGCATCGTTCCTTTTTGTAGTGGAGACATTTTTCACTTGCGCATGGTGAAGTTACGCGAAACACTTCTGCAGGATCAACAGGGCTTACCATGTCAATAAGGTCTTGAGATAGAGGGACAGCGTGTTCTAGGTAAGATACTTTAGGTTTTTCAACAGTTCCTATTGCAACACCAAACACTTTTACACTCTTCCAGTCTGCTTGTGCGCTCGGACAAAACAGTTGCTTGTCAGGTTGCTGGTTATTCTCTACTTGATTTCTTTTATACAAATCAGAAGTTGAAGTATTTGACATTGTTTCTCCTCCCGTAGTTAACGCCGCATCTAGATGCGGCGCTACTAAATGAAATACCTAGTTGTTGCTAATATTGGCCGTTTCTCTTAAGACTCCAGCAGCGTTTTGGGGGTGAATTTGGATGTTAAAATCCAATCTTCCTCCATAAATTAGAACTCTGTCTGGACCAAGTTCGCGAGTATCTATCGCTCTTTGCAAACCAACAGCGACTGCGCTACTAATATCTGCAATCGATAAATTCATATCTCTCGAATCTAGTTTATTTTGAGACATTTCAATCCTCCTGAAAAAATGTATAAAATTAAATCAACCACCGGTTTATCAATCAGTTTAGACTAATAACGGGTTAAAATTCTTGTTAGCCATTCAATTTTTCTGGATTGTCACCTCCTCCGATTATGCTACTTATTTTCTTGAAATGTTTGTCAATGCTATTCTCTGCAAACATGATTTATTTCACAATTAGCAATTAGTTATATACATGACATATGACCGGTCCAATATAGTTTAGAAAAACTAAACTAAAGTATTATTGATTCTACTGAGAGGAGTGAGTTAATGTATTGAATAGAACTTTTTATCAAATAGTCGTATGGCAGCTTATATTTTAAGCGAGTAGTGAGTCACAATGATTGATCTATTCACAAGGACGCAAGATTGAGCAATAGCATAAGCAGTAATGGATCAGTATCTACTAATAAATTAGAAGACGAACTTTTTTTACTGTTAGCTAAACAGGGAAAAATAGTTCCATTGCCTGTGTTTTTGTGTGCTGTTCTTGTTGCATCATTTGTTGTTGATGAGTTGTCCTTTGCTGTCTGGGGAACATGGTTAATCGTTGTCGCTTCTATATTGTCAGCACGTTGGTATGTGCTAGGGCGTCTCCCGACAATGACCGGCTACTCAATAGAGGTTCGATTAAGAATAGCTATTACGCTGAGTGCGATTAATGGAATAACAATGGGGGCTTCATTCTATTTTTTTCCATATCTAACAGAATTTGAGCGTGCTATACATTCTCTGATTTTAGTTGGGTTAAGTGCTGGCTCGATTGCAACTACTGCAGGATACCGGCCTCTATTCCTTGCTTATTTTATTCCAACGCTTCCACCACTCGCTATTATGTGGGCTGTTAGTCCAGGAATTGAAACCGGTTGGAGAGAATATCTTGTTGCGTTTCTCATTACACTATTTAGCTTTGTAATGATTTCATTAGCGCGTGATTCATTTAAGCTTTTTGAAGATTCTTTTAATATCCGTTTACAGCAAGTTCTACTGAATAACAAGTTACAGCATGCTTTATTGCAAGCAGAATCCGCTAATCGAGCAAAAACTCGTTTCCTTGCCTCTGCAAGTCATGATCTGCGTCAACCCATACATACATTGTCGCTTTATGGGGCTGCACTTAAGATGCGAAAATTAGATGAACGTAGTAAAGATATCACGATGCATATGAATACTGCGTTACAAGTGTTAGCTAATCAACTTGATGCGTTATTGGATATATCAAAACTTGATGCGGGTGTTGTAGAAATTAATTTGGAAACAATCAATCTCTGTATTTTTCTTAAACGTTTGTATCAAGACTATTTAGCTACTGCAAATAAAAAGGGAATTGTTCTGGAATTTGAATGTAAACAATATGTTTATATAAAAACTGACGAAATTCTATTTGAACGAATTATCCGTAATTTATTAACAAATGCAATTAAGTATACTGATTCAGGGCATATAAAGTTAGCAGCACATTTTGAAAAAGGGTTGTGTAAGCTTTATATTTCAGATACTGGGCAAGGTATTCCTCACGAAGAGCAGACGAAAATATTTGAAGAGTTTTATCAGTTGGAAAATCCTCACCGTGATAGGAGCAAGGGATTAGGTTTAGGCCTGGCAATTGTAAAGCGCTTGGCGGATATTCTTGATATTAACCTCGAAATAGAATCAGTTCCTGATCAAGGTACGACTTTTGTCCTGTCTATGGAAGAGGCGAATTCTGTGGATGAATCGATTGAGGAAAGCTTAAGTAAAAATTTATCATTCAGTCATTTGCATGTTTTAGTGATAGATGATGAATATGCGGTGAGAGATGGAATGAAAATCTTGCTGGAGGAAGTAGGGTGTGATGTGCTTTTGGCTGACAGTGCAGAGCAAGCTGTGTATGTCGTTAAAAATAAGCAGCCAGACATAGTTTTGTCGGATTTTCATTTAGGTGCTGAAGGTAATGGCCTTGACGCGATTAGTGCGATACGTGCTATCTATCCTGAAATACCTGCAATACTCATTAGCGGTGATACATCTCCGGATCGACTAATTGAGGCGAGCGATGAAAGCATAATGTTGTTACACAAACCGGTGCAGGTCGATACTTTGAAAGAAACAATTGCGGAGGCTTGTACTTCAGGTTCGTCATAGGGAGGCGGTTAATGAATATGGAAAATAGTTTTGAAGAATACGAACAACCTTGGATTTCAACAGGTATAGAAAAGCTTTTTTATCACATTGTAAAAGATAAAGAGCAGGGGAAAGAGTGTAAACCTTTTGACGTAATCATTGTAGGGAGTGGTTATGGTGGGTCAATAGCTGCATCGGAGCTTGCAGAATATCAAAAAGATGGAGAAAAATTGTCAGTTTGTGTATTGGAGAGGGGTAAGGAATATCTTCCTGGAATGTTCCCATCTCGTATGGCAGATATGCCAGGTCATGTGCGTTTCAGCTCTCCAGATTCGAATAAGCCTAAAGGTAAACGCGAGGGGTTGTTTGATGTTCGTGTAGGTGAAGACGTGAGTGCTCTTGTGGCAAATGGGCTGGGGGGAGGTTCATTAATTAATGCTGGTGTTATGGTGAAACCCCATAAAAAAGTATTCGATAATAAGTGGCCCAAGAGCTTTAGAGAAGAGAATAAAGAGCTCGACGAATGTTATAAAGACGCAAAAAGGATGCTTGGTGCTACCGTTAATGATAAAGACAATACGATTAAGCTTCACAAAAAAGGGGAGCCAAAAAAGTTTATTGCTTTAAAAAAACTGACCAATAATATTAACGCTAAAAAAAATTCATTTCAAGCAACTCCAATAACTATCGCAATGACTGATAAGTCTAATGAACATGGCGTTAAATTGAATGAATGCCTCTATTGTGGCGATTGTGTAACAGGTTGTAACCACAATTCAAAAGAGTCATTGGATACCAATTTATTGGTGAAAGCACAACGTAATGGCGTGCAGATCTATACAGGGGCTACAGTTCTTCGTTTAGAGAGAGATGATGGAATTTGGTCGCTTGATGTGGCTTATACCGATGAAAAACTTCAAAAACGTCAGGGTGAAGCAATAAAAGTAAAAGCTCGTCGGGTTATTTTAGCTGCCGGTGCTTTGGGTTCTACAGAAATTTTATTGCGTTCAAGAAGCGAAGAATTAAAGTTCTCAACATTATTGGGAAGTAAATTTTCCACGAATGGTGACATGGTTGCAGCGACTTATCATCAAAACGAAGAAGTTAATGCGGTAGCAAACGAAAATGATAACCCCGATAAACGAGAAATTGGTCCTACTATCACTGGAATGATAGACCTGCGTGATAATGATGAGAGTATTCTTATAGAGGAGATGGCTGTTGCTGGACCTATACGCCGCATATTTGAAGAGGTAGTGACGACATCAAACACTTTATATAATCTTGAAACTTCAGACTCGGCTGGTCACATGACGGGATTCGTGAGAAATGATCCATTAGCCATTAATGAAACATCCATCCAGCATACTTCAAGCTATGCCATTATGGGTGATGACAGTGCTGAGGGTAAGCTTGAACTAGATCAAACAGATGATGGAGAAAATGATGGCAATATTCGTATGCGTTGGCCTTTTCTCAACGAGAAAAAATTGTTTGAGCAACAAATCGAAAAGTTAGAAACTTTGGTTGATGAATCGAATTCTGGCGGAAAAGTTTTTCCAAACCCGTTTTGGAAATTATTACCCCAGTCGATGGATTTTCTGATTAATGGTCAGCGAGGCCCGTTGCTTACTGTTCATCCCCTGGGTGGTTGCCCTATGGGGGATGACGTTAAAGACGGTGTGGTTAACGAATTTGGTTGCGTACTTGATGGAACTCAAACGGAAGGGAACTCAACTCACGAGGGATTAGTTGTTCTTGATGGTGCCATTATGTCAGGTGCACTTGGTGCAAATCCCGCGTTAAGCATTGCTGCGATTTCTCTCTATGCTATTCGTCATTTACGGGACAAGGTGTGGAAGCTAGAAAAAGGGGATGCTGTAGAACAGAAGATTAAACAAAGACCGCAGTTTAAAAATAGTACTGAAGTAGTAACAAAGAAAAAAACAGAAATCCAGTTTATTGAGCGCATGTCTGGCGTAATTTTATTAAATAATAATGGCTGGAAAAAGAAGCAAGTGGAGCTTACTCTTTATTTTAACGCTAAAGATATTAGCGAAATCACCCATGTAAACGACAAAACTGATGAAAATAGCAGAGTTCTGACGCTTTCTGATAAAAGTCGGCTATGTATCTATGATAAAGATGGGTTGAGCGCATTAAAAAATGATAGAAAAAATAACAAACTTACTAGGGACGAGTTTAAACAGAAACTTGAAACGGTTAAAGAATTGGATGCCCCATTAACAGGCAGTCTTGATCTGTTTGGTAGGGAGAAAACGTCCTCATTTTGGCGTCGTATTAAAACTTTAATTTTTGCGTGGTTACCAAATCGTGGTGTTAGTGATAGCTGGCAGCATTTTTTTCCTAAACCTTATGAAAAGAAACTGGCAAATCGATTAAACAAGAATGTTAAGAAAATCGGTATTATTAAGCGATTGAAAAATGCTTTTCATTTGGCGTCTCGGGGTGGCGAGGTTCGCACATTCAAATATGATTTGACTATAGGGAAAGTTGATGATTCTCATGTGAATTTTGGTGATGAATTTGAAGGAAAAGAAATCAAAGGTGTTAAACGAATTACCTACTCCCGTCGCTGCAATCCCTGGCGACAATTAATGGAGATGGAACTTGAAGAGTTTCCTTTGACGAAAGCCGCTGAGAAAAATACTATCGAGTTAGATTTGAAATTCCTTGCCAGGAAAAATATCTCTCTCTTTAGAATTCTTCAACAACACGATCAACCTACCGCACTGGCTGATATCGCTTCGCTAGGTACTTATCTGTTTCGTCTTTTACTTAATGTTCATTTATGGAGTTTCCGCAAGCCCGATACTCCCATTCCATACAGCCCACAACGTTTACCCGGCAAAGTGTCTGGACTCCCTGATCCTGTTATAAAAGAGATCCAAGTTGGTTTGATCAAGGAAAGCGATATATCTGATTTGCCAGAGGGGACACCGGTGAATATCCGCCTAACCCGCTATAGCAATCCTGGCTCCAGTATGGCGCCGCTAATCATGATTCATGGATATAGCGCCAGTGGAACAACATTTGCCCACCATGCAGTTAATCCTAATCTTGCGGGTTATTTTGGGAATAAGGGTCGAGATATCTGGATCGTTGATTTGAGAACCAGTTCAGGAATGGCTACTGCAAAATATCCTTGGAAATTTGAAGATGTTGCCGCAACAGATATTCCAAAAGCTATTCAATATGTGTACGAGCAGACGGGATATAGAAGCTGTGATATTTTTGCACATTGCATGGGTGCAGTTATGTTAAGTATGGCGATACTGGGTCAGGATGTACTTAAAGATAAACTTAAAAAAGGGGATGAACGGACATTACTAGATATGAAAAAAATGATTCGCCGAATCGTTTTATCTCAAGTTGGTCCTGTTGTTAACTTGAGTCCTATAAATGTTTTTCGGGGCTATCTTGCTAGTTACTTGATTCACTTTTTTCCTACCTCCAATTATACATTTCGTGTCAAAGATGATCCGACCTTGACAGATCAGTTACTTGATCGTCTATTATATTCATTGCCATATCCTAAAGAGGAGTTTGATAAAGAGAATTCATTTTTACCTCCTTGGCGTCGCACACCTTTTACTGGTACCAGACACCGTATGGATGCGCTTTATGGTCGGGATTTTAGTGTCAATAATATTGATGATTCAGTGTTGGAATATATTGATGATCTGTTTGGTCCATTAAGTGTAGAGACAGTAACGCAGGTAATACATTTTGCAAAATGGAGTACCATAACTGATCGTAAAGGACATAATCTTTTTGTCTCAAGAGATAATTTAATGAAAGATTGGAATTACCCAACTTTTTACATTCATGGTGAAGAAAATGGACTTTCGGATGTTTCTACAGTGCAACGTATGGAGAGTATTTTTTCGGATGCTGGATTTGTTACCGACAAGTTAAAAAACATTACATCCTTAAAACAAAAAAGTTTAACAACTGAAGTGATTGCTGGGTACGGACATCAAGATTGCCTCATCGGTAACGATGCAAAAAAGAACGTATTCGATAAAGTTGCGAAGTACTTTGAATGTTCTGTCGAGACGGATTCCATTGGGAACTCAGAAAAGAGTGAAAAATCAACAAGCAGTATAAATACTCAAAAAGTTGATTCAATATCGAAGAATAATACCCACTATTATGTACGAACACCATGGATGGGACCACGCGTGGGCCGTTGGAGTGGTGGGCGTTTAAACGCAAAACTGTGGGGTAATCCTAACTTATCTGAACCACTCGCTGTAACATTTATTCCTGTTGTTCAGTCAGATGGCAAGTTTGTATTTGCGGACAAAGAAAATCCATTTGTTTGGATTCAACTGTTAAATGGAGATAAAGGTAATAACAAACAACAAGAATATGGTAACCGTTACTTAGATGACATCTATTCTACTGTTGTTGAATGTCGCTCAGAAATGTGGCTTAACTCCACAATAGTCGATGGAGTTCTATTATTATTTATCTTTGATGAAAGTAATTTATTGGATATTCCAAATTTTGGTGACGGAATTATTCCAGTGCCATTATACGCAGATGGCGCACCGTTGTTTGATGGCATAGGCTTACCTTATAATGCGACGCGTTCCACTAATCAAACTAATAAGAGTGCGAAAGATTTTATAAAAGATATATTGGTTTCTGTCACTAGTAAGTTGGAGAATACATCTGCAATGGATCTTGAATCTGGGCTCGTTGAGCGTAATCCATCAGAGATCAAATTTGAGAATAAAACTGAAAAATCCACTGTAAATACGACTGGCTCAATCAGTCGCGAAATGAGTTTTGCGTTATCAAGTTGCCAATATCCAACAAGCATAATGGATAGAGACGTGGCATATGCCTCCTATGCGCGATTGAAAAAACTGTTGGATGATCCAATAAACAAAATGAAACCAGAGTTTTTACTGTTAGTCGGCGATCAAGTTTATGTTGATGCTTCTGCTGGTTTATTTGATCCCAACGCTAAATATGATCGATATTCGTTGCCTTACCAACGGCTTTTTCGCAATCCGAATGTGAAAGCAGTTTTTAGAAAAATTCCTGTTTATGCCATGCTTGATGATCATGAAATCGATAACAATTGGGGGCCGTTGGAACCGCGTAAGCATCGTTACTGCTGTCCTTCAATTACTTCACAAGCGGCTAATCAAAACTTATCAGAAAATGAGAAGTATCTTGCTCGTGGCATAGAGGGATATTGCAACTACTTAAGTGTGCCTGGTATGGCGCTAAATGGTAATGGATTATGGTATGACTTTGAAGAGAATGGAATACCCTTTTTCATGCTTGATACTAGAACAGAGCGTGGTAAGCGTAACGTAGAGACAGTAAAAAATAGTGAAATTTTTAGTGAAGAACAGTGGGATGCGATAAAAGCATGGTTGAATAAACATCATAAACGTAATGTTCCTATGTTCATTAGTTCCCCCTCTATTTTGTTACCGCGTCATGTAAGGGTTGCTGATTATGCTCATCCAGCTGCTGCGTTGCACTCAGATGGATGGGATGGATATCCTCCCTCTCTACATAAGTTGCTTGCTTTTATTACTGAAAATAATATGAATAACATCGTCTTTCTGTCTGGTGATGAACATATGTCCTGTATAGCACGCGTAGAATTAAGACAAAAAAATAGTGATAATTGTGCTGTCGTTCATTCGATTCACAGCTCGGCGCTTTATGCTCCTTTCCCGTTTGCTAACTCAATACCTAACGATCTTAAACTTAACGAGTGTTTTGGGTTCGAATATCAGAGCAAAAAATACATATGTTCAGTAGAGACAGATATTGCTGCAGAGGGTAATGGCTTTGCTGTACTATCTACTAGTCTTGAGGATAATAAGTGGAAGATCCGTTGTAAGTTTAGTCGAGAAGAAGGCACACTCAAATACGCGAGAAATTTTGAGTTCCATCTGGATGGGGGTGTGGGTTCTTCAAATATTACTGAAGCGTTGCCAACGAACGATGCGCTACCAGAGGAGCCGTAGCTGAGTAGCACTTGGTGTACAACACGATAAAGCTAAGATGTTAATCCTAGTTTTGCGGCAGCGATTACAGCTTCTGTTCTATTGTGAACACCAAGTGTGCGAAACGATGCGGATAGGTGTGCCTTAACGGTACCTTCTGAAACATTCATCTCGCTAGCGATAACTTTATTGGGTTTTCCTTGAATAACTTTAAGCAGTGTTTCGGTTTGTCGTTTCGATAAAGATTCAATAATATTTTGTTGAAGCTTATTGCCTAGATCATTTGCAACGTCTATGTGGGGTAGTTTATGTAGAATGTTTGGTGGTAAGTATGTTCCACCTGCGAGAATCAGTTGCAATGCTGCAATTAATACTTCTTGGCTGGACGATTTTGGAATAAATCCCGAAGCACCTTCACCTATCGCATCTTTGATGACTTGTGGACTCTCTTCACTTGAAATAATAACTATTGGTGCGTTAATTCTGTCTCTTACTTTAGTAATTGGAGCAAGGCCAGTTTCTCCCGGCAAATTTAGATCAAGAAGAGTCAGCTCAACCTTTCCTAAGTTATCTAAGTTTAACGCCTGAGTACAGGAATTGGCTTCAACAAATGTGATACTTTCATCTAAATCAGTCAGTAGAAATTTTAATCCCTGCCTAAATAGGGTGTGATCATCGATCAACAGCGTATGCAAAATCGCGTCTCCATACTTGTAAGGGAAAAGCTGGGTTTGATGTAGGTTTCTTATGTCTTAGTGAGAGATTGTAACGTATTGATTTTGTTTTACACTATACCAGTGGGATTCGTCAATAGTACTAGTTTTAATTTTAGGGGATTTGTCTAAAATATCCAGGCAAAGCTGACTATTCAGCATGACGTTAGCGGTAAAAATGGGTGATGTTATTTCATGAACTTGTCATGAAATAAGAGATTTGTTTGATTATTAAACAGATCGAGATTTTAAATCTACTTAAATCATTTTTTGTAATGACTTACTAGAATACTCAGGCTGGTTCAAATTCAATGTTAATGCTAACATGCGCCACGAAAGATAAACTTTAAGCAGTATAACGACATTATTAGATGGTAATCTCTGTAGTTTTCGAAACTTTCCCGTTGGAGTTGTATTAATGCTGGAGTGCATTAACTTGGAATGTATGCGAGGCGATCGCAGGTTATTTGCTGGCCTAAATTTGTCGGTTAACGATGGAGAGTTACTCCATATAAAGGGTGTCAACGGCAGCGGTAAAACATCGTTAATGCGTATTATGGCTGGGCTTATGTTACAAGCGGATGGTGAAATTCACTGGAATGGCAAGAACATTCGTAAGCTTCGGGAAGAATATCAAAAAGATTTGCTCTACCTTGGCCATTTGCCGGGAATAAAAGCGGACCTTACAGCGTTAGAGAACTTACGGGTGAACAATGCGCTTTCCGGACATGAAATTTCTGAAGATGTAGCCTGGAAAGCGCTTGGTGAAATTGGTTTGAAAGGCCGGGAAGATTTGCCCGCAAGAGTATTATCACAAGGCCAACAACGACGAGTCGCTTTAGCGAGGATGTTGGTTTCGAAGGCTAAAATTTGGATTCTTGATGAGCCATTTACCGCCTTGGATGTAAAAGCAGTGGCTATGTTACAGGATGTTTTGGGTGAGCATCTCGCAAATAAAGGGATGATTGTATTATCCACTCACCAGGATTTTACCGTTTCTCAGGGCAGTCTAAGGATGATTGATTTGGGAGCGCTAGTGCAATGAAAGTAATGCGCTGGTTGGTTTGGCGGGATATGACGCTGGCGCTGCGCCGTAAAGCAGAAGTGCTGACTACACTGTTATTCTTTGTTATTGTTGTCAGCCTTTTCCCTCTGGGTGTAGGTCCAGAGATAGATATGTTGAAGGAAATAGCGCCGGGTGTGCTTTGGGTTGCTGCATTATTAGCCTCTATGCTGTCGTTGAATCGTCTTTTTGCAGATGATTATGTGGACGGTACGTTGGAGCAGATGATTATTTCATCGCAACCTTTGGCGTTGTTGGTGTTGAGTAAGGTTTTAAGCCACTGGTTCTTAACGGGTTTGCCGTTGGTGTTGATTTCACCTGTGTTAGGAATGCAGTTGGGGTTAGACGGTGACAGTATTGTTATTTTAATGTTAACTCTGTTGATCGGCACACCTGTATTGAGTTTAATTGGGGCAGTTGGCGCGGGTTTGACTTTAGGGGTTCGCGGAGGGGGTGTGCTGCTATCGTTGTTGATTTTACCCCTTTATATTCCCGTATTGATTTTTGGATCAGGTGCGGTAGACGCGGCAAGATCTGGTTTGGGTGTGGATGCACATTTCTCCTTGTTAGGGGCTTTTTTGGTTGCGTCGTTACTTCTAGCACCATTAGGTGCGGCGGCAGCGCTAAGAATTTCGTTAGACTAAGAAAGTATATAGTAGAGGTATTTAGGGTTAATGAGGATTTTTACTAAAGCTTATTGGTTGCAGTTGTCATCACCAAAAGCATTTTATCCGATTGCTGATAAGTCAATTCCTTGGCTTATAGCGGCGACTATTCTGTTATCACTGGTAGGCCTTTACTATGCATTTATTATAGCGCCGATTGACTACCAACAAGGTAATAGTTATCGCATTATGTTTATTCACGTTCCTGCGGCATGGATGGGAATGTGGATTTATGTGGTCATGTGTGCTTACGCTGTTATAGGCTTGGTGTGGAACACAAAACTCTCCAATATGATGGCGGCCGCGCTTGCACCTACCGGCGCGTTGTTTACTTTTCTTGCGTTATGGACCGGTGCTTTGTGGGGTAAACCAACTTGGGGTGCCTACTGGGTTTGGGATGCACGTTTAACATCATTTCTTATATTGTTATTTCTCTATTTTGGTTTCATGTCTTTACGTGCGGCGATTGATGATCCGCGACGTGCATCGAGAGCGAGCGCATTGTTAGCGCTTGTTGGTATCGTGAATATTCCGATTATCTATTTCTCAGTGAAATGGTGGAACACTTTGCATCAAGGGGCGTCTATAACATTGGATAAAGCGCCGACCATGGAGTCTTCCATGTTCACGGCAATGATGTTGATGACACTAGCGTTTTTTACGTACACATTTGCCGTAGCATTTATGCGGGTAAGAAACGAAATATTAGAAAAAGAAAAAAATAGTGCTTGGGTAAACGAAATTGTAGGATCAGACAAATGAACTTGCCAGAATTTTTAGATATGGGCAGACACGCGTTTTACGTTTGGGGTTCTTACGGAGTTGTTGCATTATTTATGTTGTTAGAGGTTGTGTTGTTAGTTTTAAAGAAACGCTCTCTTACACAAAGTATTGCGCGGTTAGCAAGATTGAACAGAGGGTAGTGTTATGAAGCAAAGACACAAAAGATTAGCTTTTGTTATAGGTGGCATTGCTGCATTAGGGGTTATCGCAGCTCTATTGCTTAACGCATTTAACAGCAATATGGTTTTCTTTTTCAGCCCAAGTGATGTGGTTGCTAAAAAAGCGCCGCAATCGGGGAGTTTTCGTTTAGGTGGCTTGGTTGGTGAAGGATCGTTGGTTCGTGAAGACGATGGTTTAACGGTTCACTTTGATGTAACAGATAAAGCTGAAACAGTAAGAGTAACCTATAAAGGTATTCTTCCTGATCTATTCCGTGAAGGCCAAGGGGTTGTTACCCAAGGTGCTTTTGACGACGGTGGCAGCTTTGTAGCGACTGAAGTGCTTGCTAAACATGATGAAACTTATATGCCGCCAGAAGTAGCAGAAGCGTTAGAGCGCGCAGAGCAAGCGGCAAAAGCAACAGAAAATGGAGGGGCGATTTAATGTTACCAGAAATAGGCAATATTGCCCTAATCATGGCTTTAGTAATTGCTGTGATACAAGGTACTTTTCCTTTGTATGGTGCCGCAAAAGGTAATGTTGCGATGATGTCTATCGCACGTCCAGCAGCCGCAGCTCAATTCTTATTTGTATCTATCTCATTTGCTTGCTTAGTGGCAATTTTTGTCAATGATGATTTCTCCGTTCTCTATTCGGCAAATCATAATAACTCCATGTTGCCGTTACTTTATAAAGTCTCTGCAGTTTGGGGCGGTCATGAAGGCTCTATGTTGTTATGGATGGTGATGATTGCCGGTTGGGGTTGGTCAGTCGCACTGTTTAGTCGCAAACTACCGTTAGAAATGGTTGCACGGGTTATCGGTGTAATGGGTGTTCTTGCGATTGGTTTTTTCTGGTTTGTTCTAGAAACTTCAAATCCTTTTGAAAGGGTACTTCCTGCGCTGGCCGATGGTCGTGATTTAAATCCGCTGCTTCAAGATCCTGGTTTGGCTATTCATCCACCAATGCTCTATATGGGCTATGTTGGTTTTTCCGTCGCGTTTGCGTTTGCTATTGCCGCCTTACTTAGTGGAAAGATGGATGCGACTTGGGCACGCTGGTCTCGTCCATGGACAACCGTTGCTTGGGTATTCTTAACATTTGGCATCGCACTTGGTTCGTGGTGGGCGTATTACGAACTTGGCTGGGGTGGCTGGTGGTTCTGGGATCCTGTAGAAAATGCTTCGTTTATGCCATGGTTGGTCGGTACCGCATTAATGCATTCACTCGCGGTAACCGAAAAGCGAGGCAGTTTTAAAAACTGGACTGTCCTGTTAGCGATTTTTACATTCTCTTTAAGTTTGTTAGGCACCTTCCTCGTGCGTTCAGGTATTTTGACATCGGTTCACTCTTTTGCGAGTGATCCAGAACGAGGTTTGTTTATTCTTATCTACTTAGGTGTTGTTGTTGGTGTGAGCTTGCTGCTTTATGCTTGGCGAGCGCCATCGGTTGGGTTGGGTGGAAAGTTTGCGCTGATTTCGCGAGAAACACTCTTACTAACAAATAACGTACTACTCGTGGTTGCGTGCGGTGCTGTATTGTTGGGAACCATGTATCCCTTGCTACTTGACGCGTTGGGTATGGGTAAAATTTCTGTAGGTCCTCCGTACTTTGATAAAGTATTTGTGCCTATCATGGCTGTGTTGGTATTTTTCCTTGGCATTGGACCTCTCTCTCGTTGGAAAAAAACAGAGATTCCTGATTTAGTAACCAAATTGAAATACGCGTTTGCGGTCAGTGTTGTTACTGCAGTTCTTGTTCCTTTGATTATGGGCGAATGGTCCTTCATGAAAAGTCTAGGAATTTTAATGGCAGCCTGGATTATCGCGAGTATTGTTGTTGGTATTCGCAATCGTGAGGCAGTGCGAATTAAAGCGGCAGGTAAAATAGGCACACTATCCCGTAGTTATTATGGCATGCAGTTAGCGCATCTTGGTGTAGCGGTTTTCATCATCGGTGTAACGATGGTTAATGGCTATGAAGACGACAAAGACGTAAGCATGAACATAGGCGATACGGTCGAGGTTGGTGGTTATACTTTTCGTTTTGATGGTGTGAAATCTTCAAAAGGACCTAATTATGAAGCGCAGATAGGCTCGATCACTGTTATTCATGATGGTGTTGAAACTGGTGTAATGCATCCGGAAAAACGTTATTACACGGTTCAGCAACAGGTAATGACCGAAGCTGCAATCGATACTGGTATTTTTGGCGATCGCTACGTTTCTCTTGGTGAGCCACTTGGTACTCGAGGTGGTTGGAGTGTGCGTGTTTATAGCAAACCTTTTGTTGATTGGATTTGGATGGGTTGTTTCCTTATGGGAATGGGTGGCTTCTTAGCGATTAGTGATAAGCGTTATCGTATCTCTTCTCGTAAGCGCGAAAGTAACGCTGAGCCGGTAGAAGCATCTAATAACGAAGAAAAGCCTGTTGCAGTATCTGTATCAGAGGGTAAAACGTAATGGGTCGTAGAATTTTACCAATCTCTGTTTTTATTGTTTTTGCAGTGATGATGGGCTTTTTCTATAAGGGGTTGCAACTCGACCCAAAATTGTTGCCGTCAGCTTTGTTGGATAAACCTGCGCCATCATTTTCGCTGCCGCAGTTACATAATGCTTCACTTACTTTTACTCCAGAAGAGATGAAAGGCAAAGTGTGGTTGTTAAATGTTTGGGCGTCGTGGTGTGAGGCTTGTCGCCAGGAACATCCGTTATTTATGCAGTTGGCTCGGCGTGGTGATTTCCCCATTTATGGTCTGAACTATAAAGACCAACCAGAAGATGCAAAGCAGTGGTTGATCCAATTAGGAGACCCCTACAAAGTGAGCATCTCCGATGTTGAGGGTAACGTCGGAATCGATTTTGGTGTGTATGGTGTGCCAGAAACGTTTCTTATCGATAAAGAAGGGGTTATTCGTTACAAACATGTTGGTCCAATGAGTCGACAAGATTGGATCGAAGTTATTGAGCCAAAAATAAAGGAGCTTGAAGGGTGAAGCGCACTCTAGTATTAATTTTGTTGATGCTTTTCTGTGTGCCGCTGTTGCAAGCAGGTGAAGCTCAATTACGAGAAGATCCAGAAATCAAAGAGCGCTTTAAGGCTGTCGCCTCTGAATTGCGTTGTTTGAAATGTCAGAATCAGTCGATATACGACTCCAAAGCTGGATTGGCCGATGATCTGAAAAAACAGATCAGAGAACAAATCTATGCAGGAAAAAGTGATGAAGAGATTGTTGACTATATGGTGACGCGTTACGGGGATTTCGTGCGTTTTAAACCTGCTGTCGATTCTAAGAATATTTTTCTCTGGATTGGTCCATTTATCTTCTTAATTATTGGCGGTATTTTGCTGGTTCGTTACATTAATGTTCGGAAGAATGAAACGGAAGAAGATAGCGAAGCTATCAGTGAAAAAGATCGTTTAAAAGCGAAAGCAATACTTGAACAGAATGGGGATAAGTAAATATGTTGGCGTTTTGGGCCATTGTGGCTGTATTTGTAGTAATTACTTTGGCATTACTTTTACCTCCTCTACTTAAAAGCCGAGAAGTAAAAGGTGTTGTTGCTCGTAAAGATTTGACGATAACGGTTTATAAAGATCAATTTGACGAGTTAGAGAACGACTTAAAAAATAATACGATTACCGAAGAGCAATACAAAAAAGCAAAAATCGATTTAGAGAAAAACCTGCTTGAAGATGTTGACAAAGCAGAGAAACAGGATGAGCTTAAAGTCGATGTTTCACAGACTTCTAATAAAATCGTTGCTGCATTTATTGTGATTTTTGTACCAGTCATTTCTGTTAGTCTCTATAGCCTATGGGGGGCTGGTGTCGAAGGTATAGCTCCTGAGACTATTCCTGAAGAAACTAGGCTAGCTCAGCAACAGCACAACCAACAAGAATCGATGGAAGCGATGCTTCAACAGTTGGAAGACCGATTAAAGGTTGATCCAAATGATGGTGAAAGTTGGTTTATGTTGGCAAGAAGCTATGCATTTTTACAGCGGTTTGATGATTCAGTAGCGGCTTACAAAAAGACACTTCAATTAGGCGGTGATCAAAGTGCTGAAGTGCTTTCGAGTTACGCAGATGTATTAGCTATGGCAGCGGGGCGTCGATTAACCGATGAAGCAATCGCTGTGTTGCAGAAAGCCACAGAGATTAATCCTAGTCATATTAAATCGTTATGGTTGCTAGGTACTGCTGCGCATCAAAACCAAGATTACAATACGTCGTTGAAATATTGGGAAAGGCTATATTCCTTGTTAGAACCCGGTTCAGATGATCAGAATCAAATGGTTGATACAATTAATCAAACACGTAATCAGTTGGGAATGCCGCCATTTGAAGTGACAAAAGTTATACCTGCAACACCTGCAGATCAACAGGTGAGCGACGTTCGTATTCAAGGTACAGTGAGTCTATCGGATGAAATGAACGCAAAAGTTGATGACTCTGATACAGTGTTTGTTTTTGCTAGAGCAGCTTCAGGGCCGAGAATGCCGTTGGCGATTATTCGCAAGCAGGTTAAAGATATGCCTTTTGATTTTACACTGGACGACTCTTTGGCGATGAATCCATCGATGAAGCTTTCGTCTGTCTCCCAAGTGGTTGTGAGCGCAAGAATTTCAAAAACTGGGGATGCTATGCCTCAAGCGGGCGATCTTCAAGGAGCGAGTAGTGTACTTTCGGTTGGTACAAGAGACCCCATTGCTTTGGTGATCGACTCTGTTGTTCAGTAGCAAAATATCTACCGATTAGAACGAAAAAGCCGGTTTTTTAACCGGCTTTTTCGTTTTTGCTGATTTTTGACCAAAATGCTACAGATTTTGCATAGATGATTTAACTCGGAAAAGTTTGTTAATCCATACAATTTTGAGTTTATATAAACTTTGAAATTCTTGTTTCTGCGTTGGAATCATTTATGAATAATATTAATAACCCTTTTCTTCGTCTCAATATTAAGTTTCGATTGATCGTTGGCTTCGGATTTTTTATCGGTCTGTTAATGATGGTGGGGCTCTATTTTCTGATTGAGCTAACAAGTATTCGAGAAGATCAACGAGGGATTCAGCACACAATGGATGAGCTGGCCCTTTTTGAAACAGAAAAATCACGCGTACTGCAAACAGAATTTCTTGGCTTAACCTGGATAAAACCTATTCTTCAGCAGGGTATTATTGTTCGTGAGTATCTCATGCCGAGTAACGATAACCAGCAGGGACATTTATTAAAAGATTTTAATGTAAATGCAAATGAGGTAATTGAAATTGGTGAAAGGCTTAAGGAGCAAATTACTGAACCGGCATTAGTTCAGGCAATTGATGAAGTTCATAATAATCAGCTTGAATTGAAAAAGCTAATTAAACAATTGGTGGCGGCTTATAGTGAAGAGGGTTTTGTTGGCATCAACACAAATCGTTATCTTCAAGAAATTAATAGCGGACTAAATCAAATTATTTTAGCAACAGAGGCCTTTCACGATAATTTCAGTGCTAAAGTGGCTATATCAAACAGCAATATTTTAAAAGCCGTTGTTGATGCACAAAGTGGTGTGGATGGCTCTCTTGCAACGGTTGATCAATCCTCAAAAGTTGTTTTAGTTTTTATGGTTGCTAGCTTGGTTATCGCATTTCTTATTTCCAGTTTAATTTATCATTCGATTACGCAGCCGCTAAATGGAGCCATAGAACTAGCACGACGAATTTCAAAATATGATCTTTCAAGCCATGGAACAGCGCGCGGAAATTTAACGGAGAGGAAAGATGAAATATCTGTATTAATGATCGATCTTTACAATATGAGATCAGCGTTACGATTATTGGTAAAAAATATCAAAGGTACCGGTGATGCCTTGGTAAGATCTTCTACGGAGTTAGGTCAAGCCGCACAAGAGATTACTGTTGTCACTAATGAACAACTGGAGTTATCTGGGCAATCAGTAGATATCGCAACAAGTCTTTTAAACTCTGCAGAGAGTATGTCTAAACACGCGCTAGAAGGAGCAGAGTTGGCAAAAGAAGCTGATGCTTTAGTCGAAAAATGTATTAAAGAAGAAGTGCAGCATACCAGTAGTGCAATGTCTCATGTGCGACAAGAGATGAATAATACGGGAGAGCGTATAACCGGTCTCTCTGAAAGCGCCGAACAGATTGGCGATATCGTTACTGTAATTACAAATATTGCTGAACAGACAAATCTACTCGCGCTAAATGCGGCGATAGAAGCAGCCAGAGCCGGTGAGCAGGGTAGAGGTTTTGCGGTTGTTGCTGACGAAGTGCGCACACTTGCAGAACGTACTGCTGATTCTACTTCAACCATTTCTAAAATGATCAGTAAAGTTCAATCGCAAGTAAAAGATGCAGCAGTTTCTATGGAAGCGAGCGAAAGTTCGGTTAACAAAGGTTCAAAAACTGTTAGTGAGATAGTGGAAGTTTTAAACTCTATAGCAAAGGTTAATCATAGACTGAATAAAGACAATGAAACTGTCGCTAGTAGTACTCACGCGCAAAAAGCTTCAGCAGATAGAATAACGAATAATCTTGAAGGTGCTAAAGCAATCACTTCTAACTTATACGATCACGCACAGAGCATAAATACACATTCACAAAGCTTGAATGCTGTTGTGCAAGAGATGAATGATGCGGTTTCAAATTTTAAGATATAATTTTGAATCAAGGTCTGTTAACCCTTTATAGACCCAGTGTCTTCTAACGTTTATTGAAGCTCGGTATTTTTCCGTAAACCTTCTTTCCCGTTCAACCTAGAAAAAGCAGTTAGACGCGCAATTAGAATGCAGGATATTGTTTTGAATAGCGTACTAGCCCATGGATGGGCGTAGTTAGAACAATGCAGGAGCAATTGTCGAATGAAAAAAGTTGTCTTCACCTGGTTGGTGAAGCAAGC
>Ga0316204_10003067_pt1 | contig 34993 bp, 25 predicted proteins | sample 6monrhotite_MG_2_FD_205661 | JGI IMG/M metagenome (GOLD analysis project Ga0316204, IMG submission 205661) | Microbial mat bacterial communities from mineral coupon in-situ incubated in ocean water Damariscotta River, Maine, United States -... | ecosystem: Environmental > Aquatic > Marine >... | reverse complement strand
AAAGCCTAAGCGCATAAAATGTTAAGGTCACTGGGTTATTGCCCAACAAAGCAAGTAAAGTACCAGATGACGGCATCATTTCCACCTGCCAACATGGAAGACATAGCATGAAAGGAATCGGGGGGGGGGTTGTTTCAATTTACATCATTCGATGCATGATAAAAATCATTCAATCGACAGTAAATTCATAATTTAATATCTTCCTCCACAAAAGACTTTGCTTTTAAAAAAAACAGGGGTGACTTCTCAATGCTTGAATTTATTGCTGCCGAGGGCAACGGACCATTTTTTGTCGCGCTGTTGATTATGGTTATCATTTCGAGTCTCGAAGTAATAACTGTACTGTTAGGCATAAGTTTATCAGGATTTGTTGATAATTTTTTCCCTGACCTCAGTGTAGATACAGGACCCGATGCAGACACACCGAGCCCATCTGCGACGGGGACGGTTTTTGGATGGCTAGGCATTGGGCACGTTCCCTTTTTAATTCTCCTGATCATTTTTCTGACAATATTTGGCTTGTCTGGAATACTTGTCCAACTTTCATACAATACAATGACCGGCACGTTGTTGCCATCATGGATGGCAACCATTGGTGTGCTTTTCATCACCCTTCCCGTAATGGGAACTATTGCCCGTATATTCGCAAAGATCCTTCCTAAAGATGAATCGAGCGCAGTTTCTGAGGATAGCTTTATTGGAATGATTGCGGTTATCACTATTGGCACATCCAGGCGAGGTATGCCAGCAAGAGCTCGATTAAAAGATAGTTTTGGACAGGATCATTATGTGATGGCCGAGCCTCTTGATGATAATATCGAGTTCCCGGCTCAATCTGAAATCGTACTACTCCAACAGAAAGGGAATATATTCCTTGCCGTACCTTATGATGACAATTTCAAAGTATAAGCTGTCATGAAAATGCAGAGAATTCCCTAATTTAAGAGAAAACAGGAGATTAATGTTATGTGGTTTGAAACTGGAATTATGATTGCTGTCGTGGCAGTCATCGCCATATTCAGTATTGGTTTTATCTTCTCTCGTCTTTACACACGATCAACAAAAGAGAGGGCATATGTGCGAACCGGCTTGGGTGGACAGAAAGTAATTAAAGACGGTGGAGCAATTGTTATTGGTATGATTCATGAGATCACTCCGGTAAATATGAAAACGGTACGACTTGAAGTACCGCGCCAAAGAGAGGATGCATTAATTACAAAGGACAGACTTCGTGTAGACGTTACTGCCGAATTCTACGTCAGGGTAAAACCAGATGATAATGCTATCGCTGCTGCCGCACAAACACTCGGTGATAAAACTTTTGATCCAAACAAGCTGCGAGCATTTGTAGAAGCCAAATTTGTTGATGCTTTACGTTCAGTTGCTGCTGGCATGGAAATGATGGAGTTACATGAACAGCGCGCTGAGTTTGTTCAAAAAGTTCAGGATGCGGTTGCTGAGGATTTACGGAGTAACGGTCTTGAGTTGGAAGCTGTTTCTCTGACAGCGCTTGATCAAACCAGCCTGGAGTTCTTTAATGAAAATAATGCTTTTGATGCCGAAGGACTTCTTAAGGTTCATGAAGTCATAGAAGACCGGCGTAAACAGCGTAATGACGTTGTACGCGATACTGAAGTTGCCATCAACCAGAAAGACCTCGAATCACAAAAACTAAACCTGGACATAAAGCGCGAGACAGAATATGCGCGCCTGGAACAGGAGCGCGAGATTCAGACGCGGGAGGCTTCTCAACAAGCTTCTATCGCGCAAGAACAGGCTGAAAAAAAGCGTGAATCTGACCAAGCTCAGATTGCAGCAGACCAAGCGGTTGAGGCATCTCACATCTCCAAACAAAAGGCTATTCGCGAGCAGGAAATTGAAAAAGAGCGCGCTATTGAGTCTGCAGATATTAAACGCACAGAAGCCATTCAAATAGCTGAACAAGATCGCGATATCGCTGTTGCTAACAAATCAAAAGAACAGTCTGTTGCAGCTGCTGAAGCAGATAAAGCAAGAGCTGAGGCAGTTCAAGCTGCTGAACAAGTCACGACGGTTCAAATGATTGCCGAAGCTGAACGAAAGAAAGCTGTTGAGTTAGTTAAAGCGACAGAACTTGCTGAAAAAAATGCGATCGGTATAAAAGTTTCTGCCGAGGCTGAAAAAATTGCTGCTGAAGATCTCGCTGAGGCTATGAAAACTGAGGCTACAGCATCTGCTGAGCAGGTCACCATTGCTGCCGAGGCTGCCGCCGAAGCTAAACGGCTGAATGCTGAAGCAGACGCGCGACGTCTTGCTGTTGAGGCTGAAGGCCGTACATTATTACATGAAGCCTCCAATAAACTTAATAAAGATCAAATTGAACTTGCCCGTATACAAGCAGTTATTGATGGCCTTCCTGCTATTATCAAGGAAGCTGCCGAGCCGATGAAGAATATCGACAGTCTTAAAGTTATCGACCTTAATGGATTAAGCCAATCTGAAAATTCCGCTGGAGGTGGAGAAGTTACGGGTACAGGCAACATGGCGGATCATGCCGTCAATAGCATGCTACGCTACCGCACACAAAAACCGGTTGTTGACGCCCTTCTCTCTGAGCTTGGACTTAACTCATTGGATGATTTATCCAACATTACTTCAGGGGTTTTAAATAAGGAAGCCACAGAAACACCCACTCAACTCAAGTAATCCATGTGGGATCGTTGGCTTGTTGTTAGCAACATGAAAACCCGCATAGGGTTTTTCCCCATACAGCAAGCTTGCTAAGGAACGTGGGAGGCATTAATCCTCGCTAATGCTTCTTCTGCCTGCGGATGACCACGGGCAGCCGCTAAGGTAATCCAACGGATGGATTCTTTTTCGTTACGCGGCACGCCGTAGCCATAGTGGTACATGTAGCCAATGGTATATTGCGCACTGGCATGCCCCTGTTTCGCCAATAGCAATAAGGCATTGGCGGCCTGCTTATACTGCTGGTTGAGAAACAGTGCCTTGGCCTGTTTGAATATTTTTTGCTGTATCTCCAGCCTTGCTGCTGCCGATGGTCGGTCACGATCAACCGGAACAGTGGTGCAGGCACTTAGCAATAACAGGCACAATACACCTACAACACGCGTCACAGAAAATTGAACAGTTGCTGGCTGAAACAGTGGTTCTTGTTGCAAAAACAGGTGCTTGATGCGTATAACAGATTTCATATTTATGCATAATACACACTTTCACACAGAGGTCACGGCATGGTGGTTAGATATTACACACTGTAACAACCTGTCGGCAAATGCTACTGCCTTTTCATTGCATGCGAGCTAAACTGACGCATGTGGATTATGAATCTTAAGCCTGAAGGGGAATAATCATGTTATTAACTGAAAACTCCAGCTTTGAAGTGCTTGCCGATGGCCGGCTGGCAAATTTGAACGAATGGAACAAGTCCGTGGCACAAACTCTGGCCGCACGCGATGGTCTCATTTTGAGCGATAGGCATTGGCAGGTGATTAATGTCATGCGTGACTATTACCAGGCATTCAATGTCCCTCCAATCAAAAAACTGTTAATCCGTGAATTAAAAAAACGTAACCCGTCTGATGTATTTGACGATGCCACGTTGCAGGCTTTGTTTCCCAAGGGCGTGCTGGTGCAAAGCACCAAAATCGCCGGTGTACCCATTCCTATGATAGACGTGGAATTGGAACAAGAAACTTATCAGACTGAGGCGGCGCCCGATATCGAACACTTTATGGGCTCATTGAATTTTGATGGCGAGAGCTTCGGGGTCACATATACCGGTAATCTCGTGGAGTTGCATCGCTGGAATTCGCGACTCGCGGAACACATGGCAAAACAGGAAGGCATTGAACTCACCGAGGAACATTGGGAAGTGCTGAATTTTTTACGTGAATTTTATTTTACCTACGGCGTCAGTCCGATGGTAAAAATTCTCATGAAGTATATGGCGGAAGACATTGGACCCGAACGTGCCAGCAAAGAATATCTTTATAGCCTGTTCCCCAAAGGACCATCTCGACAGGGGTCACGCATTGCCGGTTTGCCTGCGCCGCAAGGCTGCCTGGATATGGATATTTAACCTAAATTAATCCACCATATGGCTCACAACGCAAAATTACGCACAGCGCGTTGTAATCGTTGCAAATTTTGCTGCGTAGGATGGGGCGCATAACGCTGATATTCATACAGTGCGGTAATGTTATTGATGTCACGCGCCCGTTGTGGATATTGCTGGCCTGCACGCCGGGCAAAATCCAGCGGACCCTCTGCGGACTGCCGCAGCATTCCTCGTCGCGACAGTCGCTGGCAAAAACGTTCATAAGCCACTTGTGCAGGATCCCTGCTCTGCCGACGCCAAGGCCGTAATAAATACACGGCAACAATTACCATCACCAACGTCATACCTGCCACTAACAGCGAGATCATCTCCTGCCAGTCGATATTGTCAAAGCCCACTCCTGCCAACAGTCGCGACAAAAAATCTTGCTGACGCTGTGTATTGTAATTTACCACCCATTGATTCCAGACATGATTAATGCGATCCCAGCCAAAACTCAATTGGCGACCCACTTTTTTCAACCAGTTGGGGGCCTCACCCACTCCTGCCATCTCCGGTAAAATACGCGCCAGATCTTGTTGACTTTCAATGCGCTCGGCGGGAATAACCCCAGTGGGGTCCACTCGTCTCCAACCTTCGTCGCGCAACCAGACTTCTGCCCAAGCATGAGCATTGGATTGCCGCACGATAAAATAATCACTCTGCGGATTCATTTCACCGCCCTGATAACCCGTTACCACACGCGCAGGAACACCCGCCGCACGCATCAAAAAAACGAACGCCGAAGCATAGTGTTCGCAAAATCCTCGAAGACTATCAAATAAAAACTCATCCACGGGATCATTTAATAACGACGGCGGCTTCCGCGTGTAATAAAAAGGCTGCTCAGCAATGTAATTTAAAACCGTTTGCACAAAGGCTGCATTGTCCGTCACTTTTTGTCGTAATTGCTGCGCCAGTTTACGTGCCCGCTTGCCCGACTCTGCGGGCAGCTGCAAGTAAAGCGCAATATCCGGAGGGGCATTCTTTGCTAATTGATAATTCGTGAATGAGCGCATGGAATACCGCATTAGTTGCTGCACGGGTCGATTGGCAACAATTTCATTATCAACAGACAAGCGGCTGTCCGGCGGAATAATGACGGGTACATCCAGCGCAAATAACCAACGTTGCCGATGAGGCTCCAGGGTAACGGTATAAAGACTGGGTTCATCGCTTACCTGATATTGCGAATTAATGCTCAGATGATCTTTGAACCTTTGCGGATACGAACCAGACCAGGTTCTCCCATCAAATTGAGTAAATACCGGCCCGCGCCAATAGCGTTTTTGCGGTAAGGGCAGGGTTGTGTCGAACTGCACCCGGAAGGCGACACTTTCGTTATCGCTTAACTCACTGATATTACCCGGCGACATGGAGTCAGACAGGCCGGTACTCGCACCTGCACCGTCTGCGGGCAAGCTCCACAACGGCCCCGGAATGCGCGGAAACAAAAAGAACAATAACAGCGCCAATGGCACTGCCTGCGCCAAAATGATGCCAGCTTTTTGTAAATTTGCCCGCTGTGGAATCACTGACTGGTCACGACTGAAGGCAATCAAGGCGGTAACGAGCAAAACCACCACCAACAACATATACATACCCATGAAAATGGATTGATCAAATAAAAACACGGTTATCACCACAAAAAAACCCAGGCCGATAACCACGCCCACATCACGCTGGGCATTCATTTCCATCAATTTCAAACACAGCATGATGACCAGCAGACCCACACCAGCCTGTCGGCCCACCAATGTGCCAAATGCGAGGTAGGTTGCAAAAATACCGACGAATGTCAGAAACCAGCGCACCGTGCGCGGTGGTAGAGAAAGGTAGCGTAATTCGAATAACAAACGCCAGCATAGAAAAATAATGCTGGGCAACATAACCAGCAAGGGCAAACGAGAGAAGTGCGGTGTAAAAGCCAATGCCAACCCCGCGAGCAGCCAAAGATTTTCTGCCTTTGCCTGTTTTACACGTTGTCGAACACCTTGTTGAAAACCGGACATGTTCATGGCGATGAAGTATCGCTATCCAGGTTATACAAAGCGAGCGCTTGTAAACATTGCTGCTGGTGTACAAGCCCTGTGCCTAACGGAATATGTACATTCGGTAATCGCAGGCCGTAATTCACTTGTGCAGCATTGGCATCCAGCACCCAGCGGGCCAGGCGCGACAAGCGTGCCTCTGTGTCCAGCTTTGGCAAACTGTCCCAATCCAGCCATAATTCTATCGCTCGATCACCACCAAACTCTTTGGTGAACATGCCCTGTCCACGGGCAGCTGTTTTCCAATGAATATGACGCAAGGAGTCGCCCGCGTGATAGTTACGCAGGCCAGCAAAATCATCTGCGCCGTGGCCACGATCACCCTGCAAATCAAGGTGATAACTCGATTCATCAGGCAGACAATGATGCTGGTCCGGTGTGGGATATACCAAATAGCTGACATCCCGTTGTGCATGGGCCCACGCGCGAAACAGGCCCAGAGGAAAACCGGTTTCCAATGTCAGTCGTGGCATAGCATGTCGGCCACGCTGTGCTGTTAGTAACGGGACATTGATTCGTTGCCATTGATCGCCCGCCACATCAACGTTGGTATGCTGTTGATCGTATAACTGCAACTTGATGGCATAGCGCGCTGCATTGCGCCGGTTATCCAACATTACTGGCACCTGCGCGATTTCACCACAAAATACGGCCGGGATTTGCTCCACATCAATACATAAATGCAACAAGTTGCGATAGGTATGCAGAATGGCAATAAAAAATACGCTGGCCAATAAAAACGTCAGCGCATAAGCAAGACTATTGTTGTAGTTCACCGCCCCCAACAGCATGATCAACATCATTGCCGCAAAATAAACCCCCATCTTACTGGGCAAAATATACACTCGCCGCTGCACCAGAAGAATGGGACCGCGTTCCGGGCCGTTACCCGCAAAAAATCGTTTCAGACTAAATCGATGACGCAGACTCATGACAGACGTGGTGACTCGCTCAGTGGTATGCGTCATGACAGGCTCCTAGGAGCCTGTCCGAGAATGAAAGTCGTCGCGAGGGAAAGCCATTTTGAGGCAGGTTTTTCGTTCATTTGAGGCGAATAGTGGTTCTATTTAACGAAAATGAACGGAAAATATGACCAAAATGGCTGTTCCGCAGCAGACTTCTCATTCTCGGATAGGCTCCTATGGAATTGCAACGTCCTGTAACAAGGCCATCAGCGTGTTGTGACTCTGGCCGGATTCCGCTACCGCCTGTACACGATGCCCTACTACATGTGGCATCACGGCCTGCACATCTTCCGGCATGGCATGGTTCCGTCCCGCCATCAATGCCCAGGCTCTGGCACTACGCAGCAACGCAAGCCCGGCACGGGGTGATAATCCATGGGTAAACTGTGGCGACCGACGACTGGCATCCAACAGCGCCTGCACGTAGTCCAGCAGCGCATCAGCAACGTGTACCTTGCTGGTGGCCTGCTGTAATTCCGCCAGCTGCCCCGGCTGAATGCATGACCTGTGTTGTTTAAGTATTTCCCGGCGATCGTCACCACTCAACAGGGCACGTTCGGCATTGGCATCGGGATACCCCAGTGAAATACGCATCAAAAACCGATCCAGCTGGGACTCTGGTAGCGGAAAGGTGCCTATCTGATACGTAGGGTTCTGTGTAGCGATCACAAAAAAGGGCTCCGGCAATGCTCGGGTTTTACCTTCGATGGTCACCTGACCCTCTTCCATCGCTTCCAGCAGTGCACTTTGTGCCTTAGGCGTGGCGCGGTTTACCTCATCGGCCAAAATCAACTGAGCAAAAATCGGACCTGGATGAAAATGAAAACCCTGCTCGGATTTGTCAAAAATGGATACTCCAAGTATATCTGCTGGCAATAAATCACTGGTGAATTGGATGCGTTGATATTGCAGTCCCAGCGTTTGCGCCAGCACGTGTGCCAGCGTGGTTTTGCCCATTCCGGGTAAATCTTCGATGAGCAAATGACCACGCGCCAGCAAACAAGCCAGTGCCAGACGAATTTCATGCTGTTTACCCAGCACCACCTGACTGGCATGCACGACGATGGCATCCAGCTGTTTTGTTAATTCATTATTTTGCATGGTATTAATAGCGACAAAAGGCCTCCAAGCCTGAGAGAGTGGGCAGTGTTCCGAATGCCCATAAAAACATGAATCGGGGGTATTATGAAAGATGTCACATTGAGCGATATCGCAAACCACATCCCTTGAGCGCCAGACTCACCCGAAAAAAAGATATCGAGTGGCAACGGGCACACGAGCCTCACCAGGGTTGTCGTAAATTTAAACAGCGGTTTGGTGAAGCCCCGCTACAGTACGTAAATTCTACACAGAACGATGAATGCCGCCTGCGGGCTATTTATGCAATAATCATTTCAACTAGTGAGGCTTCAATTGGCGATATCATCCACAAACTCTGAGCTAAATGCTACACAAATACAGCTAACCCGACAATGGCTGGAGCAGGTAGTCATTGGCCTCGGGCTCTGTCCCTTTGCCGCACAACCACTGCTGGAAAATCGTGTGCGCATCCAGGTATGCGATAGCACAACGGAATTGCAGTTACTGGAAACGCTATATGCGGAGCTGGACTGGCTGGATCAACAGCCCGACACCGAACTCGAAACCACACTGCTGGTATTGCCAAACATGCTGACGAACTTTGCAGACTACAATCAGTTCCTGGATCAGGTGGATGCCTTGCTTGACGAGTTTTCCTGGCATGGGAAATACCAGGTTGCCAGCTTTCATCCACAGTACTGTTTTGCCAACGTGGCACCAGAAGCAGCCGAGAACCTGACTAACCGCGCACCTTATCCAATCCTGCATCTTATTCGTGAAGCCAGCCTGTCTGCCGCACTTACACACATCGAACGGCCAGAGGAAATTCCAGCGCAAAATATTCGCCGGGTTAATTCTCTTCGCCCGGACGAAAAGCGCCGACTTTTTCCCTGGATTTTTTCTGTTACTTAATATCCTGCAAGTATTTGCGCTTGCAGGATACTAAGCATTAATGCATCAAACGATTCATCACCCGGCCCACCACCATACTGCTGAACCGAGTGTTTATCTCATTTTCAACAAGGCTGCACACTAGTAGCCGACATACCTTTTTGACCTTCTTCCATCTCGAATTTCACCTCCTGGCCTTCTGCCAATGTCTTGAAACCCGTGCCTTCGATATTGGTGTGATGCACAAAAACATCTTCCCCTCCGCCTTGCGGCACAATAAACCCATAACCCTTGGCATCATTAAACCACTTCACCGTACCATCTGACATCATCCTTCCCCTCCACTTAGTCAACAAATCCGTTTTTTATACTTTCGCGCAATGTAACCTAATTGACAAGCTACCTCTAGTTAATAAATTGCCGAATTTGCTATTATAACCAGACTGGATTGGGGTGTGTACCCACAATTAATCACCTTTGTCGTGAAATATTTTAATTCGAATCCGGGGCGGATATAACGCCAACTCAACGCCCTGAGTTACAATACCCAGTCAGTAATATGCTGATGCAGATCATCGACGTCCGCTTCTGCAACAACACGCCCCCGTACAGAAATACCGGCGCGGTGCACCGTGGATACATCGCCACTGACCAAGGGATGCCATTCAAACAGAGATTTACCTTCGGCCAACAAACGATACGCACAGGTCTCCGGCAGCCAGTGAAACTCAGCAATGCGTTCAAGAGTAAGCACGGTGCAATCCGGCACTCTCTTTTTGCGGTTTGTATAATCCTGGCAGCGGCAGGTTTCAATATCCATTAGCTTGCAAGTAACATTGCAAACATATACTTCGCCGCTATCTTCATCCTCAAGCTTATGCAAGCAACATTTTCCGCAACCATCACACAACGATTCCCATTGTGCCGCATCCATTTCTGCCAGTGATAGGTTTTCCCAAAAAGCACTCATTAACTACCGTACCATCAGATATGGAAACGCGTTACTCACCGTAACAGGGCTTCCGGTTTATATTGTCGTTTCCACATACTTGTCGCATATTTATTAGATTTAACCATGACTGGGTAAATATAAATTGTGCCGAGAATTCTGGTAATTGTTCATGATTTTGAAATGATTGTGCGTCGGTTATAGGGGATTTTTTATTCTTCAGGGATGGCGGACGAGCAAGAGCAGCATTATTGCGGAGTTGCATAGAATTGTCGATGCGCAAGCAAAACGCATCACTGGCCCGGAATTGAAACATGCCAAGACGTTAAAAAATTCGTCCCATTTCTCAAAATTCCCCTTCAGTGACATCATGAGGCCGCCTCCAAACAAGACTGATCGTGGCAAGAAACCCAACGCGGGAGCCAGAAGGGGCACAAGCGAAACTCGGCAGCGACGAATCAAGCCCTAAGAACAATGGTAAGAAGCGCTGGGTTTGATACATCAGTGCACTGTCATTGATCTTGTCTCACATAGGTCATCGAATCATGCAAGGCCCTCGCAGCGTGGTGGGATAAGAATTGCTACTTATGATGAGCAAGAGGTGCAGTTTTTACGCTTTCTCCAGCATCAATTTCACTGGTAAAAAACATCTTCTCTGCTCACATATTGATCAAAAACTGTGGGCGGTCACAAAAAAATCTTTGTGTTTTTGTTCAAGACTTTAAAAGTCGTTAAAACAGAACGGCAACTTTCTGTAAAATTATAGGCCAAAAAATCAAATGCTATTGGCGCAAGCATTCATTTCTCTGAGGAAACTCACTCCACCACCAATTTGAAGCCGTTAAAACTCAACACACATAGGAGAGAACGGTTCAAATAAGTGGGGATGAGTTCTTTGCTATGCACCTGACGTCGCGATGGCACAAACATTACTCAATTTGATCATTGTGTCCGGTGGTATTTGCCTGCAACTGAAAAAATTAACCATGAAATAATAATTTTCATTATTGGCCAATACTTATGCAAGGATTTGGAGAAAAAGCAAAAATGGACAAGTAGAATTGATTGCGTATTTTTGAATTATGGATAGCCTATAGATTAGTAGCGATGAACAAAATACTACTACGAGTAAAATAATGAAAAAGTCGCTGAGAACAATGCGCAATCTATTAACAATTCACCACATTTTTTCATAGTTCGGCCTTTCAATGATTGTCGCGATACGATCTCACGCATCAAGTTGTAAATATGCACGGGATAACATTCGGGTTTAATAAAATGTCTACAAAAATAGAGTTCCGTTTTTTTGGTGGTAGGTAATGAGTGTAGTTAATTAACCTTTTTTGAAAAACATGAACAAGAGATAAAAAATTGTATGACAGTCTGTCCTAAAAACAAAAGACACTATATGCAATCGAAGTAATAAAGCCTGGGTTATGGAAAGACTGATTACATTTTCTTTCTTTGATGATAATACTCTTACAAAGAGAATTCGAGCTTGACGATGAAAAACATCTAAATCGAATAGAAAAATAATTGCCAACTAACGATTAGAAATCGTTATATACAAAAATGTGGTTTAGCAAAGTGTGATTTTTGTTGCCATCTATATGTTAGTTATTTTTTTCTAGCATTGATTTTGTTGTCAATGGAGTGTGTCGTTATGAAAAACGGCCTTGTCAGGAATAAAAAAATTTGGGGGCTTTCTCCACAGGAAAATCAATAAAGTTCTAGTTTGGAAGGTTACGGTCATTTTAACGGAGAAGGAACACCAATGGATAAAACAATCAAGCAGAGTGTTTGGGTGACATTTATCATTTCGCTATTTATGGGGATGTTGCTGTTGAATTCTGTTAAGGCGGCTATCATGGATCCGCCAGGTTCCAGTTCTGAGCCGGTACTTCAAATTGAAGAAGATAGATACATTGCCGGTGAAGTGCTAGTGAAACTTGCCCCTGCTTCAATTTCAGCCAAGGCTATACAAAAATCAAAGCAGGGACCGACGATAGAGTCTTTGCGTGGGCGAGGGGAGTATTTCGTCTACCCTTTGAGCAGAGTCACTCCAAAAAACACTACCAGCAAGGCTCGCAGTGTTTTAAAAGAGCCAGCGATTAATCGTTGGTATCTGGTGGAGTTACCCTTAGACATGTCGGTGAATGAGGCATTGGTAATCCTTAAGCAAGACCCGGATATTGAAGCCGTCGAGCCTAATTATGAAGTCTCCATTACCGCCGAGCCTAATGATCCTCGTTATCCAGAATTATGGAATATGCACAATATCGCCCAGACGGGCGGCACGCCAAACGCGGATATTGATGGCCCCGAAGCCTGGGATATTGCTACGGGTGATGGCAGTGTGATTATTGGTGTCATTGATACCGGTGTCGATTATACCCACGAAGATCTGAAAGATAATATGTGGACCAACCCCGGTGAAATTCCTGACAACGGTATAGATGATGATAGCAATGGTTACGTGGACGATGTTCATGGTTATGACTTTATCAATAACGATGGCGACCCAATGGATGATCACGGTCATGGCACTCATGTTTCGGGTACCATCGCCGGAGTAGGTAATAACAATATTGGGGTGGTCGGTGTTAACTGGAATGCCAGAATTGCAGGAATCAAGTTTCTTGGCGCTAACGGCGGCGGTTCTACCGCTAATGCGATTAACTCTGTTGTATATGCTAACAATAATGGTATCCAAATCACCAACAACAGCTGGAGTGGCGGTGGTTTTTCTCAGGCCTTGCTGGATGCTATAAATGCTGGCGGCCTGTTTGTCGCCTCTGCAGGAAACACTGGCAGGAATGCTGATATATCTCCTCGATATCCAGCCGCCTATGACTCTGATAATATTATCTCTGTTGCAGCAACAGACCATAATGATGCGTTGGCTTCATTTTCCACTTATGGTTTAACTTCCGTTGATTTGGCAGCTCCCGGCGTACGCATATTGTCCAGCGTGCCTTATAGCAGCTGTCGTCTGTGTGATACCAGTGGTTATCAATGGTTAAGTGGTACTTCGATGGCCGCTCCTCATGTCGCTGGCGCGGCGGCATTAATGCAGTCTGTTATCCCGCAGTCAACCACAACAGAATTGAAAACCTGGATCATGAATTCCGTTGACCCCATTACCACTCTGAATGACAAGATGGTGACGGGTGGTCGATTGAATATCAATACGCTTTTGTCCAGTTCTAGCTATGGACTGACTTTAGACTCTGGTACTGTGAGTCTTCGAGCAGGACAGAGTGCAACGGCAACGTTGACTATAATCGCCTTAGAAACATTTAATGGCCCGTTGTCACTACAAGTGGACAATTCCAATCCAGAATTAACCGTCACACTCTCTAAAACCATCGTTGACATTCAGCCCGGTGATGTGGATACCGTTACGGTGACTGTCAGTGCTGGCGCCAGTCTTCCTGCCGACTCTTATACATACCGGCTGATTGCTACTGACGCTGCCAATATTGAAAAAAATATTGAAGTCACTGTCGATGTGATCGGAGCGGATTATGAAGTATTAGTCACTCCTGCCTCTATTACAGTCAATGGTTCTCAAAGCGCTGCTTATACCGTAGCATTGGAATCTATCGAGGATTTTAATGGGCCGGTGACCCTGTCATTTAACACCAGCGATACCACTATCGTTGGCACGTTTTCAGAAAACCCTGTCACATTGAGTGCTGATGCGATTACAACAGTCGATTTAAGTGTTTCCACAACAATATCGACACAAAGGGAGTTGCACGAATTACAGATCAGTGCCAGTGATGGGAGCAGGCGCAAAACAGCTTCCGCACAACTGAATGTCATATCCCAGGACGCGGCGATCAGCAGCCTGACAAGCAACAGAAGTGCATTGCTCAAAGGCACAACCGTGCAACTGACGGCTACCCTGCGCAACGATGGCACCAACGCCATGACCGGCGTGGGTGCCAACTACTATCTCTCCACAGATAACGTCATTACCGCGGATGATTATCGGGTCGGCTCAGGCAGCGTCGACCTGGGTGCTGACAGTAGCAAAAGCCTCAGTGTCGTCTCCGCTGCACTCTACCTCGCGGCAGGCGATTATTACTTCGGGGTTATCGTCGATCCGGACAACGCCTTCGCTGAAACAAATGAGGACAATAACCTTGCCGTCAGCTCAACGGTAATTACCATCAGCGATAATGCAGACCTGGTCGTCTCCGCCCTTTCGGGCTTCGATGTGATTGGTCTTCAGGGCACCTTTCCGGTGAATTTCACGGTCACCAACCAGGGGCCCATCAGTATTTCTGGCGGAAGCATTGGTTACCAGATTGTTTTATCTGATGATTCGATCATGACGTCCAGCGATACTGTTCTGGAGTCCGGCTCCTTTTCCGGTTCATACAGCTACTCGACAATCCTCGCCGCCAACGGCAGCAAAAACATCAGCCACACTCTCACGCTGCCCACCGGTATCGCCGAAGGTCACTATTATGTCGGTGTTATCGTTGACTATGCCAATCAGCGTACCGAGTCGGATGAAACCAACAACACCCGCAGTCAAGCGATACAGGTGATCTCCAGTGACCAGGATGTGGCGATCAGCAACCTGACAAGCAACAGAAGCGCATTGCTCAAAGGCACAACCGTGCAACTGACGGCTACCCTGCGTAACGATGGTACTAACGACATGACCGGAGTGGGTGCCAACTACTACCTTTCCACGGATAACGTCATTACCGCGGATGATTATCGGGTCGGCTCAGGCAGCGCTATTCTGAATGCTAACAGAGGCACAACTCTCAGTGTCACCTCCCCTGCACTCTACCTCGCGACAGGCGATTATTACTTCGGGGTTATCGTCGATCCGGACAACGCCTTCGCTGAAACAAATGAGGACAATAACCTTGCCGTCAGCTCAACGGTGATCACCATCAACGATAATGCAGACCTGGTCGTCTCCGCCCTTTCGGGCTTCGATGTGATTGGTCTTCAGGGCACCTTTCCGGTGAATTTCACGATCACCAACCAGGGGCCCATCGATATTTCTCGCGGAAGCATTGGTTACCAGATTGTTCTGTCTGACGATCCGGTTATGACGTCCAGTGATACTGTTCTGGAGTCCGGCTCCTTTTCCGGTTCATACAGCTACTCGACAATCCTCGCCGCCAACGGCAGCAAAAACATCAGCCACACTCTCACGCTGCCCACCGGTATCGCCGAAGGCCACTATTATGTCGGTGTTATCGTTGACTATGGCAATCAGCGTACCGAGTCGGATGAGACCAACAACACCCGCAGTCAAGCGATACAGGTGATCTCCAGTGATCAGGACGTGGCGATCAGTAGCCTGACAAGCAACAGAAGCGCAGTGCTCAAAGGCACAACCGTGCAACTGACGGCTACCCTGCGCAACGATGGTACCAACGCCATGACCGGCGTGGGTGCCAACTACTACCTTTCCACGGATAACGTCATTACCGCGGATGATTATCGGGTCGGCTCAGGCAGCGTCGACCTGGGTGCTGACAGTAGCAAAAGCCTCAGTGTCGTCTCCGCTGCACTCTACCTCACGGCAGGCGATTATTACTTCGGGGTTATCGTCGATCCGGACAACACCTTCGCTGAAACAAATGAGGACAATAACCTTGCCGTCAGCTCAACGGTGATCACCATCAACGATAATGCAGACCTGGTCGTCTCCGCCCTTTCGGGCTTCGATGTGATTGGTCTTCAGGGCACCTTTCCGGTGAATTTCACGATCACCAACCAGGGGCCCATCGATATTTCTCGCGGAAGCATTGGTTACCAGATTGTTCTGTCTGACGATCCGGTTATGACGTCCAGTGACATTGTTCTAGAGTCCGGCTCCTTTTCCGGTCGATACAGCTACTTGACAGCCCTCGCCGCCAACGGCAGCAAAAACATCAGCCACACTCTCACGCTGCCCACCGGTATCGCCGAAGGTCACTATTATGTCGGTGTTATCGTTGACTATGGCAATCAGCGTACCGAGTCGGATGAAACCAACAACACCCGCAGTCAAGCGATACAGGTGATTTCCAGTGATCAGGACGCGGCGATCAGCAGCCTGGCAAGCAACAGAAGCGCAGTACTCAAAGGCACAACCGTGCAACTGACGGCTACCCTGCGCAACGATGGCACCAACGCCATGACCGGCGTGGGTGCCAACTACTATCTCTCCATAGATAACGTCATTACCGCGGATGATTATCGGGTCGGCTCAGGCAGCGTCGACCTGGGTGCTGACAGTAGCAAAAGCCTCAGTGTCGTCTCCGCTGCACTCTACCTCGCGGCAGGCGATTATTACTTCGGGGTTATCGTCGATCCGGACAACGCCTTCGCTGAAACAAATGAGGACAATAACCTTGCCGTCAGCTCAACGGTGATCACCATCAACGATAATGCAGACCTGGTCGTCTCCGCCCTTTCGGGCTTCGATGTGATTGGTCTTCAGGGCACCTTTCCGGTGAATTTCACGATCACCAACCAGGGGCCCATCGATATTTCTCGCGGAAGCATTGGTTACCAGATTGTTCTGTCTGACGATCCGGTTATGACGTCCAGTGACATTGTTCTAGAGTCCGGCTCCTTTTCCGGTCGATACAGCTACTTGACAGCCCTCGCCGCCAACGGCAGCAAAAACATCAGCCACACTTTCACGCTGCCTACCGGTATCGTCGAAGGTCACTATTATGTCGGTGTTATCGTTGACTATGGCAATCAGCATACCGAGTCGGATGAGACCAACAATACTCGCTCATCGGCTTTGATTGTTCAGTAGATTGTATTCGTAGAACCAATAAAAAGCCCCGAACTCAGGGGCTTTTTTATTGGCAACTTTTTTGCCTTATTTAATGATGGTATGGCCTACAAGCTCAGCAATAGGTTTTCCTAAAAAAAGTGGTTATTAACTGCTGCGCCGCCAAGCATGAAAACGCTCTACCCAACGCAACAGGGCTTCCGGTTTGTGTTGTCGTTTCCACACACCCGCCACATATTTGTTAGATTCAGCCATGGTTGGATAAATGTGAATCGTGCCGAGAATCTTGTTCAGTCCTAAGCCATGTTTCATGGCCATCACAAACTCGGCAATCAGATCACCAGCATGGTTGCCGACAATGGTCACTCCAAGAATTTTATCCTTGCCCGGTATCGTAAGCACTTTCACCAGTCCGTGTGCTTCGCTGTCGGCAATGGCACGATCCAGATCATCAATGCCATAGGTACTGGTTTCGTAGGCAATGTTTTTTTCTTTGGCTTCCAGTTCATTGAGTCCTACGCGCGCCACTTCCGGATCGGTAAACGTTGCCCAGGGAATGACGGAATAATCCACGCGAAAACTTTTAAACGGACTGAACAAGGCGTTGACCGCTACATACCATGCCTGATGTGCTGCCGTGTGCGTAAACTGATAGGGCCCCGTTACGTCACCGCAGACATAAATATTCGGATAATTGGTACGCAGGAATTCATCAGCTTCAATGGTACCTTGTGGTGCCGTTTTAACATTCAGATTCTCAAGTCCGAAACCCTGCACGTTGGCCTTACGCCCCAAAGCAAGCAAAAGTTGATCGAATTCGATACGTACTTCTGTGCCTTTGTGTTCATTGATGTGTTCACAAATCAATACACGTTGCCCTCCTGACATTTCAAAACGTAACGCCGCATGACCTGTGCGCACATCTATGCCGTCTTCACTAAAGCGGGTCTTCACCATTTCTGCCACTTCCATATCTTCACGAGGTAACAGTTGTGCGCCGCGCTGAATCAAAATGACCTCACTGCCCAGACGTTGAAAACTTTGTGCCAGTTCACAACCAATGGGGCCGCCACCCAACACTACCAGCCGACGGGGGCGCTCACGTAAAGCCCATACCGTGTCCGAGGTGAAATAACCTACTTCTTCCAACCCTGGTATCGCTGGTACTGCCGGTCGTGCCCCCGTGGCGACGACAATGTTTTTTGCGGTGACAATTTTTCCTTCCACTTCTACTTCATATGGTGAAATAATTTTTGCTTCGCTCTGAATCACCTCCACACCTAGCTCGGTGTAGCGTTCCACCGAGTCATGGGGCTCAATTTGTTGGATAACACGCTGCACACGCTCCATCACCTCAGCAAACTCAAATTCGACGGTGGTTTTTTTAAAACCAAAATCCTCAGCACGTTTTGCGTAGTGCAACATTTTTGCAGAACGAATCAACGCTTTGCTGGGCACACAACCGGTATTGAGGCAGTCACCACCCATTTTGTGTTTTTCAATCAACAGCACTTTGGCTTTTACCGCCGCTGCAATGTAAGCCGATACCAAACCCGCCGAACCACCACCGATGACCACAATATTGTAATCAAATGATTTTGGCTTTGAATAGGGTTTGAGAACTTTGCGTGATTTGATAAAACTCACCAGCTTTTTTGCCAACAGAGGGAAAATACCCAATAGCGCAAAGGACAAAATCAATCCCGGTGATAAAATGCCTGACAGCGATTCCAGTGCACCTAACTGACTGCCCGCATTCACGAACACCGCCGTGCCCGGTAACATGCCTATCTGGCTGACCAGATAAAAACGCCAGGTTTTCATCGGCGTCAAACCCATAACCAGATTAATGACAAAAAAGGGAAACAGGGGAATCAACCGCAGGGTGAATAGATAAAAATCACCTTCTTTTTCCACACCTGCATTGATTGCTTTCAGTTTATCCTTGAAGCGACTTTGCACAGCATCACGCAAGACAAAACGCGAAATCACAAAGGCAAGCGTGGCACCAATAGTGCTGGCGAATGAAATCAGCAACAGTCCCGTGGCCAGACCAAACACTGCGCCACCCGCCAGAGTCATTATCGTCGCCCCCGGTAACGATAGCGCTGTAACTACAACGTAAATGGCAAAAAAGATTGCCAACGTGACGAAACGATTTTGTGCATAAAAATCCAGAAAAGATTGTCGCTGAGACTTGAGATAGTCCAGCGTCAAATACTGACCAAGATCAAACACAAAAAAGGCCGCAATCAACAAGACTACAACCAGTACGACTAGACCGCGAGAGTTAAACCCTTTTTTCATTTGATTTCCTATCAGCTTTCATTATTTTGATATTATGGTTCGTTAACTTCTATCAGTCACAAAACACGCCTTTCTGTTACACAATACGATCACTGTCGACCGCCATTTGCTATAAAACTGTGTATCCACAACAGGTAGTGCATTCATTCTGGCAAATTGTGCCAAACTATCCTTGGTTGATCTCACACACATCATGAGCACTTCGTTTATGTCCATAGAAACTGAAACTAAAGAGCAACGCATTCTGCACATGGTCAAAAAGGTGATTACCGATATCGCCAAAGATACTCACACTCCACCCGGAATGCGTCATCCTCTCTCTGATAGTACGATTAACAATATGCGCACCTGTCTGGATTTGATTGTTTCACGCGAAGCAGAATTGGTGGCCCAGAATGGAAATGTCTCCCCTGGAAAACCTCATTTTGTCGATGAACCTAGTGACAGCGTCATCGTGCAACTGAAGGGCAGTAGCAGCAAGCCTGGCAACAAAAAACAGAAATAAGACAACCCTCATACGGCAAGCGGGTATCACACCCCGCATACTTTACTCTGCCCATGTCATTTTTGGCGCAACGCACAGCATCCTGTTGCATACAGACACTTTAAAGAACTCCCTCCAGCTGACCGCTAATTTGACAAGTGTAGAGGGGATAACCATAGGTTTTTCTCACAAGCTTACCGCGCCGCTTCCCAACACGCCTCTAATTGTATAAAATTTAACCGAACGATGAGCATCTGTAAGCTCATCACTTGGGGGTTGAATGCTGTATCTCTTCACCAAATCATGTGTTCCACGGTATTTGCCAGCGCTGTTGTTATTTCTATTTCTGTTCCTTACTGCCTGTGGCGGCGGCGGAGGCTCCTCTCCTGATCCAACTCCTGACCCGAGCCTATCTCGTATTGAGGTCACCCCCGGCCTGCCTTCTCTCGCTCAAGGTACAACTCTCAGTCTCATCGCAACCGGCATTAACAACGATAACAACACACGCTCACTGACCAATGACGTTACCTGGCAATCCAGCAATGACAGCATTGCCACCATATCCAGCAGTGGGACTGTTTCCGCTCTGTCCCCTGGGCAGGTCACGCTACAGGCCAGCTTTGATGGCATCGTTGGCAGCACCATCCTTATTGTCACCAATGCTTCTCTCACAAGCCTGGAAATCAGTCCTGGCAGCCTTCAATTAGCCGCGGGCACTAACGCAGAAGTTAGCCTCATTGGACATTACAGTGATGGCAGCACACAAAATCTGGAAACCCAGGCAAACTGGGCGATCACGGATACCGCTATCGCCAGTCTTTCTGATCCACTTGTTACTGGCTCGTTGCGAGTCACTGGTCTCAGTGTTGGTAGTACCCAGCTGACAGCCAGTCTCGGGAGCAGCAATGCACAAATCGACATTACCATCAGTGCGGCCAGTCTGACACAAGTCGTCATTAGTCCTGATACCCCGAATCTGCCTCTGGGTGCCCAGCTCAACCTATCTGCAACAGGCCTGTACAGCGATGGCAGCAGCCAAAGTCTCAGCGATCAGGTCAGCTGGAGCAGTGCCGATAGCAATATCCTGACCATTGATGCATCAGGTCTCGTGAATCCGCAAGCCACTGGCAATAGTATCGTGAGCGCCAGTCTGGCCGGTGTTACGGCCAACACTCTCGTCACCATCAGTAATGCCGTATTAAGCAGTATCGAAATCGCCACGACCTCCACTACTCTTGCTCTGGGCAAACAGCAGGCACTGCTTGCTCTTGGACACTACAGTGATGGCAGCCTGCAAGACATTACCGAACAGGTGACCTGGCAGAGCACTCCTCCTGAACCATTAGCCATCAGCAATGCCAGCGGCAGTCGCGGACTGGCTACCGCACTGGTAATTGGCAGTCTCACCGCAACAGCGGCCCTGGGAGATATTTCAGGCAATCTGGGACTGAGCGTCAGTGCTGCCACACTGGACAGCATCGATATTTCTCCGCCCAACGCACGCCTTGCTCTAGGTACCCAAACACGCTTCCAAGCCACCGGGCGCTATTCCGACGGCACAATTCAGGATGTGAGTACGCAAGTCAGCTGGGGCGTTGTTGACACGGCCATTGCCAGCATCAGTAACGCGTCCGGCAGTCAGGGTCAGACAACAACGCTGAATACAGGCACCACCGACATTACCGCCACGCTGGGTGGCGTGGTCGGCAATGCCCCACTCACCACCACTACCGCCCAATTAGTGTCCATTAACGTCGTACCATCGATATTAAGCCTGCCCGCAGGCACAAACCAGAGCCTGAGTGCTGAAGGCAGTTTTTCGGATGGTTCGGTACAACCCATCAACGAACAAGTCACTTGGGAATCTGATAACACCAATGTCGTCGCAGTGAACAATGATGGCGTACTGAACCCTCTCATCCCGGGTAATGCTCGCATCAGCGCCAGCCTGGATGGAATCTCCGGTAATACAGCACTCACCGTAACCAACGCCACCTTGAGCAGTCTGCAAATTAGCCCCGATACGCCCGCACTGGCGGTTGGCACACAAACACAGCTTCAGGCCACAGCAACTTATTCCGACGGCAGTCAGAATGATGTCACCACACAGGTCATCTGGAGTAGTGCCGATGACACCCGCTTGCTCGCACAAAACGGGACCGGTCAGCAAGGCCGGCTCGTTGCCCTGGTCAGCGGCAGTGTCAAGATTACCGCCAACCTTGACGGGGTGCAGGACAGTGTTACCGTCAATGTTGGCACTGCCACCCTGACCGGCCTGAACATTAGCGCCGTAAGCAACACCCTGGATAGCGGCGAGCAACAGCAACTCGTAGCCACGGGTACTTTTTCCGATGGCAGCAGCCAGGACCTCACTGATCAGGCAGTCTGGAATTCTGATGCCCCCACGTTGGCTTTTGTCAATAACACACAGATAAATCGCGGTCTTGTCGAAGCAGGTATCGGCGTTAGCGGTAACGCCACTATTACCGCCAGTTACGGTGGCTTCAATCCCACACTTAACCTGACGATCAACGACACGCCGCAACGGCCGATTTCGCTGGTCGTACTCGCCACCCCTAACACTCTCCTCAACGATGGCATTGATGCCAGCACCCTTGAAGTTCAGGTTTTGGCCGCGAATCCTGCGGCCACTGTCGCCGATGGCACGCTCATTGAACTGCAAATCCGCCAGAATGGTATCGTGCTGAGTACGCAGAATCTGGTCACCACTGGCGGCATTGCCAGCACCAGCTTTACCACAACAGAAAATGGCTTGTTGCAAATTCAAGCCACGGAAATCGGAACAACAATCAGCAACGCCACTGTACTGTACGCCTCGGCGACTATTGCTGAAGTGATTGCTGTCGCCGCTTTTGCGGATATTCAGGTTTCTGGAACGACTGTGCTCGGTGGAGGTCGCTTCGGGTTTTTCCTGTACAACCTGTCGAACCGGGATTTTCCTCTGCTGCAATACGAGCTGCGTAATGGCGGCGACATTCTATCCAGTACCACCGACCCACTTTTGCTAAACAACAATGTATTATCTGGCGGACTGAAGATGGGAATTGTCTACACGCTCCCTGCAGATATCACTGACCAGGGTATTGAGGCACGTTATTACCTTACCGACCCGGCCAGCGGTGCCACTTTTTTCTATCGCGTTGTTTATAGCGCGCCGTAATAACATCAACAGCAACATGTGCTCACTGATAAATACCGGACAACAAAGTTGACCGTGTTTCGTACGAAAAAACAGGATTTTTGGGGAGGAAATGGTGCCGGTGAGAGGAGTTGAACCCCCGACCTTCGCATTACGAATGCGCTGCTCTACCAACTGAGCTACACCGGCTTACTTTTGATGTTACTTAGGGGATGTTAACAGTCATTAAGGTGCGCAAACATATAAAAAATGTGCAGGATTGGAAACGACATCGGACTGAAGAAAAAGCGCAATTGATGCCTAAATTTCAATCGCTAATAGGAGCGTACCCGCACAATAATGTCGATACTGTCCAGCTCCACACCCGCAGGCAATGTGGGCATGTTCTGCAAGTTCATTTCCTGATTCTCGATATCCTGCAACAAGCCGGTGTCAATATTGTAAAAATGATGATGGGCCGAGGTGTTGGAATCATAAAATACTTTACTGGGATCAACGATCACTTCACGGATCAAACCCTTGCGGGCAAACAATCCAAGTGTGTTGTATACAGTGGCTTTGGAGGCCATCGTGCCATTTTGATTAACGCGCTCCAGTACCTGATCTGCCGAGAGATGCTGCGGTCGGGCAAACAGGATTTGCGCAATTTGACGACGCTGTTGCGTTGGCGCGATGTCGTGTTGCGCTAACAGCTCTCCAACACTCGGCACATGCTGATCCTGCGTCTCGATTTTGTCAGTATGTCCTAGCATGCTACTGAGTATATCGCCAGGAGAGGTAGTATGCAATGTAGCCAATCCAGGCTAAGCTGCCGTAGAGCAATTATCCAGCGCAAAAGGACTAGCTTCCATCATGGTAGGCCGATTTTGCACGATATCGGCCAGCAATTGCGCCGAAGCCGGGGCCATCACCACTCCATTGCGGAAATGCCCTGCATTAACGAATAGTCCATCGATATTGGGATAGGCACCGATGAAAGGTACGCCAGTGGGAGAGCCTGGGCGCAAACCGGCCCAATGGCGTTCCATGGGTACATTGGCCAAGGCAGGCACCATCTCATAGGCTATCCGGGCTAGGCCGTCGCGCGCCTCATCGGTCACTTTTTTGTCGAAGCCCACATCTTCCATAGTGCTACCTACCAGCACCCGGCCGTCACGCCGGGGAATAACATAATGCCCCTGCCACAACACAATATGCTGTAATTGACCGGGCTTCATGCGGAATAAAATCATCTGTCCGCGTACTGGCATCACCGGCACTTCCCGCCCCAGCTCTTTAAGCAGGGTGGCACTCCAGGCACCGCAGGCAACAATGACCTGATCCGCCACCACTTCGCCGTATTCTGTCTGCACACCTTGGACACGACCTTTTTTGGACAACAGATGCGTGACTTCGGTGTTTTCCGCCACGCGCACCCCCCGTAACCGCAAATCCTCACGCAGAGCCTGGATCAGCACTGGATTACGAATCTGTGCCACCTTCGACATCCACAGGCCGGATGGGTATTTCGCCGGCAAAGCAGGTTCCAGACTCTGAATCACGCTGGCATTTACCACTTGCACATTAGCGGCGTAGGTTGGCGCCCAAGCCAAGGCCGCCTCACATTGATCCCCGTCCAATACCAACAGTCCGCTTTGTGTCCACTCTGCATCAATGCCTGTGGCCTGTTTCAGTTCTTCAACTAACTGGCGATAATGCGCCTGACTCCAGGTCGCCAATTCATTCACCGCAGCAGGATATTTCCAGGGGTATAACGGCGACAGTATGCCACCACCTGCCCAGGATGATTCCTGACCCAGCTGGCCACGCTCGACCAGGACAATCTTTGCGCCACTGGCGCTCAGCGTGCGCGCAGTCAGCAGACCAATCAGGCCACCGCCAACAATTATAACGTCTGCCATGAGTGTATTTTTCCCTTTCCGTAAATTAGTACGGGTGTTTCAGCACAATCCCCGTAATCCTTGCCGGGCGCATTTTTGGCCAGCCAGCAGACAGGCATCACGCAAACAATCTGCCAACGGCAGACCAGCCAGTTTGGCGTGAATAATGGCTGCGTTAAACGTATCACCCGCACCCAGAGTATCCACCACGCGGGGCAAATCTATAGCAGGACTGTGTAACACCTTGCCTTGCCGATTTACACCCCAGGCGCCCCGTTCAGCCCAGCTGCAAATGTGTTCTGCTGTGGGAACAATTTGCTGCTGTGTTTGCAAAAAGGCGACAGGATCACTCATTTCGTGATTCGTTACGTCACGGGATTGCGCATAGCTGCGAGAGTATAACAGCAGCTTTGCTCCCATACACAAGGTCTCGATTGCCCTGCGAGGCTTTTCAATTTCCACCGAACACGGCACTGCCGGCACCTGTTGTTGGGCAATATCAAGCATGGCGCGGGTTTGTGTCACATTGCGTCCTTCGAAGTGCAACCAGTCAAAGCCAGCGAGATCAACTTGCTGAAAGGCCGCCAGGCTGTACTCAGGTAAATCACGGTAATGCACGATGGTACGTGAACCATTACGCTGATTCAGGGTGACATACGATGTTGGTGAACACCCGCCCGCTACTGTCTGTACGGCATCCATATTCACAGCGTAACTCGCCAGATCGTCACGGATAATCGCGCTGCTGGCATCATCTGCCAAGGTGCCTGCCCAACTGCATTCGTGTCCCAACTGCCGCAAAACCACCGCCGTATTGCAAGCATTGCCACCACGCCGCATGGCCTGTGTGCTGGCACGTACTTCCGTATCTTCCTCAGGATAACCATCCACCGAGTTAATAATATCGAGGGTCGCAATACCCACCACTAACACGCGTGCCATGGAGTGGTCAGGAATCCTATTTTGGATCTACGGACGAAGATTGTTCACCACAGGATGCTGCACCGCCCGCTGAGCGTAGCGGAGTCAGCGGCACATACACGGAAAAATAATCCAGGATCAACCAGCCCACTGCCAGTACCAGCAGGTACCACAGCGAATCCAGGTAAGCAAGATAACCAAACAACACCACATCCCACACATAAAAGAAATATAACGCAGCCAATACTATGGGTTGCGCGCACACTCGGCCAGCACATTGCTGACATCGCAAGACCCTCCATTTGCCCGTGAGGTACTTGTGCCACCAACTAAAGGTCTTTTGCTCACAATGCGGACAAGGAATCGAGGCCATACACAAAATCACTCAACTAATTAATCGCAGAATGCGCATAGTAACCGAGCCACCCGCAATTGCCCATCCATCTGGAGGCGTCACTGCCAATCAGTTAAGGCGAGTTTCCTTGCCTGAAGTAATACCTGACTTTTATGCTCGGATAATATAAGTTACACTTTAAGTTTGATCAGAACGTCCCCATGTCGTGCTCAGGATCGTTATGGTTATTTTTATGAATTATTCAGCGCAATGCTAGTGAGGTTATGAAACCAATGGACGTTTTGGAACGCATTAAACAACAAGTCGAAAGCAGCCCGGTAGTCATCTACATGAAGGGTACTCCACAATTACCGCAGTGTGGTTTTTCCAGTCGCACCGCTCAGGCACTGCAAGCCTGCGAACAGGAATTTGCCTATGTTAACGTGCTGGCCGACCCGGAAATTTTTGAAAATCTGCCACGTTATGCCGACTGGCCAACTTTCCCGCAGGTCTACATCAATGGCGAATTGATTGGCGGCTGCGATATCACTCTGGAATTATTTCAGCAGGGCGAGCTGAAAAAAATGGTAACGGAGGCAACGGAAAACGCTAAAGCCACTTAAACAAGGCTTTATTTTTTCCGTAAACTCTCGGAAATTAGGAACACGCACGAAACAACTTCCCTGTTTTGCGCACGGACTTAGTGCGTATTCGTTCTGATTGAACAAAAGTGCAAGAATATCCTCTGGGGCACAAGTAGTCGTTCTATTTCGAGCTTTTGTGATCGAAGAACGAGCGCCACCAAAAATAGGCGCTTTTAGGCGACAGTCGGTGCCTTAGGCAAAGACGGGCTGAAGCCTGGATGCAAAACAGGGAAGTTGTTTCGTGCGTGTTCCTTAACGAAGTAAAGTCGGGAGCGCAAATGCTCCTTAAACCGGGCTGCCGCCCAGCTCCTTCCAGCGGTTGATAATGGTGCAAAATAGCTCAGCGGTTTTTTCCGTGTCGTAAACAGCAGAGTGTGCTTCATTGTTGTTCCATTCGATGCCTGCTGCGGCGATAGCACGGGCCAGCACGGTTTGACCGTAAGCGAGTCCTGCAAGTGTCGCGGTATCAAAGGTGCTGAACTGGTGAAAAGGATTGCGCTTAACACCAGTGCGTTCTACTGCGGCTTTGACGAAAGCAAGATCGAAGGACGGGTTATGGCCAACAAGAATTGCCCGTGAGCAATTGCTGCCTTTAAGTATGTTGCGAATGGGTTCAAAGATTTTTTTTAGCGCTTTACCTTCGGGTTCGGCAATACGCAGTGGATGGTGTGGGTCGATGCCAGTGAAGGCCAGCGCCGAAGCTTCCAGATTGGCACCGGGGAAGGGCTCGATGTGAGCACTAACTGTCTCGCCGGGATAAATTAGTCCAGCTTCGTCCATGTGGATGGGAACTGCAGCGATCTCCAACAAAGCATCTGTGTCGGCATTGAAGCCGGCTGTTTCTACATCCACCACCACAGGCAAAAAACCACGAAAGCGACGCGCAATGCCCCCACCTGTCGGAGCAGGCACAGCTAATTCCTCAGGGGTTTCCGGTGCGTCCGGGTTTTTTGTTGGTCTGTTAGACGATACGTCGATTAAAGTGTTCATAATAATGTCCATGCCAGAGTTTCTCCGGCAAAAAAAGGCACAAGAGTTTTGCTACCAAAGGTAACTTCATTGACCAGAGTTTGCTCGCGTCGTTCCAAAATGATGTTGTCGATGTTACGTGGGAGACCGTAAAAATCAGCACCGAAATGGCTGGCGAAGCCTTCCAGCTTATCCAGCGCATCGGCACGGTCAAAGGCCGTGGCGTAAAGCTCCAGTGCGGCATGGGCGCTATAAATGCCCGCACAGCCACAGGCGGATTCTTTTGCGCCTCTAGCATGTGGGGCACTGTCGGTACCAAGAAAGAATTTTGTCTTGCCACTGGTGGCGGCAGCGACCAGAGCCTTGCGATGGGTTTCGCGCTTAAGTACGGGCAGGCAATAGTTGTGTGGATGCATGCCGCCGACCAGCATTGCATTGCGGTTTAGTAACAGGTGTTGCGGTGTAATGGTTGCCGCAATATTAGCGCCACCCTCTAACACAAAATCGACGGCATCCTTGGTGGTGATGTGTTCAAACACAATTTTCAGGCCGGGAAACTGTCGGATAAGCGGTATGAGTTGCTGCTCGATAAATATTTTTTCACGATCAAAAACATCCACCGCAGGATCAGTCACTTCCCCGTGTACCAGCAGCGGCAGACCGTAGGCTTCCATGGCGGCCAAAGCAGACCAGGTTTTTTGCAGATCGGTGACACCGCTGTCGGAGTTAGTCGTGGCACCGGCCGGATACAGTTTGACAGCAAACACCACGCCACTGTTTTTGGCGCGGGAAATTTCGCCCGGCGAAGTATCATCGGTAAGGTACAAAGTCATCAGCGGCTGGAAGTCACTGTCCACGGGCAAAGCGTCCAGAATACGCTGGCGATAGCTCTGCGCCAGTGCTGTTGTTGTTACCGGTGGACTGAGATTGGGCATGATGACAGCACGCGCAAACTGCCGGGCGCTATGACCGATAACAGCAGCCATAGCGGCTCCATCACGCACGTGCAAATGCCAATCATCGGGTCGTGTCAGCGTGAGTTGGGTAATAGATGAGCTCAAAGATATAGTTCCGGCTTGGTTGTATTTTGCATTCGGGAATGCTCACATTATGCCATGTTTGCCGCTGGTACAGTGCGGCGCGCCGAGAGACAATACAGTTTATTTTATGTCCCGGAGGTTTTGTGCGTATTCCTCGAATTTATCAACCTGTGCCGCTGGCCAGCGGCCAGACAATCGAGCTGGATGCTCAGGCGACGGTGCATCTCACCAAGGTGCTGCGTCTGCGGGCGGGTGATACATTGGTGCTTTTTAATGGTAAAGCAAACACCGATGGTGAAAACGGAGAATTTATGGCGCGCGTGCATGCTGTAGGGCGGCGCTCCGCACTGATTGAGATCGACGAGTTTGTGGAGCGCACGCTGGAGTCACCATTGGAATTGGTGTTGTTGCAAAGTATTTCACGTGGAGAACGTATGGATTATACGGTGCAAAAAGCCGTGGAGCTCGGTGTGTCAAGTATCGTGCCAGTATTGAGTGAACGCACAGTGGTGAACCTTAAAGGCGACCGACGGGAAAAACGCCGTACGCACTGGCAGGGAGTGGTAAATAGTGCTTGCGAGCAGTGTGGCCGCAACCAGGTACCGACGGTGGAGGCGGTGAAATCGTTTGCTGCAACCATTGCTGAGGCATCAAAAATAACGGATGGCCTGAAGCTGGTATTGCACCACCGTGCTGAAACAAATCTTACTGCATTACCGCAGCCCCAGGGAGCAGTCAATCTGCTGGTTGGCCCTGAAGGCGGATTATCAACGCAGGAAATAGCGATGGCGGAGACCTCAGGCTTTGTACCGTTGCGACTTGGTCCACGGGTATTGCGCACCGAGACCGCAGCACTGGCCGCTATCTCAGTGTTGCAATGGTGCTGGGGTGATTCAGCTACCGAGACAAACCTCAAGTGAACGTGTTGACGTTTCTACGCAGATTACATTTTCTATCAGCGCGTCAACGGCTGGAATGGTTTCCACCCTTTTTTCTAATGCGCGTGAAGGTGTTGGAGCTAACGGACGATTGGCAGACCGTATGCTTGCGTCTGCCACTGAATGCCTTCTCACGCAACATGAGTAATAGCATGTTTGGTGGCTACCAAGCCTCATTGGCCGACCCTGTTGCTGCTCTGGCCTGTGCTCAACGCTATCCTGGGTACGAGGTATGGACGCGCGCCATGCATATTGATTTTGTTGCCGAGGGCAATAGTGATCTGGAGTTACGTTTTGAATTTGATGCTGCTATCGACCAGAAAATTCGTAATGATCTCGCCGCTCGTAACCGTAGCACCCCGAAGTTTGAATATGGTTTTTATCGACAAGATGGGGTGTTATGCAGTCGGATAATCAATACTGTGGCGATTCGCCCCAAGGGTTACATTGCTCCCCCCGCAGTAACAGAAAGCGAAAAAAGAGGTTTGCTTGAAAAGTAAAAATCCACCCACAGTTTCCGTTACGGGAAACGGCATAACCAAGAGGTGGAGGTGAGTGAGCAACGTAGTTGTACACTAGGATACAGCATTGTTTAATGACTCATAAATTACTGTCATTTACAGGGATTTTCTGACAGAATTCGCGGCGCGCTACTGGCAGGGTTTGGGAAAGGGTGAGTCAGTGCGAAAAGCATATTGGGATGGACTTAAAGGAATAAATAAAAGCAGGCATCAGGCAGCATTTTACTACGCTGAGGGGTTCCCGCTACATAACACAGGATGAAACACATGCGTGAACAAGACACATTTGCCAGTCGATTAACCCAGCTGATTCATGAACACAACATCTCTCACGCAGAAATTGGCCGCGTGGTGGGTGTTTCCGGCCAAGCCGTAGGCAAGTGGGCCAAGGGCGGCAACATCGAATATGATAACCTTAAGACGGTAGCTGCTCATTTTGATGTGAACTGGATCTGGCTGCGTTATGGTGATGACGCGATGACTTCTTTCAGTGAGCGCCGCACTGGCAGCAAAGTGCGTCGTGCGGTAATCAAATCCATTGTCGATAACGAGCAGCGCATGCGGTTGGCGATGGAAGCCGCCACCATCGGCACCTGGGATTTCGACATTGTGGATGACCAGATTGTATTGTCCGATGTTGCGGGAAAACTGCTGGGGGTAAGCAAGAACGGTTTTCGTGGTAACAAAAATGATTTGTTAGCCTATGTTGAGGCGACTGATCGTGCTCGGATGGACGAAGCCCTGAACAAGATAATCGAAGGTCGGGAAACAAATTTTGATGTAACTCATCACCTTACCCATGGTACAGAGCGTGTATGGCAACGCGGCAAGATAATTAAGGATGATAGCGACCGGCCAGTGCGCATTATCTGCGTTATTACCGCTGCAAACCCCTGACCCTGGTTTTGCCTGCGCGGCGCCCGGCACCGAAATTGCCCATCAACTCATTGTTTTTAATGAGATTATGCCTGTAATTTATGCTTGGGCCCGCGCTACGCTAGCTTGACCTATGCTGGCAAAACAACGATCATACGCGGCTCTTTTTTGTTTGCCGCGACCTCTGCGGACTTTGCCAATATGACGTTTGGCGAAGTTCAAGTGTCCTGGCCAATCAAGCAGGCACGAATTTCTAAAGAGGTTGAAACATGTCCCAGCAATTACAAACGTCTGATGTTGATGCCATAGAAACCCAGGAGTGGGTAGAAGCACTGGCTGCGGTGATCGAACACGAAGGTGTCGAGCGCGCCCACTTTTTGCTTGAGCAGCTCATCGACAAGGCTCGGCGTTCCGGCGCCAATCTGCCATTTTCTGCCAATACCGCCTATGTAAACACCATCCCAACACACCTGGAAGCCGAACTACCGGGTGATCAGGCTATCGAAGATCGCATACGCTCCTACATTCGCTGGAATGCCATGGCCATGGTGGTCAAGGCCAATCGTAAAAGCAGCGAGCTAGGTGGACACATTGCCACCTTTGCTTCGGCAGCAACACTCTACGACATCGGTTTCAACCACTTCTGGCATGCTCCCAATGATGATCACGGCGGCGATCTGATCTTTTTCCAGGGACATGCCTCGCCCGGCATGTATTCACGCGCCTTGCTCGAAGGCCGTTTGACAAAAGAACAACTGGATAATTTCCGCCAGGAAGTGGACGGCAAAGGCCTCTCCTCCTATCCGCACCCATATCTGATGAATGACTTTTGGCAATTCCCCACCGTATCCATGGGACTGGGGCCGATCATGTCCATTTATCAGGCACGCTTCATGAAGTACCTGCAACACCGCAGCCTGGCCAATACCGAAACACGTAAAGTATGGGCGTTTATTGGTGATGGTGAGTCCGATGAGCCGGAAACCCTGGGCGCCATTTCGCTGGCCGGTCGCGAAAAACTCGACAACCTGGTATGGGTAGTGAACTGCAATCTGCAACGTCTCGATGGCCCGGTGCGAGGCAACGGCAAAATCGTGCAAGAACTGGAGGCCAACTTCCGTGGCACCGGCTGGAACGTGATCAAGGTCTTGTGGGGCAGCTATTGGGATCCCCTGCTCGCCATGGACAAAGACGGCTTGTTGCAACAGCGCATGATGGAATGCGTGGACGGCGACTTCCAGAATTACAAATCCAAAGATGGCGCTTATGTACGCGAGCACTTTTTTGGCAAGTACCCGGAATTAAAAGCCATGGTGGCAAAAATGTCGGATGAGGATATCTGGCGCCTCAACCGTGGTGGGCATGATCCACACAAAGTTTATGCCGCCTATCACGCAGCAGTGAACACCAAGGAGCAACCCACGGTGATTCTGGCCCAAACGGTAAAAGGCTACGGTATGGGCTCCGCTGGCGAAGCACAGAACCGCACACACTCACAGAAAAAATTGCAAAACAATGAAATGTTGGACTTCCGCGACCGGTTCAATATACCGCTCAACGACGAAGATGCTGCTGTCGGTGAATATTATGTGCCGGATGCAGACAGCGAAGAAATGCAATACATGAATGCTCGCCGCGCAGAACTCGGCGGTCATTTACCGACACGCAGCACACCAGCAGCCCCTTTGGAAATTCCGCCCTTATCGATTTTCGATACGATGCTGGCTGGCAGCGGCGATAAAGAAATGTCCACCACCATGGCCTGGGTACGCATGTTGACCATGTTGTGCCGCGATAAAAATATCGGCAAAAACGTGGTGCCAATTGTGCCGGATGAGGCACGCACCTTCGGCATGGAAGGTATGTTCCGCCAGTTGGGTATCTATTCTTCGGTGGGCCAGTTATACACACCGCAGGACAAAGACCAGATCATGTTCTACAAAGAGGACATGAGCGGGCAGATTCTCGAAGAAGGTATTAACGAAGCCGGTGCTATGTCGTCATGGATTGCCGCATCCACTGCGTACAGTTCCCATGGCGTCAACATGATTCCGTTTTATATTTATTATTCCATGTTTGGTTTTCAGCGCGTGGGGGATCTCGCCTGGGCGGCAGGTGACATGCAGGCACGAGGTTTTCTGATTGGTGGCACTGCAGGTCGCACCACACTGGCAGGTGAGGGTTTACAGCATCAGGACGGACACAGCTTGATTCTGTCCGGTACCATCCCCAACTGCATTAGCTATGACCCTACTTTCAGTTACGAGATGGCAGTAATCATTCACGATGGCATGCGCCGCATGTTTGCCGAGCAGGAAAACGTGTTTTATTACGTCACTGCGATGAATGAAAACTATACACACCCAGCCATGCCTGAAGGTGCCGAGGCAGGCATTGTCAAAGGGTTGTACAAATTCCGCACCGCAGAAAATGCCAAGGCGACAACCGTGCAACTCATGGGCAGCGGTGCGATTTTGCGTGAAGTCATTACGGCAGCAGATTTGCTGCGTGACGACTGGGCTGTGGATGCAGACATCTGGAGCGCTACCAGCTTTACCGAACTGGCCCGTGATGCGCGTGATTGTGATCGCTGGAATCGCCTGCACCCCGTTGATGAAGCGCGCGTGCCCTATATAACACAGTGCTTCAAAGGCCAGACTGGCCCGGTGGTCGCCGCCACTGACTATATCCAACTGTATGCTGACAAGGTACGCAAGTGGATACCGGCACGCTACGAAGTATTAGGTACCGATGGTTTTGGTCGTAGTGATACCCGCGCCCAGTTACGCAAGCACTTTGAAGTTAATGCTGTGCATATTGTTGTCGCAGCACTGAAAGCATTGGCGGATGAAGGCAGCATTGACGCTGTTACTGTGGCCGAGGCCATTGATAAATACGGCATCGACCCGGAAAAAATTAACCCACTGCATGCTTGATCGCAGCGAGAAAAAATATGGCAAAAGAGATAGTAATTCCTGATATCGGTGATTTTGACAGCGTTGAAGTGATCGAAGTACTGGTAGAAGCAGGCGATACCATCGCCGCAGAAGACTCACTGATTTCCGTGGAGTCTGACAAGGCCAGTATGGAAATCCCCGCACCCGAAGCGGGTGTAGTGGTGGAAGTAAAAGTTGCTGTGGGTGATCAGGTCTCCCAGGGCAGCTTGATATTATTGCTGGAACCCAGTGGTGATACACCCGCGGTGGCAACACCCGTGACACAGGAAACCACACCCGCAGCCAGTCAGCCTGCTGCACCTACGCCACAGCCCGTTGCGTCATTTTCGCAACAGCCCCCACAATATCGATCATCCCCCACAGCAAAAATTGACGAAGTGAGTTTCGCCCGCGCCTATGCGAGCCCCTCGGTGCGCAAGTTCGCGCGTGAACTGGGCGTAGACCTGGGGCGTGTCGGTGGCAGTGGCCGCAAAGGCCGGGTAATCAAGAATGATGTAAAGGCCTTTGTTAAACAGGCTTTGACCCAGGGCACTGGCGGCGGTGGTTTGACTGTGGCGCCCATGCCTGAAGTCGACTTCAGTCAGTGGGGTGAGGTTGAAACCCGAAAACTGAGCAAGATCAATAAACTTACCGGCAAGTTCCTGCACCGCAACTGGGTGACCGTGCCCCATGTTACGCAATTTGATCAGGCCGATATCACCGAACTGGATGCCCTGCGTAAAACCATGGCAGCAGAATACAAAGACAAAGGCATCAAAATCACCATGCTGGCCTTTTTGATCAAGGCAGTGGTATTCGGGTTGCGTGAATTGCCACGTTTTAATGCATCACTGGATGCCAGTGGTGAAAATTTGATATTAAAAAATTATTTCAACATTGGTATTGCCGTGGACACGCCGGATGGGCTGGTGGTGCCCGTGGTGCGTGATGCTGACAGCAAAAGCCTGGTGGATATCGCCGCCGAATTGGGCGAAATCAGCCAAAAGGCACGGGGCAAAAAACTCAAACCGGCTGATATGCAAGGTGGCTGTATGACCATTTCCAGTTTAGGTGGCATTGGTGGCACGCAATTCACGCCTATCGTCAATGCGCCGGAAGTGGCCATTCTTGGTGTGTCACGCCACAAAATGACACCGGTATGGAATGGTGAAAACTTCG
>Ga0316204_10003065_pt1 | contig 35012 bp, 33 predicted proteins | sample 6monrhotite_MG_2_FD_205661 | JGI IMG/M metagenome (GOLD analysis project Ga0316204, IMG submission 205661) | Microbial mat bacterial communities from mineral coupon in-situ incubated in ocean water Damariscotta River, Maine, United States -... | ecosystem: Environmental > Aquatic > Marine >... | reverse complement strand
TTGAATTCCTTACTGTAGCGCTGTCGTTGACGTTCGGCATTTACTTTCTGGATCTCTTTTCCCATCTGACACCTCCGGTAGTATTGTCTACTATTAAAAGTGTCCGTGATAGGCGGGGTAGCTCAGATTCAATATCATCTAAACAGGCAAGCAAATTAAGAGAGTACTGACTAATTCGGCATCTCCGCGAACACGGAGATCTCGCACCCAATAAGGTGACAATAGGCACACATAAAGCTAAGCTGATAATATGAAGCCATTCCGCTGGAGCCACGATAAGAACGAGGTATTGAAGGTTGAGCGTGATATATCGTTCGAGGTAATTACGCTTGCTATTGAAGCGGGCGGACTACTGGATGAATTGCGCCATCCGAACACGGAAAAATATCCAAATCAATTCGTTTTTGTCGTGGCATTTGATGGTTATGTTTACTTGGTGCCTTATGTTGAAGAACCGGAATACTACTTCCTTAAGACTGTGATTCCAAGCAGAAAGGCGACTAGAAATTATTTGCAGAGGAGCAACCCTAATGAAAAAACTTGATATATTTGAGAACGATATTTTAGATGCTTATGAAAATGACGAACTCAAATCCACCTCCCCCTCAAAGGCAAAGTTGGCTAAATTTCAAGCCGCCGCTAGCGCGACTTTTCTCAAAGAAAAACGTGTCAATATTCGACTCTCTACTCCAGACTTGATGGACATTCAAGCCCGAGCTCTTGAAGAAGGCATGCCATATCAGACTTTAATCGCCAGCGTGCTTCATAAATTCGTGTCGGGGCGGCTTGTGGAGTCAAAGTCCAATCTAAAGCAACACGCACGCGGGGTGCGCCAAAAGCGAGTCGCCCCTTAGTTTTACCTGCGAGGGGGCATTCGTGTCCGGCCTGACATTTGACATATCACACCTCGCTGAGGATCTCATGCAAAGTCTGACATCGCGAAATTGCGCGCCCCTCCCACTTAAATCAATACGCAAATAGCCTTACTTGATTCTCTAAGCTAAGGGCCGATCTTGAATGATTATTTTGCGTTAAATGATTCAGCCAAAAACGTTAAACCAGCCTTCCATGAGGCTTTATCCGCAGCCGCGTTGTAGGCCAGAGGTATTTTGAATTCTTGACCAAACTTATCTGCATCGGGATTGGTGAAGCTGTGCATAGCACCGGGATAGGTGACTACTTTATAGTCCACTCCGGCCTTGTCCATTTCTTGGCGAAATGCATCCACTTGTGCGGCGGAAATAAATGGATCTGCTTCACCTGTAAAAGAAGCAATACGCGTTTTTACCTTACCCGACTCAGCAGGATGTTCCGTACCTAGCCCGCCGTGAAAACTCAATACGGCCTTAAGTGGCTCCCCAATACGAGCCATATTCAAAGCCACAGAGCCACCGAAACAGTATCCAATTGCAGCAATATTGTCTGCATCCACCAAGGGTTGTTGTTTGAGCAACTCAAGTGCGGCATCAAATCTAGCCTTAGCCATTACTGCATTTTTTGCCACTTCGCTAGAAAATTTTTGCGCATCACTAGGATGTTGCGCCTGCTTGCCATCGCCATACATATCTACAGCCAAAGCGGTATAGCCCTGCTCAGCCAACATGCGTGCGCGCTTACGGGCATACTGGTTATGCCCCCACCATTCATGCACGACTAATACACCTGGGTGTTTTCCTGTGAGCGCATCATCATAGGCGATATAGCCTTTCATCGTCGTACCACCCGCACTGTAACTAACTTCTTTGCCCTGCACGGCAGCATGAGACAAGGAAGTCATTGCAAAGAACAGTAACGTAGAAACAAGTAAGTTTTTCATAAACACTCCAAAGTAAAAGAAACCACACCCTATTCACAAACATAACATTTCACATTTCAATGCGCCGGAGGCGCAACCTTAACCACTTCTTCTAGCGTCGTTAGTCCCGCTGCCACTTTCAATGCACCGGAGATACGTAGCGGTTTCATGCCGTCTCGGGTGGCTTGTTCGCGTAGAGCGGCGACATCTGTTTTGTCGTTTATGTGCTTGCGCAGTTCGGGGCTCATAAGCATTAGTTCGTAGATGCCGATACGCCCACGAAATCCTGTCATGCGGCATTCTAAGCAGCCTTCATAGCTGTGTATTTGCGCGGGGCGTTTGGATTTCCAAGGTGCAACGAGGTGATCCCACATTTCGTTGTCGATCTCATGTAAGTCATGCGGTTTCTTACAGTGCGGACACAGGGTGCGCACCAGACGTTGCGCCATCACGCCTAGCACCGTCGCGCTAATCATGTAAGGCGGCACACCTAGGTCAAGCAAGCGGGTAATCGCTGAAGGCGCATCATTGGTATGCAGGGTGGAAAACACCAAGTGCCCAGTGAGCGCAGACTGAATAGCCATTTCAGCCGTCTCCAAATCACGTATTTCTCCCACCATAATAATGTCTGGATCTTGTCGCATCAAAGCACGCACACCGTCTGCGAAACCCAGATCAATACCGTGTTGCACCTGCATCTGATTAAAGGCTGGCTCTATCATTTCAACAGGATCTTCGATGGTGCACACATTCACTTCAGGCGTGGCAAGGTGTTTGAGCGTGGAGTACAGTGTTGTGGTCTTACCCGAACCTGTCGGCCCTGTAACTAGAATGATACCGTTCGGACGCTGGGTCATCTGTTGCCAGCGCACGCCGTCTTCTTCAGAAAACCCTAAGTCGGCAAAATCACGCATCAACACCTCGGGGTCAAAAATACGCATGACCAATTTTTCACCGAACACCGTGGGCATGGTGGAAAGGCGCAATTCGACTTCTTGAGATTCACTGGTACGGGTTTTGATACGTCCATCTTGCGGGCGGCGTTTCTCCATCACGTCCATACGCCCAAGCAATTTGATGCGGCTAGTCATGGCATTTATGACCGACATGGGGAGTTGATGCACTTGATGCAACACACCATCAATGCGAAAACGAATTAAGCCGAATTCGCGACGCGGTTCGATGTGAATATCCGAGGCACGTTGATCAAAAGCATACTGCCACAGCCAATCAACAATATGCACGATGTGCTGGTCATTGGCATCAAAGCTAGATTTACTTTTGCCCAACTCGACCAATTGCTCGAATGATGCCCCGCCAGAAGTATTACCCAATGAAGTTTTAGCTGCACTTTTGACGGACTGGGCTAGATTATAAAATTCGGCCAGATAGCGATTGATGTCCAGCGGCGAAGCAAGTACACGACGCACTTCTTTACGCGAAATGTGTTTCACCACCTTTTCCCATTCGCGTAAAAATGGCTCGGCGGTGGCAAGCACGACTTCGCTCGCTGTCACTTGCAAAGGCAAAATACTAAAACGCCCAGCATAATCATTGGACATCAGATCGGTAACACTGGAGAAATCAATCTTCAAAGGGTCAATATGCAAATACTCCAGCCCTACCCGCGGTGCCATCCATTCGGTTAGCACTTCCAGCGTCAAACTTTTATTAGGCGGCAATGCCGATTTGAAGGACTTCCCCGAAATGACAAGTAAGGGATGTTGCTCATTCCTATGCAGTTTACGCTCGGCAATCAGCGCATCCGCGTCCGCACGCCCTACTAGCCCATCGGCGACCAGCATATTGAGCACTTCAGATAGTTGAAGCTTGTGATCGACAACAGATTGTTTGGACATATTGGCTTCCTTAAAACTTAAAAACAATTGCACGCAGAACCAGCGACTTACACAGCTTCATCGTACTTACTCGAATGGCTAGTGGCTTCATCAGATTACACAGATTTTCGCCGAATAAAAAGCTCAAACAGCTAAGGAGACCCTGATTAATTCGTCATTCCCGCGAAGGCGGAAATCCAGTGCCTTGAATTGACTGGGTTCCCGCCTTCGCGAGAACGACAAAACCAGACTTAATCAGTGCTTCCCTAATTTCCGTGTCAGCTATTGAATGCTTAAATACATCTCTGCGAACAGATAAAGCACCCTGCCGCAAAGAGGGGTGAATTGACCTAAAGCGATTAATACAGCGTGGTTAAGCTAGGCAAACCACATCCGAACAATCAAATATATTAATCTAGGCAACTAGAGTAATCACATCGAGCATTTTACACATCAACACACAAAATCATTGTGTTGATGTGATATCGCTGCGTATCATTACACACCATAAAAAGCACAGACATAATCAAAATGCTGAAAAAGGACGGCTGGAATTTGATTCGCATCACTGGCAGCCATTATCATTTTAAGCATGTCAGCAAACTGGGTTTAGTGACGGCTCCTCTCCCGAAAAAGGACATTAAAGCCAGTACGCTCAACTCGATACTTAAGCAGGCAGGACTAAAATGAACAAACTTACTTATACCATTGCAATTGAACCAGGCGATGATCAGCACGTATTTGGTGTGGTCGTGCCTGATTTACCGGGTTGTTTTTCTGCAGGCGACACTCTTGAAGAAGCATACGATAATGCAAAGCAAGCCATAGAAGGTCATCTTGAAGTAAGCTTAGAACTTAACGCACCAATTCCTGATCGAAAGTCTTTTAAAGAACATCAGCGCAATCCTGAATTTGCGGGGTGGATTTGGGCTCTCATTGAGGTTGAAGATATTCCCGCCAAAAAATCCCCCGTACGACTGAATGTATCCTTGCCGGAATACTTGGTAAATCGGATTGATTTGTATGCTCAAGCCAATCACTTAACCCGTTCTGGTTTTTTAGCCAAAGCTGCGCTGAAAGAGTTATCGCACACCCAATAGCAGACTGAAGCGGTTGATCCTAGAAAAAACTTTTATCCGCAGATTACGCAGATTTTCGCCGATTAAACAACAACTAATACCCAGCTAATAAGTCACCCATAAGGTGCAAATGCGCATATCTACAAGCACTTGAAAATATGCGTTAATCTGTGGACTGCACTGCAATTTTCAGGTTGATGTTTTGCTTTTTTCTGTGTCTCTGTGGTGAAGATTTAAGGTTTCAATCAACGCCCATGAATATCTCTTACCGGGCGACTAATTTCTTGAAACAGTTTCATTCTGCGCGCATTAATCTTCCCTCCCACCAACGCTGTAAGCAATGCGCAGTCCGGTTCGTGGGTATGGCTGCAATTATGAAAGCGGCACTTTCCCATATAAGGTGCAAATTCGACGAAACCCGATTCAATCTCGCCCAAACTTAGATGATGTAGACCAAACATCTGCACGCCTGGGCAGTCGATCAAATGGCTTTCTGCATCGAGATGATACAAACGGGCATGCGTAGTCGTATGCTTGCCAGAGTCCAATACAGTTGAAATCTCACGCGTCGCTGCGCACGCTTCGGGAAGCAAGCCGTTAATCAAGGTAGATTTGCCCATGCCTGACTGTCCGACCAATACACTTGTATGTCCTTGCAATAAAGGGCGTAAAGGCTCTGCATTTTCTAAGGCCGACAATTCCAGCACGCGGTAGCCAATATCTTGATATGGCGCAAGAACAGCACGCGCAGCATCGGCAGGTAAATCACATTTATTTAATACGATAAGCACAGTTAGATTTTGATCTTGCGCCGCGATCAAGCAACGCGTTATCAATTCATCACTGAATGCAGGTTCTACAGCTACGACACAAATAATCTGGGTGACATTCGCCGCAATGATTTTTTGCCTATACGCGTCAGAGCGATACAGCAGTGAACTACGCGTCATGGTGCGTTCGATCACGCCTTGATCTGCGGACGTACGTTTTATTTCCACCTTATCGCCGCAGGCAACCTCGCTTTTCTTACCGCGCGGCACACATTCTAAAACTTCCTCATCTGCTAACTCGACAAGATAATGCCGCCCAAAAGCGGCGGTGATGCAGCCCTGCTGTGTCAATGTGGTGTTCAATATATTTAGGGAAGCTTGTAGTAACGTTGATTTAGATATGCACCAAGGTTTTGTTCATCTTGTGCGCTAAGCGTGATACCTATATTACCGGAACAGAAATTCATCTGTTTAATAAGTTGAGCAGCGCTACGCACTTTGTGATTCGGACGAGTAAATATCTTGCTACCATCACCACCCATCATATCGATATGGCATCTATTACAATGGTTTTTTTCAAAAAACTTCTGTCCAACTTCCGCATCACCCTTTGCGAAAGGAGCTGCTTGTGCAGCACTTGCTAACAACAAAAATACTAAGCCTAATTTTTTCATTTTGATTCCTCCGTTAAATGAGCAATACGTTCCAAAGCGGGTGGATGTGATTCATAAAATGCAACGTACACCGGATCAGGTGTAAGCGTCTTTGCGTTGTCCTGATACAGTTTAACCAATGCTGAGGCCAAATCACTAGCAGCGGTTTGTGCTACAGCATAGCGATCAGCCTCGAACTCATGTTTGCGCGAATAATACGAGGTGAGCGGCTTAAACAAAAAACTAAATTCCGGCAAGATCAAGAAAAACAGCAACAGTGCGAGTGCGGTGGATTGCGTCGCAACGCCCAAACCTTGATAAAACCATGCGGACTGCATCAACTGCGCCAGCAGCCACAAAAACACCAAGCTTAGAGTAAAGATACCCACCATACGTTTTAACACATGACGGTGTTTGAAGTGTCCAAGTTCGTGCGCTAGAACGGCATCAATCTCACCGGGAGTGAGACGTTGCAACAGGGTATCAAAAAACACAATGCGCTTAGTTTTACCGAATCCGGTGAAATACGCGTTGCCGTGACTGCTGCGCTTAGAGCCATCCATCACAAACAAGCCACTGGAGGTGAATCCGCAGCGCTTTAGCAAAGCATCAATACGCTCTTTCAGGGTCTCATCTTCTACTGGCTGAAATTTATTGAACAATGGCGCAATAAAACTGGGGTACAAAAACAGCAATAGCAGGTTAAAACCTACCCACACGCTCCACACATATACCCACCAATATTCTCCCATCTTACCCATCAGCCACAGCACGCCAAACAACAGCGGCAGACCAAGTGCGCACGCGATCAACATATTTCGCAGTGCATCTATCACATACAAACCCGGCGTCATCTTGTTAAAACCGAAGTTCTCTTCAATAACAAAGGTGTTATACAAATCAAAAGGAATTTCCAAAATCGAGCTAATTAACAATACTGCGACAATGATGCCAATACCTTGCAACAAAGTATTATCAAAAGTGGAAAGCGACCAATCACTGAGTAATTGAACGCCGCCCCCTAAGGTAAATCCCAGTAGCAATATAGCTTCGAACAAGATGGTGAACAAAGAAAAACGAGTCTTTGTAGAAGTATAGTCAGCGGCTTTTTGGTGCGCGGACAATTTGACCTGCTCGCAAAATTTTGCGGGAACTTCGTTACGGTGCAGTCCAATATGTCGCAATTGGCGGCGGGCAAGCCAAAGTTTAGTAAACATGCTCAGCAATACCGCAGCAATAAATATAGTAGTAAATAGATTAGTCGTCATCTGATAGTAAAAAAATTTCCCTTACGTGTCTGCCTAATAAGCGTAGCAATGTGACACAATACGCCCCGTATAGTTGATTATTAAACGGACGGCGATTATGGCACAGAATGAAAAAAACCTTATCTGGTTAGACATGGAAATGACGGGACTCTTCCCCGATGCTGACCTTATTATTGAAGTGGCCATCGTTATCACCGACAACGATCTTAATACCGTCGCAGAAGCACCTACTCTAGTAGTGCATCAATCTGACAGCGTTTTAGATGGCATGGATAACTGGAATAAATCCACCCACGGCAAATCAGGACTGATTGAACGTGTTAAAGCATCAACCCTAAACGAAGCACAAGTTGAAGAGCAAATGCTGGCATTCCTAAAAGAACACGTTCCTCCTGGTGTCTCGCCTATGTGCGGCAACTCCATCTGCCAAGATCGACGCTTTATGGCACTCGGCATGCCTAAGCTGGAAGAATATTTCCACTATCGCAACCTTGATGTCAGCACGCTTAAAGAATTGGCTAAACGTTGGAAACCGGATATGGCAAAAGGTGTTAAAAAGCACGGCAAACACGAAGCACTAGCCGACGTCTACGAATCTATCGAAGAACTGAAACATTACCGTGAACATTTTCTTAAACTTTGACTATATAAATACGTAAATCCTCAGCAAAGCGAGTCCAAAGGAAGCATTTTGAATAGCATAGTAAAGAAATGGCATCGCTTAGGAGTACAAGAAAAACTTCACATTTTGATTCAAGGTTCCTTGATCATCTTGTTTTTTATTTCCATGGAATGGGTCATAGACCGCTTTGAAAGTCAGATTATGACTTCGGCAAAAGCGCGCGCAGAAGAAACCGCCGATGGCTTAATCAATGGCATGAATATGCTGATGCTGACGGGCCAAATCTCCGATCCAGCCAATCGTAAACTCCTAGTAAGTAAAATGCTGCAGTCGAAAGGTGTTAAGGAGCTACGCATCATTAGGGGGAAGTATGTCGTAGCTCAATTCGGCCCTGGCTTACCTGAAGAGCAAGCGCTAGATGATATGGATCGTCAGGCACTAAAAACGGGGAAGCGCCAGTTTAAGCGTATAGATGTGCGAAATGGATCGCCTTTACTCAGAGTAGAGGTACCCTTTATCGCGCTGGAAAATTTTCGCGGGACTAATTGCCTAACTTGCCACAATACGCCTGTAGGTGGTGTCAACGGAGTGGCTAGTGTAGTTATTGATCTAAGTCAAGAAGAAGCAACTCTTCAAGAAATCAAAAACTGGCTTTGGGCTGGGCATATTGCCATTCAGATATTTCTTTCCATTCTCATTTCATGGTTCGTACGAATTCTCATCGTCAAGAACATTGCCGTCCCAGTTAAAAAACTGCAAACAGCAATGTCCGAAATACAACGCGAAAATGATCTCACCAAACGTGCAGATGTAGATGAGACTAATCCAGACATCGGAGAAATGGCACGCACTTTCAATTCTCTTGTTGACAATCTTGAACATGCTACTGAAAGACTCGAACTGTTCGGCAAGATGTTCCACGGTAGCGGCGAAGCTATTTTGATTACGGATGCCAACATGAAAATTGTCGCCGTTAATCCAGCCTTTAGCGAAATCACCGGCTTTTCAGCAGAGGAGGTTCTTGGCAACAATCCAAACTTACTGAGTTCGGGCAAGCAAGGCGCCGAGTTCTACCAAACAATGTGGGCAAGCATCAATGAGGTGGGGCAGTGGCAAGGCGAAATATGGAACCGACGTAAGTCGGGTGAAGTCTTTCCAGAATGGCTCTCCATAGGTGTCGTAAAAAACCTCAAAAACGAGGTCATCAACTACGTCTCCCTGTTCTCAGACATCACTGAACGCAAGGCCGCCGAACAGAAGATCGAATTTCTAGCACATTACGATGCACTCACCAAACTCCCTAATCGTGCTTTATTTGCCGACCGTTTAAAACTAGCACTCCTCTCCGCTGGCCGACATGAGAAAAAAGTAGCCCTGTTATTCATGGACCTAGACCGATTTAAAACCATCAATGACACCTTGGGCCATCTGTCAGGCGACCGTCTATTGCAATCTGTAGCAGAAAGACTGACGTCTTGTATACGTGAGTCAGATACCATCTGCCGCCAAGGGGGTGATGAATTTATGATTTTGCTACCTGATGCAGAAAACGTTGATAACGTAGAAAGTGTGGCAAAGAAAATCATCACCGCCATGTCCGCCACACACGATATTAATGGTGAAGAGCGAATAATCTCTTTCAGCATAGGCATCAGCATCTTCCCTCTTAACGCAAGAGATAGCGAAGCGCTCATCAAATGCGCAGATGATGCGATGTACCGCGCCAAGGATAGTGGCAGAAACAACTATCAATTTTATTAATCCCACATGCCCCACCTCTTAGTAGACATCTCGTCTCACGGCTACGGGCATGTAGGGCAAACAGCTCCGGTTATAAATGCAATAGCAAAATTACTCCCATCACTGCGTATTACGGTACGCACTGCGGCTCCTTTCGCACTTTTGCAGCGACGCTTGCAATGCAAGTTTACGCACATCCCAGTCAGTCTTGATTTTGGCTTAAGCATGGCAAATGCAGTAGATGTAGAGGTCGATGCGAGTGCCACCGCTTATCGTGATTTCCATTCTAATTGGGACGCAAAAGTACAACACGAAGCGCAAGCAATGCGAACACTGTCTCCTGATTTATTGCTAGCCGACGTCCCGTACTTATCTCTCGCCGCAGCGCACGCAGCAAACATACCCTCAGTTGCCATGTGCAGCTTGAACTGGGCAGATATTTATCGACATTATTGCGTCCAAGATAAATTTAGCCCCTCGGTATTTGCCCAAATATCCGCTGCCTACAACAATGCTGCGTGTTTTCTACGCCCACAACCGAGCATGCCAATGGCGGATTTTGCCAATACACGAAGCATAGGTCCGCTTGCAACAATCGGCATTAATCAACGCACAGCGATGTTGCAAAAAATACCTCATACGCCACCGCAAGAAAAATTGGTACTTGTAGGCATGGGCGGAATTGAGTTTCGCTTAGCCATGGAAAAATGGCCGCGCATCCAAGGCGTACACTGGCTGATTCCCGAAGTATGGAATATCACACGGCAAGACATCAGTGTATTCGACTCACTCGATTTATCCTATAGCGACATCCTCGCTTCATGCGATGCGATACTCACAAAGCCCGGCTATGGAACATTCGCCGAAGCGGCCTGCGCAGGCGTACCAGTACTGTCCGTAGTCCGCCAAGATTGGCCAGAAACCCCTTATCTTGTGGATTGGCTCAAACAAAATGGCCGCTGCATCGAAGTAGAACGCCAGCTACTTGAGACGGGAGACTTCAACAATACACTACAAAAACTCTGGTCAACCCCACAACCCCCAATCCCATCCCCTACTGGAGCAGATGAAGCCGCACAATATTTATGCAACATACTAATCAAGTGACCCAGCCCTTCACATTTCACATTTCACAAATTGTTGGCCATAAAACAACTCTACAGTTCATAAAACCCCCGAGACAGGCTAGAATCACGGCTTAAGCAATAATTACTATCATTTAAGGAAATTCACCATGTCAATGTCTGACCGCGACGGCTTTATCTGGCACGACGGCAAGCTCGTACCTTGGCGCGACGCTACCACCCATGTTCTCACGCATACCTTACATTACGGCATGGGCGTATTCGAGGGCGTGCGTGCCTACAAGGCTTCTCAAGGCACGGCTATCTTCCGCCTTAAGGAACACACTGAGCGGCTATTTAATTCGGCTTATATCTTCAAAATGAAGATGCCCTTCGACAAAGAAACATTGATGGAAGCACAACGCGAAGTTGTGCGTGCCAACAAGTTGGAATCCTGTTATATCCGCCCTATCGTGTTCTACGGTTCAGAAGGCATGGGAATTGCTGCCAACAACATCAGCACACACGTATCAGTAGCGGCTTGGCCATGGGGTGCGTATCTGGGTGAAGAAGGCATGGCTAAAGGAATACGCGTAAAGACATCTAGCTTTACCCGCCATCATGTCAACGTCAATATGTGCCGCTCAAAATCGGTAGGCACATATACCAACTCTATCCTTGCACATCAGGAAGTGGCTCAAGATGGCTATGACGAAGCATTGCTGCTAGATGTAGATGGTTATGTAGCTGAAGGCGCGGGCGAAAACTTTTTCATGGTAAAAAAGGGCAAGCTTTACACACCTGACCTGACTTCATGCTTAGAAGGTATCACACGCGATGCCATCATCACGCTGGCACAAGATTTGGGTATCGAACTGATTGAGAAACGCATCACACGCGATGAAGTCTATTGCGCTGAGGAAGCTTTCTTCACAGGTACGGCTGCCGAAGTAACCCCCATCCGAGAGCTCGACAACCGCACTATCGGCGAAGGATGTCGTGGCCCTATCACCACCCAGCTACAAGCCTTGTTCTTCGACATCGTCAGCGGTAGAAATACAAAATACGCACACTGGCTAGATCACGTTTGATAGACACGAACACGCAAAGGAATACACATGAAAGCTGAAACAAACTACATCGAAGTGACAGCTGATGCACTACCGCTGTTTTGCCCGACGCCTAATCAAACCCAATGGGATTCGCACCCACGCATAGCCATCCCAGTTGAAAAACTGGGCACGGCAAGTTGCCCTTATTGCGGTACGACTTACAAACTCAAGGGTGAATTACCTAAAGGGCATCATTAAGCCTCTACCCTCATGAAAAGAATCCTCGTAGTTGCGCCCAGTTGGGTGGGCGATTGCATGTTGATGCAGCCAATGTTGCTGCGTCTCAAGCAGCGCTTCCCCGACAGCGTCATTGATCTGCTCGCCCCCCCGTGGACGCTATCATTGCTTAAGCAGATACCAGAAGTTAGCGATGTCATCATCAATCCCTTCCCACACGGGGCACTACAGTTAGCTGCACGTTATCGTCTCGGCAAACAATTGCGTAGCGCACGCTACGATACCGTATATGTCTTACCTAATTCGCTCAAATCTGCACTGAGTCCTTTCTTTGCAAACATTCCACAACGCACTGGTTTTGTCGGTGAAATACGTTACGGTTTACTCAACGATGCACGCAAACTGGACAAAACAATACTCCCACTCATGGTGGAACGTTTCGCGCAACTCGCCGAAGCGGCAGACGAGGATATTCAGCGCCCTATTCCACATCCGCGCCTAAGCGTCTCAGAAGAGACACGCCAGCAAGTACTGCACAAACTTGGTTTGACGCTGCAACAGCCAGTGGCAATATTCTGCCCTGGTGCAGAATACGGCCCTTCCAAGCGTTGGCCTGTTGCCTACTTCGCAGCACTAGCGCAAGAGCTAAGCCAACGCGGCTATGCCGTGTGGATAATTGGCTCACCTAAAGATAAGCAAGTCAGCGAAGAAATTGCGGCTCAAAGCAATGGTTGCTGTCGTAATCTATGCGGTGAAACCGAAATCAGCGATGCTATCGCACTGCTGTCAGGTGCCGCACTCGTGATTAGCAATGACTCCGGCCTGATGCATCTGAGTGCCGCATTAGACCGCCCCATGCTGGCAATATTCGGCTCTAGCAGCCCGCAATTCACTCCGCCGCTATCAGATCAAGCCCAAGTCATTCAACTTGATTTGCCATGCAGCCCCTGCTTTAAACGTGAATGTCCTTTAGAGCACTTCAATTGCATGATGCAACTAACACCAGAAAAAATTGTGCAATACATCCCTATTATTCCTAGCAAGCAACCATGACGACTACATTAGCTAAAGAAATCTTTAAAGCCTACGACATCCGTGGCATCGTCGGTAAAACATTGACCGATGCCATCGTAGAACAAATCGGCCATGCCATCGGCTCAGAAGCGGTCGCACGCAAACAGCACACCATCGCTATCGGGCGCGATGGACGTCTATCCGGCGAAGCCTTCGCCCAAGCCTTGGCGCGCGGCATTCAAAAAAGCGGCATCAACGTGATAGATGTAGGACGCGTCGCCACGCCGATGGTGTATTACGCCGCCTTCAAATTAAACACCGACTGCGGCGTGATGATTACTGGCAGCCACAACCCACCTGATTACAACGGACTCAAAATGGTACTGGCTGGCGAAACGTTGTCCGGCGACACGATTCAGTCATTACATAGTCGCATTGCTTCCGGCAATCTGACTCATGGCTCGGGCACGTATGCACAATATGACATCGCGCCAGAGTACATCGCTCGCATTATTTCCGACATCAAGCTTGAACGTCCGCTGAACATCACGGTAGACTGCGGCAACGGCGTAGCAGGTGATTTCGCCGCTCAGCTATATCGCGGCATCGGCTGCACTGTCACCGAGATGTTTTGCGAAGTAGATGGTACTTTCCCCAACCATCATCCCGACCCTTCTGACCCACACAATTTGCAAGATCTAATCGCCGCTTTGCGCAATAACGACAGTGAACTGGGTTTGGCTTTCGACGGCGATGGCGACCGTTTGGGGGTGGTGACCAAAGATGGCAAGATTATCTACCCAGACCGTCAACTAATGCTATTCGCCGCGGATGTATTAAGTCGCAATCCCGGAGCGGAAATTATTTTTGACGTGAAATCCACACGCAATCTATTCCCTTGGATTCGCGAACACGGAGGCAAGCCGACTCTGTGGAAGACAGGACATTCACTGGTTAAAGCCAAGATGAAAAAAACAGGGGCGCTGCTTGCTGGAGAAATGAGCGGTCATGTATTCTTCAAGGAACGCTGGTATGGTTTTGATGATGGACTGTATGCAGGCGCAAGACTACTGGAAATTCTCAGCCAAGTCGCCGATTCAAACGCGGCATTGAACAATCTTCCTGATGCTGTCAGCACACCGGAGCTACACATCCATGTGCAAGAAGGCGAAAATCACAGCTTGATCTCACGTTTGAAACAGGAAGCTAAATTTGATGACGCGCAAGACATCATCACCATTGATGGCATGCGCGTGGAATATGCTGACGGATTCGGATTGATGCGCCCTTCCAACACCACTCCAGTCATCGTACTGCGCTTTGAGGCAGATAATGAGGCGGCGTTGAAACGCATACAGGATAATTTTAAACGCGTACTACTCGCTGCGAATCCAGAGCTGAAGCTACCCTTTTGAAGGAGAAGCGAACATCAAGTGCCCTTGACGCGGCTGCAACCAATATGCAGCCAACTCCGCTAGCAATTCACGATATTGAGCAATGTCAGCAGGCTTGCTAACAAAACTGTTTGCGCCAATCTGATAGCTCAGTAACACATCCGATTGTTCGCAAACCTCTGAAAAGACGATAATAGGCAAATCTGCTGTACTCTCATCCATACGCAATCTACGCAACACGGCAAGACCGCTTAGCTTTGGCAATTTCAAGTCCAGCAAAATCAACCTCGGCATGGGATTTTGTTCCTTGCTGTTGTGTGACAACCATGTCAAAGCATCAACGCTATCATCCACAACCGCTAAATGAATCGGTGGAACACATAAGCTGCATGCCTCACGAGCAAGCGCAATTCCGCTTGGATCATCTTCCACAAACAAAATGGTCTGTCGCTTGGCTTTTAGGCTTTTCAACGTCTATCTCCTAAATATTACGTTCATACGGAATCATACTGAGACATGATGATTCCAGTGAGATTATGATTCATTCACCTCACATGCGGCAACACCACACTACAATTTAATGTGACTTATTAGCCAACTGCCAGCTAGCTTTGCTGCCTCACCCAATAGGTGATCGCCGCCACAGTTGTAAATTGTTAAGGTTTGTCTTTTCTCTGTTTCTCTGTTTCTCTGTTTCTCTGTGGTGATATTTTAGATTTAAGGTTTAAGGTTTAAGGTTTAAGCGAAAATCCTAAAACGCACTAAACCTACCCTCTCGCAACTATAGCTTCGCTTTAACCCAATCCGAAACTGAAGCCAATGCTGCTGCCAAATGTTCCGGTTGCGTACCACCCGCTTGTGCCATATCCGGCCTGCCGCCGCCTTTGCCGCCAACTTGCTGCGCAACAAAATTAACCAACTCGCCCGCTTTTACTTTGGATGTCGCATCCGCTGTAACGCCGGCAATTAAGCTCACTTTAGCGCCGTTCACTGAGGCCAATACTATAGCGGCAGATTTCAGCTTGTCTTTAAGTTTATCCAGAGTTTCGCGCAACATTGCCACGTCAGCGCCTTCCATGTCTGCGGCGAGAACTTTTACACCATTAAATTCCTGAGCCTGGCTTAATAAATCATCACCCTCCGAGGATGCCAGCTTGGATTTCAATGTAGCTAATTCTTTTTCCAGCGACTTCATGTTATCGAGAATTTGTCCGACGCGCGCTGCCGCCTCTTGCGGTTGCGATTTCACGGCATCAGCCACTAGCTGCAACTGCTGCTGCTGCTCTTGAATCAGTGCCAACGCGCCTTCACCTGTCACTGCCTCTACGCGGCGCACACCTGCCGCCACGCCACTTTCAGCCACGATCTTGAACAGACCGATGTCACCAGTACGCTTAACGTGCGTTCCGCCGCACAATTCAATCGACGAGCCGATGTTCAACACGCGAACTTCGTCGCCATACTTCTCGCCGAACAACATCATCGCGCCAGTTTTCTGAGCATCATCAATCCCCATCACGCGCGACTGCGTCGCTGCATTGGCAAGGATTTCAGCATTCACAATCGCTTCCACTTTGCGCACTTCCGCATCGCTCATCGGCTGAGTATGCACGAAGTCAAAACGAGTTTTGTCAGGGTCAACTTGCGAACCTTTTTGCTGCACATGCTCACCCAACACTTCGCGCAAAGCCTTGTGCATCAAGTGAGTAACCGAGTGGTTACGCTCGGTGCGTAGGCGAGCCTGCACATCAACTCGCGTAGCGACATTGTTGCCCACACTGAGCTTGCCAGTTTTCACCACACCGTGATGACCGAACACGCTGGCCTGTATTTTCTGCGTATCTTCCACCGCAAAGATGCCATGCACACTGCGCAGCTCGCCACGGTCGCCGACCTGACCACCGGACTCGGCATAGAACGCTGTATCGTCCAACACCACCACGCCCATCTCGCCTTCGCTCAACTCATTAACCGATACACCGTCCTTGTACAAAGCTAGCACATTGCCTGTGCTTTCTAGTTCTTCGTAGCCGTGGAAAGTAGTGGATGGGCCGCTGTACTCAAGGTTCGTTGCCATCTTGAACTTGCCTGCTGAGCGTGCTTGTTCTTTTTGATGTGCCATCGCCTTGTCAAAGGCTACTGCGTCAACACTCACACCATGTTCGCGACACACGTCTTGCGTCAGGTCGAGTGGAAAACCGTAGGTATCGTGCAGTTTAAATGCTGTTTCGCCAGATAGCTTTTCATTTTCAACAAAAACTTCATTAGCCTTCATATGCGCAGGTTTCAATGAACCTTCAACAAAAAATATTTCGCTATTTGCAAAATTCCCCGCAGTAGCATCCAATGTATTCTGGTTCAACCTATAATCAAATATGGCAATTTGAGACATCTGAGCATTCTTGTGTTTTAGTGTTGCACCCACATAAACATCAGGACTAGAGCCACCAAAATTATGTTGCCAACTGTGAATGAATTCACCACGTTCATTGGCAATCTTGTGCACTGCCCTCATCACAGGCATAAGTTCTTCTTCAAGAATTCTCATGCCGCTCTCGATGGTCGCAAAAAACCGTTCTTCTTCCTGCCTAAGAATATCCATCACCCGCACTTGCGCTGCCGCCAATTCAGGAAATGCCACGCCCATCTGCTCAACCAAATCTGGCACCATCTTGTAGAAAAACGCATCACGCGCACCGAGCTTGTAGCCGTGGCGAATCGCGCGGCGAATAATGCGGCGTAACACGTAACCACGACCTTCGTTGCCGGGAATCACCCCGTCGGCAATCAGGAAGGAACAGGCGCGGATATGGTCGGCCAGCACTTTCAGCGATGGAGATTCCAAATCGGCACACTTGGTCTCGCGAGCTGCTGCTTTAATCAGCGCCTGAAACAGATCAATTTCGTAGTTGGCATGCACATGCTGCAACACTGCCGAAATACGCTCCAAGCCCATGCCGGTATCTACCGATGGCTTAGGCAGCGGATGCATCACACCCGCTTCGTCACGGTTGAACTGCATGAACACGTTATTCCAAATCTCGATAAAACGGTCGCCGTCTTCTTCCGGCGTGCCGGGTAGCCCACCGGGAATGTGCTCGCCGTGGTCGTAGAAAATCTCGGAACAAGGGCCGCATGGGCCCGTGTCGCCCATCATCCAAAAGTTATCTGAGGCGTATCGTGCGCCCTTGTTGTCGCCGATGCGAATTACGCGCTCGGCAGGTACTCCGATTTCTTCGGTCCAGATATCGTAAGCCTCGTCATCCTCGGCGTAGACAGTGACGTATAGCTTGTTTTCGGGCAGCTTGAAAACAACCGTCAGCAGTTCCCATGCGTAGTTGATCGCATTCTGTTTGAAATAATCGCCAAAGCTGAAGTTGCCCAGCATTTCGAAGAAGGTGTGGTGGCGTGCGGTATAGCCAACATTTTCTAGGTCGTTGTGTTTTCCGCCTGCGCGAACGCATTTTTGTGATGAAGTTGCACGGGTGTAGGGGCGTTTGTCAAAACCGAGAAAGACATCTTTAAACTGGTTCATGCCTGCGTTGGTGAACAGCAGTGTCGGATCTTCATGCGGAACCAGCGAACTGGAGGCAACGACGGTGTGGCCTTTGGAGGCAAAATAATCTAGGAATTTCTGGCGAATCTCACTGCTTTTCATTACACACCCTCGGTATCAAATATCATGCAATAACAGTGCACATCATACCATGCGGCGCTTGCCGTTCACACGGCGACCAGTGTTCGTCTATTTCATTTTAAAACCTTCACCACAGAGACACAGAGACACAGAGAAACCCACAAACTCAATTAGTTGGGCAAACGTACAGATTCAGGTTACAAGTCAAATACAAGACAAAGAGAATGTTTTCACTCTGTGTCGCTATGGTGAAAGTTTGAGTTTAATTCTTCAAGGTAAAACCATACGAAATACTGCGCCGCCTGAATTGCTCAATGCGACAGAACCATGCTGCTCTTCCAAGTGATGAAGTTCTGCAATTTTTCGCGCCAGATAAAGCCCCAAGCCCGTGCCATGTCCACTGACCGCCGATGGTTTTGCACCACTATCTTGCAGCAGGCTATCGGAATAACCGGGGCCATCGTCCGAAACTTCCAGTACCAGCATTTTGTCTTGCTGGTAGGCCACAAGTTTTACTGTTGAATGCGCACATCGACATGCGTTATGGATTGCATTACCCAAGGCCATGCGCATCAAAGCATCATCAAAAAAAGCAAAAGGAGGCGCTTGGTCTGTATTAACTTCGATATGTATATTGGGGAATAATTCGCGATACTCTGCCGCCAATATTGCCAGAAATCCCACTGGATCAACTGAGTCAGAATTAACACTTAATTGATCACTATCTTGGCGGTGCAACAAAAGCATTTCTGACAAACGACGTGCGGCGCTCATTGCGATACCCATCTCAACTTGTGCGTCGCTGCGTGCACCCAAACGTAAGGACAGCTCAGCCAGTTGATTTTTTACATCATGGATAATCGCAGCATATAAATCATTCATTTCAGTCGAGTAGCATTATTAAGCAAGCTTTTGAAGTAGGCCATCAATCTGAACGAGTTTGGGATGATTGGGTGATTTATTTATCAACAAGCTACGATAGTGAACGCACTTCCCGAACTTGTCAGGATCTTTGCCATTACGTGACAAGTCCAGCGCAATCACCAATGCCGCATTACTCACTATTTGCATATTGTTAGGCAATCGGTCTGCTGCTTCACATAGCAATTCGATGGCCTCTGCAAGTTGACCCGCTTCTGCTTTGCGTACTCCATCGTTATTAAGCAAGATGACTTCTTTGTTACAATCTTCGATCATTTCACTAGCTTCTGTAGCATCTTTACCTGCCGCAGTTAAAACATCGTGTACTTTTGCATGGATAGCATCGTCACCTTGATTGTTTTGAACGACATGACGTAGAAGTTTAGTACCCTCTTCTTCTTTTCCAAGAACAAAACAGGCATCTGCCAATGACACTACAGCCTGTGCAGAAAGTTGATTTAAATCCCCGCCTGACATTGCCTGCTCTAAAGCTGCTTCAGCTAACTCTAGGCTCCCAGCCGCATGGTGAGCAACACTTTCACTTACCGAAAAGACGACACTGCTATGTTCATCTGTAAAACTCTTTTTGCCATCCGCCACTACGCTTAAGGCTTCACTCGCCTTACCCTGATGAACCAATGCCTTTGACAAGACCGCGTAGTCATTAGCCTGGCGCACAGGCGAATACTTGTGTTTTAGCAATGCCTCGCGCATCACCGTTTCGGCTAACTCGGGTTTTCCAGCGCTGACAGCAATAGAACTCAGTTCACGAATGCGACTCATCGTCCCTGGCGAAATTTCACGCGCTTTTTGCAACACATCCAGGGCTGCATGTTTATCACCCGACTGCTCCAATAGCGTGCCCAATAGATCATATGCAGCCATATATTGCGGAGTATCTGCCAATATTTCCCGCAGCAACTCCTGTGCTTCTTCTTTTTTCCCTAGTTTCGCATAAGCGCGAGCCAAACCAAGCTTGGCCCAGCCAATCGGGCGCATGGAGAGTATTTCTAAGTATAAGTCTGCGGCTTCTTGCGAGCGATTAGCCGCTAGCAATGCTGAACTTTTTATCTTGCACAGATCAATAAAGTATTTATCTTTTACCGCTAATTTTCTATCGCACTCTGCGATAACCTTAGTCCAATTTTGTTCATCTGCGGCTACATCAATGCCAGAAAAGTGCCCTTGCCGCGCAAGCAATTTCTCCAGACGCATATCGAACTGAGCGGAAGTAAAGGGTTTAAGCAAATAATCATCTGGAGCACATTCAGCTGCCGCCACTACTTTCTCATACGCCTGCTCAGCCGTAATCATAATAAAAATAGTATTGTGCGCAATCAGGTCATGCGTGCGTAGATACTCCAGAAATTGCTGTCCATTGGTGCTGTCACCCAGTGAATAATCACACAGAATGATGTCATAGCGATTGACAGCCATGCGTTCTAAGGCGTCTTTGATGCCAGAGGACAAATGTAATTTGGCGAAGCCGGAACTAGTCAAGGACATGCGCAATTGCGAGCGCATACCCTCTAAGTCATCAATGACTAATACCCATTTTTCAGAAAGACTGCTCGCCAAATTTCCACCTATTTAAAATTACATCGTGTTTAATACTCCATTTCTGCTACGCGTAATACTTTACAAATGATCTCCGTAGAGAATCCACGCGATTGCAGAAAACGCATCTGCTTGGCTTTTTCCTTAGCATCCTGCGGTAAGCGGGCAAACCTTCTTTGCCACACCTCATAAGCTACGCTCAATTCATTCTCCTTGAGCGCCGGCAAAGATACACTGATTAATTCTTCCGCGATACCCCTTCGACGTAACTCGTGAACAAGACGCTGCGTGCCAAAACGGCTGCGTTTGCTATCAACTAGCTGAGTAGCGGCACGAGCATCAGAAAGCCAGTTACGTTTTTCAAGCTCGTCCAGCACGGCTTCAAGGTCTTCGCCTTCTTGTACATGCGGCAATAGTTTATTAGATAATTCAGCCCTACTATGTTCACGCCGCGCCAGATAGCGCATTGCGCGAACACGTAGACTTACTTCAGGCTTCCTCGCCACTGGCTTTCGCGCTCGCCTTGGCCGCTGCTTTGCTGCTAGGTTTTTTGACCACTTCAATCAAAGCCACACCCAATACTTCGCGCACTTTATTTTCGATTTCAATAGCAATATCAGGGTTGCTTCTCAGAAACTCGCGAGCATTGTCCTTGCCTTGACCGATTTTTTCACCCTTGTAACTATACCAAGCTCCAGATTTCTCGACCAATTTGTGCTGCACTCCAAGCTCGACCACTTCACCCTCGCGAGAAACACCTTCGCCATACAGAATATCAAAATGGGCTTCTTTGAACGGAGGCGCAACCTTGTTCTTCACTACTTTGACGCGGGTTTCATTGCCGATAACTTCGTCGCCCCTCTTGATCGCACCCGTGCGACGGATATCCATACGTACTGAAGCATAAAACTTTAGGGCATTACCGCCAGTGGTAGTTTCAGGATTGCCAAACATCACACCGATCTTCATACGTATCTGGTTAATAAAAATAACCATGGTATTAGAACGATTGATGTTAGCTGTCAGCTTACGCAATGCTTGCGACATCAAACGTGCATGCAAGCCCATCTGCGCATCGCCCATATCGCCTTCGATTTCAGCTTTAGGTGTTAACGCAGCGACGGAGTCTACAACCACGATATCAACCGAACCTGAACGCACCAGCATATCGACAATTTCCAGTGCCTGCTCGCCATTGTCTGGCTGCGAAATCAACAAATCTTCCACTTTTACATCCAACTTCTGTGCATATTGTGGATCAAGTGCATGCTCAGCATCGATGAAAGCTGCGGTACCACCCAGTTTTTGCATCTCGGCAATAACTTGCAAGGTCAAGGTGGTTTTACCAGATGATTCTGGGCCATATATCTCGATCACGCGACCACGTGGCAGCCCACCCACACCTAGCGCAATATCCAAACCCAGTGAACCGGTTGAAACCACTTCAATATCTTTGATTACTTCATTCTCGCCCAAGCGCATGATAGAACCCTTACCGAATTGTTTTTCGATCTGGCCCAGTGCTGCTGCGAGTGCTTTACTTTTATTATCGTCCATGACGCTTCCCTTTCAAAAATTGGTGCAGGATTGTTGCATACCAATTCGCAGTTGTACAGAACGTTCGTTCTTTTATTGGCTTAAAGTTGACTGTTGAGTAGCTTAATTACGCCTTGCAAAGCTATACGTACCGCTTTTACACGTATGGCATCACGATCTCCAGAAAGCGGATGACAGGCGGTTACTACTGTTCTGCCACTCGCCCAAGCAAACCACACCGTTCCGACTGGCTTTTGCGGTGTTCCACCTGTGGGCCCAGCAATACCGCTGATAGATAATGCGACACCCGCACGACTATATTGCAGCGCGCCATCTGCCATTTCACGTACCACCTGTTCGCTCACCGCCCCATATTCCTCCAAGGTATGTGGCGAAACGCCCAGCATCTCTTCTTTGGAGGTATTGGAATAAGTCACGAAGCCGCGATCAAACCATGCTGAGCTGCCAGAGATTCTGGTCACGGCCTGCGCAACACCGCCACCTGTGCATGATTCTGCGGTTACCAGCGTCATTGCACGTGTACTGAGTGCTTTGCCGACCTGTTTTGCCAGTCTTACACTCATAGTCCGTGCGCCAAATCATTTTGTACGTCAATCGGCGCTTCCAAACCCACTGCGATACGAATCAAGCCATCCGTGATACCCGCCGCCGCCCGTGCTTCCGGCGAAATGCGTGCATGGGTTGTTGTCGCCGGATGCGTAATAGTGGTTTTGGTATCACCCAGATTCGCAGTAATAGAAAGCATTTTAGTATTGTCTATCACTCGCCAAGCAGCTTGCTTACCGCCTTTCACTTCGAATGCCACAATACCACCGCCCGTTTTCTGCTGCTGCATTGCCAATTTGTGTTGTGGATGCGATGGCAAACCGGGGTAGAACACACGCGACACATTAGGCTGTTGCTCCAACCATTGCGCCAGTTCCAAGGAGTTTGCGCTGTGCGCATCCATGCGTATTTTGAGTGTCTCCAAGCCTTTCAAAAATACCCAAGCATTAAATGCGCTCATGGTTGGCCCCGTGGTACGTAAAAACCCATACACCGGCTCCATCAATTTTTTACTGCCCAGTACCGCCCCGCCCAGCACACGCCCCTGTCCATCGATATACTTGGTGGCAGAATGAATAATGATGTCAGCACCCAGTTCCAAAGGCCGCTGCAAAATAGGCGTACAGAAGCAATTATCTACGGCCAATAAAGCGCCGCAACTTTTTGCTACAGCAGTAATCGCCGCAATGTCGGAAATCTCGGTGAGAGGATTAGAAGGTGTTTCCAGAAAGAACAGCTTGGTGTTGGGCTGTATCGCAGCCTGCCATTGCGCAACATCAGTGGCCGAAACAAAAGTTGTTTCCACACCGAATTTTTTCAGCACATTGTTAAATAGATTTACCGTCGAGCCAAAAAGACTCTGCGAAGCCACAATATGATCGCCAGCCTTCAGCAAGCCCATGCAGGCCGCCAAAATAGCAGACATGCCAGAAGCTGTTGCAACGCATTGCTCTGCACCTTCCAGCGCGGCTAAACGCTCTTCAAACATGGTGACAGTGGGATTGGTGAAGCGCGCGTAGATATTGCCCGGCTCCTCGCCAATAAAACGCTTGGCCGCCTGTTCAGCGCTATCGAAAGTAAAGCTGGAGGTTAGAAACATTGCCTCACTGTGTTCATTAAACTGGCTTTGCACCCTGCCCGCTCGCACTGCCAATGTTTCTGGTTGATATGCTTCAGTCATACTTATCTTCCTTGCAGCCTGTCCACTCCGACAGCGCCGCCAATTAAAAAACCCGGAAAGCTTAGCGCTAAACCGGGTTTCCCTCGCTTTAGCAGTATTTATAAAGCGCCCGCAAGCTGTTCCTCAAATCGGCGCAAACGAAAAGTATCACTACCTTGTTTGCACTGTCAACTCACAGTGTCGTTACACTCATCGCCAGATCCAATTCCATCTGGTCATCATCAATCTCTATATTTGCCTTGCCACCACTACGAGCAACCTCAATACGATTGAGATATTCCGCCGTGATGTCACCAGTAATATATTCACCATCAAAGCAAGCACAGTCAAATTTACTAATTTTAGGATTGCACTTTCGCACGGCTTCCTTCAAATCTTCGAGGTCTTGATAAATAATACGGTCAGCACTTATTTCTCGGCAAATTTCCTCATCAGTCCGACCCGTAGCGATGAGTTCATTACTTGACGGCATGTCTATGCCATACACATTGGGATACATTACCGGCGGTGCCGCAGAAGCAAAATACACTTTACGGGCACCAGCATCACGCGCCATTTGTACGATCTCCCGACTGGTCGTGCCACGCACAATAGAGTCATCAACCAACAGCACGTTTTTATCCTTAAATTCAACGCTAATTGCATTCAATTTCTGGCGCACGGATTTCTTACGCATCGCCTGACCCGGCATAATAAAAGTTCGTCCAATATAACGGTTCTTCACAAAACCTTCGCGAAACGGAATGCCCAAACGATAGGCCAATTGCAAAGCACTCGGACGACTTGAGTCGGGGATCGGAATCACTACATCAATGTCATGATCGGCCCATGTGCGCACGAGCTTATCAGCTAGACTCTCGCCCATATTGAGGCGAGTCTCATAGACCGAGATACCATCAATTACCGAATCGGGACGGGCCAGATAAACAAATTCAAAAATACAGGGATTAAGAACTGGATTCTCTGCACATTGCTGGCTATGAAAATTGCCATTGAAATCAATGAATATCGCCTCACCCGGCTCAATGTCGCGCATAAACTTAAAGCCCAAGGTATCTAAAGCAACACTTTCTGAAGCGACCAAATACTCTGTACCACTATCTGTTTGGTTGCTACCAATTACCAAAGGACGAATACCATATGGATCTCGAAAGGCTAGCAAACCATAACCAGCAATCATCGAAACGACCGCATAAGCACCACGACAACGCCTATGCACAGCTGAAACTGCGGCAAAAATCGTTTTTTCATCTAAACGCAATTGCTTGCTCTCGATTTGCAACTCATGAGCCAGCACATTCACCAACACTTCAGAATCGGAGTTGGTATTTACGTGACGCAAATCGTCCAAAAACAACTCTTTTTGCAACTGCGAAGTATTGGTCAGATTACCGTTATGTCCGAGCACAATACCGAACGGGGAATTAACATAAAAAGGCTGCGCTTCATTGTGATCCACCGCCGACCCAGCAGTTGGATAGCGCACGTGAGCAATACCCGCATTGCCCGTGAGCGCGCGCATATTCCGAGTTCGAAACACATCATGCGCCAGTCCATTGCCCTTATGCAGATGAAAAGTATTACTCTCTATCGTAGCGATACCGGCCGCATCCTGCCCCCGATGTTGCAACACTTGCAAACCATCATACAGTAGCTGATTGACGGGGGATTGAGCAACGACGCCTAAAATGCCACACATGTTTTATTCCGATATAAAAATTAATAAGTTATTTTTTTCGCCACATTTTCTGGCAAAAACTCTTTGCTCGACAACGCAATATCCTGCAAGGGCTTGCTCAACAGAGCATCATGCCAGAATGCTTGTTTAGGCAGCGAAGTCAAACCAGCTAACAACACCACGCACAACACCAGCAAGCCACCACGCAATACACCGAACAACATGCCCAGCATGCCATCCACCCAACCCAAACCGGCAATCTTAATTAATTTAGACAACATCCAGGCCAGAACACCGCTCGTAACTAAAGTTCCAATAAATACCCCCGCATACGCCAATGCAGCCCTCGCAATCTCAGGACCAACTGCATCTGGCACGAATGGCAACACTTCGGAGGCGAACATGCGCGCCATAAAATAGGCCGCCACCCAACCAAGTAATGACAGTAGTTCGTACACAAAACCACGCCACCATCCTAGTCCAATAGAAACCCCTACGACTGCCAAGATCGCATAATCAAACAAAGTCATAAAAACTCTTTAATCAACCAACGTAATCACGTTAGGATGATACCCAAATTCTTCCAATTTCTTACGTACATCCTCAGCAAGCTTTCGCGTAGGGTAGCTCCCTACTCGCACGCGGATATTGTGTCCAATTTTCTCTGTATACGCATGCAAACCCTGCTTACTCAACTTATCCTGCATGGCTTTAGCAGAAGAGGCATTGGATAAAGCCGCTACCTGCACGACGAAACCAGTGCGCGGAGACACATGGATAACGGGCTTATTTTTTTTCTTAGCTTCTGCTTTAGGTAATGATGCAGTTTTAAGTTGAGGCTCTGCTTCTGACTTCACCTCAATCTTGGCCGGAACACTCACCAACGCAAGCTCGCGTATCTGGCTAGCAGCTTCTGAGGTCGACACCTGAGCCACTTCAGTGGAAGGAGATATCACTTCTGACGCGGCGGCAATGGGGTGAATTTCTTCTACTTTATTTTTGTCTGGAATGCGTAATTCGATATTGTTAAGCGTTGTCTCAGGCGGCTCGGCATCAAACACCAAAGGTAAAATAATAACCACCGCTGTAGTTAACGCAACCGCACCAATCAAACGTCGGCGAGCTTGTTGCTTCAGTATGGAGTTGTCATCCGCAGTCAATTGTTTTGCCATTGTGTTGTTACGCGAAACTCATGCGCTGCCCAGACTGCGTGCACGCATTACTTCCGCTACTGTATAGAATGAACCGAGGGCTAGGATTCTATCATTTTCGCTCGCCTGATTATAGGCATCATGCAAAGCCATAGTGACTGTAGGGTAGTGCAGCACCTCCGTAAACTGAGCTTCTAGCACCACCTGCCCCAACTCATCTGCCGTCACTCCACGTGGCACATCTAAACCCGCCACCAGCCAAACGTCCACAAACGGCCGCAACGTACTGACAACCGCATGAATATCTTTGTCTTTCAGCATCGCAAGCACTGCATAAGTCTTACCGCATGGCGGCAATGCAGCTAAATTTTTCGCCAACGAGCGTGCTGCATGCGGATTATGCGCCACATCCAAAATCAAGCTCGGCTTGCCCGGCAGTATTTGAAAACGCCCCGGCAAAGTCACCTCCACTAAGCCGCGCCGTACCGCATCCATACTCACGGGCAGCTTTTCTTTCAGCGCATCCAATGCCGCCAACGCCGCGTTGGCATTATTCAATTGATACGCACCGCGCAAAGCGGGAAATGGCAACGCACTACGCAAACCCTTTTTGCCACGGAAATCCCATTGCCCTTGATGTGCTACGAAGCTGAACTCACTTCCAATGCACCACAACTGAACACCAAGCTTTTCCGCCTGAGTAATTATTGCTTGTGGCACATCATTATCCGCATAGATCGCTACCCTGTCCTTATGAAAAATCCCAGCCTTTTCAAAAGCAATCAGCTCACGGGTATCACCCAAATAATCGGTATGATCAATATCGACATTAGTCACCAACGCACAATCCGCATCGAACACATTCACCGCATCCAGCCTACCACCCAGCCCGACTTCCAGAATGGCGACATCCACCTTATGTTCAATAAAGCATTGCATCGCAGCCAGCGTGCCGAATTCAAAATAAGTGAGTGCAATATCCGCGCGCGATTGCTCAATTGCAGCGAACGAAGCACACAACTCCGCATCACTCACCTGCTGCTTAGCAATGCGCACCCGTTCGTTATAGTCCAACAAGTGCGGCGAGGTATAACAGCCGACCCGATATCCAGCCGCATGCAGCATCGCCTCTAGCATCGCGCACACCGAACCTTTACCATTGGTACCACCAATGATAATGACCGGAAATTCAGGATTGAGATTTAGGCGCTGCTTGACCTGTGCAACCCGCTCCAAGCCGAGCGAGATATTTTTGGGGTGCAGAGATTCGAGATGAGTTAGCCATTCGGCAAGACTTCGAGATGCCACAGAAAAAACCTAATATGCAGCACAGAAACAAGAAGGCACAGAAAATTCAAAAACCCAATACCCTCTGGCACACCCGCCCAAAAGCAATTGTTTTTCTCTGTGTCTCTGTGTCTCTGTGGTGAATGTTTTTTTCACCTTAAGCCGCTTCTAACTTCGTGACTGCCGCCTGCTTAGTCAGCAAGGTAATCAAGGTAGCCAACTGGTCGCGCATTTCGCGTCTATCCACAATCATGTCTATCGCGCCATGCTCCAGCAAAAATTCTGCGCGCTGAAAACCGTCTGGCAGGGTTTCACGCACAGTCTGTTCGATAACGCGCGCACCTGCGAAACCAATCAATGCGCCTGGTTCGGCGATGACTACGTCACCTAGAAAAGCAAAACTGGCTGAAACGCCCCCCATGGTTGGATCGGTAAGTACGGAAATGAAGGGCAACTTGCCTTGACTGAGCTGAGTGAGCGCTGCGCTAGTCTTGGCCATTTGCATCAAGGACAGCAATCCTTCTTGCATGCGCGCTCCGCCACTGGCTGCAAAACAAATAAATGGGCATTTTTGCTCTAGTGCAACTTGCACTCCACGCACAAAGCGCTCTCCCGCAACTGAACCCATAGAACCGCCCATAAAACTGAACTCGAATGCTGCCACAACGACAGGCTGCGCGTGAATACTGCCTTGCATCACCACAACGGAGTCGTCTTCCCCTGTCTTGCGCTTAGCCTCAACCAAACGGTCGCTGTATTTTTTCTGATCTTTAAATTTCAAGGTATCGACAGGCAGCACTTCTGAACCGATTTCGAAACGCCCTTCATTATCTAGCAACCAATTCAAACGCATACGCGCAGTAATTCGATGATGATGATTACACTTAGGACAAACGCTATGATTTTTTTCCAAATCAGCGTGGTAGAGCACTGCCTCGCAGGACGGGCACTTATGCCATAGACCATCCGGTACACTCTTTTTCACATCAGAGTCTTCGCGGCGATTAATTTTGGGTGGTAACAGTTTTTGAAACCAGCTCATTGTGTTCTCCTAATAAATTCTTTGTGCAGATGAATACCAAATTCAATATTAAACTACGCCTACTATGTTATTGATCCAGCGCCAGCCTTAATTCCTTTACCAGCTTGCTCACATTGGCAACCACATTCTGTTCGTTTGAATTCTCTATTTCCTGCACTATGCGGCTCCCCACCACCACGCCATCGCACAGTTTGGAAACAGCTTTAGCAGTAGCCGCGTCACGAATACCGAAACCTACGCCAATCGGCAGTTTAATATGTTTACGCAGTTGCGGTATTTTTTGTTCGATGGCCGACAGGTCGATATTTCCTGCGCCAGTGACACCTTTTAAGGAAACGTAATACACATACCCGCGCGCCAATTTGGCAACTTGTTCAACTCGAGCATCGTTGGTCGTCGGGGCTAATAAGAAAATAGGTGCAATATTGTGGCGTTGTAAGTGTTCGAAAGCTTGGTGACTTTCTTCCGGCGGAAAATCCACTGTCAGCACACCATCAACACCAACTTCTTCACAACGTTTAGCAAACACATCCCAGCCCATCGCTTCAATAGGATTGCCGTAACCCATCAAGACCACCGGCGTTGTCGCATCCTGTTTGCGAAATTCTTCCACCATCGCCAGCACACTACGCAGCGACGCACCCTGCTTGAGCGCACGCTCGGAAGCACGCTGAATAACGAGACCATCCGCCATCGGGTCGGAGAACGGCACGCCCAACTCCAACACATCCGCACCTGCTTCAACTAAGCCATGCATCAAAGGTACTGTAAGTTGCGGCGAGGGATCGCCTGCGGTAATAAATGGAATAAGCGCTTTGCGATGTTGCAATTTATCAAAGCTAGCTTGAATACGATTCATAGCGTAATCCCCTTCAAGTTCGCCACCGTATTCATGTCCTTATCACCACGCCCCGACAGATTGACCAATAGCACTTTATCATTACCCATCGCCGGTGCAATTTTAATCGCATGAGCTAATGCATGGCTGGATTCCAGCGCAGGAATAATGCCTTCAAGACGACATAAGGAATCGAATGCAGCCAGTGCTTCATCATCGTTAATCGCAACATATTGCGCACGACCCAAATCTTTCAACAAACAATGCTCAGGGCCGACACCGGGGTAATCCAAGCCAGCCGAAATAGAATGTGTTTCTATAATTTGCCCATTCTCATCTTGTATGAGGTACACCTTGTTACCATGTAAGACACCGACTTTGCTATTCGCCGTTAAGGGCGCAGCATGATGTCCACTAGCAATACCATGACCGCCCGCCTCTACGCCGATGATCTGCACACCTTCAATGTCAACATAGGGATAGAACAGACCAATTGCATTAGAACCGCCACCGACACATGCGATGACTGCATCCGGCTGACGATTTATCATCTCAGGCATCTGCACCTTGGCTTCATTTCCAATGACGCTCTGAAAGTCGCGCACCATCATCGGGTAAGGATGAGGCCCCGCCGCCGTACCGAAAATATAGAAGGTGTTTTCAACATTGGTAACCCAATCGCGTATCGCTTCGTTACACGCATCTTTAAGCGTCTTGGAACCACTTTCAACGGGAACGACAGTCGCTCCTAGCAACTTCATACGGAACACATTGGCAGCCTGTCGCTGAATATCTTCTGCGCCCATATACACCACGCATTCCATACCAAAACGTGCCGCCACTGTCGCCGTCGCCACGCCATGCATCCCCGCGCCCGTCTCAGCAATCACACGCTTCTTACCCATGCGCTTGGCGAGTAAAGCTTGCCCCATGGCGCTGTTGATCTTATGCGCACCGGTATGGTTCAGGTCTTCGCGCTTCAAATAAATCTGCGCGCCGCCCAAACTCTCCGACAAACGCTTGGCGTGATAAATCGGGCTAGGACGCCCGACATAATGTTTAAGTTCGTAGGCTAACTCGGCCTTGAATTCAGGATCATCACGAAAATGTAGATACTGCTGGCGCAACTCATCCACTGCGGGAATGAGTGTTTCTGCCATGTAAATACCGCCGAATTGACCGAAATGGCCAGTGCTATCTGGATAGTTGTACATCTATACTTTTAACCTCGTTAATGAATGCCGCGACCTTCGCCGCATCCTTGATTCCTTTTTGTAGCTCTACGCCACTTGATACATCTACCGCATAAGGCCGCACCTGCTTGATCGCCTCAGCAACATTCGCGGCGTGCAAACCACCGGAAAGAATCACGGGTAAAGGCAGATTCTGCGGAATTAGCCCCCAATCAAATGACTCACCCGTACCACCCTGCGTTCCTTCGACAAACGCATCCAGCAACAAACCCTGAGCATCTTGATACTCAGTCGCGTATTGTAGCAAATCCACCCCAACTTTGACCCGTACAGCTTTTAAATAAGGCATGCCAAATTGGGCGCAAAATTGCGGCGACTCTTCACCATGAAACTGCAACACATCTAACGACACCTGCGCCAATACCTCGCGCACATATTCCACACTAGGATTCACAAACAAACCGACCAAGCTCACAAACGGTGGCAATACCTGAGCTAGCGCCATAGCTTGCGATAAGCTAACGTGGCGCGGACTTTTTTCATAAAACACAAATCCGATCGCATCCGCACCACTGTGCGCTACAGCGTGCAGATCTTGCTCACGGGTGATGCCGCATATTTTAATTCGAGTCATTTAGATAAAGAAAGCACGAGCAAAGTGACATTGTAAAAGTAATTGCACCCACGACCAAATCGACACCGGTGCACAAAATTATTTAGCTTCCAAGGCCTCCCAGCGCGCCATTAAGTTTAGCAACTCTTCTTCAATTAACGTCACACGCTCTTGCAATTGTTTGGCATGGGTCGGGTTATCACGGTATAGGTCTCCCGCACCCAACGCCGCAGCAAGCTCTTCTTGCTCACGCTCTAGCTTTTCAATAAGTTGAGGAATCTCTTCCAACTCTTTTTGTTCTTTGAAGCTCAATTTGGCAGAAGTCTTAGCCTTCGGGGCCGCCGCTTTAGAAGCTGGTTTAGCTTGCGCAACAGGTGCTTGCGCACTTTTCTCGGCCGCGAATTTTTTTACACGCACCCAGTCTTCGTAGCCGCCGACATACTCCATCAGCTTGCCATCGCCCTCAAAAGCGATGACTTGCGTCACCACATTGTCTAGGAAAGAGCGGTCGTGACTGACCAAAAACAATGTGCCGTCGTAATTCGCCAGCAATTCTTCCAGCAATTCCAGTGTTTCAATATCAAGGTCGTTGGTTGGCTCGTCCAGCACCAACACGTTAGCAGGACGGGTAAACAAACGCGCCAAGAGTAAGCGGTTACGCTCGCCACCGGAAAGGCTTTTCACTGGTGAGCGTGCGCGCTCAGGAGCAAACAAAAAGTCGCCCAAATAGCTAATGACGTGTTTTCTTACTCCGGCGATTTCTACAAAATCCGCACCCTGACTAATCGTATCCGCCAGCGTTGCCTCTTCGTCAAGTTGTGCTCGCAGTTGATCAAAGTAAGCCACACTGAGCTTAGTACCCATTTTCACTTCGCCACTATCAGGCTCCAGTTCACCCAAAATCATTTTTAACAAAGTACTCTTGCCTGCACCGTTCGGGCCAAGTAGGCCGATCTTATCGCCACGTTGAATACGGCAGGAGAAATCACTGACGATTTTTCGATCACCGTAAGTTTTGTTCACGTTGCTGAGCTCCGCCACCAATTTACCGGAACGTTCACCTGTTTCCACATTCAACTCAACCTTGCCCACTCTCTCACGACGAGCGGCACGCTCGCGACGCAGCTGCTCCAAACGTCTAACGCGACCTTCATTACGCACGCCACGCGCTTTAATGCCCTGACGTATCCACACTTCTTCCTGCGCCAACACCTTGTCAAACTTGGCACTGTGCACCGCCTCGTCCGCCAGCATTTGCTCTTTGAGTTTCTGGTAGCTTGAGAAGTTACCAGGGAAGCTTGCCATATTGCCGCGATCCAACTCGACAATACGCGTCGTGACGTTGTCCAAAAACTTTCGGTCGTGGGTTACGAACAACACACTTCCGCGAAAATTATTCAGCAAGCCTTCCAGCCATTCAATAGAAGTAAAGTCCAGATGGTTGGTCGGCTCGTCAAGAATCAATACTTCCGGTTCTGCCACCAAAGCTTGCGCTAGCGCCACGCGCTTGCGCACCCCACCAGAAAGTGAGCCAACCAAGGCTTCTGGGTCTAACTCCAGACGCTGAATCGCTGTTTCGATACGTGCTTGCACCGCCCAGCCATTCTGCGCCTCCAGCGCAGTTTGCAAGGGTTGCATCGCCTCCAATAATGCATCGAAATCCGCATCCGGCTCGCCCAATTGGTGTGATAGATGATGGTAGTCGGTAATAATTTGGTGTAACTCACCCAATCCTTCCGCGACCGAATCAAACACGGTCGATTCAGGATTCAATACTGGCTCTTGGCTAACATAACAAATACGCACACCCGGCTCACGCCACACAATGCCATCGTCCAATACGGTTTGCCCAGCTAAAACGCGTAACAGGCTAGACTTTCCACCTCCGTTGCGTCCAATCAGACCAACACGTTCGCCCTCATCAAGTTGAAAATTCACATTGTCCAGCAGGGCAAAGTGACCGTAAGCCAAAGCGGCTTTGTCTAGCGTAATATAAGGCATTAGGATTGTTCTTTACAGATTGGAGCGATTATCAAAATTCAAAACTTCGCCTGCGCTAGCAACGACTCTTGCAAATAAAATACGCAGTACGGAATCAGCAGAGACGGTATTTTACGTTAGAATGCCTACCTCTGCCCTGGTAGTTAAATGGATATAATAAGCCCCTCCTAAGGGCTAGTTACAGGTTCGATTCCTGTCCGGGGTACCAAACACACCTCATTTCCTCCTAATATTGTGTGCCGGGAACCATAAGATTGCCGCCTCGGCAAGCTTATGGTTTCAAATTAGTATCGGCAAAGATATGCTTCCAAAGCGCAGCCAAAGCCTAAGTCACTTTATTTCGCTAACTGCTCAGCAATCAAATAAGCCACCCGTAACAGCTTTCGAGCAATAGTGGTCAAACTGCCCTCCGTGCAACCACGATGGTGACATTACAACAACAGTGACATGACAACGACATCATATCGTGACCTTAGCAACACTGCATTAGCGATGCTCTTTACGACAATGCACCGCCATATGCCAAACACCTTTTGGGGAAATAAGGTATCCTCTACCGAAATAAAGTGCCGGGGAGGCGAACTTGCGAATATTCATTTCCTACAGTTGGGACTCGGATAACCATAAGCAATGGGTCCAACAGTTAGCCGATGACCTTATGGAATTGTTGCCAGACTTAGGGAAACTCTGATTAAGTCCTCCATTCGGGGTGAGCCTGTCGAACCATGAATGGAGGAATTAATCAGATCAATAGGTTAAACGAGATGCCCTTCGACAAGGCTCAGGGTGAACGGACTTAATCAGCGCTTCCCTAGATGTTGAGTACGACCAACGAGGCATGGATCACCGCGTGGACCGCAATCATTTCATGGAAGCGGGTATTTTCGGGAGTGACGCCGTACTAGCTATCGTAACCAAGAGCTACACTGAAAAGGCCAACGCACGCCAAGGTGGCGTTGGGCGCGAGACTGCAATGGCGGCAGAGCGTCATTGGAAAGAGATTGACAGCAAATCAAAAACGAGGATCCTTGCTATCAAAAAGGAAGCTGGCGCAGACATTCCACGTTACCTGACGGCGAGTCGAACAAAAGACGCTGACGACCATACCCTCACTACCTAAATACTGTCTCCACTATATCACCACCGTGATAAGTATTTACAATCGCGCTGCCAAATTATCCAAGGCTGCATGCATCGCACCAATGAATATCCTGCCAGCAGCGGGCTCGTTAACTCCCAAAATTGGCCAATCATAAATACTTAGATATTTATTAAGTAGCTTAAG
>Ga0316204_10003064_pt1 | contig 35014 bp, 42 predicted proteins | sample 6monrhotite_MG_2_FD_205661 | JGI IMG/M metagenome (GOLD analysis project Ga0316204, IMG submission 205661) | Microbial mat bacterial communities from mineral coupon in-situ incubated in ocean water Damariscotta River, Maine, United States -... | ecosystem: Environmental > Aquatic > Marine >... | reverse complement strand
ATACCAATCAAGCGTATCCGCGATAATCGTCGCCATCGGGCGCATCTGCGGAAACCGGGACCAGAGCCTGTCACCGGTTGAAAGATGCGTGCCGTGCAGGGCGCGTGTCTTGCCGGAATAGAAATGCTCGGACAGGTCAGTGGCGGACCACAGGTTCAGATCACCGACCTGCGACCCCGCTGGGCAGGTGATCCGAAAGAACCCGCCCGCGGGAACCGTTGCGCATCGCGCATCGCGCGGGGGGACGGTGCATTTGGACTGATGTGTCGCACCATTGCGCCGGACCCGCATCGCCTCAAGTACAGGTGGCGCCAGCGCATCGGTCGGATAACAGATCACCGCAGGCTGATTGCGTCGTTCTGCGGCATCGCCGGGGGGTGCAAAGGCGGGCTGATCTGGTTTCATGGGCGCTCACATCGGGTTGGTTCGGGCAATCGCATGAACCGTAGCGCTGATGTGCCGGCAAAGACCAGCCTGTCGCGATTAGTTGCAGACAGCAGGGCAAACCAAAGCTAGCGTCGCGAAGAAACTGCGAACGACTGGACAGGTGCCCCATGGCAGAGATATTCAGAAACCCGCTGCGCGGTCAGGGCCTTCCCGATCTGGAACCGCGCGATGCGTTTGACACGGATGCGGTAGCCCACCTGCTGGCGCAATGTCCGGCCCATGCGGCCACGCCACTCTTGCAAAGCACCGCCACCGCCCGTGACATTGGTGCCGCGAGGGTTTTCCTGAAGGATGAAAGCAGCCGCATGGGGCTGGGAAGCTTCAAGGCACTGGGTGCCGCCTATGTGATTGCCAGCGATGCCGCCGACATGGTGCGCGATAAAGATGCGGCGTGGTCAAATGCGCTGGCCGGGCGCGGCTATGTCGCGGCCAGTGCGGGCAATCATGGGCTGTCTTTGGCGGCGGGCGCTGCCATCTTCGGGGCAAAGGCGGTCATCTATCTGGCGGATACGGTGCCGGAAGGCTTTGCCGAAAGATTACGCGCCAAAGGGGCCGAGGTTGTGCGCGCCGGGGCCAGTTATGAGGAAAGCGTGGCGGCCGCATCGGCAGCGGCCGACGAGAGCGATTTGCAGCTTCTCTCGGACGGGTCGTGGCCAGGTTACACCAAGCTGCCATTTCATGTGATGGAAGGTTACACGCAAATGGGCCGCGAAATTGCCGAGCAATATGAAGGCGTGCCGACGCATATTTTCCTGCAAGCCGGTGTCGGCGGATTGGCGGCCGCCCTTGCCGAAAACTTGCGGGCCGCGTGGGGCGATGGCCCGCGGATGATTGTGGTCGAACCAGAGGCAGCGCCCGCGCTGATCGAAAGCATCAAGGCAGGCAAAGTGGTCACAACCGAAGGGCCGGTCTCGAACATGGGTCGCCTCGACTGCAAAACGCCATCCATGTTGGCACTCGGTGTGCTGGCACGTGACGCTGATGATTTTGCGATCGTGACAGAAAAAGAGGCCGAGGCAACTGTCGCATTCCTGGCAGAACAGGGCATTGCAACGACGCCATCGGGTGCCGCAGGCGTGGCCGCCGCGCGCGCAGCGATCGGCGATATTGATGCGAGCTCAGACGTTCTTTGCGTCCTGAGCGAAGGGCCCGTGGCATGAGGTGCGCGCGCAACAGCGCACCACAAACCAACCTACGTAACCATGAGCACGATTTGCGACGGCGCTGAAGGCTCAAATCAGCCCCATCTGGGTAACCCCAAGGCGCGTCGGGTCGTCTGTGCCCCATGTTCGATCCTCCCGTTTCCCAAACAAGGGGCGGACCAATTCAGCAGGGGATGGTCCACAACAACAGCTTCTCCGAAGGAAATTGGTTTGGATATTGGCTCAGAACAGACCGCGCAGCAGCGCTTCGTCGGCCTGTTCGCCCCATCCGACCGCTATGCCGATGCCATCAACAATCTCCGCGTAGCTGCCTTCAGGTTTTCCATACAATTCCTTCGGTACTGCAAAACTCATCTGCCAACCGTTGGTACAGCTAACCGTCATGGCGCCCTTGTTGCTTGAACTGCCCTGACACTCGATGCCTTTGTCGCTGCTGGTCACGAAAGTGCTACTGAAATCCATCTTCGGTTCAATGAACCCGGTCAGTACAGTTTCCGCTCCGCTCGGCTCGCGGACGATCTGAACCATCGGAATATCTGGCACCTGAATGATGGCCGAGCAGGCGCTCAGCAATCCTAAGAGCGACATTGACGTCATCTTCATTAAAAGGCTCCTTCATCTCTTGGTTTTCCACGAGTAATGCTCGAAGACACGCGGTATTTAACGGCAAAACTTGTTCTGGATACGGCAATTTTTGGTAACCGGCACAGAAACGCAGAAACCGATGAATAACCCAATAATTCTTGCCAACGATCGTTTTTCGGCCGGCCCCCTCACAAAGCCCAACTAATTGGCTGTATTTTATAGGTGTTTGTGGTGATGCTGTCAGACTAATTTGAACCAGTCTCAGTTTGCGGCAGAATGCGTGAACCTATGCAGAACAAAGCTGCCGCCACTCGGTGAGAGCGGCAGTTCGTTTGAGTTTGAAAGTTGTTCGTGAATTGAGGTGGCATTCATTGTTGAAGTGGTTGAGGATCGAAGCATGTATAGAAACGAACTTCTGCAGGGAATGCAGCCGCCGGAACCGCAGCATTGCTCGCTCTCTTCGCCGAAAAGGTAGATGTGAATTCTCAGCTCGATTGTTCAGTCGTCGCCCCGTCATTTGACGTCTGGCATTGCCGATCACCTTCATCGCAGCACCGTATGACTTAAGGCGGTCAGTGACGATCACTTCCGGATTGCCATACCGCTTCATTGTTTTCTTGAGGAATTTCAATGCTGCTTTGCGATCACTGCGCTTCGTGACGAAGCTCTCAAGCACCTCACCTTCGTGATCAACCGCCCGCCACAGATAGTGCGTCTCGCCGTTGATCTTCACAAAAACCTCGTCCAGATGCCACTGCCAGTTTGAATACGATCGCGTGCGATTGATCCGATTTTTGCGGATTTCAGAGGCGAAAAGCGGACCAAACCTATTCCACCAAAATCGAATCGTTTCATGGCAAACGTCGATTCCGCGCTCATGTAGCAGGTCTTCGACATTGCACAGCGAGAGCGGAAACCTGACATACATCATCACCGCAAGGCGGATGATCTCAGGACTGGTCTTGAAGTAGCGAAATGGGGAGCGTTTTGACATCCGGTGAAGCTACGAAACTGCCTTGCTGTCTTCAAGCAACTTTCCTCTGACAGTACCCCGCAACATGACGTTCGAATGGCTGGTCTAAGCCATGGTTGACTCGGCGTTGAATTGCCCTTTTAACTTTTCGTTATGATAAAGCCGTTTGTATTTTTGGAAGAATATTATCCTCAGCATAGATAGCTGCGGGCGCTTTAGAGTGACATTTCCGCTGCCCAGACAGCGGTCTTAAAAAAATGACCTCATACCGGGTGGGTAAATTTAGAGGTCGTTGAGATGAATACACAAATATTAAGAACAAGAAAAATGACCCTCGGAATCATTGGCTTTGGCGCATTCGGCCAACTGATTGCTCAATACGCAAACGGGTATTTTGAGCTATTGGCTTATGATCCCTCTACAAACCTTAAGGATGCTGCCGTCGACCTTGGCGTCTCACTCACTTCATTAGATGTCGTTGCGCAGTGTGATGTAGTTGTAATTGCGTCACCCGTTTCAAGCTTTGAGAGCATTGTTAATAGTGTTGCAGCAGTTTGCCGCGCCGGTGCGCTCATAATCGATGTCGGGTCTGTCAAAGTTCAGCCCTTTGATATTATGAAGAGACTGCTGCCAAAGAATGTTGATGTCGTTGCTACACACCCTTTGTTCGGGCCACAAAGCGCTCGCGATGGCATTCGAGGCCTTAAGATTGCAGTTTGCCCAATCCGAGGTCGACGTCACCTGCATCTCGCGGCATTTCTTCGCAAACACCTTGGCCTTCGCGTCATCATGGCGACTCCTCAAGAACATGACCGGGAAGCCGCGACAGTCCAAGGCCTAACGCATTTGATCGCTAAGGTCCTACAAAGCATGGCTCCATTGCCTTCACGAATGACAACACGGAGTTTCGACTTACTCGTTGAGTCAATTTCCATGGTTCAAAACGATGCGCCCGAAGTATTTGAAGCGATAGAGAGTGCGAACCCTTACGCGGCAGATGTCAGGCGCCAATTTTTTAGGCTAGCTTATGAGCTGGACGTCAAGCTGAATAAGGGCACAAACTCCTGATGTGGGATTTTTTGATGTCGGAGCCCTCTACTTTTTCGCCATCGTCCCGCCTCCGTGTCAGATTGACAAGGGCCCGTGCCTTGAAGGGGATCAACAGCGTTTCATCGAGAACATGAATGCCATCGACAATACGGCGAGAAGCCGCAAGGGCTTCACAGTAGTCCTTTTCCAAAAGGATCGCGGACAAGCTGAGCATGTCATCTGAGACAGCAATAGCAGCTACAACACTAAGAACTATTTAACCTTTAGTGTTCTGCTGCGCGATGTAGCTTTGATGCGGTAGAGGCCATGTCCCGTGGATGAATATCCGCAAATATCTCAATGATGTTGTTTTCCGGATCCGCAAAGAACAACGTGCGGTGTGTCCAATCCTGATTGGTAGGTGGTTCAATCACCTCGATGCCTTTGTCTTGAAGTGACTGGAAGGCGACATCAACATCAGCGGGCGGAACTCGAAAACTTAACTGAACAGAGGCCGCGCTTTCGGGAATATTCGGCCCGTCGTATGAACGTCCACGCGGGCGCAAACCCAGAAAAAGTGCGCCAACTCTAAAGCCAACCCAATGGCTTTTCTCTTCGTCCTCGATGCAAAACCCAAAGATGTCCGAGTAGAACCGCTTCATCTTGTCCAGATCATCGCAAATGACAATCACGTAGTCCAAGCAGCGTATTGCGCCAAAACCAGTATTTTGTTCCATTGATATCCTCACTTTCGCAGTTTTTTCTCCATGAAGCGGCTGTCTGGGGACGCTTTGTGTTTCGCGAACGGACCGCGGTCCCGAAATCCGGCCAGTTGGTAGATTTTTTGCGCTGCCGCGTTTTTGATTCCGACTTCAAGCTGTATCGTTGTTATCGCATTGGCTGCCGCGACATCACACAAAGATGCCAATAGGGCTTCGGCTACGCCTATGCCTCTAAAGCGGGGTCTGACAATCATGCGCTTTAGTTCCGCAGTGTTGTTTGCGCCCATAAACAAGGAGCAACAGCCAGCAGCAGTGCCATCATGCGTCCTGGCGACCAGAACAACTACGTCAGGAGAAGCGAGTGTCTTTGTGTCGAAAGGGCGTCTGTTGCTGCCCGGATACAGCTCGAATGCGACCTTATCTGAAAGACGCATAAGCGCCTCTAGGTCTGACTGACTGGCAGATTCTGAGCTTATTGTTATGTTGCTCAAAAGATGTCCCACAATCAGTCCTACATTGTGCCATGGAGATCGTTTCGCTGTGTGGCGTCACCAAATCTGGAGCAGGGTCAAGCGGCTCTTGGCAGCTATTTTCCGCGACACCGATCCCATCACGGTTCGGCGAAGATCGCTATGAGGATGCCGCCCCAGAATAATTGTATCCGCGCCAGTTTCTGTTGCGACGTCCAAGAGTGTTTGCGCAACATTTCCGACGCGGATCAGGCGGGTCGTCTTGTCGATACCCATCGCCGAGGCGCTGTTTTGCGCTGCTGACAGACAGCTTTCGGCCTCTGACGCGAGCAGGGGAATGGCTTCTTCCCCCAGCCCTTCGGATTGCCGGTATGCATCAAGTTCGGAATTTGAATGTCCTTCCCGCGCCACGGCCAGAAAGGTCAAATCCGCCTTTAATGCCTGTGCCAACCAAGCTGCGTGTTCTGCCGCGCGGCAGGCGGGTTCGGACCCATCCACGCCGCACAGAATGTGCCGGATACCCGGCTTTACGATGTCCATCATGACAGCCACATTTGAAACAGCAAACCGCTTGTCAGTGATCCGGTAAGTGCCAGAACAATATAGAGCGCAAACACAGGGCGTTTCACCAAAGCAAAGACGGCGATGGCAGCAGGCAAGGATGTCACACCACCCGCCACAAGAAAGGCGAGACCGGCACCGGGTGCCATGCCCTGTTCGACCAGACCCGACACTAGCGGGAGGGCGGCGTAGCCGTTGAGATAAGCAGGGACGCCGACAAAGGTTGCCGTCAGGATCGGTGCAATACCGTCCCCGCCAAGGGCGGATGCGATCCATTCTGCCGGAATATAGGCCAGCATCAGGCTTTCCAGAAGGAACGCGAGGCTCAACCATTTGACAAGGAATAGGGCGGTGGAGGCGCCCTCGCGTATGAACCTCTCGCGACGCGGTGCCTCGGACCAGAACCGCCATACGACAGGCCCGGGTTTGCGAACTGAGGACGCGCCGCAACCACCATTCCCGATGCCCGGCCGCAGCGGATCAGAAAAATAACCACCTCTTGCCAGAAGATAGGTCACATAGCCGCCGAACAGGCCAAGACCGATGGCCGCAAGCGTCTTGGCCACTGCAAATTCCAGCCCAAGTAGACCGGACGTCAGAACGAACATCGACGGGTCGATCACCGGCGAGGCAAGCCAGAACGCCATCACGCCCGACAGGGGCACGCCCATGGCCAGCAAGGCGGCGATCAGCGGGATCACCCCGCAGGAACAGAACGGCGAAAGCCCGCCAAGAGCGGCGGCAAAGACGATCATGGTCAGCGGAGAGCCGGTAAAAGCGCGTGCAATCAAGTTGTCTGCGCCGCTGGCCATGGCGTAGGCTGCGACGGCGATGGACAGCAGCAGAAACGGGGCAGTCCCGATCAACGCGTTGATCGTGAACCCCGTGCTCTCAATCGCTTGTGGCGTATCCGTAAGGAACAAGATTGCAAGGATCATCGCCGTCACAAACCACACGCGATACTGCGACCAGACATTCTTCATTGCACCAATGCCCATTTCGCGGGCTGTGAGGATCACCTCTGACATATCTTTATCTCCGGTTTTATAGTTATTAATACTGAAAGAAATTCACGCTGCATCGGTCCTGATCTCGACCCCTGAGCAGCACTCCTCGGTGAGAAACGCGACTGTGCCAGCCATCGCATCGAAATCAGGTCTGTTGAAGACTTCGCGCCCGCGCTTTTCCTGAATAACCAATCCGGCATGGACCAAAGCCCTCAGATGGTGAGAAAGCGTTGATGCCGGCAGATCAAGTTGCTCTCCGATCTCGCCCACGTTCAGGCCATCATTGCCGGCACGGACAAGGAGTCGGTAGACCGATAGGCGCGCTTCATGGCCCAGAGAGGCCAAGGCAATCGCCACTGTTTTGATATCTGAATTGTGCTTCATGCTATCCAACATAACTACAAAACCAGTTTTGTAAAGTCATTATTTGAGCAATGCGTCGGAATAACCAAGTTTACCCCATGCTGACGGGTTGCCGCATTGGATACCGGATTTCTTGAGCGGGCCGCTGAAATTGTACATCAGCGGGACGTCCTGAAATTCAGGCCGACCATTGCGAATATGTATGAAATGGGGCGTGCGTCTGGCACGGCATGCGGCACCAGCAGTTTTGGAACATCGTCGGAGCCTGCGTAATTGGAACTCTAACTTTCAAAAGAGAGGCAAGACTGGAATTTAGCGACATGGCGTTCTCGTGTATTCTTGCCGGTACGCTTGAGGGTTTGTGTTCTGCCATGCCTTTAATGCGCCATCGATTGAAAAGAGAACAAGACTCGTGGGAACGTCGATAGGGTCTTGGCGAAATCGACACTTGCATTTTCACGACTACCTCCGAAGTGCCCGTTTACAGCAAAGGGGTCCAATCTTTTCAAACGTGAGAAACAAGGCGACTTTTGTTGTTGGAAACGATTTCTTCAATGCAACTTGCGATCTTGCCCACATGTGGCAGATCTTGGGTATCTTGCCGCCGAAGTAACCAGATCTCCGAGTCAAATGATGCTGCGCCGCTTTGATTGATCGCGACCAGATTGTGATGGTCCCCGACAATTTTTGGGAGTGCAGCCAGCCCCAGGCCAGCAACGACAGCATCAATTTGCAGTCTCAAATTTTCGGTTCGCAACCAAAGCGGTGTATGTCCAGTTGCTTCCCTAAAGCAGATACCCTGCGCCAGCGTAGCGGATGATTTCAAACACCCAAGCATTTGCCAGCATGATTGCTCCGAGGCCGAGCGCGGCAGCAATGGACCAAGCCAACGAACCAACCATGATCCCTGCGGTTAGGAGAAGACCTGAGTTTCGCCCCCGCGCCATGGATGTTCCCGCAATGGCAAGCGAAGCAGGGCCGGGGCTTAAACTGGCCGCAAGGGCTGCGAGCAGAATTACCAATAGATTTACGTCCCCGACCATACGAACCTCCAATGCGATATCGACCCTTTTTTCGCAGCCTACCGCCAAAAAAAGATGTTGGATATGCCCAATCTCAAACTGTTTTGAAGAGTCTAAAGGACAGAACCTGGTCAAGCAAAGCGGGCATTTGACTATCCTGCGGCATCGGTCAGCGTAGGCTCTTTTTTCTGGTTACGATAACTAGGAATTATCATTCGGTCGCAAATTCGGACGTTCGCTGCACCGCGCGCGAACTGGTCAGATGCGGACAAAGCCGCCTTGTGCAGTCGCGGCTATTGCTGACGCAGCATTTCCTCGCATGTTTAGCAGTCTGCATTTTGCAGCGCCGCGTATTTCACGAAACCGGTCGTTCAGGAGCGCCAGTATTAACCGACCCCAAACCGGTCGTAGAAGGCGGCGGTCCAGACTATCAATTCGCGCTGTTCATGCCTCCTGTAGTTAACCGAGCAATGAATGGCGTAGCCCCGTGGTACTGCAATAAGTTACGACCACGTTCTGCCCGCAGCTTGCTGATGGTGTTTGGCGGTGGAAGGTTTCATAGTCAGATCTATTCATCATAAGGATTCGGTGCATGCTCGTGATTGGTTGGCAGGAACGGGTGGACCTGCCTTTGCTTGGCCTGACAAATCTGAAAGCCAAGATTGATACAGGCGCACGCACGTCTGCCCTTCATGCTACCGATATTGTCGAGTTTGAGCGGAATGCGATCGCTTGGGTTCGGTTTCATACGCGCTTTGATGACGATGCGCATGATACGGATGTGGAGTGTCCCATCCATGATCGTCGTCAGATCACCAATACCAGTGGCGTTCCTGAAACGCGGATTGTTATTCGCACCAAATTTCGGATTGCTACCCGGCTATGGAAAATTGACCTGTCGCTGACCGAACGGTCCGAGATGACGTTTCGGATGATTGTCGGGCGCACCGCATTGCGTCGCCATTCGATCCTTGTCCACCCCGGCCAACGCAACTTAACGACCCCAACCAGACCCAAAGGGTCGAAGGAGACGTCATGAAAATCGGAATGCTTGCACGCAATCCTGAGCTTTATTCTCATAAACGCTTGGTCGAGGCCGCAGAAGAGCGCGGGCATCAGCTCGATATCATCAACACTTTGCGGTGCTATATGAATATCGCGTCGCGACGGCCCGAGATCTACTACAACGGCGATAAGCTCGAAGGCTATGACGCGATCATTCCGCGTATTGGGGCCTCTGTCACGTTCTATGGAATGGCGGTTTTGCGTCAGTTTGAAATGATGGGTGTCTACCCCGTCAATGAAAGCGTGGCGATTGGGCGGTCGCGGGACAAACTGCGGTCAATGCAACTGCTAGCGCGGGATGGAATTGGTCTGCCTGTGACCACCTTTGCGCATGACCCAAAACAGACCGAAGAGGTGCTGGAACTGGCAGGCGGCGCGCCATTGGTGATCAAGCTGCTTGAAGGAACACAAGGGCTTGGCGTTGTCCTGGCTGATACGGACCGGTCTGCAAAATCCGTGATTGAGGCGTTTCGCGCCACAAAGACCAACATCCTTGTGCAGGAATTCATCAAAGAAGCAGGAGGCACAGACATCCGCGCATTGGTTGTCGGCGGTAAGGTTGTGGCGGCGATGAAGCGGACCGGTGCAGAAGGCGAGTTTCGCTCAAACCTGCATCGTGGTGGATCAGCTGAGATCATCAAGCTGTCACCAGAAGAACGGTCCACCGCTGTGCGGGCCGCGAAATCCATGGGGTTGAATGTCTGCGGTGTCGACATGCTGCGCGCCAATCACGGTGCGGTCGTCATGGAGGTCAATTCCTCACCCGGTTTGGAAGGTGTTGAAAAGGCGTCTGGCATCGACATTGCAGGCAAGATTATCGAATTTATCGAAAAGAACGCCAAACAGGGCGCCACGAAAACCAAGGGCAAAGGCTAGTGACAAAACGACATGGGTTTGCGATCGGGGACATTGTTGTTCCAGCTGGTCGTCGTCTTACGGTGGATATGCCGGTTAGTGTGCTGTCCGATCATACACCGGTTACGATGTCGGCCCATGTCATCCATGGCAAAGAGCCCGGCAAAACCGTGTTTGTCAGCGCAGGTATTCATGGTGACGAGGTCATCGGGATCGAGATTGTGCGCAGGCTACTGAGCTCGCCCAAGCTGCGCGGATTGCGTGGGACGCTGATTGTCGTGCCGATTGTAAACTCGTTCGGGTTCATCAATAAATCGCGTTACCTGCCCGACCGGCGCGATCTGAACCGTTGTTTTCCCGGCAGCGAAGGCGGATCGTTGGCGGCGCGCTTGGCCAATCTGTTCCTGACCGAAATAGTAGAACGCGCAGATCTCGGTATTGATCTGCATTCGGCGGCCATTCACCGTACGAATTATCCGCAAATTCGCGTGACGCCGGACGACCGTGAGATGCGCAAATTGGCAGAGGTGTTTGGTGCGCCGATCATCATGAAGTCACCCTTGCGGGATGGATCGCTGCGCAAAGCGGCAGATGATCTGGACAAGAAAGTCCTGCTATATGAGGCTGGTGAGGGCCTGCGCTTTGATGAAACGTCAGTCAGGGCCGGTCAGGCCGGGATTTTGCGGGTGCTAAAATCACTTGAGATGATATCGGGCAAAGGCGTTGTGTCCGCCAAAGCCGCCCCACAGTTTTGTCCGTCCAGTAAATGGTTGCGCGCGCCGATGGGTGGGCTGTTCCGCAGCTTTAAGTCGGACGGTGATCTGGTGCGCGAAGATGATGTGCTTGGATCTGTCGCTGATCCCTTTGGCGAAGACGAGCGCGAGATTAAAGCGCCTTTTGGGGGCATCATCGTGGGCCGTGCGGTTATGCCCGTGGTCAACGAAGGCGACGCGGTCTTCCATCTTGCACGTGTCGGCTCTCTGAAAGAGGCAGAGGGCACTATGGATGAACATGCCACACAGCTTTCTGACGATCCGATGTTCTATGAAGACGAGATCATTTGACGTTTACCGATCCAATGCGCCTTTGCCAGCGATGATCTTGTCCCGAAATCTAGCGATGCGCTCAACGCGGGTTTCCGACTGTTTTGCCGAATTAAGGTTGATGACATAGCTCTTGCGACGGCCCCGCGTGAGGTTATGGAACGCTTCGGCCAGTTCGAGATCAGCGTCAAGGGCCGCGACGAGTTCATCGGGCAAGTCGGGCTCCGATTTATCTTTGGGTGCTTTGAGACCTTTCGCGGCATACCCCATCGCCTCATCCAGATAAGACCGAATGGTTCCCTCCATCTCTGCGACCTGGGTGTTTTCAGTGAACCGGAACATATCAGGATTTTGGCTGTTCGGTCCTTGCCGCTCAAGCGCACCTTGTGGGTCTTTCATGAGAGCGGCGTTAAAAAAGCTGAGCCGGAAGTTACTGCGAAAGGCGCCGATAATGGCAATGTTACGGTCAGCATGACGGTAGCAGGGATGGCCCCATTTCACGTCTTCTTCCAAATCTATACTGCGGCAAATCTGGCGCAACCTTGCGAGGCCCGGCGCCCATAGCTGTGATGAGCAAGCAGGCGTGTCGAACTTGTCGCAGCGGCCACAGCCTTTCGCAAAGTAGTCTTCGATTTCTGTGATCATCATCTGCCGGGTCCTCAAGTTTTCCAAGGGGCTGGATAGGTTGTGGGGCGATTTCCCGCCCCACTATGCTCGCTACTTGCTGGCAGACGCCTGTGTCGCTTCCTGCGCGAGCGCCGTCAGAACGATCACAGAACCCACCACCCAAGCATTCCAATGCGCAACTGGGTGAAATGCAAAGTTGATCATCCACGGAAGGCTGATCAACAGAGCGCCCAAGGCGATGCCAGTCCATGCTTGAAGCGCGTGATGCTTTTTGTAGCTGAACGCAGCAATCACAAGGGCCAACATCCCCAATGTCATGAATGTGCCAGTTTCTGCCACGACAGCCCCGGACGATATCGTCTGGGAACTGAACAGCAAAAACGGCGACATGATCAGCCAGAACCCACAGCCGCTATAGAGCCAGCGGAACGTTTCATTTGACTGGACGGGTGGCGTATTACCAAAAGACCTAGATGTCACCGTCGGGGTCTCCGATGATGTCAGCGGCCACGGCACCAGCGATTTCATCATTGTTCAAGAATCCATCGGCGTCAAAATCGAGTGCTACAAACACGGCTTCGGACAGTTGCGGGTAGGCTTTCGTCATTTCTTCGAACGATGCTTTTTCGTCCCCGTTGAGGTCCAGGAATGCGTTCATTGCGGGCGCAGACGTGGCAATCAAGGTCGCGAGAAGAGCAATCAGAGTTACTCGTCTCATGTTTCTCTCCCTGAGAAATATGCGGTCCACAGTAGACCGACAAGAATCATTTACTCTCTTTTTGAAACTTGTGAAGAGGGAAAATGAGATGGTAATTATGATTATAAAACAGCACCTTAGAGAGTGAATTTATCAACCTTCTTTCTTCACGCCTTCCGCAGGGTCATTTCCTGCAATCGAATCAGCCTGCGGCTCTTCAAATTGCATGGCCACCGTCTCTGGCGTTGTGGTTCGGGCCAGCGGGGCGGCCACGAATGCCACCTTATCGGCCTCGGCTACCGGCGCGCTTTTCGCAATGCGCCAGATGGTGAATAGAACGATCAGCACATGTGCCGCGAATGATGTCATGAACAGGCCCGACGATCCAAACTCGGCCATCGCAAAACCAGAAATAAGCGGCCCAAAGATACAGCCGACCCCAAAGACAAGCAGCAGCCCACCGCTGACTTGAATGGCGCTTCCAGCTGGGGCGTGGTCATTGGCATGTGCGACTATGACGGGGTACATCCCGAAAATCGCAGCCCCGAAGAAGCCCACAAAGATCAAGTTTACCAGACGGCTTTCGGGGGCAATGACGATGAAGCAAATATCTGCGATAACCGCTGCGAGGGCGATCACCAACAACACCCGGCGTCTATCCATCCGGTCAGAAAAATAACCAATCGGTATCTGGATCAATGCTCCGCTAAGGATCGGCACACTTGCGAATAGGGCGACACTTGTCAGCACTAGCCCGATTTTGTCGGCATAGACCGCAGCCAAGGTGCCAAACGACCCGTTCGAAATACCCACCATGAAGACCGCAAAAACTGCCACTGGTGAGTTTCGCCAAAGCGCGCGCAAGTCCAATTTGACTGAAGACAAAGGCGCGGGTGATGCGCTGGATGACACCGCTGTTGGCACCAAGGCCAGGCAGTAGAACATTGCCCCCACGACAAAGAACAAGTAACCGCTGGCGTCCCCAAACGGGATCACCATTTGTCCGGCAGTCGTGCCGATCAGATTGATCATTGTGTAAATGCCAAACACCCGACCACGTGACGATGCATCGGCACGTTCACCCAGCCAGCTTTCGATGATCATCGCCGCAGCTGCAAAGCAGAAACCCGACAGTGCGCGCAGTGGTATCCATGCATAGGGTGTCACCAGCACCAGTGACCCGAGGATTGCAAGAGAGGCAAAGGCCGAGACCACGCTAAACGCGCGGATGTGCCCGACCTTGCTGACGAACTTGGGCGTGAAGATACAGCCCAACACATAGCCAATCGCCCAGCCGGTCCCTAGCAAACCAAGTGTGAATGCAGAAAACCCTTCAGCACCGCCGCGTACCGGCAGGATCAGTGCATTCACACCACCTGCAAAAAACAAAAACGCTGTTCCCAAAAGAAGTGCGCTGATGGGAAGAAGCTGGCGGACCATTGTGAAACCTTGAATGACTTGGCGGCTAGTCGAACATGTCACCGTACTGATAGCAACAATCGAACGAGCTTGCTTCGTAGCCCAAAGAAATACCCGCGAAGACGAAGTCATTGTTCTAGCAGCGTTAGAATTGGGCGCTGGCCCGATACTGGGAGGTGATGGACCCGCACGACTGGCAGGCTTGGGTCCATAATTTGGCTTTTCTGCCCCTTAAATGACCACAACAGCAAGCGGTGGAAAGCCGTTGAAGCATACGGACGAGTAGGTCGATGTGTAAGCGCCCGTGTTGCGGATCAAAACCCGGTCCCCGGAAGCAAGCGACATAGGCATTAGCGTAGGCCGCTTCTCATACAGAATGTCGGCACTGTCGCATGTTGGTCCGGCAAGGATGCAGGGACCCATCTGATCGCCATCACGATCGGTTTGGAACTGATAGCGGATCGCTTCGCCTTCTGTTTCGGCCAGGCCCGAAAAGCGACCAATGTTCAGGTAAACCCAGCGATGCAGGTCACGTTGCGATTTTCGGCTCACAAGCATGACTTCGGCCACGATAACACCCGCATCTGCGACCAGCCCGCGTCCCGGCTCGGCCATGATCTGCGTGGCATCTGGAAAGCGCGCAGTGACCAGTGCCATGACATTGCTGGCATAGGATGTAGGGGCTTCAATGGCATCGCCGTAGAACGCAGGGAAACCACCGCCAATGTTCAACAAGCGCAAATCATGACCGTTCGCGCGAGCGCCGTTCCAGATTTCAGCCATGGCATCCAGGGTCGATGCCCACATCTGGGACTGACGGGTCTGCGAACCAACATGGAACGAAAACCCAACCGGTGTCAGGCCCAGCGACTTTGCTTTGTCCAATAAGACCAAAGCCGTGTCGCGATCACAGCCGAATTTCCGTGAAAGCGGCCAGTCAGCCTCGGAGGTTTCAACAATCAGGCGAATATAGACGGACGCGCCCGGCGCATTGGCTGCGATTTTTTCAAGCTCTTCCTCGGCATCGGCAGCAAAAAGGGTGATCCCTTGGTCCCACGCCCATGCGATATCTGACGCACGTTTGATAGTGTTCCCGAAAGAGACATCCGAAGGTGCCGCCCCTTCTGATAAGCACAGATCGATTTCGGCTTTGGACGCTGCATCAAAATGCGAACCCAAATCGACGAGCCGTGCGATGATTTGCCGTGCAGGATTTGCCTTCACCGCATAGTGAATATCGGCGCGTCCAAGCCCCGCTTTCAGTGCGCGGTATTGCACTGCAACCCGGTCCACATCAATGACAAGTGTCGGTATGTCGAAATCGCGCGCTGCGACATAGCCGTCCAGCATACTTGGTTTGGCAACAGCAAAAGGGGCCGGTTCGGGCAAAAAGTGTAGTGTCATTGGTCATCTCCAAAAGACCCGGCCATGATGGGATTGCCCATCTCAGACCGCTCAGTTCCAAGGGAGACGTTACCGTCGCTGCGTAAACACAAGTGGATTGCATTTCACCGGCCAGAGGCGCGTGCGTTGGCGTCTATTGCGCTCCTTTGCGCTTCAATCAGATTCGATGCAAGCGTTAATATTCACTGATTGGGCAAGGTCGCTATTTTTCAGATGAATGTCAGTCGTAGTAACAAAATCTATGCTCACCTGCACACAGTCTCATAGCCATTTCGACAAACGGAACACTGCAAACAGCAGTACACCAATAAAGGCCGACCCAAGCGAGACAATCCAAAAGCCGTACTCAGATGCAACACCAGGCATGCCACCAACATTGATGCCAAATAGGCCTGTAAGGAAGCCTAGCGGCAGAAAGATCGCCGCGACGACAGACAACACATAGCTATTGCGGCCCAAGGCAGATGTATGCTGCATTTCAAGGTGATCCTGCACGGCTTGTAGGCGATCAACGGTCGCGTCTAGTTCCTCCATGATCCGCAGCGTTCTATTCGCCGTTTCGCGCAACAGGGCGGCGCACGCGGCATCCAGTGACCATACCTTACCATCGGCAAGCTCGTTAATTGCCGCTGTTTGTGGTCGCACAAAGCGGCGCAGCTTGATCACGCTTTGGCGGGCCGCCGCCAGATCAGCGGACAGACCGCGTGTTTGTGCCAATGAGTTCTCTTCAAGCTCGTCCGTCGTTTCAACCAGATCGAGTGAAACCGTTTCGATCCTTTTGGTAAGGCCGTAAGTCAGCTCCGCCAAGAAAGCTGAAATAGTTGCCGGCGCTTTGCCTGTCTCGCATTGCCGCCTGATATCATCGACGGCCCATATCTTGCGCATACGCGCCGAAATGATCAGGCCCCTGGTCACCCAAAGACGTACTGACACCATATCATCGGGATCAGCGCCGGGGTTCAGGTTTACGCCACGCAAGTTCAAGATCAGTCCACCGTCCGTCTGATCACAACGCGGGCGCGTTTCAGATTGCACGAGCGCTTTTGCCACCGTCATAGGTAGCATCTGCGCGGCCCAGGTTTCAAACTCCAGCGTATCCAGATCAAAATGTAGCCAATGATAGCCGTCTGTGCTTGCAGTGGTTAGATCAAGCCCTGCAACCGGGACTTCCTTTGCCTCTCCTGTGGGCCGGATATGAAATGCGCAAAGTGCGTCTGGAATCGCTTGCTTGGTCATGAACTTACCTTGGTTTCGTTCGCGGCTTCATTCACGCGCGACGTCGTCTGCTGCCTAACATCCAACCCAACAACAAACCAACCAGAATGCCATAGCCAACAACGGCTGAACGGCGCATTTCAATGGCATTGCCCAGGAAGCTATATTCAACCACGGCGGCGTTTTCGACGACAAACACGATCATAGATAACAGCATGACAATCGCGATGGTCCATTTCAATTTACGCATCTGGTGCTCCTGTTTCGTTGGTTGCGTGACTTGGAACGCCGCGACCAGAGATCATGCCCAGCTTCGCGCAAAGTCGCAGGGTTGACCAATAACCTTCCTCGGCGGCTTCTTCATGAAATGATGTGTCCAGATGGTATGATAGGAAGTGCATCTCGTCTGGACGTGGTTCAATGCGATGCCCTAGATAGGCCTGAAACCCGTGCTGCTCCAATTCGTTGAGGAGAACCAAAGTCAGCGTGCCATGCATCCAGCCAATCGTTGGCAGGCGTAGAAGGCGGTCATAGACTTGGTTTGCAACAGGCGCGTGCCCCGCAACCAAAACACTCGGGCCAGCATGATAGCCGCCTAACCTATAACCGATTGTTCTTTGCCCTGAAGTGTCTGTCAGAACTTCGATGAGCGGTACGTTGTCAGCGTCGAAAGAGGATGAAACCATGTCCATCGGAACCTCCTTGTCTGATGTTGTTTCTGTTTTAAAAAGGGGCGGATTTCTCCGCCCCTGTCTTCAACTGTGAGGGCCTACGAGGGCGTGACCCACTTGGGAATGCAAACCCTTGATCAGTTGAACGAGTACACCAGCGACACGCCAAATGTATTGTCTGTGTCTTCTGCATCGCCGGGCTCTGTGTGGAACTCGGTCAGCACGCTTGTGCGCAGGGCCAATGTGTCGGTCATCGCGACGCTCAGTGCCAGATCGTTGAACACAACGGTGTCAGATTCCGATGCGATGATGTCTGTGTCATTGGTAAAGAACACTGTATCTGTCAGCTTGTGCGCATAGTCAGAGGAAACACCGAACGCGCCTTCGTCCAAGTCACCTTCTGTCACATCATTGAGTTCGGCAAAACGGTAACCGGGACCTGCCTGAACAGACCACTGACGGTCAGCGTCATTGAAGATGCGGTAACCGGCACCAAAGCTCAGGAATGTGTCAGTTTCAAACTGCGCATCCGTTGCGTTGTCAGCCGAACCCTGCAGTTTCGCAAAGCCAAAGACCTGAGGGGTGAAATCGCGTGTGTACTCAAGACCGTAGAACAAGCTTTCTTCCGCGTCTGTCTCGTCATCGTCGCTATAGGCGTAGTTCAATTGCAATTCGACGCCGTTCGGGCCGAAGACATAGTTCATGTCAGAACCGATGCCGATGTTTGTTGTGTCGGTATTACCGCTTTGAATGATGCCGCGCAGCGCCACAGAGCCTGTGAAGCCTTCAGGACGGCCTTCATTGCCGAAACGATCGAGCTCACGCTCTGCATCGTCTTCGATAGCTTCAATCAGGTCTTCGTTACGGTCGCCAGCAACAGTGTCACGGCCGATCAGATTTTGTGCTGATGCGGATGATGCGATGAGCGCAGCAGTTGCTGCGATGATAAATACATTCGTCTTCATGGGTCATTTCCTCTCCCAAAGAAGGTGACCCGCTCTGTTCTCAGAACGGAAGCATTTCTGCTGAGAGGAGATTTAGAGAACTTTTAATAATAAGAGAAATTCAAAATAATCATACTTAAGACGATTATTGATTATGTATGAGTTAGGTGTCGTTTATCCTAGAACGTCAACCTCAGTGGCCACGCTGATATCATTCAGTTTATCAATGACCGCCTCACTATCTGCTTCTGCTGTGGCTGCCACAGCTTGTAGTGTTGACTTGGCAGCTGCTTTTAGATCCGGATCGAGATCGTCGCGCCAGACTGCCCACACAGGGTAAGGAAAGCGCGGTGCATCAGGAACAAGGTGAAGCTGGCCGCTATCGAGATACTTCTTGATATATCGGGCGGGCAGATAGGCCGCGGTCTCCCGGTTCACAACATATTCTGCTGCCATTGCCCCAAGTGACAGGGTCAAGCCGGGGTTCGTCAATTCCGGCAAGGCCAACGCATGTGCGCCGACAAATTCAGAGCCCCAGTCAATGAAGGTATAGCGACCTTCAAGATTCATTGTCGGGTCTGGCCAGGATGCAACCATGACCAGCTCTTCCTCCAACAAAAGGTCAGCGGATAGACCGGGGCGCAGTTGCGGCATGTAAAGGAGGCCAACGTGCATAATGCCTTCGGTCAGAAAACGGGTCAGCCTGTCGGGCATACCCAACTCGCCCCTGATGTTCAGATCCGGCATTTCGGCACGTAGCCGGTCAATCCAGCGAAACCCAAGACGCGGCCAAAGCGAGTATTGCGCGCCGATTGTCAGGCTTTTGGTAAAGCCATCCGGGATGGCCACCTGTTGGCGCGCCTCTTCCCAGACGCGGATCATGGATAGGGCGTAGCGTTCAAACTCGCGGCCCGCATTGGTTAGCTCAGCACCAGCCTTTGATCTCGTGAACATCGGCTTACCAAGTGAGTCCTCCAGCCGCTGGATGCGCAGTGACACAGCGGACTGAGTGACATAAAGCCGTTCAGACGCCGAAACAAATGATCCGGTCGCTGCAACTTCGAGGAAGGTTTTGAGAAGAGTAATATCCATGTTGTAAGCATGAGCATTCCTCGGCTGAACCGCAATATCCATTCGTTTTGTCAATCATCAGGGGCTTGCGATGCGCCAGCCAACATGGCTTGGGCGATACTGCATGTGCATGCATCTGCAAAACGTCGAATTCTGGGCAAACCCACAAGAATTCCTCATGTGTGTAAGCCGCGTCACTTGGAACAAAGTGAGCGACGCGGCTTGGTTGTCAGGCGGTCACAATGCTTGGGTATGTGCCACCAGCCTGCCAACGTCCTAGTTAGCTGCCGCCATCGGTGCCGTCAGGCAATGCTACGGCCAGCCGTGTCATTGCTGTGATGTCGGTCATACCTTCTTCTTCACCAAGAAATTCAAATGCGAAGAAGACACGGTCGCCATGACCTAGATCGGCAGGAACTTCGATATCTGGTGGAAGGTGCCAAACGGTTTTGTCTTCAAGCACAACAATCGCTTCTTGACGGTCATAGGCCAAAACGAGGCCTTCGGTCTCACCGGCGAATGCAGAGGCGGCTAGTATTGCTGCAAGAACAGCAGAAAGCGCGAAACATTTAGACATTTTCTTCATCCAAAAGAGGATCATGCTCTTGCCGCAACCATTGCGTAAGGAGCCGTCAGGCGGAACCTCACGACTGATTAATGCGCAGATGGGGTGAACTGACTAACAGTACAAGTGGCGACAAACCGTTTTAGGAAAGATTTTTGGCAATCAATTTACATAAGTAAAAATCATCTGAAGCATAAATATTATACGTTATTCAAATGCATGCCTTAGCCTTAGATTGAACATGCGGAGACAGTCATTGTTGTCTCAACAGCGCAAGAAACACTTGTCCCACCCCGGACTTGCGCGGGCTGTCTTCGCAACGCGAATTAATCTGACCGAAAGGAACCGACATGAAACGTTTTGCAATCCTGGCACTTATAGCCACCACAGCACTCAGTGCATGTTCTGCCGAGAAAGCAGTCGACCGCACAGTAGACGGTACTCTTTTCGTAGGCCGGACAGCCGTCAAAGGCGTTGTTGGCGTGGGTAAATTGGCCGTCCGTGGCACAGGTGCCGCGATCAATGCGGCGACAGGTTCCGAGTAATATCGATTGCGGGGCATATCAAATTGCTTTGCCCCGCGCAGCCCCCCACATGATGGAGCAGTGAAATGACTGACGCAGCGCCGGATCAAGGCTTCGCTGAGGCTATTCAGAAGGCTATCACGGAAAGCGACGGCGAAGCGTTGAATACGCTTTTGCACCCGTTGCCGCTGATGGAAGCATTGCGGCAATTGCTGCTACTGGATAACGCCCAACAGCGGATCATACTGTCGCTGCTGCCTGCAGAATTCGCCGCTGGATTGATAGAAGAAGCCCCGCACGCCCTGGGTGTCACCTTGATCGAGGGCCTAGAGACTGCGCGTGCCGTCGAACTGATCGACGAGATGGGTTCCGATTTGCAGGCAGACCTGATCGGCGACATGGCCGATGACGGCGCAGAGGCAATCTTGTCTGGTATGGATGTCGATGACGCCGATGATGTTCGCCGCCTCGTTGAATATGAGGATGATACTGCCGGTGGTCTAATGATGGCCGAAACATTCTCGTTTAGGGCCAAACAAACCATCGGTGCAGTCCTGCGCGAACTCGCCGCTGACGACAACGATGTGGATCGCTATCGTGGTCAACATCCTTATATCGTCGACGATGAATTGCAGGTCGTTGGCGTTGTTTCGTTGCGCGGCTTGCTGTCCACCAAGCGTTCGGTTTCCCTTGATAGCATTATGGTGGAACCGTTGACCGTCACCTTGGATACACATCTTGATGATCTTGCTGACATCTTTGATAAACACCCGTTTCTTGGCGTGCCTGTCGTTGATGAAAACGGTCGTCTGGCAGGCGTTGTATCCCGAACAAGCGTATCACAAGCGTTGCTGGAACAGGCCGAAAGCGAAAGCCTGAAACGGCAAGGTGTTGTTGGTGATGAGCTACGCTCCATGCCGCTTTGGCTGCGGTCGCGGCGGCGTTTGGCATGGCTATCGGCTAATATCGTCCTGAACATTATCGCAGCATCCGTAATTTCGGCCTATGAAGAAACGCTTATCGCGGTCATCGCAATTGCAGTGTTTCTTCCAATGGTCTCCGACATGTCTGGTTGTTCAGGCAATCAGGCGGTCGGCGTCACAATGCGCGAATTGAGCCTTGGTTTGGTGCGACCAGTCGATGCATTCAAAGTCTGGCTCAAAGAAATCAGCGTTGGTGTAATCAACGGAATTGCTCTCGGCATCCTGATTGGGATCGTCGCGTGGGTCTGGAAGGGAAACCCAGCCCTTGGGCTCGTCATTGGCACCGCACTGGCGTTAAATACTATGCTCGCGGTTTCGATTGGTGGCGTTGTGCCGCTTCTGCTCAAGCGCATCGGCCAGGATCCTGCCGTCGCAAGCGGACCACTCCTGACAACTGTCACCGATATGGCAGGCTTCTTCTTCGTGCTCAGCCTCGCTACCCTGATGATGCCTTGGCTTGTTTGAAAACATCTCTCAGAAAGACGCATAAATGGATCTAATTTATATCCTCGGCGGATTCTTCGGCCTTATCATTGGCGGGAGCTATCTCGTGTCCGGTGCGGTTGCATTGGCTAATCGGCTTGGTATTTCGCCCATGATTATTGGTCTGACCTTGGTTGGCTTTGGCACCTCAATGCCCGAACTGGTCACAAGTGTGCAGGCGGCCCTGATCGGATCGCCCGGTATCGCGATGGGCAATGTCATCGGAAGCAACATAGCGAACATCCTCCTGATCCTTGGCATTGGCGCAATTCTGGCACCAATAGCTGTGACAAAGTCAGTCATGGCACGCGACGGGTCTATCCTCGTGCTGGCAACCGTCCTCTGCGTAGCCATCGTTCTTTATGGATTCATCGGGCGCATCGCCGGTTTGGGGCTGATTGCAATTCTGGTGACCTATCTCGTCGTAACAATTCGCTCAGACCAAAGCGCGCCGTCCTCGCAAGTCGATGAAGTCATGCATTTGCCTTCGCCTCTCAGATCAGTGCTGATCTTGGTGGGTGGGCTGGCGACAACCATTTTTGCGGCACGTTTCCTTGTGCAAGGTGCGGTTTCAGTTGCCGCTCAATGGGGCATGAGCGAAACCGTGATTGGACTGACCGTTGTCGCTATCGGTACGTCATTACCCGAGCTGATGACAACAATCATCGCCGCTCGGCGCGGGCAGAACGATGTGGCGTTCGGGAACGTAATTGGCAGCAACATTTTCAATATCTTGGGAATTCTGGGCGCAACAGCTGTCATCAGTCCGCTGAATGTACCGGTTGCCATCATCAGGCTCGACATATGGGTGATGCTCGCGGCAACAACGGCATTGGTTTTCTTCTCAATGACCGGCTGGCGCGTCAGCAGGCGGAAGGGAACCGTATTGTTAGTCGGCTATGGCGTGTATCTAGCTGTCTTGATCGCTAGCTAAACTCCACTTTGAGGTGAGGCGATAGCCCAATCTCATCATGTCTTGAATGACCGATCTTTTTGCTGCGCCGCAAAGTTGCGATCTGAGCGCCGACAGCTTAGGCCATGCTGCGTGCGCATGCAGCGAACTTTTGATACTTCTGCTTTGGGCTGATTGTGTTGAAAAACTCGTTGGTTTCAGCCTTTCGAAGTGGGTTATCGCATTGATTTTACTTGGACGTCTGTATGTCGACCACGATGTTAGCCGGTGGCGGGCACCAACGGCTTGAGTTTTGCGAGTTTCCGAAGGTTTTGGGCGATTGCTGCGAGGGTAAATTCATCTTGGACGCCATATGGGCCGCGCAATCCGAGCCTGGCCAAGCCAAGGATGCGTTTGAGGTGGGCGAAGAGCATCTCGACTTTCTTTCGGCGGTTCGAGGCGGTTTGATTGAAGTCTGATGCGGTACATTGACGGGCAAATTCTCGGACGATCTCATATTTCTCGCGGTGGATCGCGCGGGTCTCTGATTTTGGGCAGCATTTGGCTTTTAATGGGCAATCGGTGCAATCAGATTTAAGGGCCCGATATTTGCGCGCTTTCCATTCTGGAGCGTTTCGGGCGGGATCGGAATAGGTGCGCCGCGTATGCTTCATCTCTTTGCCGCCAGGACAGATGTAGCGGTCGTTCTCATCATCCCACGTGAAGTCTGATCTGGAGTATGTTCCATCAGTGCGCTCGCCCTTATCAAAGACAGGAATGAAGGGCAGGATCTTACGTTTTGTGGTCAGTCAAACAAGGTTGTCGGAAGACCCGTAGGCCGTATCTGCGGCGATCCAATCCGGCTTCAAGCCAAAGCACTCTTCGGTTCGGTCGATCATCTTGCGCATGGCTCCAACCTCGGCGGTTCTGTTCGAGCGGCCGGCATCCACATCAACGATGATACTGTGATCTGTATCGATCAGATAGTTGGTAGAATAGGCAAAGAAAGCGGGACCTTTGCGTGCGGCTGTCCATTGGCTGGCCGGATCGGCATGAGCAGTGAACTTGGGCTTGGTTGTCGTAGCCGCACCAAAGGCCTCGTCGTCCAAGGTGTCGAGATATTCCCTTACAGCACGTGGTGCATCATCGGGGTCGGTCATACGGGCTGCCCAGTCATCAGGGTTGCTGGAGTTCTGTTTCTGGACATCAGCGCTTATCAAACTGGCATCCACGGCAAATCCCTGACCGCCCACGAGCCCTTCCTCCATGCAACGCGCGACGGTTGTCTCAAATACATGGCGCAGAAGATCACTCTCGCGGAAGCGACCATGACGGTTCTTGGAAAACGACGAATGATCCGGGATCCGGTCCGTCAGATCCAGACGGCAGAACCAGCGGTAAGCAAGGTTCAGATGAACTTCCTCGCACAGACGTCGTTCCGACCGGATACCAGAGCAATATCCAACGAGTAGCATTCGGATCAGTAGTTCAGGATCAATTGAAGGACGGCCTGTATGGCTATAGAAATCAGAAAGATGCGCGCGGATGCCGCTCAAATCCACAAACCGATCAATCGACCGCAGCAGGTGATCTTGTGGAACGTGATCCTCCAGAGAGAACTCATAGAACAGCGCCGCTTGCGCCTCCTGCTTTGGTCCCATCATCGTCAAATCCCCCAATCAATAAAGGAATTGAATCAGCGATTGCCGCTTCGATCAAGCAAGAGTTTTTCAACACAATCGGCTCAATGCAGACTTTAGCTGCAAGATGTACGATGACCGCACTGCGGACAAAGCCGCCTTGTGCAGTTGCACCTATTGCTGACGCAGCATTTTTTCGCATGTGTACCAACAAGCGTTCTGCAGTGCAGCGCATGTCACCAGAGCGGCCATTCGATGCAGAAATGCCAGCGCTGTCGCGGGGGCGGCCTGCCAGGTTGCAGTCGTGTTGAGACGCACCCGTATTTGACTCGAAGTTGGCGGGCTACAGATGCGCTCCGCCAACTTGGATCAATTTCATCTAGGCGACATCAGAGACTGCTGTTTGCTCGCCGACCCTTACAACCACGTTGCCCTTCTTACGCCCCGTATCGACATGAGCATGTGCGGTTTTCATATCCTCAAACGCGTAGATTCTGTCGATGACCGGCTGAAGAACATCTTGCGCGGCGAGTTTTACGACTGCCTCCAGGATATCCCGGTGCTCAGACGCGACGCCACCTACCATTTTCTTACCCGCAAGACGCGCCTTAATGCCGCCTAGGAACATGTCCGATGTTATACCCGCGATCAGGACCATTTTCCCTCCGTCTCGGATAGCGTGCTTGGCCTGCGCCCAAGGCAACGTCCCGACGGCGTCGACGACTATGTCATATTGGGCGCCACTCTGGATGACGTCTTGCGTGCGATAATCAATGACGTGATCTGCACCCAAACCACGCACCATCTCTGCGTTCCCACCGCTACAGACTGCTGTGACATGTGCGCCGAGATGTTTGGCGATTTGCACACAGGCCGAACCGACAGACCCAGAGGCCCCGTTGATCAGAACTGTCTCACCCCGTTGTAGTTTAGCCTTATTGACCAAAAAGTCGTAAGCCGTTGTAGATCCGAACGGGATCGCTGCCGCGTGTTCAAAGCCGATGTTGTCCGGCTTCAGGGTCACCTTTCCGTCCGCAGGCATCGTGATGAACTCTGCATGTGCGCCAAATGCAGCACCGGGAAATCCAATCACCGCCGCGCCGGGTTGGTAATTCGCGACCTTTGCGCCAACCGCCTCGATCACACCAGAAAATTCAGTGCCAAGGATCGGCTTGCGCGGGCCGCGTAGCCCAAACACAAGCCGTCCCATCCAGCCCAGTCCCTTCGGCATTGTCAGGCTGCGCGCGCGCCAGTCGCCTGCGCTGACAGTGGTGGCGAAAATGCGGATCAAAACCTCATTTGGCTTGGGTGTCGGCTGGGGGAGGGTTGCCTGTGTAATCACGTCAGATGAACCGTATTGTGTGTATGAATAAGCGAGCATTGGAAGTCTCCTTTATGCGGTTGCAGGTGTGAATTCGGGGGATGTGCGGCTACCGCGGATCAGCAGCCAAAGGCCAAAGCTGATTTCAGAGATCGTGACGATCACCAGGAGCACGATGTAAGTGTAGTCGAATGCTGGGACATCCGTGAACGTCAGTTCGACAACCCCTTGCAACAGATAGCCAAATGCGCCGATGAACAGGCCCCGACCCAGAACTTGTGGAACGACATCGGACTTCAACGTCAGCCAGCCAAGCGCCAGCAGGTGCGCTCCAAAGAACAGCTGCCAGACAAAGACGCCCGTGGCATGCGCGTCAAAGAACATTTGAATAAGGGCATGCTGTTGCGCCGTGTCCCAGCCGGCGTCACGGACCAGCAAGACGTAGGGCATCACCCAGAGTAGGAGGTTGATCCCCATCACGGTTATCATGCCCGCACGAGATATCAGCGCGACCATCGCCATCTTTGGACCGACATGCCGGAACATCTGATAAAGGATCGCTGTGAGCGCCAACTCAAACAGGATCACCAAGCTGTCGGCGACGATGCCAAGCTTGAACAGCCCTTGATTGGTGAGAAGGTTGGCGCTTGAGGTGGCCGCATTGTCAGCCACGATCTGCATGGGCACATAGCCGATGCTGAAACCGCCGCAGATTGCAATGGCAAGGTACAGCGCGCCAGCGGTACGTGCGGCAGTCGGATCCCAGTTTGTGAGTGGAACAGTCGTCATCTTGTTTCCTTTCTTGTTTCCAGTGCGGTGTTGCGAAAGGGTCTAAGCCTCAAACTAAGCCATGCGAATTGACCAAATTTTCATTTTTGGTATGCATATCCGCATGGATTGGCGTGCTGTAAAATTTGACTGGAACAAAGCCCGGGCCTTTTTGGTAACGGCAGAGGAAGGATCCTTGTCCGCCGCCGCCCGTGCTTTGGGTATGGCACAGCCGACGCTTGGGCGTCAGGTTGATGGCTTGGAACAAGAACTTGGTGTGGTCTTGTTTGAGCGCGTGGGTCGCGGTTTGACGCTCACCCCAAGTGGCATGGAATTGTTAGATCACGTGCGCGGAATGGGCGAAGCTGCGGGTCGCGTATCGCTAACCGCCCTTGGTCAAAGCCAAGCGCTGGAGGGAACGATCAGCATTTCCGCAAGTGAAATCTATGCCTCTGTCCTGTTGGCACCGATTGTTGCCAAGCTGCGCGTTGAGGAACCGGGTATTCACGTCGAGATCGTCGTTTCTAATCACGCGAGTGATTTGCTGCGCCGCGAGGCTGACATTGCAATCCGCCATTTCCATCCAACAGAACCTGACCTGATCGCCAAGAAAATCGGCATGGCAGACGCAATCTTATATGCTGCGCCCGGCTATGTTGAAAGACTTGGCCACCCGACCAAGCCCTACGATTTGCGCCACGCTGATTTTGTGAACATGGATCGCAATGGAATGATGCTGAAGGGCCTCAATAGCCTTGGTTTGGGTCTGACAGAGGCGAATTTTCCGTTGCTGACCGAAAGCTATTTGGTGATGTGGGAGCTCGTCAAACAAGGTGCTGGCATCGGTGTTCTGGATGCCTATATCGGGGACACCGAACCCGATGTGGTGCGGGTCCTGCCTGATCTGGAACCGTTGTCTTTCCCGATCTGGCTGGTCGCGCACCGCGAATTGACAACCAGCCGCCGGATCAGGCGGGTCTATGACTTTCTGATCGAAGAGCTAAAGCGCTAGTTATGCCGGAGGCGGCTGAGTGTCACAGGCGTGATCCCCAAGAAAGACGCGATAAGCGCATGGCTAAAGATGTCTTCATGGCCGGGATAACTCTCGCGAAACCACTTTAGCCGATCAGCGCCTCCAAGGGCCGCAAGACACCACTCCCGATCCGCTTTCTGGCTCAACGCCTCGCGCAGAGCGCCATTGGCCCAATTGCGAATAGGCTCCGATGAAATCATCCGCTCTGTCAGCTGATCGCTGTCGATCCGGGCAATTTGTGCGTTGGTCGTCGTGACAATCGAAACGAGCGACTGGCCCGCGCGTGTGCGCGCAATATTTGGCGTTACGACAGTTGGGCCGACATAGAAACCCACACAGATCTCCTTGCCTTCAGGATCGCAGATGGTGCTTAGGCAGTCGCCATCCAAGATGATGATTTCATCTGCCTGAGGGTCTCCTTGCCGGGCGATGTGTGCCTTTGCGCCCGCCTGCATTGTGGCCCATTCAGAAGCGAAGTCATCGACGCAGCCTCCTTGAGCCAGGTCAGTCGATTGCATCAGAAACGTCCGTAAATCCATTCTGGTAGGCCTTATCAAATGATAATGCAGCGAAGCTTTCACTGTGTGCATGTCTGGCACAGATGAAGGAGTTTGAAAAATGATTGATAGAATTTGGGCAAGACACTTCGGGACAGCGGCGGCTTGCTTTGGCGGGATTGGGGCGTTGATCTATGTCCTGATGATCAGCGTAACGCTTGCACAAATTGAGGTTGTTTCTGGTCAGGTGCCTTTCGACATGCGCCCTTTGGGCTATAACCCACAGGATGCTGCGGCGCTGTTGGAAGGTCTGGGCGACGCAGGGCGCAGGTATTACCTCAGCCGTCAAATTCCGCTCGATACGGCCTATCCAGCTGTGCTCGCGCTTTTCCTTGTTTCTCTGATGCACTGGTTTGGGCAATGGATGCCCACCCGCCACCTCATTCGAATTGGTATTACTATCTCAATTGGTGCGGCTCTTTGCGATTATAGTGAGAACCTTGGCATAATCGCCATGATCATGCGTTGGCCTGACCTTTCCGTTCCGCTGGTTTATGCAAGCAGTGTCGCGACAGTCGCTAAATCTTTCTTAACGACAGCGGCGGTAACGATTGCCATCTTGATCGGGGCTATGGCGGCGCGACACCGGTTCCGTCCAGCGACATAGATCGATCCTACACGATACGAATGGGTCGGACACCATCATCGAAGGGAACGATGCGCCGGCGAAATGCTGGCCCCTCCACGTATTCCGGCGAGTGGATGCGGTCCATTCGGAAGTGACGGAAATCCTCGCGCGATGGATCCCAAGCAACCAGATACCAAAGGGGCGGTAGGATCAGCATCGCTTGCGGTTCGACGTGGCGCATCGTTTCGGCCCCCTTCGCGTCGCGATATCTGAACCGCAAAAAGAGCCCGTTAAGGAAAGCCGTCTCAAACGCGGACAGTAGTGCGGGGTCCATCTCGCCGAGATTGGATGTGTCGACTTGCGGCGCGAGAGGCCCGACATAAAGGCAATCCAGCAAGCAGCGTAAATCCCGGACCTTGTCAGACGGAAGGGCCTTCTCGATTTTGGAAAGCCCCGCGTCGGCGAGACTTGAGAAGGGAAGGTTTCCAGCGGCACGCATACTCGACACTCCAAGAATCAGCGCAAAGACCTCGGCCACAGAAAGGCGCGCGGTAGTCTGAAGAGATTGCGGGTCCAAGCTGAGCCCGCCACCGCGTCCCTGATCGGTATGAATGACGAAGCCTTCGTCACGCAACGCCGCGATGTCGCGGATAATCGAGCTACGCGACGCGCCAACGTCAGTCGCCAGCGTTTCAATCGTAGATGTTCCGTTGCGACGCAGTGTTCGAATGATCGCATCTTGCCGCCTTCGAGGGTTCATTTCTGCACGTCCCTATAAAAGGTGTCAGTTTTTGGTACCTTTTCAATCTAGGCGACAAAGATGCAATTCAACAAGGAGACAATCTAATGTCGCATAACGCAAATTTTCCCGCTCCAACGCAGATCTCGGTGAATGGAATCGAACTAGAGGTTTTCGAAGTTGGTCAGCAAAACAAGGGGAACCCGATTGTTCTGTGCCATGGCTGGCCAGAGCACGCATATTCCTGGCGCCATCAGATGCCAGCCCTCGCTGCGGCGGGCTACCATGTCATCGTTCCCAACCAGCGGGGCTATGGCAATTCATCACGTCCCAATGAGGTCACGGACTATGATATCTGTCACCTAACAGATGACCTTGCAGCGCTTTTGGATCATTTCGGCTATGAGGACGCGATCTTTGTTGGCCACGATTGGGGCGCGAATGTCGTGTGGAGCATGGCGCAGCTGCATCCAAATCGCGTGACCAAGATCATAAACCTTGCTCTGCCCTATCAAGCACGCACGCCAAAGCCGTGGATCGCGTTCATGGAAGAATTCTTTGGTGCCGATAACTACTTCGTCCACTTCAACCGGCAGCCCGGCGTCGCTGATGCGATACTTGACCAGAACACCTCTCGGTTTCTGGGCAACCTGTATCGCAAGAACGTGCCCACAACGCCGCCCGCGCCGGGGATGATGATGATCAACCTCGCGCGCGCCGAAACACCCATGGGTGACCCCATCCTAAGCGACGAAGAATTGGCCGTCTACGTCGCGGCCTTTGCGGAAACGGGGTTTACTGGCAGCATCAATTGGTACCGCAACATGGACCGAAATTGGAAGATTTTGGCGGATGTGAACTCCATTATCAGTCAACCAGCGCTGATGATCTACGGCGATCAAGACATGATTCCGAAATCGGAGAACCTGACGGATTTTGTACCAAATGTGGACGTGGTCAGCCTTGATTGCGGGCATTGGATTCAGCAGGAAATGCCTCGCGAGACGACCCACGCAATGCTTGAGTGGTTGGCGGCCGACAACGCGACGTAGTTATTGTTAAAGCTCGCATGGCCTCATGCGTTCATGGGAACACTGCGGCCCGAAAACGAGGGCCGCAGTGAGCTGTCTCTAGGTTTGCGATGCAATCATTGGTTCTTCAAAAGCCCGTCGCACAAAGGTCAGAGACAGCCCAACAGAAATGAACCATGCGATCGCCCCCAGTCCAAAGACAGCACCGGCCACGTCCCCGATGGCTGGTACCAGCGTCGCAAGGCCACCTGCACCGGTCAGCAATCCCAAACCGATTGAGATTTTTCCCAAGCTGCGCCCCATAATACCGGCAATACTGACCGTCAAGATCCAAACCCCACCGGCGATTTCATTGCCGCCACCAAGGCCCAACTCAACTATTTGGAGCAGCGCCCAGTCTTCTGCCGCTTGTGCAGGATTGATCGGAAAAAGTTTGGCCGCGTGTTCAACGGTGACGTTCGCCATCATGCCCGCACCAAGGACCAACGTGGCCCAGATCAGACCGAGCGCGCGGGTGATCGCCGCCCAATCCGGCGTGATGGTTTTGAGATGTGCATCCAGGGCCACGACTAGGACCGCCAAAGCGAAGGCGTTTAAGATATAAATGACCGTATTCCACACGATCAGTAGTCCCGGCTGTGCGTCAATGAAGGCCACGACGGCGGATGCATCCGTGTCACCGGTCCCAAATCCCAAGGGGGCCAAGACCGTGAAGAGGAATACAAAGCCGAATAGATATGTTGCCGCACATGTGAGGGCCGCGAGCCCGCCAATTTTTTGAAGTGTCATTCTAGTCTCCTTTCACCAGAGTTATTTGTGTTTTGATTCGAACAATTGCAGGTGTGGCCGAACGTCCATTGGCCGCGAAATCTGAACCCTGTCTGACCTGAAAATTTTAACCTGTCGTCCGCGCGGGACGGCGCGTACAATTTTTCTTGCGCATGCCCTGAAGCGTTTCGCACATTGATGCGGGTAGAAAATTGGGCCTATCAATCAGTATGCATACTGATGGATCCATAGCCCTTTCTGCTGCCTGCCTAGGACTCGCACTGGCGGGCGCAATTTCGGCGTTGCGCAGCCCAAAAGACGGGGCTGCACGGTCTCATCTTACGGTGGTCTTTGCTGTGTTCGGCGGGATCGTTTCAACGCCGCTCATCTTTGCGTTCGCCCCATCAATGTACGGCTTCTACTTGCCAGTCATTTTAGTGCTGCTTCTTATTCTGCCGCCCGCAGTCTTCTATTATGTCGCCGCAAAGACGACCGAAGCCGGATCAGCGGCAATGCAGTGGCGTGACATCGTTTTACCCATCGCGGCCAGCGTGGTTATGATTGGCTACTGGCTGCAACCCGCGGATTCGAAAACTGCGATGTTCATTGCGGGTGAACTTCCTGCGGGCATCCTAACATCAACGCTTGTCCTGGCGACATTTGTTCTGATTTTCTGTTGGGTCGCGTCATCTTACTTTTATCTTTTGGCCACGCTGAAAAGGTTGCGCGCATACCGGTCAAAACTTCGGTCACTCTATTCAAACCTTGAGGACCACGAATTGCGGTGGCTGGACTGGTTTGTGGCATCCCTCATCGCCCTATGGGTCGTGGCGGCAGTCACGTTCGTTGCTGAAAACACAGGATTTGAGCGGTTCGTCGTCGAGGAACTCGTTTATGGCCTGATTGCGTGCTTTTTGCTATTTATCATGGCCTTTGCATCGATTGCGCCACCTCAAGCGGACACCGATGAGGGTGCGGGGTCAGACAGTGTGTCGGACGCAAAGTATGCGCGATCTGCCTTGACCCCAGAGCACGCCGAACAGCTTGCTTCGCGGATTAAGGCAGCAATGGAAAAAGATGCTTTGTATCTTGATCCGAACCTATCCCTGCAAAAACTGTCGCGCCATGCGGGTGCTTTGCCCAACCAGATTTCCCAGACGCTCAATGAACAAATCGGGTCAACGTTCTTTGATTATATTGGCCACCACCGGATCGAGGCTGCCAAACCCCTTCTCCGTGAAGGTACGGCATCGACACTTTCGGTGTCATTAGATGTCGGCTTCAACTCGCGTTCGACTTTCTACAAAGCGTTCAAACGGGAAACCGGCATGACACCCAAGGCATTTCGCGATGCGACCATACAGTAAAAGGATTGGAAATCGGCGCCTGCGGCAATCGAGGTGCCAAGACAGTTCGGCAACGGCCGCGACTTGATCCTTGTGTATCGTGTCGTCGCTGCGGTTCGTATGAACGACCGGTTTTCTCGCCGCACAGCGGCATAGGAATTTACGTCGTTGTAGCTACATTCTCGCTGCGAGCGCACGCAGCGAGAAAATCGAATTCACACAAAGGGCTCTTTCCGGTCATTGGCTCTGCTTTGATGCATGACCGGTTCAGGAAGACGAACGGCAACAAGCCGTTCGTCCAGTGCTCAAATGTCGATCTTTTCCGCGATACTCAACGCGTCTTCAAGTTCGACACCTAGATAGCGCACCGTGCTGTCCACCTTGGTGTGTCCAAGCAGAAGTTGGACCGCGCGAAGATTGCCAGTTTTACGGTAGATCAACGCTGCCTTTGTGCGCCGCATCGAATGGGTGCCATATGCACTCGGATCGAGACCAATTTCTGTGACCCAGTTCCGGACTAGACCCCCATACTGCCGAGTCGAAACGTGAGGCCGGTCATGGAAACGGCTTGGGAAAAGAAAGCTGCACCCGAGCATTTCCGGACTGCAAACCCAGTTCCATAGAGAATCGCGCGTATTTTCAGAGACTTCGAACTGCACCGGCCGTTTGGTCTTGCTCTGAATGACAGAAACACGCGTCCGAACCCTGTCATAGGATACGAGATCAGTGACTTTCAATCGGACGAGATCGCAGCCTCGCAATTTGCTGTCGATTGCGAGGTTGAACAGCACCAAGTCTCTGAGATTGCCCGCAAGTTCAAGCCGCGCACGAATGGCCCAGACTTGTTTGGGAAGCAACGGGCGCTTTTGGCCAACCAGGCGTCCTTTGTTCCAAGGTCGACGTTTTGACTTAACTGCGGGAAGTTGGATTCTGGACATGAGTTTTCCTCCATCCATCCATCCAACCCAGACATTGACACAGTGTCGACTGGCAAACTCTATCAGCAAAGGTAATGGCCGCTCTCAGAACCAACTCGCGCAGTCGGGCGGAAGCGGCTGCTTTCCGTCGAAGGTACTGCGTTGCCTGTAGCTATCGTCTTCTATCTCGTTGCCCGAAACGTCAGGACGACTCCAAACGAATCTTTGGTTCGCTTGAACGTCAGGCTCCCACCGAACGTGGTGGAAATCGCTTCGGCGATGGGTAAGCCGAGGCCGGATCCAGACGTAGGTGCAAGTTGGCTGAACCGTCCCAGAGCTTTCTCGAAATCAGCCTCGCAAATGCCTTTGCCATCATCAATGACCGCCACGCAAAGCTCGCCGTCATCTGTTGTCGCTGTCAGCGCGATTTTGCTGAGCGTCGGGCCGCTATGCGTCAGCGCATTGTTCAGCAGGTTTAGGATGGCCTGCTGAAACAGGACGGGATCGCCAAAGAGTTTCACCTCTTGCTCTGGCAAGAAGGCTGCAAAGACGACATCGAGTGCAACTGCGGTTTTTCTAAATTGACCACAAAGATCGCGCAACAATGAGATCGGGTCGAACTGGTATAGCGTTTCTGGGCGGGGGGTCGCGCGGGCGCGTTCAAGGGTGAGGAGGTTGTTGGCAAGGGCCGCCGTATCACGAGCGGCTTCGATTAGATCAGCGCTTCGGGTCCGAACGTCCTCGGGTGTTTTGGAATTCCGCACAGATTCAGCGAGAGACAGGACGCCGGCAATCGGGTTGCGCAATTGGTGGGCGGCGTCTGAAATGAAGATGTCCTTGGCTGTTAGCGTACGGTTCAGCTCATCCAGCAAGGCATTGAGTTTTCCAACGATGCCGCTGACCTCGACGGGAATTGCACGACGAATGGGTGACAGATCATTGGAAGAGCGCTGTTCAATCGCGTTTTCAAGGTCGAGCAGCGGGTAAAGCCCAAGGCGCACGCCGAACCACACAATAAGGGCGAGCGCGGTGATCATAGACGCGATGATCAGAAACACAGGGCGCGTTCGACTGCGCACAAAGCCGTCGCGCAGGTCAGTGTTTTGCCAGACACTAAAGGTAAAAAGCCCGTTGAGGCCGTCCATCGACATCGATTGAGTAAACCGCAGCACGCGCACGGGCTCACCTTGGTAGGATGCTTCGAAATAGGTTTGCCCATCTGTCGTCAGCGCAGTGCTCGGGGGAACAGGGGGCGTGGCATAGCCGGTAACAAACACACCGTCCGGTGCATAGACATGGTAAAAAACGGCCCCGCCCGATGTATCGCGCAAAAGATCGCGGGTGTCTTCGCTGAGGGCATCGCCGCTCGTGACGGCAATATCACGCGTGATCGCGAGAGCGGTTGAAAGGAGCGAGCGATCAAACCGCTCGGCAGCACGTGATTGCGCGTCAAAATAAGCCCAGCCACCGAACAAGGCCGCCAGCAACAATAGCGGAACGAGGATAACGAACGTCAGTCGCGCACG
>Ga0316204_10003063_pt1 | contig 35015 bp, 29 predicted proteins | sample 6monrhotite_MG_2_FD_205661 | JGI IMG/M metagenome (GOLD analysis project Ga0316204, IMG submission 205661) | Microbial mat bacterial communities from mineral coupon in-situ incubated in ocean water Damariscotta River, Maine, United States -... | ecosystem: Environmental > Aquatic > Marine >... | reverse complement strand
TCGGTCAGCGACAACTACACCTACCGCTACAGCAACCCGGACCTCTACAGCTTCGGCGACGACGGCTCCAGCGAGAGCTGCGACCCCGACGTCGACGGCTTCTGCCTGCCCTTCACCGTGATCGACGGCCAGATCACCCTCCCCGACAACAGCCACTCCAACAGCTTCACCCTGAGCGGCACCCTGCCGGTGAGCGCGACCTCCATCACCAGCGTGATGCAGCAGAAGAGCTCCCAGGAGCTGACCGAGCTGCAGGTGCTGAGCCAGGAGGAGCAGCTCGTCCAGCAGACCGTCGGCCTCTACGGCGACCTCCAGTACACCGTCGGCGCGCTGGTGATGTACGAGGAGAGCCTGGCGCTGGCCCGGGAGACGCTGACCGCCGTGGAGGGCGAGCACGCGGTGGGCGAGGCCACCGACCTGGATCGGGATCAGGCCCGCCTGGACGTGGATGACGCCGCGCTCACCATCACCCAGATCCGGCGCGCGCTGCCGCTGATGATGGCGGATCTCGCCCTGGTGAGCGGCCTGGATGATGGGGAGGACCTCAGCGTCTGCCCCTTCCCCGGGGACGTGGACACCGGCGAGGCGCTCGACATCTCCGGGGCCACCAGCCTCGCCAACGCCCAGGTCCAGCTCGACATGGATCAGCTCGATCGGACCAGCTCCCGGCTGGCGCTGCTGCCGAGCCTGACGCTGATGGGCGGCCTGTCCTGGTCTGGCAGCGGCGGGAACCCGGGCGAGGTGAGCGACAACTTCCTCTTCAACTACTGGTACGTGAGCGGGAACCTGTCGATGACCCTCTTCGACGGGTTCGCCGGCTACCACGGCCGCCGCGAGGCCTCCTCCAGCCTGCGAAAGACGCAGATCGACGTGGACTACGACCGGCTGACCCTCGACCTGGACGACCGGGCCCTCGCCCTGGATCTGATGGACCTCTCCGAGGACATCGCCCTGACCGAGCGCTCCATCGCCCTCCAGGAGCGCGAGGTGGAGGCCAGCCGCGCCCTGTACTTCGACGGCGGCCAGACCTCCTTCGACATGTACGTCCAGTCCCGCTCCCTCCTGGAGCAGCTCGAGCTTCAGCTCCTCTCCCTGCTGCGCCAGCAGCAGCAGCTCACCACCTCCCGCTGGACCAGCGCGGGCCAGCTCGATGTCCTGCTGAGGCAGCTCTACGACATCGAGCACGCCAACGCCGCCGCCGGCCGCTGCCGCGACCTCTCCTCCTCCACTCTCTGACCCTGGACGAACCATGCGGACGGCCCCCCCGTGGACCTCCACTCTCATCGCGGCGACGCTGCTCGCCCTCCTCTCCGCCTGCGCCGAGGAGCCCGTCGTCGAGCGCAAGCCGCCGGCGGTGCAGTTCGAGCCCGCCGCCTCCGAGGCGCTGCCGGATCGCATCCTGACCTCGGCGGTGCTGGAGGCCGAGACCTGGCAGCCCCTCTACTTCCAGCAGAGCGGCGTCGCGGCGTCGGTCGCGGTCCAGGAGGGTGACACCGTCACCGCCGGCCAGCGCCTCTCCAACCTCGACCTCACCTACCAGCAGAACCAGGTCGCCATAACCCAGCTCCAGGTCCGCACGGCGGAGGTCGATCTGGCCCAGGCCGAGCACGAGCTGAGCCAGGCCCGGGCGGTCGCCGAGGCCGGGGGCTACTCGCCGGAGCAGGTCTACGACAAGGAGCAGTCCAAGCTGGAGGCGGAGCTGAACCTCCAGCGCCAGCGCCTGAACCTCCAGAGCCAGGTCATCAAGCTCAACCAGATGATGCTGCACGCGCCCTTCGACGGGCTGGTCTCCGAGGTCAACGTGCGGGTGGGCGAGAAGGTCCAGGGCGACGTCACCGACCCCGACAACGACAGCAACCAGCGCCCGCCCATGGCCATCTACCAGCCCGGCGCCTTCACCATGCGCGTCTCCCTGCCCGAGGGTCAGGCCCGGCGCCTGCGCATCGGCGACCCGGCGGAGGTCGGGCTGATGGAGGATCCGGAGGTGCACTTCGCCGGCACCATCGACTGGATCGCCCCGGCGGTGGACCGGGACAACCGCACCGTCGCCGTTCGCATCTCCGCGCGGCTCACCGAGGCGGATCCCTTCTTCAGTCGCGTCCGGGATGGCTCCACCGCTCGGGTGGAGGTGCTCGCCCAGGCCGGCGGGCAGGTGCTCACCGTGCCCGAGAAGTCCATCCTCTACCACCAGGATCGCGCCTACCTGTTCGTGACCGACGGCGAGACGGTCGAGAAGATCGCGGTCACGCAGGGGCTCGTGCGCTCCGGGCGGGTGGAGATCCGCGACGGCATCGACCCCGGCGACAAGGTCGTCACCTCCCAGGTCTACGCGCTGACCGACGGTCAGACCGTGCGCGTCTCCGGTGCTGGACAATGAAGAGCCTGCTCGGGCGCATCCGCCTAGTGGTGCTGCTGATCCTGGCCATCGTGGGCTGGGGGCTCTTCAGCATCAAGAACATCAACAAGGAGAGCTGGCCCGACGTGGAGATGCCGCTCGGGCTGGTCACCGTGATCTACCCGGGCGCGCCGGCGGATCTGGTCGAGGTCGAGGTCACCAACGTCATGGAGGCCGAGCTGAAGGGGCTCGCCAACCTGACGAGCCTGGAGTCCAGCTCCATCCAGAACGCCTCGCTGATCCTGGTGGAGTTCGACCTCGACGCCGACATGCGCGAGAGCATCGACGCCGTGCGCGACGCGGTGGCCACCGCCGAGTCGGACCTGCCGGACGACGTCGACAGCGTCACCGTGCAGCAGATCGCCACCAGCAACCAGCCGGTGTACTCCTTCAGCCTCTCCGGGGACTTCCCCCCAGACGTGCTGCGCCGCTACGCGGTCGTCATCCGCGACCGGCTGGAGGGGCTCCAGGGGGTCAACGAGGTCCGCATCTCCGGTATGCGCGACGATCAGCTCCAGGTGCTCGTCAACCAGCGCCGCCTGGAGGAGATCGGCGGCACCCTCTCGGACGTGGTGGACACACTGCAGAAGGCCCAGTCGACCGCCCCCGTGGGCCGCTTCCAGTCGGAGCAGCGCAACTTCTCCCTGGACATCGATCGGGTGGGCCTGGACATCGAGGCGCTCTCCCAGCTCATGGTCCGCGCCTCGGCGACCGGGGACAACGTGCCGCTCTCCACCGTGGCCTCCATGAAGCGCGCGCTCTCGGAGCCCACCGAGCACACCCGGGTCGTCACCAACACCCCGGGCGGCCCCGAGGCCTGGATCGCGGGCGACGCCATCTCCTTCGACATCCTGCGTCAGCCCGGGGCCAACGTGCCCGAGGTGGTGATGGTGGTGAAGGATGAGCTGGCCCAGGCGCGGGCCGAGCTGCCGGAGAGCCTGGAGATCACGGTCACCACGGACCGCGGCGAGGAGATCATCGCCGGCCTCACCATGCTCTTCAGCAACGCGGGGCAGGCCGTCCTGCTGGTCTTCATCATCCTCTACCTGGTGCTCGGGCTGCGGGAGTCGCTCATCGCGGGCTTCTCCATCCCCCTGACCTTCCTGGTCACCTTCGGGGTGCTGGAGGCCATCGGCCAGTCGGTCAACAACCTCTCGCTGATGGCGCTGGTCATCGCGCTGGGGCTGCTCGTCGACGACTTCATCCTCATCATGGAGGGCATGCACGAGGAGCTGGAGGGCGGGAAGTCCCCGCTGGACGCCGCCGTGGCCACCCTCAAAGACTTCGCGGTGCCCTCGCTCTCGGGCAGCCTGACGACCCTGGCCGCCTTCTTCCCCATCGCCATGCTCGGCGGGATGGAGGGCAAGTTCATCCAGGTCATCCCCCTGACCATCTGCATCTGCCTCATCAGCAGCTACCTCGTGTCCATCACCGTCGACACGACCCTCGGGGCGGCGCTCCTCAAGCACTCCGAGCCCAACGCGGCGACCCGCAAGGTCAACGCGGCCTTCGACCGGGTCGTCGCCTGGTACGAGGCGGTCGTCTTCCCGCGCACGCTGACCACCCCCCGGCGGCGCTGGGCGGTGCTCGCGGCGGCGGTGGGCGCCTTCCTGGTCTCGGTGATGGCCGCCGGACAGCTCGACAGCATCCTCTACCCGGCGACCGACGAGGCCCAGCTCGGCGCGACCTTCTACCTGCCGCCGGGCACCACCCTGGCCGAGACGAGGGTGCTCTCCGCCCAGGTCGAGGCCGCGCTCGCGGGCGATCCCAACATCCAGCACTTCACCCTGAACACCGGGGTCAAGAGCGGGCTGGCCATGAGCGGGCCCGAGTCCTACCTGGAGCCCTTCGAGGGCGAGCACCTGCTGGGCGTCACCATGCAGCTCGTGCCCTTCGATGAGCGCGGCGTGCCCTCCTACGACCTCGCGGAGACCTACCGTGAGCGGCTGATGGAGCTGGGACGCGGCGAGGTGGAGATCCACCAGGTGCGCATGGGCGCCTCCAGCGGCGGCCCGGTGGAGATCCGCGTCACCGCGCGCTCCATCGAGCGGGCCGAGGCCATCGCCGACGAGGTGCTCGCCGTCGCCCGCGACCTCGAGGACGAGGTGGGGCTGAAGGGCCTGACCGACTCCCGCAAGCCCCACCAGGGCGCCTTCCGCATCGAGCTCTACGACGAGGCCCTGAGCTTCCACAACCTCGACCGGTCCTCGGTGCTCCAGTTCCTCTTCTACGCCATCAGCGGCACCACCGCCGACACGGTCTTCGACGCGGAGTCCGGGGGCACGGAGGTGGCCAGTGAAGTGGACATTGAGGTGGGCTACGACTGGCGCGGCGACGGCGTCTGGAACTCACCGGCCAGCCTGGAGGAGGTGCTCTCCCTGAAGGTGCCGGGCTTCTTCGGCGACAGCGTGCCGCTGGCCGGGGTCGCGGACCTCTCGCTGAAGAGCTCCCCCATCGGCATCAACCACGTCAACCGGCGGCAGGTGGTGAACATCTCGGCGGACGCCGACGGATCCCCCGTGGAGGCCGCCGACGCCATCGAGGCCCAGCTCGCGCTGACCGGCCCGGAGCTGGGCCAGGGTGAGGCCATCGAGTTCCTGGGCGACAAGGCCAACGCGTCCCAGACGAGCCAGGAGCTGGGCAAGGCGCTGCTGCTCGCCATCGCGCTCATCTTCGCCATCCTGGTGAGCCAGTTTCGCAGCTTCGTGCAGCCGCTCATCATCCTGATCACCATGCCGCTGGCGATGACCGGCGTGTTCATCGGCTTCCTGTTCGCCGGCATCCCCGTCAGCTTCCCCGCCATGATCGGCATGGTCGCGCTCGCCGGCATCGTGGTCAACGACTCCATCGTGCTCATCGACGCCATCAACCGCGGCCGACGGGTCGACGGCCTGAGCCCGGTGCAGGCCGCGCTGCAGGGCTGCGTGAGCCGCATGCGACCCATCATGGTGACCACGGTGACCACGGTGATCGGCCTCATCCCGCTGGCCCTGACCGACCCGGTGTGGGAGGGCCTCTGCATGGCCATCATCTTCGGCATCTCCCTGGCCACCGTCCTGACCATGGTGGTCATCCCGGCCATCTACCTCGTGCTGGAGCGGGCCGGCTCCGAGGACATCTCCGGCGCCGCCCCCGCCCCAACTACCCCCGCCCCAACGGAGTTCTCCGATGCCTAAATCAATGCCTAAATCATTGCAGAAGCTGCTGCTCGCCGCCCTCCTGGCCGCCTTCGCCGTCACCCCCAGCGCCTTCGCCGGCGACCCGCCCGACTTCAGCGGCACCTGGGTGCTGGACATCGACGCCTCGGACTCGCCGGACGAGTACCTGAAGGCCCAGGGGGCCTCGCTGCTGGAGCGCAAGGCGGTGTCCAGCATGGTGGTCACCCTGACCATCGCCCAGACCCCCGAGAAGGTCACCGTCAACGTCTCCAGCGCGGTGAAGAGCGACCTCCAGGAGCAGGTGATGGACAACACCGTGCGCACCGAGACCACCGACACCGGCCCCGCCCAGGTCAAGCACTACTGGACGGATGAGGGCGCCATGACCTCCGTGATGTCGGTCGCCAACAAGGACGGCGAGCCCGTCACCCAGGTCACCACCCGCACCCTCAGCGGCGCGACCATGACCCAGGTGATCTCGGTGACCAAGGCCGACGGCACCTCCGTGTCCATGAACCGCATCTTCCGCAAGCAGTAGACCGCCTCCAGTAGCGCCTGCCCCGAGTGCCCCATGCGATCAGCTCTCTGCGCCCTCCTTACCCTCCTCAGCGCCCCCGCCGCCGCCCAGGACTTCGCGACCGTCTGGTTCGCCTGGCAGCCCCCCGCGGGGCTGACGCCGGCGGACGCGGCGGACGCCGACGAGCAGCTCGGGGAGGGCCTGCCCGGCGGGCTCGGCGATCGCATCGGCGAGGACGATCCGTCGACCCTCCCCTCGGACGTCGAGGCGCGCTTCCTCTCCACCAACGTGAGCGTGATGACCCCGCCCATCAAGCTGGTCCCGGACCGGCTGATGTTGGTCAACGGCTTCGGCTTCTTCCACACCAACTCGCTGATCCTCGGCCTCGATGACGCCTCCGGGACGGACGACACGGCCAACCTGTTCTCCGTGACCTGGCAGGTCATCGCCCTCGGCAGGCTGAACGAGCGCTGGGCGCTCGCGGCGTTCGTGATCCCGGGGCTGCACACCAACTTCCAGGACAAGCTGAGCGGCCGGGACTTCCTCGTCCAGTACATGGGGCTGGTCGCCTGGACCCCGCGCGACGGGCTCTCCTTCGGGCTGGGCGGCGGCTACACCAGCGTGTTCGGGATCCCCCGGTACTTCCCGCTGGTGCAGCTCGGCGTGGAGGGAGAGCGCTGGCGGATCTCCGCGCTGGCCCCGACCTCCGGGGAGGTGCTCTACGAGGTGGTGGATGACGCCACCTCGGTGGGGGTGAAGGCCGGACTTCAAGGTGGGCAGTTCCACCGGGGCAGCGACGAGGCGGACTACCCCGAGGACATCTACATCCAGTACAGCGTGGGCACGGTGGGGCCCGCGGTGGAGCAGCGCCTCGGTGAGGGCGGGCCGCTCAAGCTCGTCGCCGAGGGGGGCTACACCTGGTACCGGCGCTTTGACATCTACCAGGGCCTGGACCCGGTCTACGACTTCGATCTGGAGAAGGGCTGGGCGCTCAAGGCGACCCTCGCCTTCACCCCCGGATGATGGGCTCCAGCGTATCCACCAGGGCGCCGCGCTCGCTCTCCCGGGGCTCCAGGTCGCAGAGCCGCTCGATCGCCGCCACCAGGTTCTGGGCGGGGTGGATGTGCTCGAGTGAGGCTCTGGCCTCGCCGAGCAGCGCCCGACCCTCCGGAGACTGCTGTCCGCCCGCCAGCGCGCCCGCGGTCGCCAGCACATGTGCGCGGATCACGCTGGCCTCGCCCAGCGCCGCCCGGGCCCTCGGGACCAGCCTCTGGAGCTGCGCCCTCGCGCTGTCCGTCCGCCCCTCAGCCAGCGCGATGCGGGCTCGGATGAAGCGCGCGCCGATGTCAGTCACGGGGTAGCCGCGCGTCGCGCGCCGCGTCCACCGGGCGATCGCCCGCACCTCCAGCAGCAGCGCCGCGCGCTGTGGGACCGGGGTCGCCTCGGACATGGCGGCGTCCAGCATGCGTCCGCTCAGGTTGAGGGACATCAGCGCGACCGACCAGCGCCCGCCCTGTCCCCTGCCCGCCCGGATCGTCCGGGACAGCGCCAGCGCCTCCTCCCACCGCCCCGAGAAGATAAGCCCCGCCGCGCGCATCATCCGAAGCCGCCGCATCAGGACGGGGCGCTGGCGCACCACGTCCATCTCCCCGAGCCGGTCCAGCAGCGCCAGCAGGCGCGGGCCGTCGCCCATGCCCGCGAGGCAGAGGGCGGCGGCCAGCTCCGGCCAGGGGGTCTCCGCGCCGGACGGGCGCGCGCGGAGGTCGTGGAGCCGAAGCGCCGCGTCCGCCGCGACCTGGAGGCGGCCCTGCATCAGCGCGCTCTGCACCCGCGCGAAGACCAGCAGCGCGATGTAGTGCTCCTTGCCGAGGCGGTACACCCCGGCCTCGACCTCCCTCGCCAGCGCCTCGGCGGCCTCGAGCTCACCGCGGACCAGCAGCAGGTTGATCCGGGTCACCTGCGCCATCCGCAGGCTCTCCATGTCCCCCGAGCGCTCCGCGGCCTCCAGCGCGTAGCGCAGGAGCCGCGCGGCGGTGGACCGCCAGCCGACGCCCAGCGTGAAGAGCAGGGCGAACAGCGACAGCCCGCGGCTGTAGAGGCCGGGGGCGCCGGCGCGGCGGACGTGCGCGAGGCCCTCCAGCGCCGAGCGCATGCTCGCGCGCTGATCGATGGCGAACTGGGTCGCGCCGCGGAGCAGCAGCAGCGCGCCGAGGTGACGCCCCGCCGATGCCCGGGCGTTGAGCACAAGCGCGCCGCGCGGACGCAGCACGAGCTCGTTCACCACGCGCGCCGCCGCCAGCGCCGCCGCCACCGGGGGGGGCGGCCGCCGCCAGCCGAGCGCCGCCAGCGCGCCCTCCAGAACCTCCAGCGCGGCGTCCAGCTGGCCGCTCTCCAGGAGAACCCGGGAGAGGTCGGTGATGACCTCCAGGCGCTGATCGGGTGAGAGCGCATCGGGCGCCGCCTCCGCCAGGATCGACTCGTAGCAGGCGACGGCCTCGTCCAGCGCGCTGTCATTGTCCAGCGCCCGCGCCAGCAGGAGCCTGCCCTCGCCCACCAGCTCAGGCCCCCCGCGCGCCAGCGCCGCTCTGGCGAAGCGGACCGCGGCCTCGCCGTCGTCCGCGTCGATGGCCTCCCCGGCGGCGCGGCGCAGCCAGATGACGTCCTCCGGCTCGGGCGGACACTGCAACAGGTGCTCGGAGACCGGCGCGGCCTCGCCGCCGCCGCTGGCCAGCCACGCCGCCGCCGCCCGGTGCAGCCTGGCGCGCTCGCCGCCGTCGACCAGCGCCTCGGCGGCCGCCCGGAGGGCCTCGTGGCGGAAGCGCCAGCGCCCGCCCGGCAGCTCCTCCAGGGCGTCGATCCGAGCCGCCGCGGCCAGGGGAGCGACCACCTCACAGCCAGGCGACAGCGCGCGCAGGACCGCCGCGTCGAAGGGGCCGCTCCAGGCCGCCGCGGCGGCGAGCGTCGCGCGACTCGACGGCGGCAGCGCCGAGAGGGCGGCCGCCGCCCGGCTGAGCACCTCCGCCGCCGGCGGCAGCGCCGACAGGCGCCCCGGCGCGACGCACCACCCGGTCTCGTCGGCGACGAAGGCGCCCAGGCGGGCTCCCTCTCGAAGCAGCTCCATGAGGGCGGCCGGGTTGCCGCCGCTGCGCTGCTCCAGCGCCGCCGCGGCGGCCTCCAGCTCGCGCCGCTCACCGAAGCGCTCCCGAAGCAGCGCATGGATCGCCGCCAGCGGCAGCGGCGCCAGCCGCAGGTGAGTCGCCGTGGGCGAGGCGACCAGCGGCCCCTCCGCGCCGTCCCGGCTCGTCAGCAGGGCGAGCGCGGGCAGTCGCGGGAGCAGCAGCGCGAGCCGCTCGAGCCAGCGCAGCGTGCCGCCGTCGACCCACTGGAGGTCGTCCACCGCGATCACCAGCCACCTCGGTCTCCGAGCCAGCGCCAGGGTGAGCGCCAGCAGCGCCCGGGTGATCCGGTCCCGCTCGGGCGGCGGGATCGGCTCGTCCTGAAACAGCTCATTCAGGAGCGGGGCCAGCCCCCGCAGCGCGCCGCCGTGGTTGGCGCCCTCGGCGCGCAGATCCGCGAGGGTGTCCGCCCGGGCGGCCGCGCTCAGGGGCACCAGCGCGCGATCCAGATCCTCACAGAGCGTCCTGGCGACGCGCAGGGGATCCCCTCGCTGCGGGGCCTGCGCGCTGCAGCGAAGGACCAGCGCTCCCTGCCGCTGCGCCGCCGCCACCGCGCCCTCCAGCAGCCGGCTCCGACCCATCCCCGGCGCCCCCTGGAGGAGGATCAGGCGCCCGTGGCCCGCCCGCGCGTCCTCCAGCGCCTCGGCCAGCGCGCGCTCTTCGTCCGCGCGGCCCACGAGCCGCCCCCTTGCGTCCAGGCGGTGAAAGCGGCCGGACGTCAGCGCCGCCGCCTCGCCGCCGGGGGACACCTCCCGGAGGGCGCCGTCCAGCGCGCGGGCGGAGCGCGGCCGGTCCTCGGGGCGGGGCTGGAGGAGGCCGGCGACCAGCGCGTCCAGCGCGGGCGGGAGCCCCGGCGTCAGCTCGGCGACGGGCGGATATCGGGCCGTCTGCTTGGCCTCGAGCAGCGCCTCGGGGGACTCCTGGAGGAAGGGCGGGCGCCCGGTCAGCAGCTCGTAGAGCAGCGCCCCCAGCGCGTACAGGTCGGCGGCGGGGCCCGCGAGCTCTCCCTGGATGCGGAACTGCTCGGGGGCCTTGTACCGGGTCGCCCGCAGCGTCGCCTCCGCCGACAGCACCGAGACCCCGCGCTCCGACAGCGCCCAGAGGGCCGGATCCAGCAGCGCGGCGCCCCCGTCCGGCAGCGACAGCGCGGTCCCCGGCCGCAGATCGCCGTGGACGATCTCCAGCCCGTGCAGCGCGGCGAGGCCCCCGCAGAGCGCGCGCGCGACCCGCAGCGCCCGCGCCGGCGCCAGCCGCCCCTCCCGATGCAGCGCGGCGTCCAGCCCCTCCCCCGACGGCACATCACCCGCCAGGTACAGCACGTCGCCCACCCACCAGGACCTCCGCCAGCTCAGCACGGCCGGATGGGAGAGCTCGAACAGCGGGACGAGCCAGCGCTCGAGGGCCAGCTCCACGGCCCAGCGGCCGGCGCGCTGCTCCAGGGTGTGACGGCGGACCCGCAGCGCGGTCCCCGCCTCACCGGCGACCTCCGCCAGCACCACCGATCGGGAGGGCAGCGACTCCAGCACCCGACTCACCGCCAGCGCCGGCGCCCCCGGCAGCGGATCGCCGGGGTGCTCACCGATCCAGGAGGTGCTCCCCGTCGGCGATGTGTCCCCGGCCGCGGTCCCCACGGTCCCCGTCACGGTGAGCGCGCCGCGCCCGCCGCCAGCGCCGGCGTCGCCGGGCTCGCTGACGAGCTGACTCATCAAGGCGACCAGCGCTCCCTGGAGCACCCCCATGCTGCGCGGGCGCTCCTCGGGGAGCTTGGCCAGGCAAGCCTCCACCAGCTGTCGCAGCGCCTCGGGCACGGAGGAAGGCAGCGGCGGCGGCGGCTCCTGACAGTGCTGGCGCAGGATCTCGGCCACCTCGCCGTCGAAGGGCGGCCGACCGGCCAACATCTCGTAGAGCGTCGCCCCCAGCGCGTAGATGTCCGCGCGGGCGTCGACCCGACCGCCGCGGATCTGCTCGGGGCTCATGTAGGACGGGCTGCCGCGGAGCTGGCCCGACTGGCGGAGCTCATCGGCGACCCCGACCACACCGAAGTCCAGGATCTTGACCAGATCCCCGACGCCCTCGGGCCGGCAGAGCATCACGTTGGCGGGCTTGAGATCCTGGTGCACCAGCCCCAGCGCGTGCGCGGCGGCCAGACCGGCGCAGATCTGCGCGCCCACCTCGACCGCCCGACGCGCCCCCACCTCGCCCCGCCGGATGGCGCTGGAGAGGAGCTGCCCCTGGAGCAGCTCCATCACTAGGTAGAGGGTGCCGTCCGCCGCCTGCCCGAAGTCGTGGACCGTCACCACGTTGGGGTGCTGCAGCGCGCTGCAGGCCCGCGCCTCCTCGATGAAGCGTCGGTAGACGCGCGCGTCGCTCGGGCGGTCCTCGCGGATCACCTTGACCGCGACCTCGCGGCCCACCCGAAGCTGCTCGGCGCGGTAGACCCGCCCCATCCCACCTTCGCCTATCAGCGCCGCGATCCGGTAGCGATCATCGAGGAGGGTGTCGAGCATCAAACCTTGTATATTCCCCGCATGTCGAACCGCCCTACCGAGACCATGGACATCGAGTCCCTCACGGATCAAAGTGAGGAAGACTCCGTCGCACCCGGGCTGGTGCTCGCCTTCTCCGCCGCGCCGGACCGCGCCGTGGAGCGCCGGCGGATCCCGCCCGGCGGCCTGACCATCGGCCGGGATCTCGCGACCTTCGCCAGCGGCCCGCTCAACGATCCCCGCATCTCCCGCCGACACGCCCACTTCGCGACCTCGCGAGGGCGCTGGACGGTGACCGACCTCGAGAGCCGCAACGGGGTGCGGGTCAACGGCGCCCCCATCACCGGCGCGGCGACGCTCTCCTACGGCGATATCATCCGCCTCGGCGACACCCTCCTGGTGTTCGCTCCCGTGGGCCGCCCCCCGCCGACCGACCCCGAGCTGGTGGGCCAGAGCCGGGCGATGAGCGCCGCGCTGCGGAGCCTGTCCGTGGTCGCGCCGCATCCCTACTCGGTGCTGGTGCTGGGCGAGACCGGCACGGGCAAGGAGGTCGCCGCGCGCACGCTGCACCGCCTGAGCCGGCGCCAGGGTCGCTTCGTCGCCGCCAACTGCGCGGCCTTCGCCGAGGGGGTCCTCGAGAGCGAGCTGTTCGGACACGTGAAGGGCGCCTTCACCGACGCCCGCCAGAGCCGCGAGGGGCTCTTCCAGGCCGCCAACGGCGGCACGCTGTTCCTCGACGAGCTGGGCGACATGCCGGTCGCCCTCCAGAGCCGCCTGCTGCGCGTGCTGGAGACCGGCAGCGTGCGCCCCGTCGGCGGCGCCCGGGAGGTCTCGCTGGATGTGCGCGTCGTCGCGGCCACCAACCGGGATCTGAACGCCATGGTCCGCGGGGGAACCTTCCGCGCGGATCTCTTCGCCCGGCTCACCCAGTGGACGCTGACCCTGCCGCCCCTGCGCGATCGGCGGGAGGACATCCCGCTGCTGGTCCGCCGGCTGCTGGAGACCCTCGGCGCCGGCGATCGCGCGCTGGCCACCACCCTGGCCGAGGCGCTGCTGGTCCACCCCTGGCCGCTGAACGTCCGCGGCCTGAAGAACGTGCTCTCGACCGCCGTGGTCGCCTCCGCGGACGCGCCGAAGCTGACCCTCGGGGCCGAGGTCCGGGCCGCCCTGGAGGCCTACCGCGGGCTGGCGGAGGACGCCCCGGAGGCGCGCCCGGACGCCTCGGAGCCCGAGGACGCCCCGGCGCGCCCACAGCAGCCCTCCATCGAGGCCCTGAAGGCCGCCCTCCGCCGCAACGACGGCAGCGTCGCGGCGGTCGCCCGGGACTTCGACGCCTCCCGGCAGCAGGTCTACCGCTGGCTGCGGAGCTTCGGGCTCGAGCTGGACGACTTCCGGCGCTGACCGCGCCCGGGTGCGTCAGCGAGCCGGGATCAGGCGCCTGGAGATCGCGATCAGGAGCGCGGCGGTCTGGAACATCAGCAGCCCGTAGACGGCGCTCGGCACCGCGAGCTCCGAGCTGCCCAGCAGCCCCGCGGCGACCGTCATGCCCAGCGCCGCGTTCTGCACGCCGACCTCCAGCGCGACCGTGATCACCTGCGGCCGCTCAAGCCGCGCCAGCAGCGACGCGGCGAGGCCGATGGCCAATGTCCCGAGGTGCAGCGCCAGCACCGCCGGGGCGACCTGGGCGACCTCCGCCACCATGCCCCCGCGGCGGCTGGCCAGCAGCCCGAGCAGCGTCAGCGTCAGGAAGAGGAAGCCGCCGATCTTGAAGGAACGCTCCATCGCGGCGGCGCGCTCCGGCCACCGCGCCCGGAAGCTCAGCCCCAGCACCACGGGGATCAGCGTCAACAGCGCGACCTGCCCCACCGTCTGCCCGAGGGGGATCGACACCGCCGACGCCTCACCGAGGTAGCGGGCGGTGGCCCAGGTCAGCCACGCCGGGAGGGTGAGCAGGCTCAGGCAGGAGGTGACGGCCGTGAGCGAGATGGAGAGCGCCGCGTCTCCCCGGGCGAACCAGGTGACGAGGTTGGAGAGGATCCCGCCGGGGCAGGCGGCGATGAGCATCAAGCCCACGGCGAACATCGGCGTCAGCGCGAAGCCCTCCGCCGCCGCCGCCGCCACCAGGGGCACGAGGATCAGCTGACAGCCAAGGCCGACCGCCGCCGCTCGGGGGTAGCGCAGGACGCGGGCGAAGTCCGCGCGGGTCAGGGTGCTGCCCATCCCGAACATGAGCGTCGCCATGCCCACGGGCATCACCGCCTGCGTGATGACGATCACTGGAGTCACTTCAAGGACTATAAGACAGCGCGGCCGCCGCTCAGAGCCCGCGCAGCGCCCGCCAGCGGTTGAGCAGATCCAGCGTAGTGAAGCCCACCCTCGCCAGTGGATTCCTGGAGACGGCGAGATCGATCTCCATGGGCATCAGCGCCAGCGCCTCGTCCGGGTTGTTCGCGAGCACCTCCAGCGCGGACAGGCGCCCCTCGCTGTAGTGGATGCCCGCTCCCTCGGTGACGGCCCGACGGATGAGCTGCTGGAGCCTGCCGCCCTGCGCCTGCACCACCACGTCCAGCCGCTGCCACTGCTGGGCGCTGCGGAGGCCCGCCATCTGCCGGGCCCGGGCCATGGCGTGCTCCAGCCCGCCCAGGTGATCCACCAGCCCGTTGAGCTCAGCGTCCCGACCGGTCCAGACGCGGCCCTCGGCCACCGGCGCGATGGCGCTCACCGGCTTGCGGCGGCCGGCGGAGACCCGCTTCAGGAAGAGGTCGTAGGTGGACTTCAGCCTCGCCCGGAACCGCTCGCGCTGCTCGTCGTTGAAGGGCTTCCAGACCCCGTCGACGCCGACGTTCTTGCCCCTGGCGATCACATAGGTGCTCACCCCGAGCTTCTCCAGGGCCTGCCCGAGGACCAGCTTCCCGCCGACCACGCCGATGGAGCCGGTCAGGGTCGAGGGGCGGGAGATGATCTCCGAGGCGCCGGAGGCGATGTAGTACCCGCCGCTGGCGGCCACGTTGCCGAGCGCCGCGACCACCGGCTTCTCCCGCTTGAGCAGCTCCACCGAGCGCCAGATGATGTCGCTCGCCAGCGCGCTGCCGCCGGGGGAGTCGATGGCGATGACCACGGCCTTGACGGAGGGGTGCTCCGCGAGGCTCTTGAGCACCGGCGGCACCTCCCGGGCGGAGATCTGCAGCTTGCCGTTGGAGGGCTGATCGCCCATCACCACCGAGCCCTGGAGGTGCACCACGGCGACGGCGGGGTTGTCGGCGAACATGCCGTCCAGCGCCCGGCTCCAGCGATCCATGCGCACGATCGAGCGCGCGGCCACGCGGCGGGCCTCTTCGCCCAGCAGCTCCTCCAGCAGCTCGTCCAGCCGATCGTCGTAGCCCAGCGCGTCGACGAGCCCGATCTCCACGGCCTCGTCGGCCTGGATGGGCGCGCGGTCGATCAGCTCCTGGATCTTCGCCTCGCTCATCCCCCGGCTCTCGGCCAGTCCGGCCACAAAGTCCGCGTGGAGGCCGTCGATCAGCGCCTCCATCGCCTCCCGGTTCTCCGGGCTGGGCTCCGAGCGGGTGAACTGCTCACCGAAGCTCTTGTACGCCCCGGCGGCCACCACATCGAACTGCACGCCGACCTTCTCCAGGGCGGGGCCGAAGAAGGACATCGCGGCGCCCACGCCCACGATGCCCAGCTCACCGCTGGGGGCCATCAGCACGCGGTCCGCGGCGCTCGCGAGGTAGTAGCCGCCGTTCCCCGGCGCCTCGACCACCGCGACCACGAGCCCACCTGCGGCCCGGATGCGCCCCAGCGCCTCCCGCCACTCGACGAGGGTCGCCCAGCCCCAGCTGATGTCCCGGATGTGCAGGATGACGCCGCGCGCCGAAGGGTGCGCGGCGGCCTGCTCCAGCGCCCGGAGCGCCAGCAGCGGCCGCAGCTTGTGGGTGAGGTAGAGCTCCAGCATCCCCCGCCGCCCGAGGCGGCGATCAGCGATGAAGTCGAACGAGCGGGCCAGGAGCCAGCCAGGCGGCCGGGTCACAGCACGCAGGATTGCTTGAATCATGCTTCTCCTCTACGCACGCCCAGGTGACCCGACTATATCCGACGAGACATTCACGCTCTTCTTACATGCCAAAGTCTGTGCTCCCGCTAGGAATCACCTGTGCCTCCCTCGCGACCCTCGCGGCGGGGCTGCACCTGAACCTGTACCTGCTCATCGCCGCTGGTGTGATGGGCCTGACCGCGGCGGCCTGGCTGGCCACGGAGAGCTGATGAGCTTCGCGCTGAACCCCGACGAGATGAAGGCCCTGATCTTCGTGCCGGATCAGGAGCTGGCCGCGCTGGCGGCCGATCTGAGCCTGCTCGTCGACGAAGAGATCGATCGCAAGGCGATGGTCGAGGCCATGCTCCCCAGGCTCCTGGCGGTGGCGAAGATGGAGGGCCTGCCCTTCTCCAAGTACGACGCCGACGATCTGGAGGAGCTGCCGACGATGCATCGCGAGGCGCTCGCGAAGGCGATGGGCTGGTCTACTTCGGTCCGCGCCATGCTCAGAGCCGGCGGCAAGGTCTACAAGATCTATCGCAAAGAACGCACCAACAGCCAGATCCCCTTGATGTTGCCGCTGCTCCTGCCCATGCTGGCCCGGTACGCTTCCGAAGCGGGCGAGCGTTGATTGTGATATTCCTCTCCCCTTCATGCCCCGGTACGGAGCCTAAATGTCCATGAAGTCCTGCCCCAGTTGCCACGCCGACGTCCCCGCGGCCGCCGCCCGTTGCAAGCACTGCTTCCACGACTTCAACGAAGCGCCGCCCAAGTCCAAGAGCTCAAGCATCCTGGGCTTCCTGGCGCTGCTCGCGATGATGGCGCTCATCGGCGCCGGCACCCTCTGGTTCGTCAACGACCGCCAGGGCACCCAGCAGATCGTCGTCGACGAAGAGACCCAGTCCGTCATCTTCACCAAGATGAACGCCAGCGGCACCACGACCGATCGGCTCCCCTTCACCGACGTGGCCAAGGTCGAGCTGCTCATGGGCGGCAGCGACGCCACCTGGGAGGTCGCCCTGATCACCCTCGACGACAGCCGCTGGGTTCTGAACCAGTCCGACGACACCTCCCTCAAGGGCTACGCCGAGCAGATCTCCTCCGTCATGGAGAAGCCGCTCGTCGAGATCAGCGAGGCCCGCGGCTTCGGCGACCTGGGCTCCAACAAGTAGGCAACAGCGCTATGGGCGTCGAATCCGCCCTCGGGCGGCTGACCCGAGACCTCGCGGTCGATCCCGGAACCTCCAACACCCGCGTGTTCCTGCAAGGGAAAGGCGTCGTGGTGGACGAGCCCTCCGTGGTGACGCTCCAACGCGACAACGGCCAGATCGTGGCGGTGGGCGAAGAGGCCCGCGCCATGGTGGGCCGCACCCCCGGCTCCATGGTGACGACCCGCCCGCTCAAGGACGGCGCGATCGCCAACTACAAGGTCGCCGAGGGCATGCTCCAGGCCTTCATCGCCAAGGCCATGGCCCGCGGACTGGTGAAGCCCCGCATCGCCGTCTGCGTGCCCAGCAACCTGGACGACGTCAGCCGCCGCAGCTTCCACGAGTCCGCCCGCGCCGCGGGCGCCCGCGAGGTGGTGCTCCTGCCCAGCTCCATGTCCGCGGCCCTGGGCTGCGGCCTGCCGGTGCTCGCCCCCCGCGGGACCATGGTGGTGGACATCGGCGGCGGCCTGACCGAGGCCGCGGTCTTCTCCCTCGGCGGCATCGTCCAGGCCCACACCGTCGCCGTCGGCGGCGGCGCAATGGACCGCGCCATCGTCGAGCATGTCTCCGAGCGCTACGGCCTCACCCTGAGCGAGCAGATGGCCGAGCTCGCCAAGCGCGAGGCCGGCCGGGCCACCGAGGGCTCCCGGCGCTCCCGCACGGTCGCCGTGCGCGGCCGCGACCGCGAGAGCGGAATGCCCCGGCAGATCGAGCTCAACAGCGAGCACCTCTACGCGGCGATCGCGCCGCTGCTGGATCAGATCGTCGAGGCGATCCGCCACACCCTCTCCAACACCCCACCGGAGCTGGCGGGAGACATCCTCGACGGCGGGCTGGTGCTCTGCGGCGGCGGGGCGCGGCTGGCGGGCATGGAGCGCATGATCCGCTCCAAGACCGGGCTGCCCTGTGTGCTGGCGGAGAACCCGGAGCACTGCGTGGCCTTCGGGGCCGGCGCGACGCTGGATCACCCGGAGTTGATGGAGCGCGTGGCGTTGGTCTGAGCCCGGGACGGGGCTTCATCAGGCCAGCTTCCAGATCGTCACCGGCTCTGCCCGCCCCTTCACCGCCACCGGCTCCAGCTGCACCGCCCCCGGCTGGACCTCATTCAGCGCCCGGTAGACCGCGTCGCTCACCAGCAGCTGGCTGTCAAAGCGCTTGTTGAGCCCCTCGATGCGGCTGGCGGTGTTCACCACATCCCCGATGACCGTGTACTCCCGCCGCAGATGGGAGCCCACGTTGCCGGTGACCGCGTCGCCGGCGTGCAACCCGATGCCGATGCGGGTCGCGGGTATCTCAGACCGCTCCACCATCTGCGACACCTGCCGCAGCAGCTCCCGGGAGGCGGCCACCGCGTTGACGCTGTCCTGCCCGTCGCTGACAGGCGCCCCGAAGATGGCCATGAAGCCGTCGCCCAGGAACTTGTTGATGATGCCCTGGTGCTCGTTGACCGTCGCGATCATGGCGTCAAACAGAGTGTTCAGGAAGGCCACCACCTCCTCGGGCTCCCGCCCCTCCGAGAAGGTCGTGAAGCCCCGGATGTCCATGAACATCATACAGACATGCCGCGTCTCGGTGCTGAGCCCGGAGGGCTGCTCCAGCAGCTTGTTGACCACCTCGGGGCTCACCTGCTGACCGAAGAGCGCCAGCACCTCCTGGCGCTCCTCGGCCGCGGTGATGGTGGCGAGCACCCGCTCCTTGATCTCCTGGGCCACCATGGCGGTGAACGCGCCCGCGCCCAGCAAGCCCATCATCCGCAGCGCGACGGTCACCGGGTGCCCCAGCGGCCCCAGCTCGGGATGCCGCAGCGCCAGATCGCTCCAAAAGAACGCGGCCAGCCCCAGGAACTCCAGCGCCGACAGCACCCCGGCGAACAGACAGAGTCTGGGTTTGAGGTTGAGCGCCGTGAGGAAGATGAAGAGCAGGTACATCATGCCAGGGGGGCCGTACAATCCCAGCAGGGGATCCACGAAGACCATCACCAACGCCAGCAAGCCCGAGGCCCCTGTCAGCTCGATGCCGAGGTTCAGGTACCGCCAGCGCTCCCAGGGTGTCTCCCCGCGGGCCTCCACCGCGGCCAGCCAGCGGGCGACCATCAGCTCGTAGAAGCCCAGGCTCATCCCCCCGAACAGCGGCAGGCGCCACTCGCCGGCGCCCAGAGTCCCAGCGGGGTCCAGCTGCCCGGCGAACAAGAGGATCCCCGACGCCGTCAGGGCCAGGAGGACGCAGACCGCACCCAGCACCCGCGCCCGCGTGCGCTCGCTGTGGGCCAGCTCGCGGGTGAAGCCTGCCTCAAAGTGCACACGATCCAGGTGGGGGTCTTCGGTCAGCATGGGTGAGTATAGGCCGGCAGACCCGGGCTCACGCCCTCGGGGCAGACACGCGGAGCGCCGTTGATATTCGACAAATCCGCGCGCAGCGTTCTACAGACACCGCGTCGCGAGCGTCTATGATCCGACCATGTCTCTGGCCCCGACCCGACAGACCATCCTGATCATCGACGACAACCCCGACAACCTGCGGGTCGCGGTCGAGCACCTGGCTGCCTACAGCTTCGAGGTCCGGACCGCCCGGGACGGCGACCTGGCCAGCAGCCTGAAGGAGCACATCACCACCCGGCTGGAGATGGTGGCGGCGCACCTCAAGCAGGCCGGGGAGCTGCTGCCGGACGAAGGCGGGGACGGGTCGCGGGTCGCCGAGTGCCGCGACCACCTGGACACCGCCGGTGAGCTGCTGGCGCCGGTGCTTCGGGGGACCGTGGAGATGCAGGTCAGCCTGAGCGAGCCCGGGACAACAACGACCCCCGGGGAGAGCGCGCTGCTGAGGTTGAGCACCCGGGAGCATGAGGTGATGCAGCTGCTGGCCGAGGGCAAGGCCAACAAGGCGATCGCCTACACCCTGCACGTGGCACCCAGCACCGTGAGCACCTACCGACAGCGGATCCTGGAGAAGCTGGGCGTCGATGATGTGCCCGCGCTCGTCCGCCTGCTGCTCCGGCACGAGGTGGGGAGCTGAGCGTGTCCGCGCCATGGGAGGCGCACCTGCCCGCGGCCTTCGCGCTCCGGGGGCTGCTGTACTACAGCGAGCGGACCCTGGTGGCTCGCTGCGCCAGCCGCCAGCACGGCGAGGTGGTGATCAAGACGACCGCCGCCGAGCTGCCGCCGCCTGGCGAGCTCGATCGCTACCGAGCGGAGCACCGGACGCTCATGCGGATCCGCGCGCCTGGGGTCGTGCGGACCGTCGGGCTCGATGAGCTGGCCGGGCGGCCGCTGCTCCTGCTGGAGGACAGCGGCGGGCAGTCGCTGGCCGAGTGGACCCGGGGGCGCTCGCTGACCGGCGGTGAAGCGCTGGCCATGCTGATCCAGGCCGCCGAGGCGCTACAGTGCGTTCATGGGGCCGGCGTGGTCCACCGGGACATCAGCCCCGCCAACCTGATCTGGTCCGAGGCCGCCCAGCGGCTCCAGATCATCGACTTCGGGCTCAGCGGATCACCGGGGCCCCTTCGGGGCGCGGAGGGAGGCGACAGCCCGACAGGCACGCTGGACTACATGCCCCCGGAGCAGACCGGTCGGCTCCGTCGACCGGTGGACGCCCGCTCGGATCTGTACAGCCTGGGCGCCTGCTTCTGGCACCTGCTGGTCGGGCGACCGCCCTTCCAGGCCGGTGAAGTTCACCGAGCGCGGCGGGGTGACGGTCCAGGTCTCCCGGGTGCCCGGCGGCGACGGCGAGTACCTTCGGATCGAGGTCCGGGACACGGGTTCCGGCATCCCGAGCGGGTCGCTGCCCACCATCTTCGAGCCCTTCGAGCAGGCCGGCGACAGCGAGAGCCGCTCCATGGGCACCGGCCTGGGCCTGCCCATCTCCCAACAGATCGTCCAGATGATGGGCGGCGCGGTCCGGGTGGAGAGCAGCACGGCCGAGCCCAGCGGCAGCGCCTTCACGGTGACGGTGCCGCTGGTTCCCTGCGATCACGAAGCGGTGACGCCCTCACTGCTCACAGACGACGCGCGGCCGGAGGCGATGATCGCGCCCGGCCGCGAGGAGCTGGAGGCGCTCCACGAGATGGCGCTGTCCGGGAACATGGGGGCCATCGCCGAGCGCGCCGCGTCGCTGGCGACGCGGCCGGCGCTGGCCCCCTTCGCCCGGCGCCTGGCGGCGCTGGCGGGGGCTTTTGATGACCAGCGCGTCGACGCGCTCCTGGAGGACATGCTGGCGGCCGCCGAGGAGTAGCCGTTCAGAGCAGGACAGCCATGTCCAGCTCGCAGTCATCACCCGTGAAGACCCTCTCGCAGCTGCCGTAGACGTCGCCTTCCTCCGAGCAGTCGCCATTCTCCAGCAGATCCAGGCACTCGGCGGCGGTCTTCTTGTCGTACTCACAGGCCTCGTCACTGTTCAGGCTCTCCACCGCCTCGGCCAGCTCCCCCTCACAGTCGTACGCTCCGGGGCCTCCATCACCAGGGAGCTGCTCGTCGACGCAGTCTCCCCCCCAGGTGCAGGCGCTGGTCGGGAACTCCTCAAGGAAGTCGTCGTAGGAGGGGTTGCAGCCGGTGGCGATGGCGGCGCAGAGGAGGGAGAGGGCGGTGAGAGTTCGCCGGTTCATGGAGCGCTCCTTGGTGGGGTAAAGGCTCGTCCTGAAGGTAGGGCGGGGGGCTGTCCAGATCTGTAGAACGAAGGCTTCGCGTTCTGTAGAAAGACGTCGACACCAGCGACCGCCCGTCGACGGCTTTCTACAACTCAGCGGCGCGCGTTCTACAGAACTATCTCCCTGAACTTCCTAAGCTCTCGACAACACCAGGGAGATCCTGTGAGGCTGATGACGATAGCGCTGGCAGTGAACACCGGCTGCTCCGGTAAGGGCGCCGAGCCCGACCCGCCTGACGTCACTGACGACGGGACGACTGACAGCGCGACAAGCGACAGCGGCGCCACAGACAGCGGAACAACAACCACCGACGACAACGTCCCCTTCGGTCCGTATGTGGAGCCGCCCACCCTGGAACCTGGAGGAGCTGGCCTCCGACGGCACGCCCATGGTCCACCCCCTGGCTGACGGCGAGGAGTGCAGTTCGACGACATCATCGCAAACGGCAACGAGCCCGTGCACCTGCTCACCAGGTACACCGGGGGGTTCAGCGGCCAGTTCGTCTACCACTGCCACAAGCTCAGCCATGAGGACGAGGGCATGATGGAGCTGGTCGAGGCCTGCGAGCCTGGCGACACCGACTGTCTGTGTCTGGACGGGGAGACGGACGACGGCGAGTGCGTGACCTCCAACGCCGGCTGCTACGAGGACGACACCCAGTGCCGCTACGCCGAGCACCTGATGGCGTCCTTCGCCGTCGCCGACCTGCTTGAGGATCCCACCCCCGGCGACGAGCTGAGCGTCGAGTCGCGCAACGACCTGGCCGAGAACGACCTGGCGGAGTGCCGCGGCGCCCACCCTGAGTTCGGCAGCGAGGCCGAGCTCATCGACTACCTGGCCACCCTGACCGGCCTGCTGCCCGGCGGCCCCGGCGGCCCGTAACTTCCCACACAACACCCACCCTGAGGAGCCATTGATGCCACCCTCCTGACCGCTCTCTTTATCACCTCCGCCTCCGCTGGCGGCCTGCCTGAGGGCCACACCATCGACGCCTACGCCGGCACCCACTTCCCGGTCATGCTCGACGTCGGCGCCACCTACGAGTCCCCCATGCGGATCCGGGGCGAGCTGGTCGGCGGCTTCATGCCCGGCGCCTATGTCAACGCCATCAACTGGGGCCTGACGACCTTCGATATCTACAGCGATGACGTGGCCAACATCATCGACGCGGCCCTGACCAACGCCCTGGTGGCTCGCGCCGAGGTGGGCTACCGCCCCTGGGAGTCCCGCGGCTGGACGGTCTCCGCCGGCTACCAGCACATGCTGGTAGCCGGCAGCACCGCTGAGCTCAGCTACTTTGACGGCGAGATCGACGAGCAGGCCCTGGACGAGGTTGAGGAGTTCACCGGAGACCTGGAGATCAACGCCAACGTGCACCAGGTCATGGGTGAGCTCGGCTGGGAGCGCGCCATCAAGGATCCCTGGCGGATCCGCGCCACGATGGGCTTCGCCTACTCCTTCAAGGCGAAGACCGAGGTCGGCACCACGCGCGACCCGACGGACCCCTTCCAGGAGGCCGCCGCCGAGATCGTGACGACCGAGGCCGCCGACTATCTGGACTTTGTCTTCGAGGAGTGGGTACACCTGCCCATGATCGGCTTGCACGCCGGCTACCGCTTCTGAAGCGCGACCGCACCGCTATCACCTCCCGAACGCCCTGGAGACACTGGAGCGACGACCGAACGGCGCTGGTCGCCAGCGGCGCGCTGACCCTGGAGGGAGGCGAGGAGGGCACCCTGACGGAGTATCGCACCCTCTCCAAGGGCGGCGATGTGATGACTGTACAGGTGACGGTCACCCGGGCGGACAGCAAGACCGCCACCGCGCAGCGCGCCTACCGCCGCCAGTGAGCGTCCTCACCGACGTCAGCGACCGCGATCCGTTCACCGGCTGCCCACACTTCAAGTTAGGCCGCTGCCAGGTCGAGCCAACGTCCTGAGAGCACAAGCCGGTGTCGTTGCATTTCGACAAGACAGCGCAGGTCGTTCGACAGACAGCGGGGGGCGGGCTGCCTACTCTCTGGGCATCCCCCAGGAGCCCAGATGCCCGCCTCTCAGTCCTCCTTCCTGCGTCCGCTGCTCGGCCTCGCGGTCCTCGGCGGCTTCGCCCCCGCCGCCCAGGCCGCCTGCCCCACGACCATGCCCGATGGCATCTTCAAGGACTGCATCTCCAGCGAGCTCGCCGGACTCTACGGCGCAGTCGTCGCCGCCATCGAGACCGCAAACGACCTCCAGGACGACGTCGACGCCCTCGAGGCGGTGAACACAGACCTCGAGGCCACCGTCGCCGACCTCCAGGCCCAGCTCGACGCCGCCAACGCGTCAATCGACGCCAACAGCTCGGACATCGTCGCGGTGATGTCGGACTATGCGACCGTAGGCTATGTGGACGGCGCCGTCGGCGCCCTGGACCTGAGTCCATTCCTGGTGTCTGACGACCTCGCCGGGCTGGCCTCCGAGTCCTACGTTGACGCCGCCGTGGCTGGCGCCGGCGGCGGAATCGAGGGGCTGGCGGACTACCTGAGCGTCGACACAGCCACGGATGCGGTGATCTTCACCGGGGCCAACGTCTACATCCAGTCCGGCAGCGGCGCCACGGATGGCAGCGTCAACGGTCTGGGCAACCTCATCGTCGGCTACGACGAGGACGACGGCAGCGACGACAAGACCGGCTCCCACAACCTGGTGGTGGGCATTGAGCACAGCTACACCAGCTACGGCGGCCTGATCACGGGGGAAAACAGCGCGACCACCGCGAAGCATGCTGCGGTCCTTGGGGGGCTCCGGAACCTGGCCTCCGGAACCTATGCCGTCTCTTTGGGTGGGTATTCCAACCAGGCCGAGTCGGACACCTCGGTCATCACAGGAGGGCTGTACAACGAGACCGGCGCTTCCTACACCCTGGTCGCGGGCGGATACAACAACCTGGCAGCGAGCGGCGGCGCTGCGACCTTCGGTGGCGCAGACAACACAGTCTCTGGTACCTACGCCTCCATTCACGGTGGCAATGGTATCACCGAGTCCGATGCCTCCGACACCTCGCTGGGCGACTACATGACCGTGGACACCGCGAGCGACAGCGTGATCATCAGCGGGGCCAACGTCTATGTGCAGTCCGGCGCCGGCGCCACGTATGACAGCGTCAACGGCCTTGGCAACCTCATCGTCGGCTACGACGAGGACGACGGCAGCGACGACAAGAGCGGCAGCCACAACCTGGTGCTGGGCGAGGATCACACCTACACCAGCTATGGCGCCATCATCACTGGCAAGGACCACTACGTCAGCGGTATTACCTCCGTGGCGCTGGGCGGGAGCGAGAACATCGTCTCGGGCAGGCGCGCGGCGGTGATCGCTGGCCAGGACCACGACGTCAGCGGCAACAAGGCCTTCATAGGCGGCGGGACGGTCAACCTCGCCAGCGGCCTCTTCAGCAGCGTCACTGGGGGCTTCAACAACACCGCCAGCGGAGAGAACAGCAGCGTCGCTGGCGGCATCAACAACGTCGCCAGCGGAGACAACACCAGCGTGCTCGGCGGGAGCACCAACGACGCCGGCGGAATCTCCAGCACCATCTCCGGAGGCTACGGCAACGGAGCCCTGGGAGACAACACCGCCATCGCCGGCGGGGAGGCCAACCACATCACCGCGGCGGGGGACGGGGGCTCCATCGCGGGGGGGCTCCGCAACACCGTGGACGACTACTACGGCACCATCCTCGGCGGGCAGGACAACACCGTCTCCCACAGAAGCAGCGCCATCCTGGGCGGAGACACCCTGTCCACCACCACCGAATACGAGAACGTCTACTGATCCCCTGGGCGCGGGCAGGTGGGGCCCGAGCGCGGCCTCTTGTCGTTGCATTTCGACAAGACAGCGCAGATCGTTCGACAGACAGCGGGGGGCGGGCTGCCTACTCTCTGGGCATCCCCCAGGAGCCCAGATGCCTGCTTCCCAGCCCCCGTTCTTCCGTTCCGTTCTGGCCCTCGTCGTCCTGGGCGGCGTCGCCCCCGCCGCCCAGGCCGCCTGCCCCACGACCATGCCCGATGGCATCTTCAAGGACTGCATCTCCAGCGAGCTCGCCGGACTCTACGGCGCAGTCGTCGCCGCCATCGAGACCACAAACGCCCTCCAGGAGACCGTCGACGAGCAGGCCGCGTACATCGACGCGCTGGAGGCGTACCTGAGCGTGGACACGGCCAGCGACAGCGTGGTGTTCACAGGCGCCAACGTCTATGTACAGTCGGGCAGCGGTGAGACCGACGGCGACGTCAACGGCCTGGGCAACCTGATCGTGGGCTACAACGAGGACATCAGCAGCGCCGACGACAGGACCGGCTCTCACAACATCGTGGTGGGGTACGAGCACAGCTACAGCAGCTTCGGCGGGCTGGTTGTGGGCTACAACAACACCATCTCCGGCGTCTACTCCTCGGTCACCGGCGGCGACAGCAACGTCGCCAGCGGATCCTACTCCACGGTCGCCGGCGGCAACTACAGCACCGCCAGCGGGACTGAGGGCTCGGTGTTCGGGGCCTACGAAGGCGTCGCCAACGCCGAGTACTCGACGGTCGTTGGGGGCGAGTACAACACCGCCAGCGCCCAGTACGCCGTGGTCATCGGCGGCAACGACAACGTCGCCAGCAGCGACTACGCGCTCGTCGCCGGGGGCCACGACAACACAGCCAGCGGCGACGCCTCGCTCGCCGCCGGGGGAAGCTACAACAACGCCTCCGATACCGACGGCAGCGTCTTCGGCGGCACGAGCACCAGCGCCCGCTGATCGACCGCGGCGGCCCATCCAGCAGCGCCGCGAGCGCAGCGAGTTCTGAGCGCGGAGCGCGAGATCTCCGAACACCAGAGTGGTGCTCACCCCCGTCAAGTCACTCCCACCGCCGCAAGGCGATGCCATCCCCATCCACCGCCAGCCAGGTCCGGTGGTGATGAAAGTCCCCGAGATTCACGAACCGACCGCCCTCCAGCGGCGTGATGCCCGGCTTGTGGCTGTGCCCGACCACGACCACATCCACCCCGCCCTTCAGGTGCGGTGCCGCCCAGGCCTTCTGCGCCTCCACCAGCGGCGTGGGGTCACCGCCGTGGTCCCGCGAAGCCCCCGCCAGCTTCAACCCGATCCGTCGCGATCCAGCAGGCCCCGCCAGCCGCATCAGCGCCGCGAAGGCCGGCCCCCGCAGCACCGCCCGGGTCACCGCGTAGCTGAGCGAGGTGTCCGCCTCGTCTCCGTGCACCATCAGGAAGCGCTGCCCGCCCAGCGTGACATCGACCCGAGCGGACACGGTCACCCCCAGGGACTCGGTGAAGAACGGCCCCAGGGCGAAGTCGTGGTTCCCCGGGACGTAGGTGATCGGGATCCCGCGCTGGGTCACCCGGTGGAGCGCGGCCAGGGCCGGCACGAACTCGGAGAACACCGCGCCGCGGAAGCCCCACCAGAAGTGGAACAGATCCCCCAGCAGGTAGAGGTGATCGGCCTGGAGCTCGTCCAGCAGCGCCACCAGCCCCGCCTGGGCTGGATCATTCAGACCCTGGAGGTGGGCATCCGAGATCATGGCGGCCAGCACGGGAGAGCTCCTGAGCGGACTGGGAAGGGACAGAAACTGTCCACCTATACCGGCTCCGGCGTATCGGCGGGCAGAGCACCGAGATACCTTGTTGTCATGGAAGACGCCCCCCTCGCTGACCGGATGCGCCCCAGGAACCTTGATGAGGTCGTGGGACAGGAGCACATCCTCGGTAAGGACTGCCCCTTCCGGGTGGCGCTGGACACCGGCCGCCTGCACTCGCTGATCCTCTGGGGACCGCCCGGCTGCGGCAAGACCTCGCTGGCCCGGCTGCTGGCTGAGCAGGCGGGGTATCGCTTCCGCACGCTCTCCGCGGTGATGGCCGGCATGAAGGAGCTGCGGATGCTCATCGAGGACTGCCGGACCTCCCGGCGGCTCTCCGGCTCCCGCACGGCCCTGTTCATCGATGAGATTCATCAGTGGAACAAGGCCCAGCAGGACGCGCTCCTGCCCCACGTCGAGCGCGGCGTCATCGTGCTCATCGGCGCGACCACCGAGAACCCCGCCTTCCAGATCATCGCCGCCCTGCGCTCCCGCTGTGAGGTGGTGCCCCTGAACCCCCTCGACGCCGAGCACCTCGTCACGCTGATGAAGCGCGCCCTGAGCGACCGTGAGCTGGGCCTGGGTGCCAGGAAGCTCAGCGCGGATGACGACGCACTGGAGCGCATCTCCCGGGTCGCGGGCGGCGACGCCCGGCGGGCGCTGGGGCTCCTGGACCGGCTCGCCAGCGGGGTGAAGGACGGCGAGGCCATCACCGCCCAGCTCGCGGCGGACCGGCTCGGCCGGCCGGACATCCTCTACGACAAGGACGGCGAGGTCCACCGCAACCTCCTGTCCGCGTGGGTCAAGTCCATGCGCGGCTCGGATCCCGACGCATCGCTCTACTGGCTCGCGCGGCTGCTGCGCGGCGGCGAGGACGCCATGTTCCTCGCGCGGCGGCTCGTCGTGTTCGCCTCCGAGGACGTCGGCAACGCCGATCCCCGCGCGCTGATGGTCGCGACCAGCGCGGCCGACGCCGTGCGCATCGTCGGGCTGCCCGAGGGCCGCATCAACCTCGCCCAGGCCGTGACCTACCTGGCGACCGCTCCCAAGTCCAACGCCTCCTACCTCGCGATCGACGAGGCCCTCGACGAGGTGGACCACAGCGGCCCCCAGCCCGTGCCCATGCACTTGCGGCAGGCCGTCGACAAGGTCACCCGCAAGATGGGCTACGGCCAGGGCTACCTCTACCCCCACGACCACGACTTCGGCGTCATCCGGCAGCTCTACGTGCCGCCGAAGATCCGACACAAGCGCTTCTACTCGCCCCGCAACTGGGGTTACGAGAGGACCATCCGAGAGCGGATGGTGTGGTGGCAGCAGAAGATGGAAGAAGGCGAGAAGGAGTAGGGCCCGCCTCGCGCAGCACCCTCGCTGTCGCTGTCGCCGCCCTGGCCGCCGCCGCGGTGTATGTCCCCGGCGGCGCCGTCTGGGACGACCACACCCTCATCGTGGCCGCGCTCGCGCCGCTCGACGCCGCTGGTCTGGTCGACCTCTGGACGCAGCCGGTGGGCGGCGGCGAGGTCGGCACCGGCTACTACCGCCCCCTGGCCATGACCGCGCTGGCGCTGACGGGGAAGCTCGGGATCCCGGCGGTCCATCTGCTGGCGACGGCGCTGCACGCGGGCTCGGCCGCCCTCCTCCACCGGCTGCTGCACGGTCGGCGCGGCGGAGCGCCAGAGGCGGTCACCCTCGGGGCGCTGCTGTTCGCCGTGCACCCGCTGGCGAGCGAGGCGCTGGGCTGGGCGTCCGCGCTGCCGGACGTGATGGCGGTACACCTCGGCCTGTGGTCCATCTGGGCGGCCCGTCGGGGCCGGGTCGGGCTCGGGCTCGCGGCGGCGCTGCTGCTGGCGGGGGCGCTGTCCAAGGAGACCTCGCTGCTGCTGCTGCCCTTCGCGCTGCTGGGCGGGCTGGCGCCGCGGGCGGGCTGGCTCGCCTGGGGGGTCGGCGCCGCGGGCGCGGTCGGGGCGCGGCTGTTCGCCGGCACCGGCGCGGCCTGGAGCGTCGCCGGGAAGGCGTCGCTCATCCCCGGGGCGATCCTGTGGCCTCTGGGCAGCCTCGCGATCCCCTGGCCGCTCACCGCTGTCCGGGATCTGCTGAGCATGCCCGCCTGGACCCTGGCGGCGGGGCTCGCGGTGCTGGGGGCGATGGCGATGGGGGCGGTGAGCGCGGGGCGGCGCGCGGGAGGCAGCGGCAGGCTCGCCTGGGCGGGGCTGGGGCTCGCGCTCGCCGCCCCTGCCCTGGCGCTGCCGCCGACGCTGACGGGCTACCTGGCGGCGGAGCGCTACGCCTACCCGGCCCTCGTCGGGGCCGCGGCGTGGGTGGCGGCGGTGGGCTCCGCGCGGTGGCTGAAGGCGGGGCTGGTGCTGGCGGTCCTGAGCGTGGGCGCCCACGGTCTGCGGGCTCAGGCCTGGCGCAGCGACGTGGCGCTGTTCGGCAGCGCGGCGGTGCGGTCGCCGACGTCGAGCTACGCCTGGCACTTCCTGGGGCTGGCGCTGGCTCGGGAGGGAGACATGACCGGGGCTGCGGACGCCTTGGAGATGGCCGTGCTGACAGGCCACCCCCACCCGCAGGATCGCCTGATGGCGTTGAAGGCGATGCTGGAGGCCGGGGAAGCGGAGAGGGCGCTCGCCTGGGCGGAGTCCGGACCGAGCGAGGGCCTCACCGCGGAGCTCCTCGCGTACTGGGCCAGGGCCGCGTGGGAGGCCGGCGACAGCGCGCGGGCCCGGGAGCTGGTGGAGAAGCTGCGGACCCCCGAGGGCTACGCCGGGCCGCCCTGGGTCGCGGAGCTGGCCGCGACGATCGCAGAGTAGCTGGCTCGTCGGCGATCCCTGCCCTGCCTACACTGCCTACTCCGCCAGCGCCGCCTCGAAGAGGATCTCCCGATCGGGATCCTCGTTGTGATCGAAGTAGTACGCCCGGAACGCCGCATAGTCCGCCGCCAGCGCGTCGGCGGGCACCTCCCCCACCCCCGCGAGGTACTCATCCAGCAGCAGCTCGAAGTCCGTGAACACGGCCCCGCGCTCCTTCAGAACGCCCATCAGTGAGCGATCGTAGGTCACCAGCCGCCCCTTCGCGGGCCCGAAGTCGATCTCGGTGTACCCCCCGGGCGGCAGCGGTATGGGGAACTCGAACAGGAAGTCCACTCCCCGGCGCTGCAGATACGCCGGGCTCGCCTTCTTCTCATGCCCCGGCCGCCCCCGCTCGGCGATCGCCATGTGCGCGATCTCCGCGTCGGTCAGCCCCGTCACCCCCTCGATCACCGTGGGAAACCCGCCGTAGTAGGCCAGCATGGCCTGGTAGCCGTAGATGACGACGGTCGGCTCCGTGCCCTCCAGCACCTCCCCCAGCGCCCGCCCCACGGTCCGGGAGCGCGCCACCAGCTCGGGCGGATACTGTCGCCACTCATCGGAGATGCCCAGGGCCGCTCCCCGCTCGGGATCCGGCATGGGCGCGAAGAGCATCGCCAGCCACACCGCCGCGCCCGCCAGCAGCAGCCGGGCCCGCAGCGGCGCCAGCGCCAGCAGCCCCGCCTCGATGCCCAGCAGCAGCAGCGGCGCGACCGGTATGCAGAACCGACCGAACATGAAGCCGCCGCCCACCCGCGCCACATAGAGCAGGTAGAGCGCCGGCGCGACCGCCAGCAGCGCCCCCGTTCGCCGCAGCGTGGGCGTCGCCCCCCGGAGCGCCGCCAGCGCCGCCAGCGGCCAGCCGAGGGCCAGCACCCAGTAGCTGCGGAAGTAGAAGCCGAGGTAGCGGAAGCCCTGATCCCACCAGGAGAGATAGGCGCTCTTGGCGTAGTAGGTGTTTGGCCGGAGGTCGCCGTAGAACTGGAGCTTCCAGGCCGCGTAGGCCAGCAGCACCACCCCGGGAACGCTCACCGCCAGCACACCCCCGACCCGACGCTTCTGGACCGCCTCATAGAGCGCCGCCAGCCCCGCCAGCCCCAGCAGCAGCGCGCCGTCGGGCCGGGTCAGCGCCGCCAGCACCCCCGCGCTGCCTGTGAGCGCCCAGTGCAGCGGCGCCCGGGACACCCCGGCGCCCACGATGGTGAGGCAGGCGAGCAGGGTGAAGAGCGAGGTCTCCAGCCCGGAGGTCGCGTAGATGCGCGCGTGGAAGCAGGCCGCCCAGCCCACCGCCGCCACGGGCACGAACGGAGCCCGCCAGTCGACCTCCTCCCGCATCCACAGGCTGGCCACGGCCAGGACACCGAGCGTGCCCGCGAAGCAGGCCACTCCCAGGGCCGCGCTCACCCCCACCGGATCCAACTCGAGCTTCAGGAACAGCCCGATGAGCACGGTCCACAGGAAGTTGGTGTACCCCTCGACCTGCTCGCCAGTGTTGTAGACGAGCCCCAGCCCGTCGACCCAGTTCCTGGCGTAGCGGAACGAGATGAAGGCGTCGTCCCCCACCCAGCGGCCGCGCCACGCGTCAGCCGCCGCCAGGGCGCACACCGCGGTTACCGCCAGCGGCGCGATGGACCGGTTGAGCTTCAAGCTACTCGGTGGCTCCGGGCTCCGCGCCCTCAGCGACCGAGGACTTCAGCTCATAGGTGATGAACACCTCCGAGAGGGCGTTCGGGATGTCCCCGGTGAAGCTCACGCTGTTGCGCGAGGCGTCGTAGGTCAGCTCGCCGCCCACCGTGTAGATGTCGCCCTCTGGCACCACCTGCACCTCGATAGAGCCGTCCACGGGGATCTCCGAGAGGAAGAACTCCCGCTGCAGCCCCGCCGCGGCCAGCCCCAGGTCCGACACCACCGCGTCCCAGTCCGTGTCGCAGATGGAGGCGACCACGCCGTCGAAGTTCTCGGCCACATCGACATAGTCCAGCCCGGGCTCCTCGGGGCAGCCCTCCTCCGTCGAGACGACCGCCGAGAAGGTGACCTTGCTGCGATCGTTCTTCAGCTCGCCCAGCCAGTCCTTGAAGCCGGTGACCGTGATGCTCGAGGAGTAGTCGTCCTCGTCGGAGATCACCACCACCGCCAGGTAGGCCTCCGGTCGGTAGAAGCCCGCGTTCTCGTTGTCAGCCAGCCGCTCCAGCGCGTTGTAGATCGACTCCAGCCCCTTCTCCAGCCGGGCGCCATCGGTGCCGAGGATCGCGCGGCGGGCGAAGCTCTCCAGCGCCTGCTCCCGATCGAGGGTGTCGTCGATGTAGAGCTTGCCGCCGTCGGAGACGAGCCGACCGCCGTGATCCGGATCGTCCATGTCCGTGGCGATGACGCCGAGGTGGTAGTCGGTCTCCGAGTTCAGGAAGAGGTCCATGAACCCGTCGAAGTTGTCCGTGAGGGAGGTCTGCTCCTCCGCCATGGACTCGGAGTTATCCACGGCGAACAGCACATCCACTGACGGGACCGGGAGCTGGACCAGCCGATCGGTGCGGATCTCGGCCGCGAGGTTCGGCGGGTTGTTCACCCACTCGGGGTTGTTGACGGAGTACTCGACCTCGCTGCAGGCCAGAAGCGTCAACATCAGCATCGGGGGGCTCCAGTGGATCGCGGCGCAGGGTAGCCCATGCGCCCTACCCTCCTCTAACGCTTCATCTTGCAGCCCGAGCGCTGCTTCTGCGCCTTGCGGCTCTGGTCCCGGGCCATCACCGCCTTCATACGCCCCGTGGGGCCCACCGCGATCACGAAGTTCTTGGCGCGGTCCTGGAAGACGGCGATGTCGCGGCGCTGGCTGTTGCCCTCCAGCAGCGAGTCCCCTTCAAACCCGGTGCGGGTGCTCACGTAGGCCGTGATGTCCGTGCGGTAGAAGGAGAGCCGCTCCAGCGCCTGCTCGATGGTGAACAGCGCCTGAGAGGGCGAGAGGGGGCGGTGGGCGATGACGCTGATGGTCCCGATGTTGCCAGCCGGCACGCTGGGGAGAACCAGCTCACCACCGGGCAGCGTCTTCAGCAGGGTGCGGACCTGCTCGGGGGTGGCGTCGCGCAGGTTCAGCGTCACCGCCTCCAGAGGGGCGATCGCTGAAGGACCGGACATTGACGCGGGCATTGACGCGGGCATTGACGCGGGCACTGACGCTGCCACCACGTTGGCGCCGCAGGTGCCGGTCAGCTTGGGGACGGCCGCAGCCGCCAGCACCACCAGCGAGAGCAGACCAAAGGTCAGAGGAGAGCGAGCCGAGCGCGGGAGGTCCATTCACATGCTCCACAAGATGAGAAGTACGGGCCAGAGAGAGCCTGCCATGAGGAAGCGACGATCGAAAGCGTTAGTGACTCTCATGTCGCCACGAGAGACCGGTTTCCTGAGCGTTCAGCACCGCCAGATAGAGATCTCCTGGTGGGGTCCACCCCCGGAAGAGGCCCCTACCCTGGTGCTGCTCCACGAGGGACTCGGCTGCGTGGGCATGTGGCGCGACTTCCCGCAGCAGCTCGCGGAGGCCACCGGTCTCGGGGTGATGGCCTACAGCCGCGTGGGCTACGGCGCCTCGGATCCCTGCGCGCTGCCGCGGCCGCTGATGTACATGCAGGACGAGGGCACCTTCACCCTGCCGGCGCTGCTGGCTGCCGCCCGGGTGCGCCAGCACATCCTGGTCGGGCACTCCGATGGCGGCTCCATCGCCCTCGCCTACGCAGGGGTCGAGCCCTCCGAGCTGCTCGGGGTGGTGACGATCGCCGCGCATGTCTTCTGCGAACCCGAGACCATCGCCGCGATCGCCGCCGCGCGCGTCGCGTGGCAGACCGACGATCTCTATGAGCGCCTCCAGCGACACCACGGCGAGAACACCGACTGCGCCTTCCGTGGCTGGAACGAGACCTGGCTGGATCCGCGCTTCAAGCACTGGACCCTGACGGCCTATCTGCCGGCGATCCAGGTGCCGGTCCTGGCGCTCCAGGGCGAAGACGACGAGTACGGCACCACAGCCCAGCTCGACGCCATCCGAGAGGGCGTCGGCGGCCCCATCGAGACCGCCCTCCTCCCCGGAGGTCACTGGTCGCACCGCGATCACCCCGAGCCGACGCTGGCTCGGATCGCGGCGTTCACCAGGCAACTCTTCAACGAATGATCCCCGGACCACCCACCGCGCTCTCCCACAGCGTGCGCGACCTCCCCGGATTCGAGCTGGCCGACGGCGAGCTCTCCAGGGCCGCGAGGGCGCTCGGGCTCACGCGGTACCGGGCGCTGGCCGCGTATGTCCGCGATCTCCCCTACGGCCGGAACAGCGCTCGGGATGACCGGCTGGTGTTGGCCGAGGCTCGCGGCACCTGCAGCACCAAGCACGCCCTCCTCGCCCGGATCGCCGCCGAGAACGGACAAGCGGTGCAGCTGACGCTGGGGATCTATTGGATGACCGCTGAGACCAACCCGCCGATTGCGGCGGTCTTGCGTGCGGCGGAGCTGGAGGGCATCCCCGAAGCCCACTGCTATCTCTCTGTTGCGGATAAACGCATCGACCTGACCTCACACAGTACGGCGAAGCCGATGCGGTTCTTTTGTGAGGAGTCAATCAATCCCAAAGGGATACAAGCCTACAAAGTGAAACGGCACCAGGCCTTCATCCGCGGCTGGATGGGTGACGACGACTCGTTCGAGGCGATCTGGACTGCACGCGAGGCGTGTATCGCTGCGCTGTCATAGTCCCGAAATCGCCGGCCTGAAGTCATGGACCGAAACAAACTCGCGGACACAAAGAAAGCCGACGTCGGGAGCGAATGCTCAACCGACGTCGGCTTAGAAGGGTGGATGGCGATAACCTACTCTCCCACAGGGTCGCCCCTGCAGTACCATCGGCCTCTCAAGGCTTAACTTCCGTGTTCGAAATGGGAACGGGTGGGTCCCTTGGAGTATCG
>Ga0316204_10003062_pt1 | contig 35030 bp, 30 predicted proteins | sample 6monrhotite_MG_2_FD_205661 | JGI IMG/M metagenome (GOLD analysis project Ga0316204, IMG submission 205661) | Microbial mat bacterial communities from mineral coupon in-situ incubated in ocean water Damariscotta River, Maine, United States -... | ecosystem: Environmental > Aquatic > Marine >... | reverse complement strand
ATGATCGGCAGAGCATGCAATTTGCGCACACGGCGGCAAAAAGAAAGACCATCCTCTCCCGGCAACATCACGTCGAGGACGATCAAATCGAAAGGTCGCCCCGCCTCCAACCAGTCATTGGCTAGTTCAGCTGAGTTTGCCCAGTCGGTCTCCAGACCGCTTTCTCGAAGGTGCCGGACCACCAGCGGGGCCAGGCCTTCATCGTCTTCGACCAGCAGGATACGAAAGCTTTCTATGGAATTTCTCCCGACCATTTGACACCAGACTACCCATTCTGGAAAAAATTTGTCGGGAAAGTATCCGTTATCTGCGTGAGCAAAGGCAGGGTCAGAGGAAACTGCTCGTTATCGGATTTACCGATTATTTCGTCGCATGAACAAAACCCCATTTCGCTACTTCAAGAGATCACCGGAAGTGATCAGTCTTGCGGTCATGATGAATGTCCGGCTTCCGCTCTCGCTTTGGAATTTCGAGGTTCTTCTGTACGAGCGTGGAAATGATTTGAGCCAAGAAAAGGTACGGTTCTTGTGGAACCGGTTCGGTCCGATGTTCGCAGTCGAAATCAGAAAGAAGTGTGCCGATCAAACGCTGCAAATCAAACAGCAAGGTTTTCCTGCAGGCGCATTAGGTTGGCATCTTCAATCATATTTAAGACCAGTAAGGCCGCGATGAAATACGAGATATTGCTCAACCCCCAGTTTGTTGAAAGGCGCATTCGGTCAGGTTCGATTGCTCTGCACCACCCCTTTTAATGCCTGATCATGGTTTGCGGCCCACAAGCAACCCATTGAAAGAATTAGCGCGATAAGAGCGCCAGCCTATACCTAACCAAATGAAAAGGCCGGATTAAAGCCTAGCTGCGAATCTGGGGGGCAGGAGTTCAAATCTTCCCCGGAGCGCCATTCTTTATATTTCGCGGCAATTCGCTTCGCTCATGCCCCCGATGGAGCAGCCTGACCGGCTGACGCGCGGTCGCGCTTTTGAGACCTTCATCGTGCCACCCGGCAACGTGTCAGCTATTCGTTCTCCGCCCCCACGCCTTGTGGAATTCCGTCTGTTCGGGTGAAGTGCTGCTGGGAGACCACGATCCATTCACCATGGACCAACTGTTCGGTGATGCTGGAATAGCCGCGCTCGGACAGATCGTAATACCGGCCGCGAAAAAACTGTTCTTCGCCGTCGAGGCCAATATAGGTTTCTTCTTCAAAACTGATTTCGCGGCTCTGGAAAGACGCAGTCCCTTCCGAGACGCCACCGATCGAATTGAAATAGCGAAAGGTTAGTTCTTCGTTTTCATCGTCGTAGTGAAACAGGGTTTCTCCGGAGTAATCCGGGGCGCCCGGTACGATATGGCGATCCCGAACGAACGTGCCCATCACATCAGTGAAGCAATGGGTGTCGACGGCTTGGGTATCGGCAATGGGCGCTGAGAAGCAGGCACGCATGAGTGGTTCGAAAATGTGAGGTGCCCAACCGTGCATGGAATTGCCCCACATTGCATAGGCGAGCCTGCGGCGGGTTATGGCCGGTTCCCGGTTGAAAACGCGTTCGGCTTCGGTATTCCAGCCGCCATAATCTTCACCAAGATATTGTTCGCGGACCAAGCTGGCGGTATCGCCGGTTACCTCGCCCCAATTGAATTTCATGTGCAATTCATCGGTCTCGTCGTGATACTGGAACAGGACAACGCGCCCGTCTTCAATCACGCCATCACTGTCGATGACATATCCCATCGTTGTGTACATTGTGGAGCGAATCGCTTCGGTTTCGGCGTCCCAAACCAGATGTTGTTCATTCAGGAACATGCCGTGAGGACCGGGGTTTTCCCTTACGATTCGGACGAAATCGTTTTCCATGGGCTCAAAGCAATAGATTTCGGGTGCGGGTTGGCCCACTTGCAGGTTGCTCCAGCAAGATCCGAGATAAGCCGAGAGCGCCTCGGTTAGCGGATTGTCGGCTGCGACCGGTGTTGTCGAAAGTCCGAAAGCGGCCAGCCCTACGACCAGAAAACTTTTCATGCTGACGTCCCCCGAAGGTGCTGCCGGAATGGCATTGTGATGATCTAGTCTATTGTCTCAAACGGATTGTGCTCGGTTCGCGTGAAGGTTTGTCTTGAAACTTCCACCCAGTCCTCGCCCTGAAGCTCCTCTGTGATGCTTATATAGCCGCGATAGGAAATATCCTCATACCGTCCGCGGAATGTTTGGTCCTCGCCATTCGGACCACGATAGTTTTCATGGTCGTAGGCGATTCCGTTCGCGGCATGAACGTCATATCCTTCTGAAATCCCGCCGATGGAATTGTAGTAATAAAACTCAATGGAATCACTTTCCCGGTCGGCGAAAAACAATGTTTCGCCGCTATAAGCAGGGTTTCCAGGAACGATATGACGATCGCGAACATATCGCCCCATAAGGTCTGTGAAGCAATGCGTGTCGGTGGCACCGCTATCGTTGATTTCGGTTGACCAGCAAGCACCCAGAAGCGGTTGAAAAAGCTCCGTTGCAGGCGTGAATGTCGCGCCTCCCGTCATTAGCGCGTCCAGCGCCGGGCCTACCGAGGCGTCTTGCCGCGTGTAAATGCGGGCCGGCGCGGCGACCCAGCCACCATAGTTTTCGCCCATATCCCGTTCGATTGTCAGGCTGAATTGGTCACCTTGCACTGCGCCCCATATGAGCCTCGCCTGTGAGCTCGAAGATTCGTCGTCAGAGATGTCAAGAATGACCCGTCCATCCTGAACGATGCCGTCGCGATAATTGATATGCCCCCACGACAGCAAATTTGTGAACATGACGGTGATGATGGTGTCGTATGCCGCATTCCATTGCAGAATTTCTTCGTTGAAAAATGCACCGCCATGAGGACCGGGGGCCTGCCGCCGGATGCGGACAAAGTGATTCTCCATGCGCTCAAAACAATACATTTCGTAGACAGGTGCCAATTCGTCAGCGCTATAAATCTCGTCGATCCTGCCTTCCGCGCTATAGGCCCAACATGACCCCAGCAGATCGGAGAATGCGTCGATCAAAGGCGTATCGGCGTGTGTGGGCGTCATGGCAAAACTTGCCGCCAATATTCCAGATGTCAGTGTCAGTTTCATAGGATTCCCCCGGGGCGCAATGCTGGCAAAGCTATGCGAATTGTTCTGTTCTGTAGCTTACGGCCATGATGCCAAAAAGTGCAAATGGACGCGAGTAATGACGTTCGCCGTCAGTTAGTTAGAGGCGGTCATGCGACTGGAACGGGTGAAGGGAATCGATCCTGCGTTGTGAGTTAGGGAGCCAAAAACCATGCCATTGAGCTACACCCGCACCGGGCTTGAATTTGCGAATGTGCACGCACGGCCCGTATGCGTTTTTCCTTGCCTTAAAATTATTTCGCCAGATGCAAATTTCGCACCTGCTGGTTTGCTGCCGTCCTGGGCAGAGGGATGGTTTGAGCTTGACAGATCAAATTTATACAACTAATTGTGCAATTGATTGTATAAATATGGTGACATCGATATGGCGACTGGAAATTTTTTGACGACACATGCACTTCGCGGAGCTTTCTTTGCTACCCAGCTGGATCAGTTAGCCGAGCTGATCGCCGTGCAGGGCGAGGCGCTACTGCAGAATTCCGGAATACACATTCCGTCGAGGGCAGTATCGACCGCTCTGCTAATCGGTGAACGTGGGAAAATATCCGCCGCCGACATCGCTGAAGAATTGAAACAGCCTCACCAGCTGGTGACCCAACGAATTGAGCTACTTATTTCTGCCGGAATCGTGAACCGTTTGCCGGACCCCGATGATGGCCGCCGCAAAACCCTTCAGCTCACCGATACGGGAATTGTTCAATTCGAAAAATTGAAACAGAGCCTAGGCGATATCGAGCGTATTTTCGGCGATCTATTCGAAGAAATCGATTGCGACCTGCCGAGCGTCATTTTGAAGACATCCGAGGCGCTTGATCAGTCCTCATTGTCGATGCGGCGAAAACCTACCTGAGCGCAGTGCAGGGTGCGTGCATACCCTCATCCGACTTCTATTCCAAAAAAACAAGGTTTTCAGAATGACCCAGCAACCCTCAAACAAGCCCAGTCGATTCGACGCCTTTTTGGACCTTTTTCTGATCATCGGCGTTTTGTTGATTCTGAAAGCCCTCCTCCTAAATGTCGATGCGATATGGAGCTATGCGGGACCGCTTTCTCTTTTAGCCGCGATCGCGGTTGCAACGTGGAGACTCCGCAAGCGACAAGAAAGCTGGGCGGGGCTCGGGCTTCGACGGCCGAGAAGCATTCGATGGACTGCTCTCTGGACGGTTGTCGCGCTGGTTATAACGATGGGCGTTGGAATTCTGGCGGATAGTGTTGCGTCCAGCCTGATCGCACCGGCAAGTGCGAGCCAGCTAGCTCTGGATGCGCAATATCAAGGGCGTTTTGATGCGGTGCCGGGCAATTTGTCCGCCTACCTTTTCTGGTTGGCGATTGCGTGGATCATCGGTGGCTTTGTCGAAGAATTGTTGTTTCGCGGGGCGCTCCTGAACCGCATCGAAGCCGTATTCAAAGGCATGCCGTTCGCGGCCGTCATCGCAGTGATGGGGCAGGCCGTTCTGTTCGGACAACAACATCTTTACTATCAGGGTATCTCTGGCTGGATCGCGACCGGGGTTATCGCTTTTGTTTCGGGGCTCCTATACCTCGCTTTCAATCGAAACCTTTGGCCTCTCATTTTGTCCCACGGGATAAGCAACACAATTGGAATTACGTTGCTATACATGGGACTCGCTGGCTGAGGCGGGCATTGAAAGCGGTGCCACCAAAGCGAAATTCTAGCCCGAAAAATACTTCGCCAGCTTCAGTTTTTGCGCCTGATAGTTTGACCCCATCGTGCCATAGGGCCGCGCGGGACGGGCGGTCATGGGCTCGTAAACCAGACGCGCTGCGGCCTGCCCGTGTTCGAGAAAGAAGGGTACGTCGCGTCCGCGCACTTCCAGCACAGCGCGTCCGCCGGTCCCGCCAGCTTCGGCGACGCCAAAGCCTGGATCGAAGAATCCGGCATAGTGCGCACGAAATTCACCAATTTCCGGGGCGACAGGCGCCATCTCTGCGGCTTCATCGAGCGGAATGATGACCGGTTCACGCGAGGCGAGAATGTAGAACTCACCCGGATCAAGGATCATCCGGCCTTGACGGACATCAATTTCTTCCCAGAAATCGCGTGGATCATGTTCGCCGATTTTCGCCAGATCGATCAGGCCGGAATGACGGCGGGCGCGATAGCCGATCATGCCATCAAAGCCCTCCAGATCGACTGACACGGTGATCTCACGCGTGGTTTGTCGTTGACCGCGACGGAAGCGAGCCTGGACCAGGCGATCACCTGGGCGTGCCAGAATGGAGAAGGTGCGCGGGGAAATCTCGACGTAAAGCGGTCCGGCATATCCGGCCGGCGCATGATCAAATGTTGTGGCCTGATCTGCGATCACCCGGGTGAAGACATCAATCCGACCGGTTGAACTTTTGGGGTTCATTGCGGCGCTAATGTCATCGGTGAGGGCGAGTGTCTCCATCAAGGGCACCAGATAGACGCAGCCGGTTTCGAGCACAGCACCGCCGGTGAGATCCAGCTGGTGCATGACCAGTCCGCTTTTCAGCACTTCATCGACTGTGCGACTTTCCCCCGGAAGGAAGCTGGCGCGCAAGCGGTAGGCGGTATGCCCGAGCCGCAAATCAAGACTTGCGGGCTGGATCTGGTTTTCTACGAACGGCGCACCGCTGCTTATCCCGCCGCGAATGGCCAGTTCAGAAATTTCGGTATCTGGTAGAATGCCTGAACTGTTCATCGATGCGTCCATAACCGCCGGGTTGGTTTTCCTATTGGTTAGGGGATAATGAGCTGGCGAGAAAGTGCGGAGTGCGGGACTTGAGCCGAAGCGCATTCAAGACGATCATGCCGTTATGGCCAAAGCGCATGATATTCCCCGATACGAATGCGAAACTCACGGCGTAGTCGTGCGGGTTGAGCCTGAGTTTCTGGAAAACCAATCTGACCCCGACCGACAGAGCTATCTTTGGGCTTACACCATCGAGATTGAAAACAAGAGCGCGGAGACCGTTCAGTTGATCTCTCGTTTTTGGCTGATCACCGATGCAGCGGGAAAAGAAGAGACCGTTCGCGGCCCCGGCGTTGTCGGCGAACAGCCCGTGATAGAACCGGGACAGAGGTTTTCCTATACATCGGGCTCGCCGCTCAAAACACCGTCCGGTTTCATGCGTGGCAGTTTCGAAATGTCGCGGGCCAGCGGCGGCAAGTTTGATGCGATGGTGCCGCTGTTCTCGCTCGACAGTCCTTATGACCGGACATCCGTCCATTAATCGGCTAGACCGAATCTGATGAGCGCATCGGTTCGATCCGTCCTTTTTGTGCTGGGCATTATGATTGCCAGCATTTCAGCCGCGATGCTGATTCCTGCTTTCATGGATATGAATGCGGGTGCGGTGGAAAGTGCGCGCGCCTTTTTTTGGTCGGCAGCTTTTGGTGGATTTCTGGGTCTGGCTGTGACGTTGGCGGTCAGAACGGAAGATCGAGACCTCACGACGCGATCTGCTTTTCTGGTCACGGCCGGGTCGTGGCTCGTGCTTGCGCTTTTCGCAGCGATACCCATGCGATTTGGCGGGCATGACCTTGGTTGGACGGACTCATTATTCGAAGCCATTTCCGGTCTGACCACGACGGGTGCAACGGTGGTGACTGGGTTGGATGTCCGGCCGCCGGGGTTCTTGATGTGGCGCGCCATTCTGCAATGGATTGGCGGTATTGGAATCATCGTGACCGCAATGGCCATCTGGCCACTATTGGGCGTTGGCGGAATGCAGCTTTTCCGGCTAGAATCATCTGATTCTTCGTCCGAAAAGGTGCTGCCGCGTGCGGCACAGATCGCCACTGCGATCTCGCTGATTTATCTGGCGCTGACGTTGATTTGCGCTATGGCATATTCTGCGACCGGAATGAGTGGCTTTGATGCGATAGCGCATGCCATGACAACCGTTGCGACGGGAGGCTATTCCACCCGCGATGCATCCATCGGTGCATTTACCGAGGGTGGGTCCGATTATGTCGCCATGATCTTTATGTTGATGGCCGCCTTGCCCTTCGCCGCGTATCTGATGCTGGTGCGTGGTCATCCAGCTGCACTGTGGCGCGACCCGCAGGTGCAAGGGTTTTTCACTCTCGTCATTCTGGCAGTAATTGCGATGTCGGTTTTTGTCGTTGGTTCGGACATCTATGCCCAGGAGGCGGGCATCCGTGCTGCGGCTTTCAACACGATCTCGATCATAACCGGAACGGGCTATGCGACGGCTGACTTCGGCGTTTGGGGTGCGCCGGCGACGGCGGCCTTTTTTGTGCTGATGTTTGCCGGAGGCTGCGCAGGCTCAACGACGTGTTCAGTCAAGATATTTCGGTATCAGATCGCGCTGCTGGCGATCCGGCAGCATATTGTTTCACTCGCTCATCCGCGCGCCATTACGCCTCTGCATTATGGTGGACGCCCGGTTTCGCCGGAAACAGTCTATTCGGTGTTGGGGTTTCTTTTTGCTTTCATTGCCGTCTTCACCCTGTCTGCCGCATTGCTCGGTGCAATCGGGCTGGACACAACAACCGCGCTTTCGGGCGCAGCCGCAACGCTTGCAAATGTTGGTCCGGGGCTAGGTGATATCATCGGTCCATCCGGCACATTTCAGCCTTTGCCGGATTCGGCCAAATGGGTGATGTCGGCGAATATGTTGATCGGGCGTCTGGAAGTTCTGACCGTGTTGATCCTGTTCACGCCCCGCTTCTGGCAATCATGAGCGGTTCGCGTTGTCGATCTCATTCGGGGTAAATTCGAATAGTTTGTTGCAGTATTCGCAGGTCATGCCGACTTTGCCGTTTTCCAGCATTTCAGCCTGCTCTTCGGCCGAGAACCGCACCAAAATTTCGACGAGCCGTTCGCGATTGCATGGGCAGTGCTTAGACAGGGATTTTGGCTCGAACAGGCGTGCGCCATCTTCATGGAACAGGCGATAAATCAGATTTCCGGCAGAAATGTCCGGATCAATCAACTCGTCATCTGCGATGGTTTCAAACAGAGCACGGCAATGATCCCAATCGGCCGAGGCATCACCGCGAGTGTCATCGGCGGCGATCTGCTGGAGGATGGCTCCGCCACCCCGCCAGTTGGATTTACCGCCCGCGTGAATGCTTTCGCCGACAGCCAATTTGATCCGGGTCGGAGTCTGCTCTGACTGTGCGAAATAGCGCTCGGCACATTGCCCAAGTCTTTCGCCTTCCAGTGCCACGACGCCTTGATAACGCTCCATTTCCTCGCCGGGATCAATCGTCATGGCGAAGGATCCGGTGCCGAGTAGCTCCGGGACATTTGCATCATCTTTGACGGGATCACTCGAATACTGCGCAAAGCCGCGCACCGCGCCTCCGGAATTCCACTCCGCGACGACAAAAGTCACCGGACCATTGCCATTGCCATTGGCTTGGATGATCAACCGCCCGTCGAATTTCAGAGAATCGCCGACAAGCGCAGCCAGCAATACGGCTTCCCCGACGAGGCGTTTAACCGCCGGGGGGTAATCATGAGCGGAGAGAATGCTATCCAGCGCTTTGCCCATTCGGGCGATCCGGCCACGCGCCGCGTGACCGTCCACCTGAAAGGCCGCGACCAGATCGTCTTCTTCGCCTAACGGATCTGCCATATTGCCTACTTTGAAAAATCGCTCAGCGTGTCGTCGAGAATGCTGATGGCTTCGCTGGCGTCGGCCTCGTCAATGATGAGTGGCGGTGCCATGCGAGCAACATTATCCCCCGCAGCACCGATCAGAAGACCGCGATCACGAACTTTACCGGCAAATTCCTTGGCGACGACGCCATCGACCAGCTTCATGCCCATCAGCAATCCCTTGCCGCGAACTTCCTGAACGATGCCGGAGTGGCGATCCTTCAGCCCCGTCAGTTGTTGCTGCATGAAATTGGCAACCCGGTTCACATTGTCCATGAAGCCGGGTGCTGTCAGCTCGTCGAAGACGACATTTCCGACCGCCATGGCCAGCGGATTGCCGCCAAATGTCGAGCCGTGCGTGCCGACGACCATGCCCTTGCCCACGTCTTCAGTGGTCAGGCATGCACCCATCGGAAAACCGCCACCGATGCCTTTGGCAACGGCCATGATGTCCGGCTTGGCGTCCTCAGCCCATTCATGGGCAAAGAGTTTGCCGGTACGACCCGCGCCGCATTGTACTTCGTCATACATCAGCAACAGGCCATGCTCATCACAGAGTTGACGCAGAGCGCGCAAATCGGTTTCGGGCAGGGCACGAACGCCGCCTTCTCCCTGAACAGGTTCAATCAGGATGGCCGCTGTCTCTTCGGTGATGGCGGCTTTGGTGGCCTCCATATTTCCGAATTCGACCTGATCAAAGCCCTCCATCGCCGGGCCAAAACCTTTGAGGTAGGCCGGGTTTCCGCCTGCATTGATGGCACCATAGGTGCGACCGTGGAATGCACCGGTGAAAGTAATGATGCGATAGCGATGTGGCTCGCCTTTGTCGAAGAAATAGCGGCGCGCTGCTTTTAGCGAGCACTCAACGGCTTCGGCACCGGAATTGGTGAAGAAGACGCGGTCCGCAAAGGTAGCGTCGGTGTATTTTTTTGCGAGCTGAGTCTGGCCCGGCACTTTGAACATGTTGGACAGGTGCCAGAGTTTGTCGGCCTGCTCTTTCAGAGCGGCGACAGCTTTGGGATGGTTATGGCCCAGTGCATTGACCGCAATGCCGGAAATGAAGTCGAGATAGGACTTTCCTTCAGCCGTATAAAGGCGAACGCCTTGGCCTCGCTCAAAGACAAGGTCCGGTGGTGCATAGGTGTCCATAAGCGGTGCAGGCATGAAGCAATCTCCCTCATTTGTGTGATGCTATTTATAGAGTCGTCTAGGCCGGTCTCGCTAACTCTTCAAGCGCCAGCCAGAGCGCAATACCAGATAAGAAGCGGCCATCAGAATGGCGTTCAATGCCAGAATGAAAACGATGCCGATCAGAATGTTACCGTCGGCGTGACCGGTAAAGCCATAACGAAAGCCGTCAATCAAATAGAAAAACGGATTGAAATGACTGAGCGTGAAAAACGGTTCGGGCAGGACGGTGATGGAATAGAACGTGCCGGACAAGAAAGTCAGTGGCGTGATGATGAAATTGCTGATCACCGAGATGTGGTCGAATTTTTCAGCCCAGACGCCGCCGATCAAGCCAATCATGCCCAGGAGCGTTGCTCCGAAAATCCCGAAAAACAAAATGGCCCAGACATGGGTTGGTGTCAGATCGACAAAAAAGGCGATGGCGATACCCGTCGCTGCAGCCACGACAATGCCGCGCGTCGCGGCGCCGGCGATAAAGGCGATCATCAGCTCAAGCGCAGAGATGGGTGGCATCAGGAAATCGACGGAATTGCCCTGAACTTTGGACACCAGGATGGATGATGACGAGTTAGCGAACGCGTTCTGCAATAGCCCCATCAAGATCAGACCGGGTGCAAGAAAATCTGCGAAAGGAACACCCGCGATATCGCCGCGGCGTTCCCCGAAGGCGAGATTGATCACCGCGAAGAAGAGAAGGGTCGTCACGACCGGCGCGAAGACCGTCTGGAACATCACCTTCCAGAAGCGATGCACTTCTTTGCGATAGAGGGTCCACAGACCCAGCGTGTTGAGCGCGCCAAAGCGGCGTGGAACGGGAGCGGGGCGGGTGATCGGAGTGTTCGTCATAGCAAGCGGCCTAGCATGCGTTCGGTTTGCGGGCGAGCCAGATCGATAGCGTCAACTGCATCCGAATCAGCTTTCCACAGGCGAATCAGTGCGCGCATCTTGTGGTGAGGGACGTTCTGGATACTGTATCTTGGACAAGACACAACATATTGCGGATGACGGAGGCGGGGCTACCGCCCATAGTATCACCGCAGAATAGGTGGAGCAAAGCATGGCTTGGACTGATGACCGCGTAGAAGAATTGAAAACACTTTGGGCTGAAGGCCTTTCCGCCAGTCAGATTGCCAAGAAAATTGGCGGCGTAACGCGCAATGCCGTCATCGGCAAAGTGCACCGTCTCGGCCTGTCCGGCAGAGCCGCACCTTCGCGACCGTCCAGCCGCCCGGCACGCGCGCCGAAGCCACGCGTGGCCGCGCCGGTCAAGGCGAAAGCGCCCGCGCCGCGCAAAATCATGGAGCCTGCCATTGAAGCGCCCGCGCCCGAGCGGCTGCCGAATGGCGAATTTGCAACCATTCTGACGTTGAAGGATTCGATGTGCAAATGGCCAATTGGCGACCCGGCCTCTGGCGATTTTCGTTTTTGCGGCCACCGGTCCAAGGCCGGTGATGCCTATTGCGAGGCGCATGCCCAGATCGCCTATCAGCCACAGCAAAAGCGCAAGCGGAAAGTCTCCGATGCGCAGGCCGCTCTGGACTCGCTTCAATCTACTCGCCGCGTGAATTTCTAGGGGCTATTTCGCATCCAGTGAATAGCCGGCCGAACGGACGGTGCGGATCGGGTCTGTCTGATCGTCACCTACAGTGAGGGCTTTTCTCAGACGCCCGATATGCACGTCCACGGTCCGGACCTCGACATAGACATCCGACCCCCAGACGGCGTCGAGCAATTGCTCGCGTGAAAACACACGCCCGGGGTGTTGGATCAGATAATCGAGTAGTCGAAATTCTGTCGGACCGAGATGCACTTCCAGATCGCCGCGCCGCACGCGGTGGGCCACACGATCAATGGCAATATCGCCATGCGTTACCAGATCGTCGGCAAGGCCGGGGCGAATACGACGCATAACGGCGCGTATGCGCGCAAATAATTCCGTCATCGAGAAGGGTTTGACGACATAATCGTCAGCGCCGGTATCCAGTCCGCGAATACGGTCGGCTTCCTCACCACGGGCGGTCAGCATGATAATGGGTACATTACGGGTTTCGTGACGATTGCGGAGACGCCGACAGACTTCGATGCCTGATAGTTTCGGCAACATCCAGTCTACGAGCACGAGATCGGGCGTTGCCTCATCTGCGAGCAGCAAGGCTTCCTCGCCGTCACCCGCCACCGAGACCTTATAGCCTTCCTTCTCCAAATTGTACTGGAGCAGGGTAGACAGAGCATCTTCGTCTTCGACGACCAGAATATGCGGGTCCATTTTGATCTCCGGGCTCAGGCCGAGTGGTTGGGATCTCGGCGGATCTCGCGGTGAAGTTCTTCACCGGTGACAAGGTAGTGAATCATTTCGGCGACATTTGTAGTGTGATCGCCAATTCGTTCGAGGTTTTTGGCAACAAACAAAAGATGTGCGCTGGCAGTGATGGTGCGCGGATCCTCGATCATGAAGGACAGAAGTTCGCGAAAGAGGCTATTATAGTGCTCGTCGACCTCTTCATCTGCGCGGCAAACGGCAATGGCCTCCTCGGCTGAACCCACCGAAAATGCGTCCAGTACGCGATGTAAATTGGCGACCACCAACTTGCCCATGCGTTCTACGCTGCGCGTAAGCTCCAGCGGTTCAGCTTTGTTTAGTTCATGGGTCCGGCGCGCGATGTTTTTGGCCAGGTCGCCAATGCGCTCCAGATCACCGGAAATGCGATAGGCGGCGATTGTCGAGCGCAGATCTGAAGCCATGGGCTGGCGTAAGGCTAGCATACGAATGACGCGCTTCTCGGTGGCGGTTTCCAATGCATCGACCTGATGGTCACCATCGACGACCCGTTGAGCCAGTGCCGGATCCCGGCGCATCACAGCCGCAATGCAATCTGAAACCTGACTTTCGCACAAACCGCCCATGCGCGCGATTTCGTCCGATAGCCCGTTGAGCTCGTCGGCATAGGCGCGGACTGTATGAGAGGGGTGTTGGTTAGGCATGGCTTTGCTCCTTCAATGACCTATCCAAAGCGTCCGGTAATGTAGTCTTGAGTCCGGGGCTCATGTGGATTGGTGAAGATTTCTTCTGTTGGTCCGTACTCAACCAGATCGCCCATATGAAAGAAGGCGGTCATTTGCGAGACGCGGGCCGCCTGCGCCATGGAGTGAGTGACGATGACGATGCAGTAATTTTCCCGCAGCTCATCGATCAGTTCTTCGATCTTTGCGGTTGCGATCGGGTCGAGGGCAGAGCAGGGCTCGTCCATCAAGATGACTTCCGGGCTCACTGCGATGGCTCGGGCAATCACCAGACGCTGCTGCTGTCCACCGGACAAGCCAGTGCCCGGTTGGTCCAGGCGGTCGGCGACCTCATCCCAGAGCCCCGCCTTGCGCAGACTGGTTTCAACAATTTCGCCCAGCTCCTCTTTGTTCGAGGCCAGGCCATGAATACGCGGCCCATAGGCGACATTGTCATAAATCGATTTTGGAAACGGGTTGGGCTTTTGGAAGACCATGCCGACGCGCGCGCGCAAAATGACCGGATCGACCGCTTTGGAATTGATTTCCTCGCCATCGATGCGAATGGAGCCATCGGTGCGGGCGATATCAATGGTTTCATTCATGCGGTTGATGGTCCGCAGAATAGTCGATTTACCACAGCCTGACGGACCGATGAAAGCCGTTACCGAGCGGTCAGGAATTTCCATTGAGACGTCAAATATAGCCTGTTTGGGGCCATAGAAAACGTTCACGCCATCGAGCGTGATTTTACCTTTGAGGGTTTTTGCCGCGTCATGAAATAACGTCGGGGCCCGATTTGCGGAATCCGTCATGCTTACCATCTCCGCTCGAACCGGCGGCGCAGGAAGACCGCGACGCCGTTAAACCCAATCATCAAGGCCAGCAATATGATGATGGCCGCTGCTGTTCGCGGTTCGAAAGCGCGTTCGGCGCCGTCCGACCACAAGAAAATCTGTACCGGCATTACAGTCGCTGGTTCGGTAAGTCCGCCGACTGACAAGCTGGGAGCGTCAGCGACGAAAGCGACCATGCCGATCATCAATAGCGGCGCAGTTTCGCCCATGGCCTGCGCCAGACCGATAATGGATCCGGTCAGAATGCCGGGCGCGGCCAACGGTAAAACGTGATGCACCACTGTTTGAAGACGAGAAGCGCCGACGCCTAATGCGGCTTCGCGGATGGATGGCGGAACGGCTTTCAGCGCCGCTCGAGAGGATATGATCACAGTCGGCAAAGTCATCAGGGCGAGCACCATGCCCCCCACCAATGGCGCAGATCGTGGCATCCCGAACAGGCTGATGAAAACCGCCAAACCTAACAGGCCGAAGACAATCGACGGCACGGCAGCAAGGTTGTTTATATTCACTTCAATGAAGCCCGTTAGCGTGTTCTTGGGCGCAAATTCTTCCAGATAAACCGCTGTTGCGACACCGATAGGAACGGCGAGTAGCATGGTGACGAACATCGTCAGCAGAGACCCGATGACGGCACCAAGCACACCGGCCAGTTCAGGCTCTCGGCTATCAGCATTGGTAAAGAGATAAGTATTGAAGCCCTGCACGACGGCGCCGCGTTCTCGCAGGGTTTCAGCCCATGCAATCTGAGCATCAGAAATGCGGCGCTCGGCCTGCGGAACATCCAGTGTCCAGATGGTCCAGTTGTCACCGGCATTGGTGTCTTCCAGAGGTACAAATACACGGCCTTCTGCGGTTCGACCGCTATCGGTGATCCGGTCGATTTGAATGATGCCGCCATTCATGCGCACCAGACGACTGGGAAGCTCTGGTGACATGTTCACGAACGCGCTGTCAGGGCTGGCGAGTTGCCGAAAGCTGGCGGCCTGACTGCGTGCTTGCTGGGCTTCACGGGTCAGGCTTTCGGCCGCGTCTTCGCCGACCGAACTGGCTGCGCGAATCTCATATCGCGCGGCTCGGTCTTCCAGCTCACTGGCTTGGTCTGTCAAACGCGCACGAATGTCTGAGACGATGGGTGAAAAGACGTCGGAATCAGCCAAAATCCGAATCTCACCGCTTGTACCCGATGGTGTTGCCAGTAGACCGGGCGCGATTTCGCTGGATGTCGTTGTCAGGCCTTGAAGATAAAGGTCGGCATCGTCAGAAATCGGGAAGGTAAAATCGATCGTTTGCCCCACAAGATCGGGATGATCGAGAACACGGTTCTGGAGGCGAGCTGAATTCAGGGGTGAGAAGAGGCCAAAGAGTTCGCGCAATCTGGAACGTTCTTGAATTTCCGGAAATTGCGCGCGCAAAGCTTCCTGCATGAGGCTGTTATACGAACCGCGTCGAAGTGATGCTTCGCTGCGGTCTCCAATCGGGTCAATGCGCGACGGCTCCAGTGTCACCGTCAAGGTGAGCTCATTCACCCGGAAAGCGGGTAAAGATTGGCTGGCGATGGAACCGATCAGCAGGACCAGCACAGAAATTGCCGCAATGATGGCCAGAATTCCAAACAAGCGGAAGCGGCCCTCGGCGCGATAGCGCTTGGCGAGACGGGCTTCGACGGCAGCCTGGATATCGGTCCGATTAATCATATTTTTCCCGATACTTCTGGACGACGCGCAAGGCGATGACATTCAATGCCAGCGTGAAAATGAAGAGAACGAGACCCAATGCGAAGGCAGACAGCGTCTTGGCACTGTCGAATTCTTGATCCCCTGTCAGCAACATCACGATTTGCACCGTAATCGTGGTCACTGACTCCAGCGGATTGGCGGTCAGGTTTGCCCCTTGTCCAGCGGCCATCACAACAATCATGGTTTCACCGATAGCGCGGCTTATCGCCAGAAGGAATGCACCGACCACGCCGGGCAGGGCCGCCGGTAGGATAACCTGTTTGACGGTTTCGGATTTTGTGGCCCCCATCGCATAGGCACCATCACGCAACGTCTGCGGCACTGCGTTGATCACATCATCTGAAAGGGATGAGACAAAAGGTATGATCATCACACCCATAACCAAGCCGGCGGAGAGCGCGGACTGGGTCACTGCGCTTTCAAAGCCAACAAATTGCGCGGCAGCCCGGATCGCGGGACCGACGGTCAGAAGGGCAAAGAACCCATACACAACCGTTGGGATCCCCGCGAGAATTTCCATGATCGGCTTGACGATGTTTCGTGTTCTCTGCCCGGCATATTCAGACAGGTATATGGCGGCGAAAAGCCCGATGGGGCCGGCGACCAGAATTGCGATGATGGTTATCATGAAAGTGCCGGCAAATAGAGGCACCGCACCGAAGGCCCCGGATTGTCCGACCTGATCGGCGCGAATGGCGATTTGCGGACTCCATTGGGTGCCAAAAAGAAATTCGTCGAGCCGCCAGTTGATCGCTTCAAAAAACCGGAGTGATTCAAAAAGCAGGGATGCGACAATTCCGATAGTTGTCAAAATGGCGATGCCGGAACAAAGCATCAAAAATCCCATGAATGCGGATTCCACACGATTTCGAGCGCGAAAACCGGCCTTTACGCGGGAACGTGACCAGAGGAGTCCTGCGACTGCCAGCAGGATCGCCAAAGCTGCGCCACCAAATCTGATGGTTTGATCCACAGGGCGAAAAGCGGCGGCCGTTGCCTCTATGGCAGGCGTGACCTGGCTGGGCTGGCCATTAAAAGCCACTGCGCGTGCATCGTTGATGAAAAGGCCGCGACGTTCCGGCGGTAAATTCATATACGCAAAGCCAGCCAATGCGAGTTCCGAGTTGCCAGTCTGGCGCGCAGCAGCGGTGACGTCATTTGCAATGCTCTCACGGCGGCGCTGTATGTCCGCTCGTGCCTGTGTCGTGGTGTTTACATCGGTCGATGCTTGCAGGGCGTTTTGCCCGGATGTGATCTCTGGATCTACGGCGAGGCGTGCTTCGAATTCTGTCGAGATAGGTGCCGCTGCTTGACTGAGCCGCATTTCGATCAGGCTTTGTGTTGCCGACGGACCGAATATTGCCAGACCTGCCATAAGAAACAGCGCGGGAATACCCGTCCATAAAGCGACGAAATAGCCATGGTAATTGGGCAGAGAATGGAGGCTGATGGCCTCCCGGTCGGCAGAACGCAAAGCACGCGTTCTGCCCGCATAAAACGCGGCCGAGATGAGTACTAGCATCATCAAGAAGATGAGGGCGTTGATCGGCATATCGCTCCCGACAGAATCGAAACTTCGACGCTGGCCGCCAAAAGCACAATTGCGAATGCCATAGCAGCCGGTTCAAGGCGCGCTTATGTCAATTTCATAACAGTTTGATGACGCTTGCGACCGCGCCGGCAAATTGATCACCATTGTCCACAGATTGTGCTGTTTTCACGTTTCTACGGCGGGCGTCTCGACAACGTGTTGGGGAATGCAAACAGAGAACACACTGCCTTCATTTGGCAGGCTTTCAACGAAAAAGCCGCCTCGATGCCGGCTGACAATATGTTTAACAATGGCCAGGCCCAGACCTGTGCCCTCCTTCGGGCCGCTTTTTTGACCGTCTACGCGATAAAAGCGCTCCGACAATCGGGGTAGATGCCGACGTTCAATACCCTTGCCTGTGTCTCTCACGCGCAATAATGCGAAACGGGTGCCGATGGACTTGCCCGGGCTGGCGATCGTCAACCGTCCGGCGGTCGTCCCCAGACTACTGGTCAGACGTTCGACGTTTTCGTGGTCGATGTCCGCGTGAATGTCACAAACAATTCGCGATCCTGAATTCGAGTACTTGATTGCATTCTCAATCAAATTCTGGGCGATTTCGAACAACTGATCGCGTTCTCCGACGACACCGGCTTTCGCATCGCCTTCAAAATCGATCTGTATATTCTTGGACATCGCAAGTGGTTCAACCGAATCGATGGTGTCCTTCGCCATTGCGGCGAAGTCTGCCTTGCCGCTGGGCGGAACGTGCTCGTCCATTTCAACACGGCTGAGCGAGAGCAAGTCATTGATCAGCCGGCTCATACGCTCAGTCTGATCTTGCATGATGGCAAGAAACTTATCGCGAGCCTCGATGTCGTCGCGCGCATGGCCGCGAAGGGTTTCGATGAACCCGGACAATGAGGCGAGGGGCGTGCGCAATTCGTGACTTGCATTGGCGAGGAAGTCCGCCCTCATCCGCTCGGTCCGTTTATTGGAGGTCTCGTCTGCCAACACCAACAGCGCGCGCCAGGGATAAGCGCCGGGTTCTTCCGCCCTTAACGGGATCACATGAACACGAACGTGACTCTCGATGGGCGCGACGGTTGAATACTCTACTAAGCTCGGTTTTTCACCTCGCAGAGCCGCGCTCACAGCTTCGAGCACTTTTGGCTGACGTAATGATGCAGATAGAAACCCGTATTCGGTGCCCAGCCCCAAAAATTCATGCGCTGCCGGGTTCGCGCGTTCGATTTGCCCTCCTGGACCAACCATCATCACCGGCAAGGGCAGGTGCTCAAGGATTTCTCGTGCGGGCGAGATCACTCCCTGTGGAGCGGCTTTTGCGAGTGAGGGGGCTGGACGGGAAGTCGAGGATGTCGCTGTCGATATCAACAGGAAATATATGAAAGATAACAAAGAGATTGCAATAATCGCTGATATCGACACCCACAATGAGGTGGCTTCTGTGATGGCCAAAACCATCAATACGGCAACCGAGATTGCTGTCAGAGCAATCGTATCACGGCGCCTGAGGCGCTGCCCGTCCCGCTCGGGTGAAGAATCCTTGCTCAAAATTCACTCGCTTCCTGAATGAGTAGGGATCATAAGGGCCGCAATTCCAACCGTAATCAAGCATTTCACCGGTAAATGACGTGCGACGGCAAGGTGCCGACTTTGCCAATATGTATAGTGATATTCGAGAGGGTTTTGATGATCATCGCTAATAAATTACCGTTTTTCGATAAAATTTTGTTGACATTCGGAAAACTAATTTTAGGGTGCATCCAAATCAGCCCTCCCCGGCATCATGAGTCCAGAATGATAAAACGAACCCTTCTTCTCTCCGTCACGGCACTCGCATTGGCGTCTTGCACCTCCACCGGGGCAATGATGCGCGGCAGCGATGTGCTTCCATCTTCACCCGCGGGTTGGTCGTCTGATCCCGATGTGGATATTGCTCGCATTGATGACTGGGTATCCAGTTTCAATGATGCGCGCCTTTCGCAGTTGATTGATGAAGCCGTTCGCGAAAACCCGAGCCTTGCATCAGCCGAGGCGCGTATCCGGGCTGCGCGTGCCAGCGCACGAGCCGCCAATGCAGGGCGCTTGCCGCGCGCGAATGCCGATCTGGGTCTCACGCAGCGTGAATCAGATATTTCCAGCTCAAGCTCTTATAGTGCCGGTGTGAGCGTTTCCTGGGAGGCTGATCTTTGGGGGCGCCTGGGCAATCGCGCACGAGCCGGCGTTCTGGAATTGGAAGCCACCGATGCTGACTATGAAGGTGCTCGCCTGTCTGTTGCCGGACAGGTTGCGCGCGCTTGGTTCGTGCTGGTTGAGGCGCGGCTTCAAACGGATCTGGCGCAGCGCGATGTCGCCGCCAAAGAGCGTTCTCTTGGTCTGATTGAGCGACGCTTTGGCGCGGGTGTTTCGCGCTCGTCTGATGTTCGCACCTTCCGATCTGCTGTTGCATCCGGAGAGGCTATTCTCGCTTCACGCCAACGTGCGGAGGCTTCGGCCGCCCGCAGTCTGGAAATTTTACTTGGTCGCTACCCGGCGGGAGCGATTGAACATCAGTCCGATTTGCCGAATTTTGATGTACTTGCAGGCATTGGCGCGCCCGGCGAACTTTTGACTCGCCGGCCAGACTTAAGGGCTGCTGAGGCTCGGCTTGAGGCGGCTGGATTGCAGGCTGAAATCGCTCGCGCAGCATTATTGCCGTCGCTTTCACTGACCGGAACGCTTGGCACAGGCGGATCCGATCCGTCTGATTTGTTTGATTTTGACGCGATGGTCGCGACCGCTATCGGCTCGTTGACGGCCCCGATTTTTAATGGTGGCGCATTGCGCGCTGAGCGTGACCGAGCCGCAGCAACAGCAGAGGCGCAGCTTTCATCCTATGTCTCTACGGTTCTGGTAGCCTGGCGTGAGGCTGAGGACGCGATTTATGCTGATGGGCTTCTCGCGGCGCGAGTTGATGCACTGCGTAATGCGCACGAGCAGGCCGCCGCCGCCGAGGAGCTGGTTATCCGTCAATACGGGTCCGGCCTCGCGACTGTTTTTGAACTACTTGACGCTCAGAGTCGTAGGTTTGCTTCAGAAGGCCAATACATCGCAGCTCGCCGCGAGCGAGCAACCAATCGCATTGATATTTATCTCGCAATCGGCGGAAGCTTCGACGCTCCCGATCTGCGCGAAGTTGAGGGTTAGGAGACCGTTATGACGAAATCTACAGGCCGCTTGCTTTTGTTGTTACCGGTTGGGCTGATCATTGCGTTTATTGTTGCCATTGGCGTAATGGTCGCGCTTACGCCCCAGCCAGAACGCGCCAATGCGGAGCCGCGACCCGTCGCCGTGTTTGCAGCGCCGGTTGAAAATACGAATGTGACGCTGACGGTGACGACGCAAGGCGAGGTTCGCCCTTTGACTCAGATCAATCTTGTTCCCCAAGTGTCTGGCCGCATTGTCTATGTTAATCCGAACTTTATTGAGGGTGGGTTTTTCGAAGCCGGTGAAACTCTTATCCGGATCGACGATGCCGATTATCGTCTGGCGGTGACACGCGCTCAGGCGCAAGTTGCCCAGGCGCAGCAGTCCTTGATCCGCGAAGAAGCCGAGGCAGATCTGGCAGCGCGTGAGTGGGCAGAAATCGGCGAAGGTCAAGCGTCGGCCCTGACATTGCGCGAGCCCCAGTTGGCACAGGTTCGTGCCTCTCTCGCATCAGCAAATGCCCAACTTCAGGAGGCTCGCCTCGGTCTGGAACGCACGCGAGTGTCCGCCCCATTTGCGGGCCGGGTTCGCACCAAAAGCGCTGATGTGGGACAATTTGTGTCGCCGGGCACGCCGCTTGGTGAAGTCTTCGGCACAGATGCGGTTCAGATCCGCTTGCCGCTGACCGACAATGAATTGTCGATGTTGAATATTCCTGTTGCGTATCAGTCAACTGAAGCCAATCCGGGGCCGCAGGTTCGGATTTCGGCCGTGCTCGCCGGACGGTATCGTGAATGGGACGCTCAACTGGTTCGCACCGATAGTTCCATCGACACACAAACCCGCGTTCTTTATGCGATCGCGCTAGTTGATGATCCGTATGGCGCGGCGGCCGAGCAGGGCGGATCACCCTTGCCTGTCGGCCTGTTTGTTGATGCGGAAATTCAAGGTCGCGTCGTCGCTGATGCTTATGTGCTTCCGCGGTCATCCCTGCGTGGGTCAGATACCGTCTATGTGGCGCAAGAGGGTGGAACCCTTGGTGTGCGTAACGTGACTGTGATCACATCGGACCCTACCCGTCTGGTAGTCTCTGGCGGTGTCACTGTGGATGATCTGGTGGTTACCAGCCCGATCCGTGCCGCGAGTGATGGGATGCGTATCCGAACTTTTGATCAAGCTGGTGAGATTGTTGTCGATTATTCGGCTGTGATTGAGACGAGTGAAAATGATGACGAGGACGACGCAGCAGACGTCGAAGATGGCGGCGGTGAAGACACCGCCCAAGTTGCCAGCGCTGACTAAATCAGCAAACGAAATCAGACCAAGGAGAAGGTCATGACAGACCCGAAACAAGAATCCGAGCACAAGGGCATTATTGCCTGGTGGGCCAGTAATGGCGTTGCCGCCAACCTTCTCATGCTTGTCGCGGTAATTGGCGGCTTACTCGGTCTGTGGAGTATGAACCGCGAGGTTTTCCCGACCGCCAGCTTTGCGGGCGCTACCGTTTCGATCGCGTGGCCCGGTGCGTCACCTCAAGAGATGGAAGAACAGATTGTTGTTCGCATCGAGGAGGCGGTCTCCTCGGTCGACGGCATTGAAAGCATGACCTCGACGGCACGTGAGGGAAGCGCGTTCATCAATATCGAAGGATCACGCTCCGTCGATATGCAGTCGTTCATCAACCAGATTGAGCAACAGGTAAATTCGGTCAACAATCTTCCGCCTTCCGCTTTTCGTCCACTTGTCGATCAATGGCGAAATGAGGATCAAGTCGTTGGATTCGCTGTTCATGGGAATGTGCCGCGTCGTGATTTGCAACGCATTGCGCGCGAAATTCGTGACGAAGTTTCGGCGGACGTTCCTGGTGTCTCACTTGTTCAAGTCTGGGCGACTTTGAACGAAGAGGTTGCTATTGAGGTTAATGAAGGCGATCTGCGTAGATACAATTTGACCTTTGATGAAGTTGCCCGCGCCTTGCGAAGTTCATCACTCAACGCATCTGCGGGCCAAGTGCGAACTGATATTGGTGATGTGTCGTTGACGGCGCGCCAATTGGGCGATTCTGCTGATGATTTCGAGAATATTGTCGTTCGCCAGACATCTGATGGCGGAACCATCCGGATCAGTGATATCGCTGATGTGACTGACGGCTTTGTCGATGCCAATCTTGTCGGAACTTATAATACGGAGCCGATGGCTCTGGTGGTTATCATCTCCAGCCCGAACATGGACGTTGTCACGGTTTCCGACGGCGTTCAGGAATTCATAGCCCGCCGTTCTGCGACATTGCCGGAGGGCGTTTCCATGTCGCTCTGGTGGAATAATGCGGAGATGTATGAGGCTCGCGTGGATACGGTCGCCGGTAGCGCAAAATGGGGAATGCTCTTTGTGCTGATTGCGCTGGTATTATTCCTGCGGCCGGTCGTGGCTTTCTGGGTCACGATCGGAATCGGCGTCGCCTTCATGGGTGCATTCCTTGTCCTTCCTCTTCTTGGTGTGACACTGAATATGCTTTCGCTCTTCGCCTTCCTGATTGTGATCGGGATTGTGGTTGATGATGCTATTATTGTTGGCGAGAACATACACAACAGAGTGGAACGAGGAGAGACCGGATTAACGGCTGCCGTCGTTGGTACTCAGATGGTCATGAAGCCGGTGATTTTCGCCGTCATCACAACCATTTTGATGTTCGCACCGTGGATGATGCTGTCCGGCCCTGAGGTTCAGTTCACGCGACAGATATCACTCGTCGTTATTGCAGCGCTCACATTCTCCCTTGTTGAATCCTTGCTTATTCTTCCGGCTCACCTTTCGCACATGAAGCCGGAGAAAATGGACGGGTTTTTTGGACCGCTGTTGAAAATTCAACGATTCATTGCCGACACAATGATTTGGTTCGCGCGGCATATATACCGACATGCTGCCGTTTTCGCTGTGAAGCGCCGTTATTCGACTCTGATATTTTTCACGGGCCTTTTTGCAGTCGCAATTGCTCTGCAGGCCACCAACCGCGTTGGTAGTGTTTTCATGCCTGAGATTGAAAACGAAACCATTCAGGCCAGCATCCAACTGGCGGAAGGAACGCCATGGCAGAGAACCGAGGCGGTTCGTCAACAGCTGGAGCGTGCGGAAGAGCTGACCCTTGAACATTATCGCGAAGTCTATCCAGGTGCAGGTGATATGATCGAAAGTCGGTCCACGTTGGCGACCGATGGTCGAGTTCGCGCATGGATTACGTTGGCAGAACCGGAAGTGCGTCCGGGCGCTTTGTCTACCCGCGAAGTCGCCCAGCAATTACGTGATTTCCTCGGTCCAATTCCCGATGCTGAAGAGGTTCGCCTCGATACGACTCTGAACGATGGTGGAAATGGATTGCGCTTCGCAATTTCTGGCCAGGATCTGGACGAGTTACGTCTTGCAGCAGACGAATTGAAGGAGCAACTTCGCTCCTACGATACGCTCTATGATGTCGTTGATAATCTGCAATCCTCTGCGGAAGAGCTTCAATTCTCATTGCGTCCCGACGCTCAATCTCTCGGGATTACTTTGGCGGACGTCACGCGCCAGGTGCGACAAGCATTCTATGGCGAGGAAGTCGTTCGGCTGCCGCGCAATGGACAAGATGTGCGTGTGATGCTGCGGTATCCGGAAGATGCGCGTCGCTCGCTCGACACGCTTCGCAACTTCCGCATTCGAACAGCTGACGGTCGCGAAGTGCCGTTGTCGGCTGTTGCCGATGTGGAGTTTGCTCCCGGATTGAACCGGATCAATCGACGTGATCGTATGCGGACCATTACGGTTGCGGCCGAATTGACGGACCCGACAGCGCGTGGCGAGGTTGCGGCAAGCATGGATGCTGACTTCTGGCCGCAATGGAGAGAACAACACCCAAATGTGAGCCGTCAGGAATTTGGGCAGGCCGAAGGTCAAGCCGAATTCATGGCAGAATTGTTCAATCTGGTGATCCTTGTTCTGGGCGGAATTTACATTCTTCTGGCGATTGCGTTCCGCTCTTACGCTCAGCCATTGCTGATTATGATTGCCATCCCGTTTGCGTATGCCGGAGCCGTGTTCGGACATTTGATTTTCGACATGCCCTTCGCTTTGTTCTCATTCTTTGGAGTGGGAGCAGCCGCCGGTGTTGTGATCAATGACAATCTGGTTCTGGTTGACTTCGTGAACCGACTTCGAGCCAACGGGGTTGGAGCCTTCCAGTCATTGATCGATGCTGGGGTTCAACGCTTTCGCCCGATCATTTTGACTTCGGTGACGACTTTCCTGGGCATTTTGCCGATGATGGCCGAGACTTCGACGCAGGCCCAATTCTTGAAGCCGATGGTCGTTTCACTCGGATTTGCGATCGTGTTCGCTCTATTCCTGACATTGCTGCTTGTGCCGGCGCTGTATGCGATTGGCGTTGATATCAAACGTGGAGTTGTTGGAATGTGGACGGGACGAAAAATACCCGGCATCGGCTCGACCTATCACGAGACGGATGGCGGTGCGCCGGAAACGGATGTTGGCACAATCCAACCCGCCGAATAGCCATAGGAACGCTGACCGCCCGCAGTGCGGATTGGTCAGCGCCACCGGCTTGATATATAAACTCAACACAAGCCGGTCGGGGAAGGCCGGTGTCAAAAGGGACTTTCATGATGAGAAAACTGCTATTGGGTAGTGTTTGTGTGGCATTGCTTGGCGCTTGTAGCGATCCACAAACAGCTGATGACACCACGGTCTCCCAGACCGATGGAACAACAATGGATGCCGATCAAACCGAAATGGCTTCCGCCGTTATCGGTGATTGGGGCTTTGACCTCGACGGCATGGATACAACCATCGAGCCTGGCAATGACTTCTTCCGTTTTGCCAATGGTGAATGGCTGGATACGACGGAAATCCCGGCAGACCTTTCCAATTATGGCATGTTCACCGAGTTGGCACTGGAAGCTGAACAACAGGTTCAAGCCATCATCATCGAGTTGGCTGAAACCGGCGGTGCAGCCGGCTCTGCCGAGCAACAGGTTGGCGATCTATATGCGAGCTGGATGAATACCGAAGCGCTTGATGCGCGCGGTCTTGAAGCTGTTGCGCCCCTGATGGCCCAGATTGATGCTGCCGAAACGCATGACGATATTGCGGCGCTTTTCTCAACGCTTGACCATCAGGCGATGTTCGGCGTCGGCATTATTCCTAACCCTGCCAATACAACCGAATATACGGTGTTTGTTGGCCAAGGCGGTCTAGGCATGCCTGACCGGGATTTCTACATCAATGAAGGCGAACGGTATGACGAATACCGCGAAGCCTATGTCGGCTATATCACGCAAATTTTTGATCTTGCGGGCATCGAGAATGGCGCGGAAAGGGCTGCGGGTATTCTCGCGTTGGAAACCAGTATTGCGAACACGCACTGGACCACAGAACGCAGTCGGATCATCTCGGAAATTCTGAACCCGATGTCTGCGGAAGAACTTGCCGGATTGGCACCTTCCTTCAATTTCGTGGCCGGTTTTGATGCGCTGGGCATTGGCGGGCTTGGCACCTATATTGTGGCTCAACCGAGCGCGCTTGAAGAATCGGCGGCGGTTTTCGCTGACACGTCGATGGACGTGTTGCGCGACTATATGACCTTCCATATTCTGGATTCCAACACCAACGCGCTTCCTTCCGCTTTCGATGCTGCTTCGTTCGAATTTTTCGGACGGACGCTGAATGGTACCGAAGAGCAGCGCCCGCGTGATCGTCGCGGCGTCAATCTCGTCGGCGGCTCCCTGGGCGAAGTCGTTGGGCAGGTCTATGTTGACCGTCACTTCCCAGCGGAATCAAAGGACCAGATGGAGGCATTGGTTGCCAATTTGACCGAAGCGTTTGCTGAACGTCTAGAAAATCTGGCCTGGATGGATGATGAAACACGTGTTCAAGCGCTGTTGAAGTTGTCGACTTTCGAGCCCCGCATTGGCTATCCGGATGAATGGACAGATTACTCCTCACTGGAAATCGATGCAGATGATCTGTTTGGCAATCTACAGCGCATCGGCGAGTTTAACTGGAATCAGCAGGTCGAGGACCTGGCTGGGCCGGTGGATCGCAACGCCTGGCCTTACCCGCCTCAAACGGTGAATGCGTCCTACAACCCGTTGATGAACCAGATCACTTTCCCGGCGGGAATCCTGCAAGCACCTTTCTTTGATCCGAATGCAGATGCGGCCATCAATTATGGCGCTATCGGTGCGGTTATTGGACACGAAATCGGTCACGGTTTTGATGACCAGGGTCGTGAGTTTGACGAAGTGGGCATGTATCGCAACTGGTGGTCAGAATCGACGAATATCGCATTTAACGAACGCTCAGGACGTCTGGGTACTCAGTATGATGGCTATTCGCCGATTGAAGGCGAGTTCGTGAATGGCACTTTCACCATGGGTGAAAACATTGGCGACCTTGGTGGTCTGCAAATGGCCTATTCGGCCTATCATCGCTATCTCGACTCTTGCTGTGATGGCGAAGCCGAAGAGCTTGATGGCCTGACCGGTGATCAACGCTTCTTCTTAGCTTGGGCTCAAGTATGGCGGCGCCTCTACCGCGAGGACAATTTACGTCAGCGTTTGACGACAGACCCGCATAGCCCGTCGCAATATCGTACCAATGGCATTGTCCGAAATTTGGATGCTTGGTATGCGGCGTTCGAAGTGACGGAGGGTGATGCACTTTATCTTCCGCCAGAAGAGCGCGTCCGGATCTGGTAATTCTGCCCGGATAGTTTGAGTGAATGGCCGGCCCCTTCGGGGTCGGCCATTTTCTTTGGTTTTGCGGTCAAAGGGGTCATGCGGAATATGGCAGATTGGTATGAAGCCTTCGGTGTCACGGAAGATGATGAAATTTATCTGCTGCCCGAACGCCGTGCGATGGTCTGGTAGGCATCTGAAAAGGTGACTGAATGGCGGTTCTACCACTCGATCGGAGCCGCCATTTGTTCAAAAATGACAGGAAGTTCAGTTGAGCCATTTCTGATCTGCGCTAGTTATCTCCATTGAATTCAAATCGGGGAGCTTGATTGTGATCAGGAAACTACTGCTGGCATCCAGCGCATTCGCACTCGTTGTGGCCTGTAGCCCAACGGAAATGACTGTCGACAGCGAATCGTCATCAGACACTGAAGACACCGAAGTTGTGTCGACCGAAACATCCACCGCAAGTGATGGCGACGAAATGGCGTCAACGGCCGCCATCCTCGGCAATTGGGGTGTTGAAATCGAGCACGTGTCCGAAACGATCGAGCCTGGCGATGATTTCTTCCGCTACGTCAATGAAGGATGGTTGGACACGGCAGAATTCCCGCCTGGTTTCTCGAGCCTGAACGGTTTTACTGAATTATTCCTGCAAACCGAAGAGCGGATTGAGGGCATCATTCAGGAGCTGGCGGCCAGCGCCCCGGCTCAAGGCTCAACCGAGCAACAAATCGGCACGCTGTATAATGATTTTCTCAATACGGACCGCTTAGAAGAACTGGGTCTGACCCCCATTCAAGCCGGTATTGATGCCGCATTGAATGCAGCTTCGCACGAAGACATTGCAGGTTTGATGGGCGCTCCCACATATCCGTCAATCATGACATTCGGCGTCGGCATCGATCCGGGTGATCCGGAGCGCTATGTCATTTCGACCGGGCAGGCGGGCCTTGGTCTTCCTAACCGCGACTACTATTTGCGCGATGATGAACCTTATCCTGAACATCGGGACGCTTATGTCGCTTATATGGCGGGTCTCTTTGATCGCGCCGGAATCGATAATGGACAAGAACGCGCAGAGGCCGTTCTGGCATTTGAAACCGCGATTGCCGACATTCATTGGACGCGAGCACAAGCGCGCGACCGGGTGGCGAATTATGACCTTCGAACGGTTGAAGATCTGATCGCTTATGCACCGGGCTTCCAGTGGAATTCCTTTATAGAAGCCAGCGACGCGGCGGGACAGACGGAAATTATCGTCAATCAGAATACCGCTGTGCAAAGCCTCGCACAGTTGTTTTCTGAAACCCCGGTTGATGTCCTGCAATCCTATATGGCGTTTCACTACATCGACAATCAAACAGCCATGCTGCCTGCAGCCTATGATGACGCATCGTTTGAGTTTTATTCGCGTCAACTAAATGGCACCGAGGAACAGCGCCCACGTGAGTTGCGTGCCGTTCAATTCGTCAATGGTCGTTTCGGTGAAGGCCTGGGCCAAGTCTATGTCGAGCGCTATTTTCCTGCGGACCATCGCGATCAGATGAATGAGTTGGTGGAATATCTCCGCCGCGCATTTGCTGCGCGTCTCGAGACGCTGGATTGGATGGACGATGAGACCCGCGTCGAGGCATACGCCAAATTAGAGGCCTTCTTGCCGAAAATTGGCTATCCAGAAGTGTGGCGGGACTTTTCAAGCATTGAAATTATTGAGGGCGATCTGGTCGGCAATACCAATCGTATTAGCGCATGGGGCCGCGCAGACTCACGATCGCGCCTCGGTGGTCCGATTCGCGAGTGGGCATGGTTTATGAGCCCACAGACGGTGAATGCCTATTATTCGTCTCAACGCAATGAAATCGTGTTTCCGGCCGCTATATTGCAACCGCCATTCTTCGACTCTAACGCTGATGCGGCGGTAAATTTTGGTGCCATTGGCGGTGTGATTGGTCACGAAATGGGCCATGGCTTTGACGATCAAGGCAGCCGTTCTGATGGCACTGGCCTGCAACGCAATTGGTGGACTGATTTTGCTCGCGGTGAGTTCGAAACGCGAACAGCCGTTCTGGAATCTCAGTATAATGGGTTCTGCCCGGTTGAAGGTGAATGTGTTCGCGGCAATCAGACGATGGGTGAAAACATTGGTGATCTCGGCGGTCTATCGATCGCGCTTCAGGCCTATCACATGTATCTGGAAGATCATTCAGATGGTGAAGCCGGGGAGTTGGACGGATATACTGGTGATCAGCGCTTCTTCATGGCCTGGGCACAGGTCTGGCGCGGATTGCGCACGGAAGATTCCATGCGCAATCGCTTGCTATCCGGCGTTCACAGCCCGAACCAATATCGTGCCAATGGCGTCGTGCGAAACATGGATGCCTGGTATGAGGCGTTTAATGTGGGCGAGGATGATGACCTTTATCTTCCGCCTGAACAGCGCGTCAGCATCTGGTAAGACGGCTGACTTCTCTAGTGATCTAGGCCCGGTTTTTAACCGGGCCTTTTTCTTTCATGCAGTTAGCGGTTGCCTTTCGGGTTCAGGACTGTTTTCTGAATTGGAATTAGAGGATTGATGTTTCATGCGCATACTCGTGACAGGCGGTTGCGGATTTATCGGGTCAGAGTTGGTCCGGCGTTTGATATCGAACGGTCATGCCGTTTTGAATCTCGATGCCATGACCTATGCCGGGGATGAGCGGTCCGTGGCCGAGGCCGCCGGGTCTGCGAATTACCAATTCAATCAGGTCGATATTGCTGACGTCGACACAGTCGGTTCCGCCTTTGCGGATTTCAAACCTGACCGTGTGTTCCACCTTGCGGCAGAAAGCCATGTGGATCGCTCCATCGATGGCCCGGGTATTTTCGTCAGGACCAATCTGGTCGGCACATCGGTCATGCTAGATGCGGCTTTGGCGCATTGGCGAGGTCTGGACGAGCTCGCTCGTGAAGCTTTCCGTTTCGTCCACGTTTCGACCGATGAGGTCTACGGGACGCTGGACCATGATGATCCGGCCTTTACCGAAGATACGCCTTATGCACCAAACTCTCCCTATGCCGCTTCAAAAGCGGGGGCGGACCATCTCGCGCGGGCATGGGTCGAGACATATGGCCTGCCGGTCATCATCACGAATTGCTCGAATAATTACGGCCAATTCCAGCACCCGGAGAAACTGATCCCGACCGTGATCAGAACGGCCTTGTCCGGCGGTGACATTCCGGTTTATGGCAAGGGCGAAAATATCCGCGACTGGCTTTACGTCGCAGATCATGTAACCGGAATGATGGCCGCTGCGGATCATGGCGAAATTGGCCGAAAGTATAATTTTGGCGGCGATGCTGAACGCACAAATATTGACCTGGTTCGGACGCTTTGCCGCTTGCTGGACGAGCGACGCCCGTCAACCAGGCCTTATGAAGAGCAAATCCGTTTCGTCACTGATCGCCCCGGCCATGATTTGCGCTATGCGGTGAACAGTCAGCGCGCGCAAACTGAACTCAATTGGCTTCCGAGTGTATCGCTTGATGACGGCTTGTCTGCGACAGTGGACTGGTATCTGGCTCATCCGGAATGGCTGTCGCGCGATCCAGCTGAAATTGCCCGCCTTGGCCTTGGCCGCTAACAGGAGACAGAATATGGCATCGAAATGGAAGGGTCTTATCCTGGCCGGCGGTACTGGCAGCCGCCTCTATCCGCTCACCCATGCGGTGAACAAGCACCTGCTGCCGGTCTTCGACAAGCCGATGATTTATTATCCGCTGACGACTTTGATGCTGGGCGGTGTTCGGGAATTTGTGATCGTTTCCAGTCCTGAATCCATCCCGCAAATTCAAGCTTTGCTGGGCGATGGCAAGAAGTGGGGGCTGACGTTTGAATATGTTGCTCAGGAAAAGCCGGGCGGTATCGCCGAAGGTTTTCGTGTCGCGGCCGATGAGCTCAAAGGCCATAATATTGCGCTGATCCTTGGCGATAATATTTTCTATGGTGATGGCCTATCCAAGCGTATTCAGGAAGCCGCCAAGCAAGACGGTGGCGCGACTATTTTCGGATATGAAGTTGCTGATCCGTCTGCTTTCGGCGTGGTTGAGCTGGGTGAAGACGGGCGCGCTATTTCTCTTGAAGAGAAACCCGAAAAACCAAAATCGAAATTCGCTGTTCCCGGCATTTATTTCTACGATCCGGGTGTATTGGATATCGCTTGGCAGTTGAAGCCGTCAGGGCGCGGCGAGTTGGAAATCACAGACGTCAATCGTGCTTATATGGAGCGCGGCGATCTGCATGTGAAAACCATTGGTCGCGGCGTCGCCTGGCTGGATGGCGGTACTCACGCGGATCTGTTTGAGGCCGGACAATTTATCAAAGTGGTCGAGGAACGCACCGGACTGAAGGTCGCTTGCCCCGAAGAGATTGCCTATCGCATGGGCTTTATCGACCGGAGCGGATTAGCTGAGTTGGTCGATGACAGTCCGAAAACCGAATACCAGAAATATCTGAAAGACTTGCTAGACCGCTCGCAGTAAGGTTCAGGTGGAAACATCTTGGGGGATGCATGGAAGAGACAAGCGCGCTGATCACAAATGATGCCATCGTCTTTGGCATTCTGGCCCTCATCCTCGGGGGCGTGTTTTGGACGTCCTCGTTCGAGCGCGGTTTCTTCAAGATATTCTACCGCTTTTTCCCACCACTTCTGCTTTGCTATTTCGTGCCTTCATTGTTCACGACGCTTGGGCTTTTTGATCCCGACCAGTCGAATATCTATTTCATCGCCTCACGTTATTTATTGCCTGCAGCCCTTGTGCTGCTGACACTTTCGGCTGATTTGCCGTCGACGTTTCGGCTCGGCCCAAAAGCGTTGATCATGTTTTTTACGGGCACAGTTGGCGTGATGATCGGCGGGCCGCTGGCGTTGATGGTGGCGTCGGCAATTGATCCCGGCCTCATTGAAGGTGCTGATAGCCCTGCGGCAGTCTGGCGTGGCATGGCGACGGTTGCTGGTAGCTGGATTGGCGGCGGCGCCAACCAGACGGCAATCTTTGAAATTTTCGAAGTCGACTCATCTGTATTCTCCGCGTGGATTGCAGTGGACGTTATTGTTGCAAACGTCTGGATGGCTGTTTTGCTCTATATCGCTGCCAATCCGTCCGGCATTGATAAACGCCTGAATGCAGATGTTTCGGCGATAGATCGCTTGCGAGTGAAAGCAGAAGAATTCGAACAAAAGACAATGCGCGTGCCGCAGCTGACCGATCTCATTTACATTCTGGCGATCGGGTTTGGCGTGGTGGCATTGGCCCATTTGGTTTCAGACACGCTCGCGCCGTGGATCGGCGAGAATTATCCGGGGTTGGCGCGCTATAGTCTGACCAGCGGGTTTTTCTGGCTGATCGTCGTTTCAACGACAGTCGGTGTGATCTTGTCCTTTACACGCCTGCGAAATCTCCAGGCGGTGGGCGCGATGAAGGTTGGGCGCGTCTTCATCTATATCCTTGTTGCCTCCATCGGAATGCGCATGGATATCACGGCAATTTTTGACAATCCGGAATATTTCCTGATCGGTCTTTTTTGGGTGGCGATCCATGCCGCCTTGCTCATCACAATGGCCATATTGATCCGTGCGCCAATGTTCTTCATGGCTGTTGGCAGTCAAGCCAATATTGGCGGTGCGGCCTCCGCGCCCATAGTGGCATCGGCTTTCCATCCGTCGCTCGCGCCCGTCGGCGTTTTACTGGCAGTGCTCGGCTATATTGTCGGCACCTATGGTGCCTATATCACCGGGCTGATCATGCAGGTGATTTCCGGTGGCTGACCCGCATTTACTTCAGGACGTATTGTCGGTTTTCTCCGGCACGCTGGTCGGCTTTATCCTCGGCCTTATTGGCGGCGGTGGATCGATCCTTGCTGTGCCGCTTCTGGTTTATGTCGTGCGCATTGGCAGTGCGCATATGGCCATAGGAACCGGCGCATTGGCGGTGGCGGTGAGTGCGCTTTTCAATCTTCTGACCCATGCCCGCGCCGGGAATGTAAAATGGCAATGTGCGCTGGTGTTTGCGGCGGCTGGTATCTTTGGCGCAGCGGCAGGTGCGGCTTTAGGGCAGCAAGTCGATGGTGATTTGCTGCTGGGTCTGTTTGGTCTGTTGATGATTGTCGTCGGCCTGTTGATGTTGAGGCAGCGCTCGGGCGGCAGCGGCGATGTCCGCCTGACCTGGAAAATAGCGCCGCGACTGGCCGGGTCCGGATTTGTGGTGGGCGGCCTTTCCGGGTTTTTCGGTATAGGCGGCGGGTTTTTGATTGTCCCGGGCTTGATCGTCGCGACGTCGATGCCGTTATTAAATGCAATTGGTTCGTCTCTGGTGTCAGTGACGGCCTTTGGTTCAGCCACGGCGGCCAGCTATGCGGTATCAGGCTATATTGTTTGGCGGATTGCCATCCTGTTTATTCTGGGCGGCGTGTTGGGCGGTATTGCCGGGGGGTGGGCGTCCAAGGCGCTGGCCTCTCGCAAGCGCGCTCTGAACTACGTCTTCTCCGGCATCGTCATCTCAGTTGGCGTTATGGTCGCGGTCGATGGTCTGCGCACGCTTTACCAGTCCATGGCTGCGGGTTAGCGCGGCGGTTTTACCACGCCATATTCGATCAGAGATTCTGCGGCGGCCTCAATGGCCTCTTTTGCGGGGCGAAACGCAATGCCGGTTTTCTCGGTGACATAGGCCGTTTTCGCAATCCGCCTGCGGCCAAGGTCAGCCAGAACAGACTGAAGTGTTTTATCGAACATGGCCATGAAGCGCACGACCCAGGCGGGGAGTTCCTTGGTCGGAATTTTCTTGGCGAAGGCCGGGAAGGCCGCTGCGAGCGTTAAACCCATATCCCTCATTGAGATGGTGTCGGCGGCTGCCAGAAGGCGCTGTCCAGCGGTGTTAGGTGAATCCATCGCCGCAACATGCAAAGCGGCCAGATCGCGAACATCGACAGTGGGCATGCGAAGCGGAGGCAAGGCCGGGTAAGCGCCTTTCAGCAGCATTTCGACAACCGACAACGACGTTCCAATACGTGCATCCAGTGACGGGCCAAGGACGAGCCCCGGATTGATAACTGTCGCGCGATCCCGCTCGCCGCGTTCATCCAGCAGCGCCCAGAGCGCCTGTTCAGAGCGGGTTTTCGAGACAATATAAGGCGATATGGCTTTCCAGTCGGGATCGGACCAGTCTTCCGGTCCGGCTTCAAACTCGCCCTTGAATTTTGGATGATACATCACGGCTGCAAGTGAGGAGGTTACGACAATGCGCTTTGCACCAGCATCCAGCCCGGCTTTGACAACCCGCAACATGCCATCGCGCGCTTCGGGGACCAGCGCTTCACGGTCGCGCGGTTGGGCCAGCGGGAAGGGTGAAGCGAGGTGCTGAATATAGTCGCATCCGGTCACCGCTTCTGCCCAGCCATCATCGCTTGTCAGATCGGCTTCGACGAAATGAATCTTGGTATGATCAGCACCGTGGCGCACCAGCGTCTCTTTTACCTGATCGGCTTTGGACGCATCGCGGACCGTGCCGACGACTTCATGCCCGGCCTGCAATAGCTGGAGTGCGACGTGCTTGGCGATGAAGCCGCTAATTCCCGTTACGAGTATACGAGCCATACTGATCCCCCCGATTATGCGTTATTGGCCAAACAGGCCTCGCAAGATGTCGCGCGTGCGACCCGCTGGATTGCTGCGGATACCGCGCTCTTCTTCCCCCACGTAATGGAATACCCCATCGAGTGATTTTTCAACCGCAAAATCGGTAACCTCGCCGCGATAGTCTTGCGCTGATGATCGCGCATTACGGCCGCGTCCGAAAAGCCTGCCTAGCCCGGCCTGGCGATCAACAAGTTCAGCCGCACCATCGATGGCTCCGTAGGCACCGGAAGACGCCAAAGTGGATTCCATTGGTGGGCGTAATAGTCCGGTGAGGGATGATTGCGTGCGGGATCTCAAATATTGGGTGGCTGCCGTATCTGAGCCTCGCAAAATTCCCAACCCAT
>Ga0316204_10003060_pt1 | contig 35079 bp, 23 predicted proteins | sample 6monrhotite_MG_2_FD_205661 | JGI IMG/M metagenome (GOLD analysis project Ga0316204, IMG submission 205661) | Microbial mat bacterial communities from mineral coupon in-situ incubated in ocean water Damariscotta River, Maine, United States -... | ecosystem: Environmental > Aquatic > Marine >... | reverse complement strand
AACGATATCGAAAAAAGTTTATTGGACCAGTACCAGCGGGATTTCCCCCTGACCGCGCGCCCCTTCAAGGCCATGGCCGACCAACTGGGGGTCAGTGAGGATGATGTCATCGAAACCCTGTCCCGGCTTGGTGACGCCGGTGTGCTCAGTCGCGTCGGTGCCGTTTTCAGACCCGGAACGGTGGGTCATAGCACTTTGGCGGCCATGTCGGTGCCCGAACACCGGTTAACCGAAGTGGCGAACTTGGTCAGCGGGTTTGATGCGGTTAATCATAATTATGAACGGGAACACAAATTGAACTTGTGGTTTGTCGTCGCCGCCTCGGATTTGCAGCACGTTGAAGGGGTGATTCTGGAAATTGAAAAGATGACCGGGATCAAGGTGATAAGCCTGCCAATGCTGGAAGATTATCATCTCGATCTGGGGTTTGATCTGAAATGGAATTGAACGAAATAGACAGTCTCGTCGTTGCCGCCATGGTTGATGGGTTGCCCTTGTGCGCGCGCCCGTTCAAGGCGATTGGCGAACGTGTTGGTCTTGGCGAGGCACAGGTTATTGGCTCGTTGGCCAAGATGCGTGACGGCGGGGTTATCAAGCGTTTTGGCCTGATCGTTCGTCACCATGAACTGGGTTACCGGGCGAATGCCATGTCGGTTTGGAATATTCCTGATGACCGGGTAGACGCTGTCGGCCGTTGTTTTGGGAAATTTGATTTTGTCACGCTGTGTTATCGCCGCCCCCGCCATCTACCGGAATGGCCTTATAATTTGTTTTGCATGGTGCACGGGCGCGAACGCACCGCCGTGCAGGGGCAGGTCGATCAACTGGCTATTGCCTGCGGACTGGAAAATGTGGGTCGGGATGTGCTGTTCAGTACGCGGCGTTTCAAGCAATGCGGCGCGCGTTATGGCACAACACCGCGGCAATTGGAGACGGTGGCATGACGCCGGTTGATCTGGATGATATGGACCGGGCCATCATCAACGGCCTGCAAGGCGGGTTTCCGCTATGCGAAGATCCTTTCGCCAAGGCCGGTGCTGCGTTGGGACTTTCCGGGGAAGAATTGCTGAGCCGTATTTCCGGGCTTCTGGATCGTGGCGCGCTGAGCCGTTTCGGGCCGTTGTACAATGCCGAAATGATGGGGGGCGGCTTGACGTTGGCGGCATTGAAAGCGCCGGATGACCGTTTTGACGAGATCGCGGATCAGGTCAACAGTTTCGCCGAAGTGGCCCATAATTACGCCAGGGACGATGACTATAACATGTGGTTCGTCATCGCCACTGAAACGCCGGGTCGGATCGACCAGGTAATTGACGAGATCGAGACCCTGACCGGGCTGCCCGTTACGAACATGCCCAAGATCGAGGAATTCTTTATCGGCCTCCGGTTTGAGGTCTGAGCGGATATTGACATGAGTAAATACCTGGATATGCCACTGGATCGCACCGACCGTCGCATCATAAAGGCGACGCAGGGAGGCTTGGGCCTGTCGCTCAGGCCTTATGATGCCGTCGCCATGGAAGTCGGGGTCGATACCGGCGAGGTTATCCGTCGTATGAAAAGAATGCGCGATGCAGGCGTGATCCGGCGCCTTGGTGTGGTGCCTAATCATTATTCATTGGGATACCTGGCCAATGGCATGACCGTTTGGGATGTGCCCGATGACAAAATCACTGAACTAGGTAGCCGCATCGGTGCGTTTGATTTTGTCAGCCATTGTTATCACCGTCCACGGCATTTGCCCGATTGGCCTTTCAACCTGTTTTGCATGGTGCATGGACATGACCGCAGTGAAGCCGAACACCACGCAGGCGAGATTGCAGCGCTTTTGGGGGAGGACAACCGTGGCCATAAAATTTTGTTTTCCACCCGGATATTAAAGAAAACAGGACTTAGATTGGTGGCTTGAAAACATGTTCCGACTGACACAATTTTTAAATGAAATTGATAACCCGACCCCGGTGGGGCCGAGACGCGATCCGCCGGGGCCGGTCGTCATCTGGAACCTGATCCGGCGCTGCAATCTGACATGCAAGCATTGTTACGCGATTTCGGCGGATAAGGATTTTCCCGGCGAACTGAGCACCGAACAAATCTACGGCGTCATGGAAAACTTGAAAGAGTTCCGGGTTCCTGCGCTGATCTTGTCCGGGGGTGAACCCTTGTTGCATCCCGACATCTTCGATATTTCCCGCCGCGCCAAGGACATGGGGTTTTATGTGGGGCTGTCGACCAACGGCACCCTGATTGATGAAGACGTGACCGGGCAGATCGCCGGGATTGGTTACGACTATGTCGGTATCAGCATCGATGGCCTGCGCCAGACCCATGACAAATTCCGCCGCCTCGAAGGCGCGTTTGAAAAATCCATGCGCGCCGCCCGCCTGTGTCAGGACCGGGACCTGAAGGTCGGCCTGCGTTTTACCATGACCCAGGACAACGCCCATGAATTTCCCCAAATGCTTTCTTTGCTGGAAGATGAAGGCATTGAGCGGTTCTATTTTTCGCATCTGAACTATGCCGGCCGTGGAAACCATAACCGTAAGGATGATGCGTTTTTTACTGTAACCCGAAATGCCATGGATCTGTTGTTCGATCACGCGCTGAAGGGTATTCGAAACGGTAACCCCCGCGAATTCGTCACCGGCAACAATGATGCCGATGGAGTTTATCTGCTGCATTGGATCAAACGAAATTTTCCGGATCACGCGGACCATATGCGTAGGAAACTAATCCAATGGGGCGGCAATGCCTCAGGCATCAACGTTGCCAATATCGATAATGTGGGCGAAGTTCATCCCGATACCATGTGGTGGCACTATGGGATTGGCAACGTCAAGGAAAGGCCATTTTCAGAAATTTGGCAAGACACGTCGGACCCCCTGATGGCGGGCCTGAAGGCCCGGCCAAGGGCCTTGAAGGGCCGTTGTGGGCGCTGCGAACACCAGGACATTTGCGGTGGCAATACCCGGGTTCGGGCCGACCAGATCACCGGCGATCCATGGGCAGAAGATCCTGCCTGTTATCTTTATGATGAAGAAATCGGAATCAAGACACACGAACAAACCGACCGGATCACGTTGACACCATTTTCGGCCTCGCGCGGTCGCAGAAAGGCGGGCTGAGCCATGAAAACCTTGGCTATACTTTTTGCTGGCGCGCTTGCGTTGTTTGCATCCGCCCTCGCCCACGCCGATACCGCAGCACTGTACCAGCAACATTGTGCCGAATGTCACGGTGCCGACCGGTTGGGGCGCATGGGGCCTGCGTTGCTGCCAGAAAATTTGGGACGTCTGCGTAAGGCAAAGGCCCAAAAGGTTATTGCCCACGGTCGCCCGGCAATCCAGATGCCCGCCTTTGGTGAGGTCCTGAGTGCCACCGACATCAAAGGCCTGGCCGATATGATCTATACGCCCCTGCCGGTGATGCCGACATGGACTATAAAAGAAATGAAGCTAAGCCATGTCTTGCACAATGAACCGGCGGGTCTTCCAGATGCGCCGCAGCATAACGCGGACCCCCTGAATTTGTTCACGGTGGTTGAAACCGGGGATCATCATGTAACCATTCTTGATGGCGACACGTTCGAACCCTTGTGGCGATTCAAGTCCCGCTTCGCATTGCACGGCGGGGCGAAGTATTCACCGGATGGCCGGTATGTCTATTTTGCTTCTCGCGATGGCTGGGTCAGTAAATATGATCTTTACAGCTTCAAGGCGGTTGCCGAAATTCGCGTCGGCATCAACACCCGCAACATCGCCGTATCGTCAGATGGCAAATGGGTGCTGGCGGGAAATTACCTGCCCCACACCATTGTCGTCCTTAACGCCGACGACTTGAGCCCCTTTAAGGTCATCGTCGCGGGCGATGGTGACGGCAAGACATCAAGGATCAGTGCCGTCTATAACGCACCGCCACGAAACAGTTTCATCGTCGCGCTGAAGGACTTCAAGGAAATCTGGGAATTGTCTTACGACCCCGATTCCGAACCCGTATACGCCGGCCTTGTCCACAATTACCGGCCAGGTCAGGTGGAAGGCATTGTTCTGGAAGAACAGCCGTTTGCCCGCCGTCGCATCGAACTGGAAGATTATCTCGATGATTTCTTTTTCAATGAAAATTATTCTGCCGTGATCGGTGCCTCGCGGGATGGCAAGGGGGCGGTCTACAATTTGTCGGTCCGGCGCAAGATTGCCGACCTGGACCTGAACGGCATGCCGCACCTGGGGTCGGGCATCATCTGGCAATACAAGGGGCGATCCGTACTGGCAACACCGAACCTGAAAGAGGCGTCGGTCAGTGTAATCGATATGAAATCCTGGAAGACCATTAAACGGATCAAGACCATGGGGCCCGGTTTTTTCATGCGTAGCCACGAAAACACACCCTATGCGTGGACCGACGTGTTCTTCGGCCCCAACAAGGACGTTCTGCATATTATTGACAAGCGAACTCTTGAAATCGTCAAAACCCTGAGACCCGAACCGGGCAAGACCGGCGCCCATGTGGAATTCACCCGCGATGGTCGTTACGCCCTGGTCAGCGTCTGGGACATGGACGGCGCGTTGGTGGTCTACGATGCTGCGACGTTCGAAGAAGTAAAACGTATTCCCATGGTCAAACCATCGGGTAAGTACAACGTTTACAACAAGATCACCTATTCTGCAGGCACCAGTCATTAACCGGCTGTCGCAAGTTTCAGGGGGCTTTTTTCAGGCGGATCATCACCGCTTCGCCGGGGCAATTGAAGCGCACGGTTGGAAATTGTGCGCCAAGCCCACGATTGGTATATCCCTGCATATCTTGCAATCGCCACCGACCTGCAGCCAAATGCCGATGGCTGTCGAGCGACGTTAGCAATGGCCTTCCTCCGGGCAGGCAAACCTGGCCGCCATGGCTGTGGCCCGACAGGTACAGCCGGTACCCGGCATTTGCCGCCTGGCTTGCCAGGTCAACCGAATGGACCAGGGCTATTCGGAAGCCATCGCTGTATTTGTCCAGGCATGCCGGGGCATCGCTGGTGAAGAACGAATGCACGTCATCCACTCCAACGAACTGCAACGTGTCTCCTGCACGCCGGACTTCCGTCGCTTCATTGATTAACATGCGAATGCCCAGATCTTCGAGGGCTGGTACCAGATCGCTTCGATCGTGATTGCCCAGGATGGCCAGGCAGCCATCGGTGCTGTTGATGGCAGTGATCAGGCGTTGAATTTCACGGGCGGTGATTAAGGCGTTTGGTGTGCCACCGGTTTGATAGTCGCCGGTCATGACAACGAGATCAGGTTCAAGTTTTGCAAAGGTCTCCGCCACAGCTTCCAGTAAACCCGGTGGCTGGCCGACATGGATATCGGTCAGATGCAGCATGGTGTATCCGTCAAAGGCCGGTGGCAGGTCAGCGAATGTGAAGTCGATTTCCCGAAACCGGGTGGCACGGGCATTGCGTTCACCTACGGCATAAAGACCCGTCAGGCGAAGCAAGGTATGGAACGCATGATAGGGCAGCTTCGAGTTTCGTTTTATTGACCCATGAACAGAGCTTCGATCACGTTCTTTTGCCTGGGTGGTTTCCAGCCGGCTTCGGGTTTCGTTCCAGGTTTTGCGGGCGGCAATGTCGATTTCCGAATGCATCAGGTTTTTACCCAACCTCAGGATTTGTGGTGGATCAACCGGTTTTGAAATTTGTCGGCATAGTCAAAGGGGTCGAGTACCGGTTCGCCGAAGAAATGCCCCTGGCCATAGCTGACGCCCAGGTAGAAAAGGTGGTTGGCATCTTTTTGGGTTTCGACCCGTTCGGCGACCGTCCAGATATTCATTTCGTCGCACATTTTAACCATGCCCAGCAAAACGTCATTACCCTTGTCGGTGGTGCAGGCCCGGCGGACAATCGGTCCATCAAATTTGACCACATCAACATCGATCTCGCTTAGATAGTTGAAGCTTGACGCACCGGCACCAAAATCGTCGAGACAGAATTTGAATCCCAGGTCTCGAATCTTACGGGTCGCAGTATTGACCGCTTCGACATCCTCAATGGCCGATGATTCCGTGATCTCGAATATCAGTTTATCTGCCAGTGCAGGCTCTTTTTTAACAATCCTATACAGCTTATCAATAAATTCGGGGTTGGCGATGGATGATCCCGAAACATTGATGGCGACGGCAGGGAAGGTCTCTTTTTGCGAGAATTTTTTAATCAGTTTAATGGCCTTGTGGCACACGGCGATATCCAGGTCACCAATAACGCCGGTCTCTTCGGCTAATTCGATCAGCGGATAGGGGGATTCCTTCGGCTTGGCCTGATTGAACCGGATTAATGCCTCGAAATGCTGGATGGTACCCTTGCGCAATTCGCATATGGGCATGAAAACCAGATCAAACTCGCCATTTTTAGCCACTTTGCGCAGATAGGCGATGTTTTCTGTGGTTTTGGCCATCATCGTCGAGAGAACATCGCCCAGGCTTTCGTTGCGAATGCCGACTTTACTGTCGCAAAATTTACGCATGATATAGATCACGGCCTTGGCGGTCTGGTCCTGACTCATGCCCGAACCATCGGCGTCCAGTGTGGATGACATGCTTTTGATCATGTCCCCTTTGTCATGAACCTGTTTGGCCTTTTTCTCGATGGCGTCGCCAATATCTTCCATGTTTACGTTGTCTGAATGAACGATGGAAAAATTCTCTCCGTCGACGCGACTGGCGGTGTTGCCACCCAGAGAGTTTGAATTGAGGATTCCGCCGATGGATTCCATCAAATCTTTCTTTTCGGATGTTCCCAGTTGTTCCATCAGGGAGGCCAGGTTTTCCACCCTGATCATCGACAACCTGGCCTTGCCGCCAGCCCGTTGCAGGGCCTGGGCTCGTTCAGCAGCCGTGCCGCTGAAAGATTTTTCATCCAACAAGCCGGTTTCTTCGTCGCACAACAAATCTTTCTCGGCGGAATAAACCGCGTGGGCCGGTTCCACCTTCAAGGCCAGAAAGAAATGATTTTTGAAATCGGGTACCCGGTAGCCGGAAAAAGCGACGATCGGTGATTGCCCGTTGTTGCCGCACAAGGTGACGATGACATCGTCAATGCGCCCTTTGTCACTGGCGATGGTGAGCAATTGTTCGCTCAGCGCACGATCTCGTACACTGATCAGGTCTATGAATGAGGTGTTGATCAGGGTGTCGGGTTCTTTGCCCAGTACCGCAGTGGTTGCGCCGGCGGCGAATTCAATGGTCCAGTGTTCATTCAATTCGAACAGCAAGTCGGCTCTGCAAAATGCCAAGGCGGCCAGACGATTGCGGTCATTCACGGACATTTATAATTATTCGCTTATCTTGACGGGTTACTACAATAGCGGCGTAGGGTAGCCGAAGTCTTTGGTTTTGAACACATATTTGCAAATTGGAAATTCATTGCCGTGTGCCTTGAAATGCAAAGCCGTTCGAAATCGAGGGCGCCAAGTTGATTTTGTGATGGAACGCCGGAATTTTTTGTATAATCAATGCCAAGGGTGATGATCAGGGGCTTGGGACTTTTTCGATGGGTATGTATGCGGGAAAAACTGATGCCGAATTTCCATTCGCAGACGGTCACTGGTGGGTGGACGACCGTGGCGATTTTAATTTGGCCGATGGACTGGACGGTTCTTTCGACACGGTTTTCTTGCGCCACCTGGGTCAGGTTAAACTGGTTGTTAAACAAAACAAGATCGAAATTACGTGGGATTCGGCGTTTGTCATTCCTGACGCTCTCGAGTCGGTGGCGAACCGCTTGGTCGCGTGTCGAAGAGATATCTCTGTTTCCCTCGTTTTTTATTATCACGGTTGGTCCAGTGGTCCGGCCCTAAACCCTACTCAGGCAATTTCCAGGATCAACCAGGTGCAGGAGATCCGTGATGTGGATGTTTTATATTCGACACGGATTGAAGAAAAGCCGGTTTCTGAAACCTTGCAAACGTCCTCCATAATCCAGACCGGTTTTGAAGCATGGCAACAGTCGGGCGGAAGATTTGATAAATATTCAAATGAAATGCTGGCCGAGGTTTTGCCATCGGCGCTGATTTATCGCCCCGATAACAAGGATCAGAATATCGTATTCTCGTGGATCGGACATCGGTCGTTTTCGATGCAAATGCATGGCCAAAAATGGGCCCGCGGGGCTTTTGGCCAGCCCTACGACCGGCCTATGGGAACAGAAGAGGGAAATTACATCAGCAGGACCAGCGTTGCGTACGAAGAAGTCTGGAAGACAGGCGAGCCCCGGTACCAGTATATTCGCACACTGTTCTTTACCGATGGATATGACCCAGAGTGGCTTTATTACGGCCGTTTACTGACCCGCTGCATTCTCCACGATGGGACGCCCGCTTTGGTGTGTCTGTCTGATCCTGTCCGCAACGAATCCATTCCGCTCCCCGGAGCGCCATAATTCGTCCAGTTCCTGGCCGGTGATCCAGACCAGATAATCGTCGTATTGATCACTGCTGTCTTCCCCGTCTTTTTCAATGTGCCAACGGGGAGCCCATGGATGGGAATGTAGGTAGCCCTGCTGGGCGGCCCATCCTTTCTTTATGTTTTTTGGCACGACAAGACCGTAAATGTAGTCCGGGTCAAACCTGATCAAAGCCAGCAACATGGCAAATTGTGCCAGGATCGGTGCCAGTCCAAATTTTCGCGCGGAACGGTCCATCCAGAAATCCCCATGATAGCACACCCCGCCTGTAATTTTATGCGAGGCCGGTGCTGTATCGAAACTGGATTTTTCAATATTGACGTCCAATCCGGCCGGGCTAAACAGGTCGGCGTTTTGTTGCCATTGGTCGGCCAGGGTGGAATTGTCCAGGTCATCGTATCGCATGGCCTGTGCGTGAACGGTGTTTCCGGCATCGTTCACCCCTCTGATCCAGAAACCGTTATTCGGCCCGATGGTGCATTTGCTTGGATCAAAAATTCCGGTTAATGACCCGCGATCAGGCAGGGCTATCATCGTTTCACGGAATGAATCGAAATCTGTTTCATAGACGGGGCGGACCCCGAACGCAGATATTTCGGCGCTTAGTTTTAGAATATTGCGACCCAGGTACGTCTTCAGGTTCTGTTTATCACGAAGCAGAGATGACAGATTTTCAGTCATGGTGTTTTATTCCTTGGGATTAGAAAATCAACCGTTGGGAAGCGCCATCGCGGGCATCGCGTGACTTCGGCAGGTCGCGGGTCAGGTTGATCCGTTTTAGCCATCGGTCGGTTCCGTCATACCGGGCGTTAAACGAACTGCGCCCATGCACAACCCGCGAATTGTCTAAAAACAGGATCTCTCCGGATTTCAGTGAAATACCCTCCAGATTGCGTTCGATGGCTTCACTCAGCGCCTGCAGGGCCCGTTTGGCCTGGGGGTCGCCAGAAAGGTCGTCCATGTAAACAGGATCGATGCACAGGCGAGGGTAACGACGGGACCCGCTAAGAATTGCCGTTTTTGGCGGTTCTTTCTCGGTCTTGTCACGGTTCAGGTACGCGGTATCCAATTTGTTTTTGGGTGCCTTTTTCCCCGTACTGTGTTTCGCCCGATGTTCGGGTGTGTGTGATTTATCCGTGTGTATTGTGAAGCGGGGTTGGAACAGGATATTGAACTGTTCCTCATCAAGGTCATCTGGTTCGAACGCACCAATCGTTGTTTGGATATGTGTCGGGTTTCTAAGGCACATCAGGCCAACATGATCGGCACGGTAGGGATGAAAGGCATCTTCGGTATGCCAAAAAAGGGTCTCTGTGCTGGATCCACCCATCTGCTCGTGTTCCTGGCCTTTGATCGGAAACACGTCATGTACCAGATGGCCCCCTTGTTGCGTCGCCCAGCCAAAGACGTCTCCCAGTAACGAACCACACAACATGAAAAACAGATCCTCATGACGCGTCGAGGTGGCCTCGGTGTGGTGATCCCAGTGGTTCGGTGTCGGGCCTACCTTGTCCTGTTCAATGGGGTACCCAGACAAAATCGCGACACCGGAACCGCCATCGGACAAACGAAAGCTGTTGAGAAATTCCCGGACATTGCGGGGAAGTTCATGGGCGAAGACGCTCAGCTCAGGCAGTAAGTCATCGACATCAACGGTGGCATAAGATTTGGCGAGTTCTTGAACCAGTTCAAGGGAGCTGGAAATCTCCTCGGCACTCATTTGATGGTGGATAATCATGGTGTGTAATTCTTTCGGCAATTAATACTATTAAGTGTATAAATTGAACTTAACTCCCTTTTTAAGTGCTTTGTCAAGTTTGTCTGATCATTGATGGTTGAGAAGATCGTCGCCATGATGGAAATCCCGTTGGGCCTGGGCGATACTGTGGCGGTCTTGCTCAATGGGTATGAGTGACGAAGGTCACATCGTTGTGACGGCGCAACGCCTATACAAACTTCAAATTAAAGTCCAAAGGCCACTGATGGCGTGGATGCAATCGCTGCTTTGAGAAACACCTGAAAAGCATCATGACAAACGAATTAGACCAGCCTTATCCCTTAAAACGATATTTCCGACTATGGATCTTGCCGGCGTTCCTGGCGCTCGCGGTTCTGATTCCGGCTTTTGCCGGATGGGGCGGGGCCGGTCTTATTGAATCGGTTTACTTGATTTTGGCCGAACGCCGGGCCCAGGTTATTGACCGTGCGGTAAAAGAAGAGCTTAGCGAACCGTGGCTAAACCTTAAGGCGTCCGATGATCCGGCCCGGGTTTTTGCAGCACTGGATGGTAAGGCTTTGCTAAAGGCGCTTGATGACGAGGTGTTGGAGCTCGACCTTGAACAGTTGAAAATTTATGGTCGCGACGGAATCATCCTGTACGACAGCGGTCATCTCAAAATTGGCAACACGGATGCCAGCAGTGCATATGTCGCGGCGATGACCTCGGGACATCGAAGCGCTATTCTAAAACCGCTGCCCGATGGTTCGTCGCTTTATGAATTATATGTGCGTCTTCCCGACGCAGATGGCGCACCACCTGTGGTGTTTGAACTGTATGAACCCGCGACAGAACTGAACAGGTTGCTGTTTATCGCGGCGGCTCCCGTTGCCCTCGTCGCGGCGGTAATGCTTCTTGTCATCACGTGGGGGCTGTCTCGCCTTGTGAGCAAGGCACAGGGTGAAATCAATGCCCGTACGGAGATGTTGACGGAAGTGCGGGCAAAGCTGGAAGGCTTTGTATCTTCGCGCGCCGTTACAGCCGCCCATGATTCGATCGGGTCAGGGGAAATTGTTTCGGAACGGGTAGAACTGACATTGCTGTATTCCGACATACGCGGTTTCACAGCCTATAGCGAAAGCATCGAGGCGGAAGCCGTCGTGACATTCCTGAACACGATTATGGGGTTGCAGATTGATATCGTTAATCTTGAAGGCGGCGATGTCGACAAGATGATCGGGGATGCCTTGCTGGTCCGGTTTGACGGCGACAACAAAGAGCAACGGGCCTTGTCGGCGGCGATAGAAATTCAAAAAAAACTGGCGGCATCTGACATGCCCTGTGGTTTGGGTATTGGCGTTTATACTGGCGATGTTATTTCCGGCGTGATCGGGCCAGCAGAGCGGCAGGACTTTACCGTTATCGGTGACAGCGTGAACACGTCTGCTCGTCTGTGCGCCGCAGCCGCGCGGGACGAAGTCGTTGTCGATGCGCAAACGGTTGCCGTGGCTCACCGAGATGATTTGGGGCCAATTGAAGACATCAGCGTCAAAGGAAAACGCAAAAACGTATCGGTACGGCGCTGGCGTTTGTCGTAATCAATTGACCGGGGGTGGTTATTCCACGCGTTTCCATGTCTGGGCCTTGCAGAAAACAAATACGCAGCCTGAAACCTTAAGCGTTTTTTCGTCTTCCAGTTCCATCTTCGAGGCATACGTCTTGCCGTCTTCGGCGTTGTAAATTTCGCCATCTTTCCACAAATCAGAACTGGCCCTGGCCATTCCGGAAATCATGTTGGATCCCATCAATGGTTCAGATCTTTTGGATGCGTCGGAATTATTGACGTCTACTTTGGGATTGCCATCTTTGTCGTTTGGCTCTTTCAGCCAGACGATTTTGCCGCACAGTTTGGGGGCGCAATCATAAATTTCCACATGTGCCTTTTTGCTTTCAGTCAGCCACACGCCCTTGGCTTCGTTTGCATTGGCGTTTACGCCCAATGCCGTCAGACCGAAAACAAATACAATTGCCAATAATCCCCGCTTCAACATAACCGACCTCCCCCGTACGAATGAATGATGCAATTATATAGTATCGTGGCGGTCTTTGAAAAAATAAAGGGGGGGTAAAATACGGTCCCTTATTTTTTTGCATAGCCGTCGCGGGTCTGGGGCAACTTTTGTTCAAGCAAGCGTCCCGCGACGACGGTGCGCAAGATCTGCGCGGTACCGCCCCCTATGGTGAACATGCGGGCATCCCGAACCATCCGCTCAAGTGGCAGGTTGCGGGAATATCCGGCTGCACCAAAAACCTGAAGGGCATCATTGGTTACTTTTACTGCCGTTTCCGAGGCAAGTATCTTTGCCTGCGCCGCCATGGTCACATCCGGAAACCCTGTTTCCACAGAACTTTCGGCGGCGCGTTGGATCATCAGGCGTGCCGCTTCCAGTGCCGTCGACATATCGACCAATATCCACTGCAAGCCCTGAAATTCGCAAATCGGACGCCCGAACTGTTCGCGGCTTTTGGCGTATTCGAGCGCCAGATCGAAGGCCCCCTGGGCAATTCCCAGCGCGACGGTGGCGGCACCGATTCGTTGTGCGTTGTAGGCATTCATCAAACCTGCAAAACCCCGTTTCAAGCCTTGGGGTGGAACAACCACCATGTCGTCGGGAATTTCCAGATTATCAAAAATAATCTCGGTTTCCGGTATGCCGCGCAGGCCCATGGCTGGTTCTCGCGTGCCGATGCTCAATCCTTTGGGCGTGCCGTCGTCGGGGTTGCGCAGGGCGATAAAACCGGCAATTCCCAATTCGCTTCCGTCTTCATCAAAGGCGCGGGCGAAAATCAGATGCAGGCGCGATACGCCCCCCCCGGTGATCCAATGCTTGGTTCCGTTAAGGACCCAATGGTCACCACGTTTGTCGGCCCGCGTGGTCATTTCGGTGGCGGCTGAACCGGCGCCGGGTTCGGTAATGCAGATGGCGGGTTTGTCTCCGGCCAACACGCAATCTGCCCCCAGTTGTTTCTGGTGTTCTGACCCGTAAGCCATGATCGCACCAATAGCACCCATGTTGGCTTCCACGACGATGCGACCGGTAACGCCGCAAACCTTTGCCATTTCCTCGATGACAATCACGACATCGGCATAGCTTAGGCCCGGCCCGCCGTAGGCCTTTGGCACTGTCATGCCCATGAAGCCCGCCTCTTTGAGGGTTTCGATGTTATCCCAGGGGTAGGTCTCGCTGCGATCAATTCCAGCCGCGCGGGGCTGGATCTTTTCGACTGCGACCCTGCGCGCCGTTTCCTGAAGCTGGCGCTGTAGGTCGGTCAACTTGAACATGTTTTGTCTCTTTCGGTATCAACGTTCGCGGAAGGCATCATCCATGGAGGTTCGTAACGGGCCGGTCAGATACTCAAATACCGTTCGGTTACCCGTATGAATACTGACCATAATCTGCATGCCGGGAAACAGGTTATATCTTTGGCCTTTTTTCTCGAAATGATCGTTTTCAGGTGCGATCAGCACTTTGTAAAAAGGCATGCCTTCCGGGTTGACCAAGGCATCCGGGCTGACCGTCAAAACTTCGCCGGTAATGTGACCAAAGCGCATGGCATCGGCTGAAGCAAGTTTCAGGGTCGCTAATTGTCCTGCACTGACGTATCCGATATCCGTTGTTGGCAATTTTGCTTCGATAATCAGTCGGTCGTTTCCAGGGACGATATCGGCGACGGCATCGCCGGGCCTGAGGACGCCGCCAACGGTGAACACGTAAAGCGTTTTCATGATGCCATCGACGGGCGAACGAACGATGGTGCGTTCCAGGCTGTCACCGAACTTTTGCATGCGCTGGCTCAATTCGCGGAACGTGGCATAGGCTTCGTCCAGGTTTTGTCGGTTGTCCTGGTCAAAAATGTTGATCAGATCCTGAAGCGTTGCCTTGGCTTCGTTTTGGGAGGCTTTAGCCCGGTTCAGGGCCGATTTATCTTCTTCAATGCCGCCGCTCAGTTTGCTTTTTTCTTTCAGAAGTTCAATATGCGTATACCTGTTGGTCAGATCCTTGTTCAGCAAATCTTGGCTGATTGCGACCTGTTCTTGCACCATGACCAGGTTTTCCCTGTTGTTCCGGATCCGGGCATTGATCTCGTTTATTTCGTGGTTGTGCTGGGAAATAACCAGTTTTTGTTTGGATATTTGATTTCTGTGGGTGCTACGCCGGGCCTTGAAGTAGGCTTCTGCCTGACGAACCTGGTCGGGGTGTGTGGCGATCAGGTCAGGGTCGAACCGGGGTTTATCCAAACCTTGGGTCTGCGCCTCCAGGCGGGCAATTTCGATCCGCAGGAAAGTCAGGCGAACTTGCAGCTCTCCCACATCGGCACCGCTGGTTGTCGGTTCCAGCACGACCAGGGATTGACCCGCCTTAACGGGTTCACCTTCTTTGACCAGGATTTCGCGAACGATCCCGCCTTCCAGATGCTGAACTGTCTTGACCTGGGTCGAGGGCACCACTTCGCCGCTCGCCATGCTGACGATATCGAGTGTGCTGACCACTGACCAAAACCCGAAGGCCAGGAAGACCGTGGCACATAGTATAAAAATAAAATGCGAGCTGTAGCCGATTTTTTCCTGCTGTTCGATGTCGTCGTGACCGGTTCCTGGCGGACGTGCCTCTGCTTGGGGTTCCGTATTCATGGCGCGGTTCCCGCCAGCGTTGCTTGTTGGGCAACGGGTTGCACGTCGGGGGTTACCTGCCTGACCAGGGGGACGGGCTTTGCATCCAGATCAAGAACGATATGGCGGCCCTTGACGATGTTTTTGTCGTGCGACATGACAATGACCGAACAGCCTCTTTTCACCAATTGGCCCAGCACGGCATGAACCGCGGCGCTGCCTTCGGCATCCAGGCTTTCCGTCGGTTCGTCGATGATTGCCAACATGCCGTGGGTGGCCAGCGCCCGCGCCAGTGCAATGCGGCGGCGGATCCCTTCGGACAAACGCCAGCCATTGTCGAGGATCTGGGTTTCAAATCCGTTTGGACTTTCATCGAGGAACCGCCTGAGACCAGCGGCCTTAACGATTTCGTTCAATTCGGCAGAGTCCATATCCGGGGCATTGATCCGCAGGTTTTCTTCAATGGTGGCATTCAGCAGGGAGGGTTCCTGTGGCAGATAGATGATTTGCCTGCGCCACCATTCAGGCGCAATTTGCTGCAGGTCAAGTCCGTCGACGAAAATTTGACCGCGCGTGGGTTCCAGCAATCCGGCAATCAAGCGGGCAAATGTGGTTTTGCCAGACCCGTTGGCACCGGTCACCACCAATACGGATCCCGGTTCCAGCTTTAGCGACAGCGATTCAAACAACGGTGTGGTGCCACCACCAAAGGCGAAGGCGGCATCGCGAAATTCAAGGCCACCCTTGTATTCTGCCATTGCCGAGCCGCTATCGGCCTCCAGTGCCGCCGCCGACATTTTTCGAAATGTCTGTAATGCTTCTCGGGCCTTGGCAAAGCCGGCCCCCAATTGGGAAAATTTTGAAATGGGTTGCAGGGCACGTGCGGCCAGTATGTTACAGCCGATCATGGCCCCGGTATCCATTTCACCCAAGACCACTAGCGTGGCGCCGACGGCGATCACCGCAACGCTCATCAGGCCATTGGCCGTTTGGGTGAAGGTTTGGACAATACCCTGTGCCGATGTCAGGTCACGGCGTTTGCGCTGGGAAAATCGAACATGTTTTTGCCAGGCCTGACGCAAGAAATGGCCAGCATTAAACGCCCGTACGGTATCTCCCTCGCGGGTTACGGTGCCAAGTAAGGCGCTGCCCTGGGCCGATGCGTTCTGTAATTCGGCGGTTTTGTTGCGCAGGGATACTCCCGACCACACTCCGGCCAGGAATATAGCCGCGAGGAAGCCGGTGGCGATATAGGCGATTGCCGGTTCGATCAGGTAGAGGACAAAAATGAAAATCAGCGAAAAGGGAACGTCCAGAACCGTCGTGATGTTGTTGGCGTTATAGGCTGACTCCAGGGCCGAAACACCATTGACGATTTCCCGGCGGGCTTCCGGTGGAACTTGTTCCAGGGACGACATCCGGGCCCGGCTCAAAACGTTGAAGCCGGCAAAGGCAGCTGCCTCGTCCGGGATGACGTTGACCCCCCGGGCCAAACGCAAGCGGGCCTGACGCATTGCAAATTCAAGCCCAATGGCAATCAGCACGCCCGTTACCAGCGTCACCAGGGTTGCATCAACGCCTTGGGAAACATAGCGATTCAGTACCTGCATGACGAACAATGGGCTCGCCAGCGCCAGGACACTGATAAAAGCCGAGGCGACAAGCAACTCGACGGCGATCACCGGCCTCGACACCATGCGGCGGATCAGTTCTTTCATTTCCCCCGGTCTTTCCCCAACAGCCTATCCGATTTGCCAGCCTTTAGTGGCGGCAAGCAGACTTTTTATTCTTGACTGGATTATCATAGCGCGAATTGGCTGATTCTGCATAGCCGTCAAGCGTTTCGTGGTTATTGAAGCCCGTAGGAGGTTGTGAAATCAGTCTCGTCCAGATCGGCAAGGACGACGCCGGTCAATTCGACCTCTATTTCAGCTACGCCATCGGCATCGGCATCGATTTGCAGAATTCTTGTATCACTGTTGAAGCGGGCTTCGCTGTTCGCATCGTCGCCAGAAAAAGCGATGGTATCAGCTCCCAGGAAGTCGAAGGTGCCCCTGGCGATCTCGGAAAAGTCGATCCGATCGACGCCGCCCGCATTAAAATCGCCGATCACATCCCGAAGACTGTCGGTCGTTCCGGAATCTGCACTGGAAGTATAGAAGAACACATCGGACCCGTTGCCGCCATATAGGGTATCGGCCCCCAAGCCACCTTCAAGGTAATCGATGCCGCTGTTACCGATCAGGGTATCATCGCCGTCCAGGCCGAACAGGTCATCGCCGTTAGAGCCGCTGATAATAATGTCGTCGCCCGCCGTTCCGGTAAGCGTGTAGCCGGATTGGAAGTCAAAACCCACCGTTGCCGGGGCGCTGGTGTCCAGGCCATCGGTGACGGTATAAGAAAATGTTCCGCTCGGGGATTCAGTCTCGTACGAAGGCCCAAAATAAATATCACCATCGATCGATACGTTGGCGCCACTGGTACTGGTGGACACCGTATCAACAGTCAGGGCATCGCCATCGGCGTCACTGGCATTGTCTGTCAACACCCAGGTGGGGATTTGAACAGATGATCCACCTGATACATTGGTGATGATCGTTTCGCCGCTAATATTGTTTGTGATGGTCAGGTTGTCGACCCAGTGATTGTCGTACAAAGCACCCGTACGTGCCCCGAAGCCAAAGTCCGGGTTGGCCACCGGGTTGGGGCCAACATGAAGCTGATCGAAGATGACGACACCATCCCGGATCACCGTGACGGATTCGCCTGCATATTCAATCGACATGGGAATGAAGCTCGAGGTGCGACCGCCAAGAGGCAACAGGCCAGAAGTGGCGACGACCTGGTCGCTCATCCACACCTGGATTTTGTCCGGGTGATCGACCGTTCCGTTGTTATAGGTGTCGAACGTGACCCGCAATCCGCTTCCGGCACCATCTTCAGCATGCGTGGAATTCCGACCTTCCAGGTTGCCGTAATTGAAGCTCATGCCATCGGCACCATTGCCGCCGCCGATGAGCATATCGAATTCGACCCTGAATTCATCAACCGTTTCCGGGCCCGTATCGATAACGAACCAACCCTGCTGGGAATACGTTGCATTGGTAAGGTGCAGGACACCACTACCAACGTAGGCCGATCCGAAAGCTTCCGCACCTTGGGGTGTTCCGGACGAGAAATCCGACTGGAAGAAAACAGTCTCAGTGCCGGGTACCTGCGGCACGTCGTTGACGGGGACGACGGTTAATGTCGATGTCGCGGGCCGTGTCGCCATGCCATCGGTGACATTGAACTGAATGGCGACCTGACCGTTGAAGTTTTCTGGCGGGGCGAAGGTATACGAGCCATCGTGGTTGGCTGATACGTGTGTGCTGGTGTGCGCAAACGTCAAGTCGGCTTCCAGGTCGGCATTGCTTCTGCCGGTGGTATCTTCCAATTCCGATTGGGAAACGTAAAGCTGGCCGGAACTGGGATCAAGCATGCCGGTGCTGGTGTCGTAACCGGACCATTTGTAGATGGTGTCGCTGTTTTCATCGGTTAGATAGAAATTGCCGAGGGCGTCAAAACCGGTTCCCCCTTCCAGGGAGACATCAGCACCCATCACCGCTTCGATCTGGGTTTTGGACAGGAACGTCGAAACCGTTCCCGTGCTGTTGCCGCTGGTTTCAATCCGGTAGACTGTATTGGCTCCATCGGAATCGACGTTGGTGTCATCGACGACGATCAAATCGCCGTTGGGGGCCAGCGTCATGTAAACTTCCAGATCGTCAAATGGCGTGCCACTGGCCAGGACGGAAGGTGCACCGGTGCTTGTATCAATGGCGAAGATCGCATTGGGTTCGCCATCAGAGGCGATGTATATCGTGCCATCGGGTGCGGCGACAACGCCCCCGTCCAGATCGACAGAGGTAATGCCTGGCAGGGCCTGAAGCTGGGTTTCGGTCACAAACTGGGTCACCGTTCCGCCCAGGGGGTCAACCTGTAATACCGAATCACTTGTATCCTCAGATACATACACCATGCCGTCACTGCCGATGGCCAATGACTTGATGTCGACGCCTCCCTCTCCCGGGGACGCCACGTTGGCGATGTCATTCCCCGAAACGATCATCACAAGATCGCCGCCATCTGCGGGTTTCATCAGGATCGCACCGGAATAGTTTTCGGAAAAAATCAGGTTGCCAGAACTGTCAGATGCAATGCCGCGATCTTCCAGGTCGGCGATGTCCAGTCCGGTGACTGCCATGATCTCGTCTTCGGTCACAAACACCGATCTGGCGCCATCGGCATCAATTCTAACAATACTGTCGTCGTGTGCTTCCATGATGTACATGGTCGATGCCGTAACGAACGTCAGGTCTCCCTCGCCGATGGTGACGTCATCGCCATCCACGTCGGTGGCACTGGCAAGAAGTTGGGCAGCGCTGATGGTAATCGTGCCGTCTTCGTTCATCGTAAAGGCGTTGCCACCGGCAAAGGGCGCTGCGTCATTGACCGGAGCGACATTTATTCTGATCGTTTCGCTTTTCACCGAATAACCGCCATCGGTGGATGTATCACCGACGCTGACGGTAAGACTGTCGGCACCGTTAAAATCAACTCCCGGAATATAAGAAATATGAACTGCCAGGGCCGCATTTATTGCCGCCTGGGTGCCGGTAACGGTAACTGTATTGCCACCTGCACCGACGACACTTTCAAGGCCGTGTCCGGTCGAGACGTTCAGCGTGCCATGGGCGGCGTTAAGCGTCAGCGTCAGGGGGCCGTCGCTCGAATCGATGTCGCTGATGGCAATGTCCGATAGCAACAGGCTGGTGTCTTCAACCGCGTCGATGCTGCTGCTCAATTCCCAGTTGACGACCTGGTCCAGTCGGTTGTCGCTTAAGCCCTCCAGCGCGCCCAGGCCCAGGTTCGCCAACGCTTCTGCCTTGGCCAAGCCATCGGCCATCAACGGGTTTTGCGCCGCAAAATGCAGCAGTGACTGGGTTTCGCCCGGGGCCAGGGTCAGGGTGAAATTGTATTCGAATTCATCATCGTAATAGAAATCCGAATAATTCGAGACAACGTTGCCGCCACCCTGGAAAACGTGCGTCATGACCGGATCGCCATCTCCGTCGTCATAATCTTCTATATCATCCGTGACCAACCAGTTGTCTTCGTAATTGAACAGAATATCGCCCGAAGAGGTGCCTATGATGGTGGTGTCGCTGTCTGACCCCAGATCGGTAGTCAGGTTCGCTTCTATGGTGCGCGTTTCGTCGGTGGTGTTGGTGAAGGTTTCCAGAAAACGTGCGTAACCTTGATCGCTGGGGACGTATAGCTCCCGGAACACGTCGACACCGAAGTCATCTTCGACGTAGGTTCTTAACGTACGGCCATCGTCCTGAAGGTACAATTCGTCATCGAAACTGCGGTTGCCGTAGCTCACAACCGTATATCTGAGACTTAATCCACCATCGTAGGCGTCGCTGGTGCCATCATTTATATCTTGTCCGTAATCGAAGTCCCACTTGAAACCGTCGCCATCATAAAGATCATGGTAATACCCGACATCGGTTCCTGTGCCTCCGGTCGCTTCGCTGTCGCCGCTTCCATCTCCCTTTGATCCGGCTGGTTCGCCACGGACCAATATTTGCGGTGCGGCGTTAAACGAATCGATTCCGGGTCCATCGACATCACCAACCTGGCTTGCCGCCTCTGCGACAGCGGCACTTAACGCCTGTCCGGTGAAGTTGGCTTCCAGGCCCGTGGTATCGCCGGCGGCTTGCACAAGGGCGTCGGCGGCATCGCCCTGGGCGACGATGGATACCTGCGTGATATGGGTCAGCAGAGTCGAGACGTTGCCGCCACCGTCAATGACTGCGTCGATTTCATCGTTGATGGCTTGAATGATATTGGCCGTGCTTTGGGCGGCGGCGGAAGAGACTATGCCGCCTGAAGCATCTACAATGATCTCTGCCACTACTGCCGTATTTGCGAAATCGACCGTTCCGTTGCTGGAAATGATCTGTGCTGCGAATTCGGACAACACGGCGTCCATGGCATTGGCAATTGTGCCTCCACCGGCGCCTGAAATGAGCGACGCACCCAGTATCACTGAATTCAGCGCCTGCGCCCCGGCGCCGAATAAACCGGCACCGTCCGGATCGCCTGAAATGATGGCAGCAATGGGGTCGGTCTGGGTGATGTTGGTGGTTGCCGAAAGCCCCAAGGATTGCTGTACAAGAGCTTGCGCATCAACGAGCGTTTCGCCTTGTTCGACCAAGGCGCTCAACAAGGTGGTTAAAGGCGTAACAACGGTGGATCCAGCGGGAGCCCGCATAACGCCTTCGAAAGCCAGGCCAGTGGCCACGTCGATGCCGCCGATCATCACCAAAGGTCCTGTGCCGCCGGTAATTGCGAATTCACCACTGTCATTGGTGATGTCGCTGGCCTCGCCGCCATCAAGGATTCCATTGTTGTTGGTGTCAGCGAATACCGTGGCACCGGTAATATACCCATCAATCACGTTTCCGGTGATTGTAACGGGGGCAGGTTCCGGCTCGGGGGGCGGTTCAGTATCAGGCTCGGGATCAGATTCGGGCTCGGGATCAGGATCAGGTTCTGGTTCGGTGTTCGGGTCAGGCGGGCCGTCCGGATTCTCATCGTCGATCTTTTCCAGCAACAATTCGCCCGCATCAATCAGGGCTTGCAGTCCTGTCGGGGCGTCGTCTCCGCCATCTTCCCCACCGGATGCCGTTTCGATCGTTGTGTCTTCGGTCTCCAGGCCACCAAGAATTTTTTCGACCAACGCTTCGGCGCTTTCTTCATCGCCAATATCCGGGGTGATGCTGACATGTTCCAGTGCATCTTGAAGCGGTGTCAGGATGGTATCGCCGTAGATCAGTTCGATCTGTTCCCGCGACAAGACGACGGATTCAGAAATGGGTCGACTGGTACTGGCGACCGTTACCGTGCCGCCGGCAAGATTGACAATCAGCACATTTGCACCGTTGGAAATCACGATCTCGCCGATGTCGCCGTTTTCATCCGGCAACAGGGTTATGGTATTCAGGTTGCCTTCGGCGTTAGCCTCGCCAACCACGGTGGTGCCGCGAATGCCGATGGTCGCCACCGGGGTGTTCAGGACCATGGCGTCAGGTGACGTTTTGGCGACCTGGCCACTGACAAATGAGAAGACGCCCTGAACGATGGAAACCTTGAATGATCCGGCCTGAATACCGGGATCGTAAACCATTTCATCCAGGGTCATACGGCCTGATTCGCCCAACGAGAATGTCGAAGCATCGGCGAATTCGATATTCACGGCACCATCGTCCGCCGTTTCCAGGATGTCGCCCTGATAAACAGGATCACCTTCAGACAGGGTCACCCGGGTGCCATCGGCGCGTACGGCCTCGACCGTACCATTGGCGGTAATGACTTGGCCGATGGGTTCGGCAACGCCGGTCAATGTGGATTGCGCAACCTGGCCGGGAGCAAGTGGTCCGGACAGAGTCAGGACTTGCCCGGCGGAAACCAACGCGCCGGTTTCGGTTATCAATCCGGGAGGTTGTTCAAGATTGAAATAGTCGCGGATCAGAACTTTTGATCCATCGGCACCAACCAGCATCAGGTCAGGTCCTTGGCGAACAAAGTCGGCCGCCAACAACCAGCCGCCGCCGGGAATGATCAAGGGAGTGCCTTCAGTGGCATCGATCAACAGAATCGAGCCATTCATGTCAGGTGATTGCGTTAAGTTGTCACCCGTATCAAAAGTAGAAAGAACCAATTTTCCCCTCGCCACGTTTACCGGCAGCCCACCGATAACGTCAAAAATGCCTCACCCGAAAACGCACTGCCATGTTTACGTATCAACACGATATCAAGCGACCGAGCAGAGCCGTCAATGGCTCCCTTGGGAAGTAGTATAGCCTAAAAACATGACAGGGACCTTACGTAATACAGTATGCACCAACCCTGCACCGCTTTCACGGTCTTACCTAAATAAGGACGAAACCCGGGCAACGAACAGGTCCGGATAAATGACGTTCTTAATTCAGTATCCCGCAGGGCTTATTGGGCCGTAAACAGGGGCGGGGATAGCTGCCCCATGGCCGCCAGCAGCGAATAGGCCGCAATGGCTTCATCGACTTCCGCCGCCGAGGCGTCGCTCAAGGCATTAAGAAGCTGGGTTTCACCATCGAGCACATCAAGCAGCGACCGTCGACCGGCCTTGCGTTCTTCCCGGGCATCTTCCAGGAAACGGGTGACGATTTCCGCCTGGTTTTTCAGGGCGCGGGTTGTCATGCGGGCCGTTTCCAGATTGATCCAGGCGTTGCGGGTTTGCTGTTCAACAATGTCCTTGCGATCGGCAACCCGTCGTACCGTCGCAGAATGATCTATTTCGGACGCGCGCAACGTGTTGACCGCCGTCAGGCCAAGATTGAAGGGGAAGCTGAATTCGACCCGGGCCGCTGATTCCTGTTGAAATCCCGGAGTTCCGCTAAAGTCCTTCTTGTACAATTGTTCCACAACACCATTAAGGGTCGGGTAGAATTCATCCGAACGGGTTGAATTGATCGTTTCGGCAGCAATTTGCGTTCCGATCACTTCCGCTTTCAGGCCGGGGTTGTTGTCAAGGGCAATCGCCAGTGCGGCTTCCAGGGTCTCGGGCAGGGTTGCGGGCTGCAAGGCGGGTCTGACCCAGTCTTCGGGGGCCACCGGCTCCATCTCAAAGACCGACCTAAATTCGTTTTTGGCGACTTCCAAGTTGCCAAAGGATACAATTCGACGGGATTCTGCTCCCGCCAGGCGCGCCTTGGCCTGCAAGACATCGGTCGAAAAACCTTTGCCGGATTCCACCAGGGCATTTTCAAGTTCGGTCTGTTTTTTGATATTGGCTTCCGACCGCTTCGCATAATCCAGCGACTGGACGCTGCGGGTCACGTTGAGATAGGCGCTGACGCCCCGCAGCAAGACATCTTGACGGACGGTGTCGAGCACGGCCTGGCTTTGGTCAATAACAAGTGCCGATTGCCGGATATCGGCATTGGTTTTGCCAAAGTCCCACAGTAACTGGGTGATTGAGATGTTGGCGTTGCGCGTCACCATGGCCGTATCGTCAGAGATGGGCCTTTGCTGACGCTCTGCCCCATAAGCGGCATCTATGTTAAGATTGGGATACCAGTCGCCAAGGGTAACTTTCGCCCGCTCGCGCGCCGCCGCCAAATCATCTTCGGCGGCTTTGATCAGGTTGTTTTTTTCTGTCAGTTCAAAGACCAGTTCGGACATCGTAACTGCCCGTGCTTCGGCCGTGAAAGCAAGAGCGGATCCGCACAAGGCGACGGATAAAAGGCCAAGCTTAACCGACTTAGAAACAGTTCTACCCACCGTTAACCTCATTGTGCAGCGTTCCCCCAACCGAGGTTATAATGTCATCCCCGTGCCGATTTGGGTCTTAAGTATGCCCAACCATTGGTTATTCAGCCCTTATCAAGTACTATATACGCTTACAAATTGCAATGTTGTATCCGGAATTTCCCATTTTGCCCCTGGCTGAGAAATGGTCTTCGCGATGTCCCTGAACGTGTCGCGTACCTTGTTGTTATTATTGGTGTTTATTATCTTCCTTGCGATTTTGGCACAGGAGGGCATGGGGAATCATCTTCCAACGCCTGTCAGTTCCCGGTTCGAAGGAATGACCCTGATCGCCATTCCGGTTGAAAAAGGTGAATCATTTGATGTTCCGATCATCGGTTCGGGTGACGCTCTGGAACGCCTTAAACAAGCCGTTTTCGTGCTCCTGACACGCTCCCCCGACAATGCCGGTTTTATCGCGCGCCTCAAGGCACGGGGGCCGGTCAATATTGTTTATGATCCTCATTATCCCAATACACAGGTCTATCCCGCGACGTTGAAGGTTGCGATGTTCCTGCCAAAGTACTTGCCGGCCGAGGCGAACAGTTCGGCAGGTCCGATGGATAAGGAATTCCTTGTTGTCGTCGGGCGTCATGGCATCAAGTGGCCTGTGGCCGATCTGGCCGCCGTTCTGGTTCATGAACTGGTTGGTCATGGCATGCAGCATTTGACAGACCGTCGTCTTGAAATGCGGCAGATGGATGTTGAATGCGAAGCCTGGCTGTATCAGGAAAAAGCCCATCAGGATTTTGGTCTCGACAAATTGTCGCCTGAAATGATCCGGTTTCAACAGCAGCTCGCGTTCAATTGCCATGAATTCATCGATTACCTGGGTAGGAACGATCCTGATGGTCGGTTGCAGTGGCGGCGCTTAAATCCTGATGTTCCCGTCTTGCTGGAAAAATTCAATGAGTATCAGGAAACGTTGCACGATCAGGGCGTGGTGGCGAAAGCCAGGGCCTTTGCCAAGACCAAACGCGACGAAAAACGCAGCAGAATTTACAGGCAAGGTCCATTGTCTGAAATCAAGCAAATCGGCGATTTGTACATGTATGGTATGGGCGGCATTCAGGATTATAGCCTCGCCATAAAATGGTATACACGCGCAGCAAATCTTGGTTGTGCCCCAGCCCAACTCAGGTTGGCGGCTTTATACCTGGATGGGGTCGGGGTCGAAAAAAGCCCGCGGCAGGCCTATTACTGGTCACAGGTCATCATCCAAAGTGGTGATCCGCACCTGTTGGAAAGATCGAAGACACTTTCGAAAATCGCGTTAAAGGATATGACCCCCGATCAGGTCAATGTCGTTGACAAGCGGGTTGGTGACGCCTCGCTTGTTTCGCAACCGTGCGATTGATTTAGTCGAGATTGCTTCGGAAAGTGATTTCCCCGTTGCCGACGTCTTCGTATAGTGTCGGTTGGACTGCTATTTTGGATATGGATCAACTATGGTCGAGAATCGCCGCCACCCCCGCGAGTTTATCAACGAGCCTGCCGTCGTTCATGTGGGCGGGGAAGTTTATGAAGGCACGATCACCAATATATCAAAAAGCGGGGCGGCGGTGGAATTTGTCATGGGGCAGGGCGATGACCGGATCAGTTTTGATATAGGCAGTCCCGTCGAAATCGATTCTGAATCCCTGGGTCACGTGACAAACGAAGGCGACGGTCAGGTTATCCGTCATTACGATGGCGGCTTCGTTTTCAATTTCGACGGCTACCGGGTCGACAAGAAAGACACCTGAATTTCGGCTATTTCAGATCAGCATAGGCAGTGGGATCAAAATCGCTGACCTGAATGACCGCATCGCGCAAAATTTCGGCATTTTCGATCAGTGCCCCTTCTTCATGACTAAGGATACCGGCGTCAAACGCGGCGCGGGCCATGTCGATCTGGCTTGCCTTGCGCAAACGTCCTTCTTTGCGGGCCTTTTCCAGTTTTTCACGGGCCGGGGCGGCGGCAATGACCTGCTTCAAGGCGTGTTCCAAAGCACCCATTCCGGGGTCGTTGGATGCGGGCATGTAAATACCGGCGCACAGGTCATCGCGTGCCGGGCCATCGCTCATGACAGCTTGTGCAACGGCATCGATCTGTCGATCTTTCAGTTTTGAACGCGATGCGCCCAGCGGGAAGACGACGGCCTTGGTCAGTCCGGCGGCGACCCTGTTGGGGAAATTGTCAAGCACACCCAGCAAGGCCTGTTCGACTTCGTAGGTCGCGTGGGTGCAGGCCCAGTCCAGAAAGGCTCGCTGGCTGTCGGGACGCCCCTGGTCGTGAAAATGTTTTAGCGATGCCGTGGCCATGAACATCCAGGCCAGCGCATCGGCCAATCGACCGCTCAGGTATTCCTTGCGCTTCAAGGCACCGCCCAAATTTCCAAGCGCCACATCGGCAATTAACGCGAAGGCCGCCGATTGCCGCGCAATGGTTTTGTAATGATGGGCCTCGAACCCCGATACCGGTGAGGACGCCAGGGCACCACCGGTAAGTCCCAGCGTAAGTGCCCGGGTGGTGTTCTTGGCGATGTGACCGATGTGTCCGAAAAAGGCCCGATCGAAAGCGGTGACGTCACCCGCCGTTGCGGCGGCCATCTCGTCTTGTACATAGGGATGACAGCGAATGGCACCTTGCCCGAAAACAATCAGTGAGCGGGTCAGGATATTGGCCCCTTCGACCGTAATGCCGATGGGAATTGCCGTGTAGGCACCGGAATATATGTTTCCCGGTCCCCGGCAAATGGCCGACCCGGCATGGATATCCATGGCATCATTCAGGCATGTGCGCATGCCTTCAGTCAGGTAAGCCTTGACGATGGCCGAAATGACCGATGGTTTTTCACCCGCATCGACGGCACCAAAAGCCAGCCTGCCCGCCGCCGTCATGGCGTATGAATGCCCCGCGATACGGGCAACACGTTCGCGAATGCCTTCGAACTTGCCGATGGGCATGCCAAACTGTTCGCGCACATTGGCATAGGCACTGGTCGACCTGGCCGCGACCTTGGCCGCCGAAACCGATTGGGATGGCAGGGAAATCGAGCGTCCCGCCGCCAGGCATTCCATGAGCATGCGCCAACCGTTTCCGGCCCCGTCCAGGCCGCCGATGATGACGTCCAGCGGCACAAACATGCCGTCGCCGGAAACAGGACCGTTCTGGAACGGCACACCCATGGGATCGTGCCGGTTGCCGATGTTCATACCCGGCGTATCGCGGGGAATCAGCGCACACGTGATGCCCAGATCCTTCGTATCGCTAATCAAGCCATTGGGGTCTTCCAGCCGGAAGGCCAGACCAACCAGCGTCGCCACCGGTGCCAGGGTTATGTAACGCTTGTTGAACGTCAGCGAAATTCCGATCACGTCCTTGCCGTGCCATTTTCCCTTGCAGACGGTACCCAGGCTCTGGCCATTGGCGGCATCGCTACCGGCACCGGGTTCAGTCAGGGCGAAACAGGGAATGTCTTCGCCACGGGCCAGGCGCGGCAGGTAATGGTCTTTTTGTTCATCTGTGCCGTAGTGCAGCAGCAATTCGCCGGGTCCCAATGAATTTGGTACCATGATGGTGACAGCGGCGGTCACATTGCGGCTGGAAATTTTTGTCACAACCGCGGAATGAGCGTGGGCCGAAAACCCAAGTCCGCCATATTCCTTTGGGATAATCATGCCGAAGAAACCGTTGCTTTTGATATAGTCCCAAATTTCAGGTGGCAGGTCCCGGTCCTGGGAAATTTGCCAGTCATCCAGACGGTTGCACAGTTCTTCTGCCGGTCCGTCCACAAATGCCTGTTCTTCTTGTGTCAGCGGGGTGATCTTGAAATCCAGCAGCTTGGACCAATCGGGTTTGCCTGAAAACAATTCGCCATCCCAGCCTACTGTTCCGGCTTCCAGCGCGATTTTTTCCGTTTCACCCATTTCCGGCAGGGCCTTCCCGACGGCTTTCATAATTGGACGTGATATGATGGCGCGCCGGATAAACGGAAGTCCGAACAAGGCAATCACGAAGACGGCCAGGGAAATCAGGATCAGCATGGATATGGACATGAGGGCGTTCCTTAATTGCGTAGGGGCTTGCCGGTTTTCAACATGTGTTCGACCCGTGCCCGGGTTTGTGGCGTTTTTGCAAGTTTGATCAAGCCGTCGCGTTCCAGTTTCAGGATTTGATCTTCGCTTACGGTGTCCAGCATGTCGGTGTCGCCGCCGCTGAGCACGCAAGCCAATTCGCCGCCGACGGTGGCGTCATGGGGGGTGGCGACGCCCTTGGCGACGAAGTCACGCACGGCCAGTTGCAGGGCGGTCCGACCGGTTGGTCCCGGCAAGTTCAATTCATACGGTTCTGGCGGGGTATATCCGGGGGCCATTTCCAGCACCCGGGCCTTGGCCGATGCCAGGACCCGGTCACGGTTCATCACCACGTTATCATGTGGGCGCAGGAAAAGATGATCTCGCGCTTCCATGGCTGAAGTTGCGACAGTTGCCATGGCGATGGTTTCAAATGCTTTCATCACCGGCGGCATGGGGCCACCTGGCCGTTTCTTGTTGGCGGTCCAGCGGCCCAACAGTTCCTTGCAACCGCCCCAGCCGGGAACGATGCCGACCCCGGCTTCGACCAGGCCGATATAGGATTCGGCGTGGGCTTCGACAGCATCACAATGCAGCAGGATTTCGCAGCCGCCACCCAAGGCCATGCCCGATGGTGCGCCGACCACAGGGAAGGGCGCGTATTTAAGCTTCTGATAGGCGTCCTGGCCGCGCTTCACGGTCCAGCGGATGAGCGGCCAAAGACCCAGCTTGCCCCCATACAGCATTAACCCGATGTTCGCGCCGACCGAAAAGTTGGTGCCCTCGTTGTGGACGACCAGTCCTTTGAAGCCGCGCTTGGGTAACTCGCGCACGGCTTTTTCGATCATGAACATGATAAACGGATTAAGGGAGTTCATCTTCGAGGTGAATTCAAGACAGGCGATTTGGTCGCCCAGATCCCACACACTGGCGGACATGTTCTTGAAGATCGGTTTTGATGCCCGTTTGATGTCTTGCAGAAGCAACACGCCATCGGGACGCTTGACGTCTTCATAATCGGACCCGGTAAACTGCTGCAACCGTCCGTCCCGCACCCGGTAGAAAGTTTTATCGCCAATGGCGGCCAGCAGCGGTGGCACGGTCATGCCGTCGTTGGCAAGGGATGTGCACATCCAGGCCGCACCCAGTTTGTCGATCAGTTCAAACGGGCCGATCTTCCAGTTGTAGCCAAGCCGCATGGCACGATCCATGGCCTCGCCGTCGTCGGCGATTTCCGGGACCAGCGAGGCGGCGTAAGCCAGTGTTGCCAGCAACACCGAACGGGCATATTTGGCCTCGGCACTGTTGTGTTCCAGCATCGCCCGCAGACCGCCTTTCTTGAAGGCTTTCAGGGCTTCGGGCTTGGGCCTGAGGGCCGGGGAGTATTCGCCGGTGGCCAAGTCGATAACTTCCTTGACCTTCTTGCCGCCATCCGTGTTCAGGCGGTAGAAGCCGCCTTTTCCTTTGCGCCCGGTGTAGCCGTCGGCGATCATCTTGTTGACCAGTTCCGGTCCTGAACCGTAGGTATGAAAAACATCGTCCGCGGGTAGTGCCGTTTCGAAACTGGCCAGGATATGGGGCATCAGGTCGATTCCGACCAGATCGGCCAATCCGAAAATGCCGGTTTTAGGAACTCCCGCAGGGCGACCCAAAACGGCATCGACGGCTTCGACCCCGATGTTTTGGCGCATGGCTTCGGTAACGGCGGCATGTAGCCAGAAGGTGCCAATGCGGTTGGCGATAAAACCCGGTGTGTCTTTTGCCGGAACGACGCTTTTGCCCATGCCGGCATCGCAAAAAGTGCTGATGCGTTCAATGGCGGCGGGGTCGTTTTCGGCCCCGGTGATCAATTCCATCAATCGCATGTAGCGCGGTGGATTGAAAAAATGGGTGATCATGAAACGCTTTTTCAAGGAAGGGTCCATGCCTTCGGTCAGGACCTTAAGCGGCAGCGTTGAGGTATTGGAACTGACGATGGCATCGGCCTTTAAGTGCGGCAGCAGGGATTTGTATAACGCCTGTTTGATATCGGGTCGTTCGATCACCGCTTCGATCACCCAGTCGCAATCACTGATAAGTGCCAGGTTATCGCCGGTGGTGCCGGGTGTTATTTTTTTGGCGATCTTCGGATGCATGAAAGCCGCCGGTTTTTCCTTGATCATGCGTTTGATCGCACCCGATGATGCCCCTTCGGCGATATCAAGCAAGACCACCTGGGCCCCGGCGTTGGCGGCCTGGGCGGCGATTCCGGCCCCCATCACCCCGGCGCCGATGACGCAAACTTTTTCGATGTTGCTCACGATACGGACTCCAGTACCGTCGCGATGCCCTGACCGCCGCCGATGCACTGGGTCGCCAGCGCGTATCGGCCGCCTTCGCGTTTCAGCAGTTGCGCCGCCTTGCCCGTGATGCGGGCACCCGTAGCGCCTAGGGGGTGACCCAGTGCGATCGCCCCGCCATCGAGATTGATTTTTGAAATATCCAGATCAAGATCACGAATTGATGCCAATGATTGGCTGGAAAAGGCTTCGTTCAGTTCAATTACGTCCAGGTCAGCCGCCGTGATCCCGGCGCGTTCCAGGGCCTTGCGGCTGGCACCGACGGGACCGATGCCCATGATTTCGGGCAGGCAACCGGCGACGGCAATGGATTTGATACGGGCCAGCGGCTCGATACCGTTGGTTTTGGCGAATTCTTCGGTGCAGACCAGCGTTGCCACGGCGCCGTCGGTCAGCGGCGAAGACGTTCCGGCAGTGACCGAGCCTTTTTCGCTGAATGCCGGTTTCAGGCCCGCCAAAGTTTCAGCAGTCGTTTCAGGGCGGATACACCCGTCATCGGATACCTCGCCACTATCAGTTTTGATGGCAACGATTTCGTCTTTTAATCTGCCACCCGCTTGGGCTGCCGCCGCCTTTTTGTGGCTTTCCACGGCGAAGGCTTCTTGTTGTTCGCGGCTCAGTTCATATTTCTCGGCGACATTTTCCGCCGTTTCACCCATGCCCATGTAGGCCGCTGGATAACGTTCGTACAGGCCGGGATGGGGCATGGGGTTGAAGCCGGTCATGGGAACCCGCGACATGGCTTCGACGCCGGCGCAAATAAACGCCTCGCCGGCCCCCATATGTATTGAGCCCGCGGCCATGTGGATCGCCTGCATGGACGATCCACAGAACCGGTTGACCGTGGCCCCGGCCACCGAAACCGGCAAATCGGCCAGAAAACCGATCAACCGGGCAACGTTGAAGCCCTGTTCGCCTTCGGGGAAAGCGCAGCCAACGATCAGGTCTTCAATCCGTTCGGGGTCAACGCCTGTACGCGCAACGAGCGCACGCACGACCTGCCCCGCCATTTCGTCGGGGCGGGTTCGGGCCAGGGCGCCCTTATATGCCGGCGTAAGGGCTGAACGAACATATCCGGCAATAACGATGGAGGTCATATTGAAGTATCCTTTTAAGTGTCGGCGCTCGCCTTGTTGAGTTGCTCTGCAACCAGTTCCTTTTTCGATAATTTGCCGATCATGGTTTTTGGCAATTCATCACGAATTTCGACTTCTGACGGACGTTCGATTGGGTTGAGCGTGTCATGGGCGAATTGAAGAATATCCTGTTCACTGGCCGTCGCGCCAACTTTCAGTTTAACGTAGGCTTTGGGGCTTTCGCCACGGTATTCATCGGGGATGCCAATGACCGACACTTCTGCCACGTCCGGATGCTGGTATATGGCGTCTTCAATAATACGAGGATAGACGTTGAAGCCCGAACACAGGATGATATCCTTGATGCGATCCGTTAAGAAGACATAACCTTCTTCATCAAAGTATCCCACGTCACCGGTCGCTAACCAGCCGTCTTTCAGCACGGCGTCCGTCGCTTCGGTGTTTTGCCAATATCCTGCCATGACCTGGGGCCCGCGTCCCATAACCTGCCCGCGTTCGCCCTGGGCAACAACTTTGTCAGGATCTTCAAGATCGCGAATTTCGATTTCCGTCCACGGCATGGGAACACCAATGGATTCGGCCTTGCTGATCCCCTTTGGCGGGTTGCACGTCAGAACGGGTGATGATTCCGTAAGGCCATAGCCTTCCACCACCACGCACCCGGTCAGTTCTTCAAAACTGGACTTGACGGCGATGGGCAAGGCGGCGCCGCCTGAAACGCAAAAGCGAATTGATGACAAATCAAACTTGCCGATGTCCGCATAGCCGTTGATCGCACCGTAAATGGTGGGCACGGCGGGAAACAGCGTGGGGCGCTTGGTATGAATGTTTTTGAGCGCCGTTTCCAGTTCGAACCTGGGCAGCAAAATCATTTTTGCGCCAATGGCGACGCCCAGATTAAGGATCGAGGTCATGGCGAAGACATGGAAGAACGGCAAAACACACAGGAAACTGTCGGTGCCGAATTCTTCACCTTCGCCCATCCAGATGCGCACCTGTTCGGTGTTGGCGGCGATATTGCTGTGGGTCAGCATGGCACCCTTGGGAATGCCGGTGGTGCCGCCGGTATATTGCAACACGGCCAGATCGCTTAGAGGGTCGATGTCCACCGGTGCCGGATCGGTGCCATCGCTGGTCAGGGCATCAAACGTGATTGTGTTGCTGTCATAGGTAACGGCAGCGATCGAACTTCTTTTGAACACGCGGTACAACACGCTTTTAAGGCCCGGCAGGGCGCCCGCCAGCGAGCAGACAACAATGGTTTTCAGCGAGGTGCCGTCTTTGGCCGCGGCGACTTTGGGGTAGACCGTATTGACATCGATGGTCAGCATCACCGTGATGCCGCTATCCTTGATCTGGTTATGGATTTCACTTTCCGTGTAAAGCGGATTGAAATTGACAACGGTCGCCCCGGCCTTCAATACCGCATAATATGCGGCCACATAATAGGGGCAGTTGGGCAGGCAGATGCCGACCCGGTCGCCCTTGCTGACGCCCAGGTTTTGCAGTCCCCGTGTCACCCGTTTGGCCATGTCCCCCATTTCGCCATAGGTCAGGATCTTGTCCATAAAATCCGTGCACGGCGCTTGTGGAACGCGCCTGACCGCTTCGTCAAAAATTACATACGCGGGATCCGTGGGGGGCGTTTGCCCCGGTGCCGGTGTTGGAATGTTATTCATGTCAGTGTTTCCCTCCTGTTTGTATTAAGTCCCTGTTTGTTTTTGTTTTTCGGTGTTTTGTGAAACCCTTTCGATAAAGGAGCGCACAAGCGTTCGCGTCTTGCCGACGTCTTCGTTAAGAATTCCATGTCGATGTGATGGTACCCAGTGCAGTTTCTTGTCGGCTATTGCCAATTCATTGTAGATAATTCGCCCGCTTTCCGGCTCGACAACCGGGTCCTCATTCCCCTGAATAACCAGCGTTGGAACCTCTATTTCGGCCAAATGGTCCTGCACATCGTTGGTCAGAGTCCGCATCTGGTACAGTCCGTGGATCGGGATATGGCGATAATTGATGTCGGGGTGTTCGCTTTCATTTTCGCGAAACGGCATGATCCCTTCAAACGACGGTAACCAAGAGGCCAGTTTGTTGATGCCATGGACCAGCGGCACGAATGCCATTTTGCGGTCCCGGTAGGCGATCGGCGCCGAAACGGATGCCACACCGGCCAGTTTTTTTGGGTGTTCGGCGGCAAACCTAAGGGACAGTGCACCGCCCATGGAAAACCCGACGATTATGATCTGGTCACAAAATGCGGAAAGAATGCGGTGCCCACGGCGAAGTGAATTCAACCAGTCTCGCCAGGTTCGCTGTTTTAAGTCCCACGGCGACGTGCCGTGCCCGGCCAGGCGCACCCCCAAAACGGCCGTATTCGATTCCGACAGTTGCTGCCCAAATTCGCTCAATTCCGAAGGCGAGGCGAGAAATCCGTGGACCAGAAGGATGCCCGTTCGCACATGGGTGTTCGGGGCCAACAAATACGGGGCACCGCTTTTCGTCGCGGTTTCCTGGGCGTTAATTTCCCAGTGCTCAGCCTGGTTGAAATGCGCCTTGTTCCAGCTGTGGGCACGTACTTCATCATCGAACAACAGGGTCGCAAGATCTCGATCGGTGACGCTGGTGACTTTTTCCAGCGCTGCGTCGATGGCCTGATCGATTTCGACGATGGGTTCCACCTCGTTGGCGTAAACCATGAGCGGGTTTTCGATGCGGATATTATTGAATTCGTAGTCCTGGCAAAGTTTGTCAAGGAAACGATAGGTGGAACCACTTCGTCCGATCAGTCCGGCTTTTTTGCAGGTGCTTAAGAACCGGTCCAGTTCCATATTGTCGCCATCGATCAGGCCGCGGTAGCGGTCAGGCCAGGACAGGCTGCGGTGCAAGTGCACTTCACCGTTCTGCTGCAAGCCTTTCAAGGCGAGATAAAGGGTGCGGTGAAAATCCTCGACGTTGATGCTCATTTTGCCCCGCCCGATCAACTTGGTGACCAGGCTCGACGTCAAGTGGCTCAGGTTGACGGTGATCGCTGCATACATGCTGCGCGTCGAGGCTTCGCGAATACGAAAGGTTTCCTTCGAAATACGCTTGGCCAGAATTTTTTCGGGCCAATTTCCTGCGTTGCCTTCGCGCAGACCAAACAGATCATCCAGGGACCATACCGACAGGAAATATCTCTCCAGGATTTTTCGTTCCCACCAGTTCCAGCTTTTTTGCGGTTCGATCGAGCTGCCCAGGCGGATGTCCATATCGGTGTCCCGGAACAAAAGATTTCCTTCGATCACCAGTTCTTCAATGAATTTGTCGGGCAGTCCTTTGGCAAATAAATCGGCGCCATGGCTTAGAATGTTTTCATC